>Ga0100398_1001168_pt1 | contig 22909 bp, 31 predicted proteins | sample CryGeymeta201522_FD_81568 | JGI IMG/M metagenome (GOLD analysis project Ga0100398, IMG submission 81568) | Groundwater microbial communities from Crystal Geyser aquifers in Utah, USA - Crystal Geyser metaG 2015-22 | ecosystem: Environmental > Aquatic > Deep subsurface > Groundwater | place: USA...
ATCCGCTTCGACCGCAACGCCGCCGTCATCCTCAACAACAACAACGAGCCGATCGGCACCCGTATCTTCGGGCCGGTGGTGCGTGAGTTGCGCGCGAAGAACTTCATGAAGATCATCTCGCTTGCGCCGGAGGTGCTGTAATGGCTGCCAAACTCAAGAAGGGCGACAAGGTCGTCGTGCTTGCCGGCAAGGACAAGGGCAAGAAGGGTGAAATCTCCACCGTTCTGCCCGCCGCCGGCAAGGCCATCGTGGACGGCGTGAACATCGCCATCCGTCACACCAAGCAAAGCCAGTCGACCCAGGGCGGCCGCATCCCGCAAGCGATGCCGATCCAGCTGTCGAACCTGGCGCTTCTGGATGCAAACGGCAAGGCCACCCGCGTCGGCTTCAAGATCGAAGACGGCAAGAAGGTGCGCGTCGCCAAGACCACGGGGGACGTGATCTGATGTTGGATACCGCCAATTATACCCCGCGCCTGAAGGCCACCTTCGCCGAGGTCATCAAGCCCGCGATGAAAGAGGAATTCGGCTATCGCAACGACATGGAGATCCCGCGTCTTGAGAAGATCGTTCTCAACATCGGGTGCGGCGCGGAAGCCGTGCGGGACAGCAAGAAGGCGAAATCGGCCCAGGAAGACCTGACCGCCATCGCCGGGCAGCACGCCGTCGTGACCAAGGCCAAGAAATCCATCGCCGGCTTCCGGGTCCGCGAAGAGATGCCGTTGGGTGCGAAGGTCACCCTGCGCGGCGATCGCATGTATGATTTCCTCGACCGCCTGACCACCATCGCGATGCCCCGCATCCGGGACTTTCGCGGCGTGAAGCCGTCCTTCGACGGGCGTGGCAACTTCGCCATGGGCATCAAGGAACATATCGTGTTCCCCGAGATCAACTTCGACAAGGTCGACGAGGTTTGGGGTATCGATATCATCATCGTAACGACGGCGAAGACCGACGCCGAGGCGAAGTCGCTGTTGAAGCACTTCAACATGCCCTTCAACGCTTGACGCAGAGGATCTGACCCATGGCAAAAGAATCCATGATCGAACGCCAGAAGAAGCGCGAGCGTCTGGTGGCACAATATGCAACGAAGCGCGCGGCCCTGAAGGCGATCACGCAAGACGAGGCGCGTCCGATGGAAGAGCGGTTCAAGGCGCAACTCAAACTGGCGAAGCTGCCGCGTAACAGCTCGGCCACGCGCCTGAACAACCGGTGCCAGCTGACGGGACGTCCGCGGTCGTATTACCGCAAGCTGAAAATGTCGCGGATCAAGCTGCGGGACCTTGCCTCGATGGGCCAGATCCCCGGCATGGTCAAGTCGAGCTGGTAAGGGAGCAAAGATATGAATGATCCCATCGGTGATATGCTGACCCGCATCCGCAACAGCCAGATGCGCGGGAAGTCCACGGTCGAGACCCCGGCCTCCAAGCAGCGCGCCCGCGTTCTGGATGTGCTGGCGGACGAAGGCTATATCCGCGGCTACGAGCCCACGACCGGCAAGGATGGTCACCCGGCATTCGAGATCAGCTTGAAGTACTACGAAGGCACGCCTGTCATTCGTGAACTCAAGCGCGTGTCGAAGCCCGGCCGCCGCGTCTACATGAGTGTGGGTGACATTCCCTCGGTCCGCCAGGGCCTGGGCGTGTCGATCGTCTCCACATCCAAGGGCGTGATGTCCGATGCAAACGCTCGCAGCCAGAATGTTGGCGGCGAAGTGCTTTGCACGATCTTCTGAGGGAGCTGGCTTATGTCTCGTATTGGCAAGAAACCGGTCGGACTGCCCGGGGGTGTCGAAGCCTCCGTGTCGGGTCAGACCATCGAGGTGAAGGGGCCGAAAGGCACCCGCGCCTTTACCGCAACCGACGACGTCACGCTGGCCGTCGCGGACAAGGAGATCACCGTCACGCCGCGCGGCAAGTCCAAGCGCGCGCGGCAGCAGTGGGGCATGTCCCGCTCGATGGTGGAAAATCTCGTTACCGGCGTCACCGACGGGTTCAAGAAAGAGCTTGAGATCCAGGGCGTGGGTTACCGGGCGCAGATGCAGGGCAATGTCCTGAAGCTGTCGCTGGGCTATTCGCACGACGTGGATTTCCCGGTTCCCGCCGGTGTAACCGTCACCACCCCCAAGAACACCGAAGTGGTGATCGAAGGGATCGACCAGCAGCTGGTCGGACAGGTCGCGGCGAATATTCGTGAGTGGCGTGCGCCCGAGCCCTACAAGGGCAAGGGCATTCGCTACAAGGGTGAGTACATCTTCCGCAAGGAAGGCAAGAAGAAGTAAGGGCTGGCACAATGGCACTGAGCAAACGAGAGCTGTTCCAGAAGCGCCGCCTGCGCAACCGGAACAAGATCAAGGCGATGGCCAACGGACGTGCGCGTCTGTCGGTTCATCGGTCGAACAAGAACATCTCTGTCCAACTGATCGACGATGTGAACGGTGTGACGCTGGCTTCGGCCTCGTCGCTGGAGCCGTCGCTGGGGATCATCGGCAAGAACAACCTGGAGGCTTCGGCCAAGATCGGCGCCGCAATCGCCGAGCGGGCGAAGAAGGCCGGGGTCGAAGAGTGTTTCTTCGATCGGGGCGGCTTCCTGTTCCACGGACGTGTGAAGGCCTTGGCCGACGCCGCCCGTGAAGGTGGTCTGAAGTTCTGAGAATTGCGGTGGCGGCGGGCTTGAGGCCCGCCCCACGGCGTGACGTGAGGGCGGTGCGTTCCGTGTCGCCTCGATGATCGGGGCCGGGGTTCGAAGGAACCCGGGCACTGCGATCGGTCAAAACGGCGCGAAGGCGTCACCGAGAGAAGGAATTGCCATATGGCAGAACGTGAACACCGCGGTCGGGGACGTCGTCCGGAGCGTGACGAAACGCCGGAATTCGCGGACCGTCTGGTCGCGATCAACCGCGTGTCCAAGACCGTCAAGGGCGGCAAGCGCTTCGGCTTCGCGGCGCTTGTCGTCGTGGGCGACCAGCGCGGCCGGGTCGGGTTCGGCAAGGGCAAGGCCAAGGAGGTCCCCGAGGCGATCCGCAAGGCGACCGAACAGGCCAAGCGCCAGATGATCCGCGTGCCGCTGAAGGAAGGCCGCACGCTGCACCACGACATCCTGGGCCGCCATGGCGCGGGCAAGGTCGTGATGCGGACCGCGCCGGAAGGCACCGGGATCATCGCCGGTGGTCCGATGCGTGCCGTGTTCGAGATGTTGGGTGTGAAGGACGTCGTGTCGAAATCGACCGGGTCGCAGAACCCCTACAACATGATCCGCGCCACGCTGGACGGATTGACCAAGGAATCGAGCCCGCGCCAGATCGCGTCGCGTCGTGGCAAGAAAGTCGCCGACATCCTGCCCAAGCGTGATGACGCTCCGGCAGCCGAGACCGCAGCCGAGACCGAGGAGGCTTGAGCACAATGGCAAAAACCATCGTCGTCCAGCAGATCGGCTCGCCGATCCGCCGCCCGGAAATTCAGCGCAAGACGCTGATCGGCCTGGGTCTGAACAAGATGCACCGCACGCGGGAGCTGGAGGATACCCCCTCTGTCCGCGGCATGGTCAACAAGATCCCGCATCTTGTGAAGATCATCGAAGAGCGCGGCTGACGATCGTCACCGCAACCTTCGACGAGATCGCATTGCCCTGACCGGACTGGTTGGGGCATTGTCGTTTGGCGGACCCTTCCGACGGTTTCGAATTGGCGACGGGGGGGGGCGCTGCATCGACGTGACACCGAGTGAAAAGCTGAGCGTGATCCCCCGTGCCGATCGAGTTCTCTACCTGTCTGGAGCGCGACCTTGTTTATGCCCGCTGGCATGGGGCGATCGATTATCCGCAGTTCGTGCAGAACTTCGCCGATTATGTGTCCGACGCGCATTACCGGCCCGGCCGTCCGGAACTGATCGACCATTCCGGGATCACGTCGTTCGACATCAACTTCAACCTCGTTCGGTCGATCCTGCGGAAGGTCAATGACCAGTCGCCAGCGGCCAAGGTGACCACGCACACGGTGATCTATTCGCCCAACGAGACGGTCTTCGGCATGGGGCGCATGTATCAGATCCTCGCCGATCTTGCGGAAGGCATAAAGGTGGAGGTGTTCCAGACCGAGCGGGAGGCGCTGGATGCCTTGGGCCTGCCATATGCCAGCATCGCGGAGTTGCTGGACGCGGAGCTGTTTCTGCCCGCGACAAGGCGCCTGGGCTGACCTCCGGCTTGCGGGCAACGCCAGCGCCAGGCGTTGACCCCTTGCAGGGCGCGACCGAGTTCCGTATAGGCACCCGGTGGCCGACCCCGGCCCGTTTTCAGGGCACGCATCGGCGTGGCCTTCACAATCAAGAAACGCCGCGTCTGCCCATATCGCTTCGGGGGCATGTCCGGCTTAGGAGAAGCGACATGAAACTGCACGAACTCAGTGACAATCCCGGCGCAACCAAGAAGCGCAAGCGCATCGGTCGCGGCCCGGGCTCCGGCACGGGCAAGACCGCCGGACGTGGTATCAAGGGTCAGAAGTCCCGGTCGGGCGTTGCGATCAACGCCTATGAGGGCGGCCAGATGCCGCTGTACCAGCGTCTGCCCAAGCGCGGCTTCACCAAGCCGAACCAGAAGAAATACGCCGTCGTGAACCTGGGCCTGATCCAGAAGTTCATCGACGCGGGCAAGATCGACGCCAAGGCCGAGATCACCGAGGATGCGCTGGTCGCCTCCGGGCTGGTGCGGCGCAAGCTGGACGGTATCCGCGTGCTGGCCAAGGGCGATGTTTCGGACAAGCTGACGATCACCGTGACCGGCGCGTCGAAATCGGCGGTCGAGGCGGTCGAAAAGGCCGGTGGCGCGTTGAACGTGGCGTCCCAGGCTGCGGCGGAGTAACCCGTTCACGGGGGTTTTGTCCCCGTGACGCTTGTGGGCGGAGCGTGCTCCGCCTACATCACGTCTTAAGGTTTTTCCCGCGCCGCGTGGCCTCCGTGCAAAGGGGCCGTCACGGTATTGCGGCAATCAGGTGAGGCACCATGGCATCAGCAGCGGAGCAAATGGCCTCCAACATGAGCTGGAGCGCGTTCGGCAAGGCGACCGAACTGCGCCAGCGCATCTGGTTTACTCTGGGCCTCCTGATCATCTACCGGATCGGCACCTACATTCCGGTTCCGGGTATCGACGCGGCTGAATTGCGGGCCTTCTTCGATTCGGCTGCGGCGGGCCTTGGCGGCGTGCTGAACATGTTCACCGGCGGCGCGCTGAGCCGGATGGGCGTCTTCGCCCTTGGGATCATGCCCTATATCTCGGCCTCGATCATCGTGCAGCTCATGGCGGCCATGGTGCCGGCGCTGGAGACGCTGAAGAAAGAGGGCGAGAGCGGGCGCAAGAAGCTCAACCAATATACCCGCTACGGCACCGTCGCGCTGGCCACGGCGCAGGCCTATGGCCTTGCCGTCAGCATGGAGGGTGGCGGGCTGGTCACCGACCCCGGCTGGTTCTTCCGCATCGGCTGCGTCATCACGCTGGTCGGTGGCACCATGTTCCTGATGTGGCTGGGCGAGCAGATCACCAATCGCGGCATCGGCAACGGTATCTCGCTGATCATCTTTGTCGGTATCATCGCCGAGATCCCCGCCGCCCTGGCGCAGTTCTTCGAAAGCGGGCGGTCCGGCGCGATTTCCACCCCCGCAACCCTGGGCGTGATCGTGATGCTGATCGGCACGCTGATCTTCGTGGTCTTCATGGAGCGATCGCTGCGCAAGATCCATATCCAGTATCCACGCCGACAGGTGGGGATGAAGGTCTATGACGGCGGGTCGAGCCACTTGCCGATCAAGGTGAACCCGGCGGGCGTGATCCCGGCGATCTTCGCGTCGTCGCTGCTGTTGTTGCCGACCACGTTGATGACGTTCGGCGGAGCCGGCGATGCCGGGCCGGTGATGGGATGGATCCTTGCCAATTTCGGGCCCGGCCAGCCGCTCTACTTCGTTTTCTTTGCGTCGATGATCATCTTCTTCACCTATTTCTACACGCTCAACGTGTCGTTCAAGGTGGAGGATGTGGCCGACAACCTGAAGAACCAGAACGGCTTCATTCCGGGCATTCGCCCGGGCACACGGACGGCGGAATACCTGGAATACGTTGTGCGCCGTGTCCTTGTTCTGGGCTCCGGCTACCTTGCGCTAGTTTGTCTCATGCCCGAGATTGTTCGGACAAACCTTGCGATTACTGCCTATTTTGGCGGCACTTCGATCCTGATCATCGTTTCGGTGGGCATGGACACGGTGCAGCAGATACAGTCGCATCTGCTGGCGCACCAGTATGAAGGGCTGCTTGAGAAGTCCCAACTCCGCGGGCGTAAGAGTGGCGCCAAGAAACCGCGGAAGGGACCTGCGCGTAGATGAACATAATCTTGTTGGGCCCGCCGGGTGCGGGCAAGGGAACGCAGGCGCGAATCCTCGTGGAGGGGCGTCGGATGGTGCAACTGTCCACGGGCGACATGTTGCGCGAGGCCAAGGACAGCGGCACCGAGATGGGCAATCTGGTTGCAAGCGTGATGGCACGCGGCGACCTTGTCACCGACGAGATCGTCATCGGCCTGATCCGCGAGAAGCTGGCCGAAGGTGGCACCGGGTTCATCTTCGACGGCTTCCCCCGCACATTGCCCCAGGCGGATGCCCTGGGGGCGTTGATGGAAGAGGTGGGCCAGACCCTTGACCACGTGATCGAGATGCAGGTCGATGACGAGGCGCTGGTTGCGCGCATCACGGCACGGGCCACCTGCGGATCCTGCGGCGAGGTCTATAACGACGAGACCAAGCCGATCCCCGCGGATGGCAAATGCACCAGCTGCGGCGGAACCGAGTTCAAGCGCCGCGCCGATGACAATGCCGAAAGCTTCAAGACCCGTCTGCTGGCCTACTACAAGCAGACCAGCCCCCTGATCGGCTACTACTACGCCAAGGGGCTGCTGAAATCGGTGGACGGCCTGGGCGAGATCGACGCCGTGGCAAGCGAAATCTCGGCTGCGCTGCAGGGATGATCTGCGTCAGGTCCACTGACTATTGACCTTTGGTCGAATGGGGCATACCACGCCGATCTTGGCGGGAATCGGGTGCGCATCCGATGCCGTGAACCACGTTCGCAAGCCCGGCGCTTCAGGCCCGGGCTTACGTTGTGAAAAAAGGGCCTGGCATGACGGGCTCGCAACGAAAAGGATATGCCACAGATGGCACGTATTTCCGGGGTTAACCTCCCCACGTCCAAGCGCGTCCCGATCGCGCTGACCTATGTTACCGGAATTGGACACACCTCCGCCGCAGCGATCTGCGAGGCCGTCGGCATCGACAGCTCGCGCCGCGTGAACGAGCTGACCGATGCAGAGGTGCTGCAGATCCGCGAGCACATCGACGCGAACTATACCGTCGAGGGCGACCTGCGCCGCGACACCCAGATGAACATCAAGCGCTTGATGGACCTGGGCTGCTATCGGGGTCTGCGTCATCGCCGGAACCTGCCCGTGCGCGGCCAGCGGACCCATACCAACGCACGCACCCGTAAAGGCCCCGCAAAGGCCATTGCCGGCAAGAAGAAATAAGGGAGGGCTGATAGCATGGCTCGCGATCGTCGCCCCGCAAAGAAGAAGGTTTCCAAGAACATTGCCGCTGGCGTTGCTCATGTGAACTCGTCGTTCAACAACACCAAGATCCTGATCTCCGACGTGCAGGGCAATGCGATCGCATGGTCGTCTGCCGGCACGATGGGCTTCAAGGGCAGCCGGAAATCCACACCCTTCGCCGCACAGATGGCTGCAGAGGATGCGGGCAAGAAAGCGCAGGACCATGGCGTCCGTACGCTGGATGTCGAGGTTCAGGGCCCCGGTTCGGGTCGGGAAAGCGCGCTGCGCGCCCTCGCGGCCCTGGGTTTCCAGATCTCGTCCATCCGTGACGTGACGCCGATGGCCCATAACGGTTGCCGCCCGCCCAAACGCCGCCGCGTCTAAGCTCGGTTTTTTCTCTGCCGGGTCCGTGCTGTTTGCACGGCCCGGTTCCGTCATTTTTACCTCGAGTGTGCCCGGGACGGATCCCCCAGGGCACGAGCATGGAGGCGACGCATGATCCACAAGAATTGGCAAGAGCTGATCAAACCGACCCAGTTGGTTGTTCAGCCCGGCAATGACCCGGCGCGCAAGGCGACCGTTGTCGCCGAACCGCTGGAGCGGGGCTTCGGCCTGACGCTGGGCAACGCGCTGCGGCGCGTTCTGATGTCGTCGCTGCAAGGCGCGGCGATCACGTCGGTGCAGATCGACGGCGTTCTGCACGAGTTCTCCAGCGTGGCTGGCGTGCGCGAGGACGTGACCGACATCGTGTTGAACCTCAAGGGCGTGGCGATCCGCATGGAGGCCGAAGGGCCCAAACGCGTGTCGATCTCGGCCAAGGGGCCGCGCGTCGTGACGGCGGGCGATATTTCCGAATCCGCAGGGATCGAGGTTCTGAACAAGGATCACGTGATCTGCCACCTCGACGATGGTGCCGACCTTTACATCGAGCTGACGGTCAACACCGGCAAGGGCTATGTGGCCGCCGAAAAGAACCGTCCCGAGGATGCGCCCATCGGCCTCATGCCGATCGACGCGATCTATTCGCCGGTCAAGAAGGTTTCCTATGAAGTGCAGCCCACCCGCGAAGGGCAGGTGCTGGATTACGACAAGCTGACCCTGAAGCTGGAAACCGACGGTTCGGTCACTCCGGACGATGCCGTGGCCTATGCCGCGCGGATCATCCAGGATCAGCTGTCCATCTTCGTGAACTTCGACGAGCCCGAGCGTGATATCCGCGCGGAGGACGAGGACGACCTGGAATTCAACCCGCTTCTGCTGAAGAAAGTGGACGAGTTGGAATTGTCGGTGCGCTCCGCGAACTGCCTGAAGAACGACAACATCGTCTATATCGGGGATCTGATCCAGAAAACCGAGGCCGAGATGCTGCGCACGCCGAACTTCGGGCGCAAGTCGCTCAACGAGATCAAGGAAGTGCTGTCGGGGATGGGGCTCCACCTCGGCATGGATATCGTCGACTGGCCGCCGGACAACATCGAGGAACTGGCCAAGAAATACGAAGACAACTTTTGAAGATCGGCCCCGGGCTTGAGTCCGGTCTACGTCACACCGCGTAGGCCTTGGCCCGGGACCCAAGATGAAGACCGAGACCGGGCACGAGCGCCCCAAGGAGAGGGACCCACGAAACGCATGGGCCCCCGGACAAAGCAAAATCGCCCGTAGAGGGCACCATATTGGAGAAAGACCATGCGTCACGCTCGCGGATATCGCCGCCTGAACCGGACCCATGAACATCGCAAGGCGATGTTCGCCAACATGTCCGGCTCGCTCATCGAACATGAACAGATCAAGACGACCCTGCCAAAGGCCAAGGAACTGCGTCCGATCGTGGAGAAGCTGATCACGCTGGCCAAGCGTGGCGATCTGCATGCGCGCCGCCAGGCCGCGTCGCAGTTGAAACAGGATGCCTATGTGGCGAAACTGTTCGACATCCTTGGCCCGCGCTACGCCGAGCGTCAGGGCGGGTATGTCCGGATCATGCGGGCAGGTTTCCGTTACGGCGACATGGCGCCGATGGCGATCATCGAATTCGTGGACCGCGACGTCGATGCCAAGGGCGCCGGCGACCGCGCCCGTGTCGCCGAAATCGAGGCGATGGAGGACTGATCCCCGCGCCCTGTCGGAGATTGCAAAGCCCTCCGGATCACCGGGGGGCTTTTTTTGCTTCTGGGGTTGGCACGGGCAGGAATATGGCCGCAGAATCAGTGATGTTTGGGCTTCGGAGCCGTTTCGGCATCGCGCTGCGCGCTGGCCACATGGGCCGACAGCACGGCAAGCTGGCGGGCCGACACAGGCGTCTGGCCGATATATTCAAGCAGATCGTTGCGCGTCGCGGAAGAAAGCTTCATGAGACGCGCAAAAAGATCCGGGTCGATCCTTTTGGTCATAGGTCTCACCTGCCAACTAACACCCCTATGATCCAACTTGACCCCCCTTCAGGCAACCTGTCTAAATGGACATGTCTATTTGGTGGGTTCCATGACGAAAGCTCCGGTTCTTGATTTGCTGCTGCACGAGCTTTCGTTGGCGGCCCCGGCGGGCTTCGCGGTGGGGTTGCACATCCGTTACGTGTCGCCGTTGATCATGGTGAATACCTACCCGGATCGCTGGCAGGAGGTCTATACGTCGAAGCTTTACGGGTTGCGCGACCCGACACTGGCCTGGGGGCTGAGCCATACGGGAACGCGCCGCTGGAGCCAGATCGGCCTGCCCGATCCGTTCGGCATCCTCAAGGAATCAGGCGAATACGGGCTGAAATACGGGATGATCGCATCCATCGGCCCCATGTCATCGCGCACCATCGCGGGCGCCAGCCGGGCGGATCGCGAATTCGCCGATGACGAAATGGAACTTGTCTACCGGATCGTGCACCGCATGCATGATCTGTCCGAACCGCCGGCGCGCCTGTCAAAGGCGCAGGCCGACGCACTGAAATGCATCGCGGAGGGGGACCGCCATGCAGCTGCTGCCGCAAAGCTCGGGATATCCGAAAGTGCCTTCAAGGCGCGGTTGACGTCTGCCCGCCAGAAGCTGATGGCGCGCACAACGGCCGAGGCCGTGCAACGGGCCAAGGAATACGGATTGATCTGAGACAAGGGGCCGCAGCCCCGCAGGAGAGCCTTCTTGGCGGTGCATCGTTGACCACGATTCACCTAATGGGAAGACTCAACATGCAGACCACCACCCTGTCGTTCGACAATTTTCACAACCACGGCCCCCTGTTCACGAACATGCTCCGGGCCCGGCATCGCACCTTCATCGAAGAGATGGGGTGGGAGATCCCGTCGGAAGGGGACATGGAATTCGATCAGTATGATACCGCGCAAAGCCGTTGGGTTTGCGTCCATGACGGGCTGCGTGTGCTTGCGGGCGTGCGGCTGACGCCGACAACGGCATCCTGCGGCGTCTACAGCTACATGGTGCGCGACGCGCAGCGAGGGCTGCTGGAGTCGATCCCGGCCAACCTGCTGGACGAACCCGCGCCCATCGCGAGCCATATCTGGGACGCCAACCGGCTGTTCGTGGCCGAAGGCGTGGAGACGGATATCCGGCGCGACGTCCAGTTGTCCTTGATGGGGCACATGGTCCGCTCGGCGCGGTCATTGGGGGCGACGACGCTTCTGGGGCTGCTGCCCATCGGGATCCCGCGCCTTGGCCGCCGCCTTGGCATCGATATGGAGCCCGGCGGACCTGTCATGCGGATCGGCGGCGTGGCGCATCGGTGCTACTTCGTGTCGATGGCGTCCAAGATGCACTGATGGACCCTGTCGGGGGTGTTTGGGGCCTGACCGGCCTTCGGGGAGGACGGTGTCGCATCGCGGGGATCGCGAATGGCACGATCCAAGCGGGCGTCCCGTTCGATTTCGTGGCGCCCGTGGTGGCCTGTCGCCCGTGGCGCCCGCCTGATCTGGCGGGGCGGGCGGGAAAGCCGTAGTTTGCGCCCATGAGCGACCTGTTCGACACCGCCCCGCCGCCCGACACCCCGAAAGGCCCGCGCCCGCTGGCCGATCGCTTGCGCCCGCGCGCGCTGGACGAGGTGATCGGGCAGGCGCATCTGCTGGGGCCTGAGGGCGCGCTCAGGGTGATGCTGGATGCCGGGGCGTTGTCGTCGCTGATCTTCTGGGGGCCGCCGGGGGTGGGCAAGACCACCATCGCGCGGCTGCTGGCCGATGAGAGCGACCTGCACTTCGTGCAGATCAGCGCCATTTTCACCGGCATGCCGGACCTGCGGAAGGTGTTCGACACGGCCAAGATGCGCCATGCGAACGGACAGGGGACGCTGCTGTTCGTCGATGAGATCCACCGCTTCAACAAGGCGCAACAGGACGGGTTCCTGCCGCATATGGAGGATGGCACGATCCTGCTGGTGGGCGCCACGACCGAGAATCCGTCTTTCGAGTTGAACGCTGCCGTGATGTCGCGAAGTCAGGTCATGGTTCTTGAGCGGCTGAGCGATGCCGATCTGGAGGCGTTGCTGGTGCGGGCGGAAGCGGAGCTTGGCCGCACGCTGCCGTTGCTGCCCGATGCCCGCGTCAGCTTGCGCGAGATGGCGGACGGGGACGGGCGCGCGTTGTTGAACCTGGTGGAGCAGGTGGCGGCGTGGAAGGCGGAGCCGCTGGATACCAAGGCGCTGGGGGCGCGGTTGCAGCGCCGTGCGGCGCAATACGACAAGTCGGGCGATGCCCATTACAACCTGATCTCGGCCTTGCACAAATCGGTGCGCGGGTCTGACCCGGACGCGGCCTTGTATTGGTTCGCGCGAATGCTGGAGGGCGGCGAGGACCCGCGTTACCTGGCGCGGCGGATCACGCGGATGGCGGTGGAGGATATCGGGCTGGCCGACCCGCAGGCGCAGCGCCAGTGCCTCGACGCGTGGGAGACCTATGAACGGCTCGGCTCGCCCGAGGGGGAATTGGCCTTGGCGCAGGCGGTGATCTACCTTGCGCTCGCGCCGAAATCGAACGGGGCCTATGTGGCCTACAAGGCAGCGCGGGCGAGTGCGAAATCCACCGGCTCCGCCCCGCCGCCCAAGCACATCCTGAACGCGCCGACCGCGCTGATGAAGGATCAGGGCTATGGCAAGGGCTATGACTACGATCACGATGCGGAGGACGGGTTTTCCGGGGCGAACTACTTCCCCGACACCATGTCGCGCGCCCATTTCTACGCCCCCAGGGAGCGCGGCTTCGAGCGGGATCTGAAGAAGCGGCTGGACTGGTTCGAAAGCCTCCGCAAGAAGCGCAGGACATGAGCGCCAGAGGGGCAGCCGAAATGGGCCGACCGTTGACAATCCGCGCGCCGCGCCGCATCCCCCGCCCATGATTGCTGTCCTTCAAGTTGCCCTTGGCGGGGCCGTTGGTGCCGTGCTGCGATACCTGACGGGCATCGGGATGGTTCGCCTGTTGGGGCACGGAGCGTTTCCGCTGCCGATCCTGACGGTGAACGTGGTCGGCTCGGTCCTGATGGGCGTCTTCGTGGTGGTCGCGGCGCAGCGCGGGCTGACACATCTGTCGCCGCTGGTGATGACCGGCTTCCTGGGCGGGTTCACCACGTTCTCGGCGTTCTCGCTCGAGGCGGTGACGATGTATGAACGCGGCGATGTGGTGCAGGCGGCGCTTTACGTGGGACTGTCGGTGGTGCTGTCCATCGCGGGTTTGATGGCGGGCCTGTGGCTGGCGCGGGGGATTTTCGGATGAGTGCGGTTCAGACCCTGGTGGTCGGCGCGGACGAGGGCGATCAGCGGCTGGACCGCTGGTTCCGGCGGCATTTTCCCCACATTCCGCAGGGCCGGATCGAGAAGATGTGCCGCAAGGGCGATATCCGCGTCGATGGCGGGCGGGTAAAAAGCTCGACCCGGGTGGCGGTGGGCCAGAGCGTGCGCATCCCGCCGCTCCCCGACAATGCCGCGCCCGGGCCGGACCACATGCGCGTGCCGAAAGTGTCGCAGGCCGATGCCGAGATGATCCGCCGCGCCGTGATCTACCGCGACGACCACATCATCGCGATCAACAAGCCGGCGGGATTGCCGACGCAGGGCGGCACCGGGCAGGTGCGGCATGTGGACGGGCTGGCCGAGGCGCTGTGCTTCGGCCTCGATGACAAGCCGCGGCTGGTGCATCGGCTGGACAAGGACACTTCGGGCGTCTTGCTGCTGGCGCGCACACGGATGGGGGCCAAGGCGCTGACCGACGCGTTCCGGGCGCGCAGCACGCGGAAGATCTACTGGGCCGCCGTCGCGGGGACGCCGTTTCCCAGGATGGGCACAATCAAGCTGGGGCTGGTGAAGGCACCGGGCCATGGGCGCAGTGGCGAGAACGAGAAGATGCGCTGCGTCCCGGTAGCGGAGATCGCGCAGGTCGAGGGCGCAAAGCGCGCCGAGACCGATTACGCGGTGCTGTCGAACCTGGGCGGGCGGGTGAGTTGGTGCGCCTTGGTGCCGATCACCGGGCGCACGCACCAATTGCGTGCGCATATGGCCGAGATCGGGCATCCGGTGATCGGCGACGGCAAGTATGGCGGCAGCGGGCAGGAGAACCTGGGCGATGGCTGGGGCGCGCAACTGGGCGGCGAAATCAGCCGCAAGCTGCATCTGCACGCGCGGTCACTGTCGTTCGAGCATCCGATGACGGGGGCCAAGGTGACCCTTGTGGCCCCGTTGCCCGACCACATGGCCAAGACCTGGTCGACCTTGGGCTGGGATCCGCGCGACGTGCCCGCCGACCCGTTCGAGGATGACGCGTTTTGACCCTGCGACTGGTGATCTTCGATGTCGATGGCACGCTGGTCGACAGCCAGGCGCATATCGTGGCCTCCATGGAGGGGGCCTTCGCGGCCCATGCCCTGCCCACGCCCGAACGCGCGGCGATCCTGTCGATCGTCGGGCTGTCGCTGCCCGAGGCCTTCGTACGGCTGGTGCCCGACCATGCCGATCGCCGCGACAGCCTTGTGCAGGCCTACAAGGACACCTTCGCGGACCTGCGCAGGACCGGGCACGGCCTGTCGCCGCTGTACCCCGGTGCGGCGGAGGTGCTGGCCGTGCTGGCGGCGCAGCCGGAGACGCTGCTGGGCATCGCCACGGGGAAGACGCGCCGGGGGTTCGATGTCCTGGTCGAGGAGCATGGCTGGACGGGTCTGTTCCAGACGGTGCAGGTGGCGGATCATCATCCGTCCAAGCCGCACCCGTCAATGGTGCTGACCTGCCTCGACGAACTTGGGCTGAGCCTGGCGCAGGCCGTCATGGTGGGCGATACGAGCTATGACATGGCCATGGCGCGCGCTGCCGGGGTTGCGGGCCTTGGGGTCGGCTGGGGCTACCATGACGGTGCCGCCCTGATGCAGGCCGGTGCGCGCCGTGTCCTGCCCGATTTCGCCGCGCTTGTCCCGGCGCTGTCCGACATGCGGGCGGTCGCATGAGCGAGTGGAAGGCCAAGCGGTTCTGGACGGAGGTTTGTGTCGTCGCCGTGGAAGGCGGCTTTCGCGTGATGCTGGACGGGCGCGGCGTGGCGACGCCGGGCAAGTTGCCGCTGATCCTGCCGACCCGCGCCATGGCCGACGCCGTCGCTGCCGAATGGGCGGCGCAGGAGGGCGAGGTGAAGCCGCTGACGATGCCCAACACCCGCTCGGCCAATTCGGCGGTGGAGAGAGTCGCGCCGCAACACCGGCAGGTGGCCGAGATGCTGGCCAGCTACGGCGAGACCGATCTTTTGTGCTATCGCGCCGAGCGTCCGGCGGATTTGACGCTACGTCAGGCAGAGGGCTGGGATCCGCTGCTGGCTTGGGCGGCAGAGCGCTACGACGCGACCCTGCGGGTGACAGCCGGCGTGCTGCCGGTGGACCAGCCACAAGACAGCGTAAATCGCCTGGCGCAGGCGGTGGCCGGGGTGCCGCCTTTCCCGATGACCGCGCTGCACGATCTGGTCACCCTGACGGGGTCGCTTGTCCTGGGTCTGGCGGTAGCCGAAAAGCGGCTAACTGCCAATCATGCATGGGATTTGAGCCGAATCGATGAGGCCTGGCAGATGGCGCAATGGGGCGAAGACGCGGAGGCCGCCGAGGCCGCAGCCGCCCGAGCGGAACAATTGCAGCATGCCGAAAGGTTCTGGCGCCTCTGTTTCGCCGACTGACCGTCCCGGGGCAGGCCACGGATACCATTGTGCAATTTCTAGGCAATTGATGCCCGCGCGAGCGCAAACACCGTGTTTCTGCTTCCTTTTCGTCGATGCTCGCCCTTGACCTTGTGCACAGCTTTTGTCCACCTTGGGGGTGGAGGAGGTCAGCATAGGCGTCCCCGGCACATGCCAATGTCCGTCAGGAGAACGAAATGATCCCGCCGGGCGTATTCACAGGAAGAGGTAAACAATGAAAAAATCCGTATTTTTCGGCACACTGGCCGTTGCAGGTGCGGCCGCAGGGTTCGCGTCCGCGACCACACTCGAAGACGTTCAGGCGCGCGGTTCGCTGAATTGCGGCGTAACGACCGGCCTGACCGGTTTCGCGGCACCCGATGCCAGCGGTGAATGGCAAGGCTTCGACGTCGCGGTTTGTCGCGCTGTCGCGGCGGCTGTCCTGGGCGATGCAACGGCCGTCACCTTTGTCCCGACCACGGGGCAGACACGGTTCACCGCACTCGCCTCGGGCGAGGTCGATGTCTTGGCCCGAAACACCACTTGGACATTCAGCCGTGACACCGACCTTTCGTTCGAATTCGTCGGTGTGAACTACTATGATGGCCAAGGCTTCATGGTTCCGCGCGAACTGGGCGTGTCCTCGGCGCTGGAACTGGACGGCGCGACCGTCTGCATCCAGACCGGCACCACCACCGAACTGAACCTCGCCGACTTCTTCTCGTCGAACAACATGAGCTACGAGCCCGTGCCGATCGAGACGAACGCGGAAGCGCAGCAGCAATATCTTGCGGGTGCCTGCGACGTCTACACGACGGATGCCTCCGGTCTGGCTGCGACGCGTGCCACGTTCGAGGATCCCTCGGCCCACGTGATCTTGCCCGAGATCATTTCGAAAGAGCCGCTTGGCCCGCTGGTGCGTCACGGTGACCACGAGTGGGGCGATATCGTCCGCTGGACGCTGAACGCTCTGATTTCGGCGGAAGAACTGGGCGTGACGTCGGCCAACGTGGGCGAGATCGGCACCTCCACCCAAAACCCGGAGATCATGCGTCTTCTGGGCACCGAGGGTGATCTGGGCGCGATGATCGGCCTCGATGCCGACTGGGCCGCACGTGCGATCGCAGCCGTAGGAAACTATGGCGAGGTCTTCGAGGGCAATATCGGGGAAAGCACTCCGATCGGTCTGGCGCGCGGTCTGAACGCACAGTGGACCGATGGCGGCCTGCTCTACAGCCCGCCGTTCCGGTAAATCCTGACCAGGGGGGGCGCGGCCGCAAGGCTCGCGCCCTTTCCACATCCAGATCACAGCATGCCGCGCTTTCGGATAATCGGGCCACATCACGAGCCCGTCCTGCGCGGAACCGGACACAAAAAGACAGGGGGCCACCAGATGGCAACGATGACCGATCCGCCCGCACCGGCGTTTCGACTGAGCCAGCTTATCTATGACACGCGTTACCGGTCCATAACGATCCAGGTCATCGCGTTCATCCTGATCATGGCCGGTCTGTTCTGGTTGGTGAACAACGCGATCCAGAACCTCGCCGTGCTTGGCAAGGACTTCAACTTTGCCTTCCTTGGCAGCCGTTCCGGTTATGACATCAACCAGCGCCTGATCGAGTATTCCAACAACTCGACCCATGGCCGAGCCGCCATCGTCGGTATCCTCAACACGCTGCTGGTCGCCTTCCTGGGGTGCATGACCGCCACCATCCTTGGCGTCTTCGCGGGCGTGTTGCGCCTGTCGAAGAACTGGATCGTCGGCCGCCTGATGACTGTCTATGTCGAAGGCTTCCGCAACATTCCGCTGCTGCTGTGGATCATCGTGATCTTCGCGGTCATGACGGAATCGATGCCGCAACCGAGCGCATTCCGAGGTGACGATCCCGCCGCCTCCATGGTCTTGTGGGACAGCGTCGCCGTCACCAACCGCGGCGTCTACATTCCCAATGTCGTCTTCACCCGTTCGCTTGGTGGCAACGAGATGAGCGAGGCCGCAGATGGTGTGGCTGCCGCCGTGATCCCGTCGGTCAGCTTCGGGGATTGGGCGCTGTTCCTTGCTGCCCTGGTCGGCGGCATCGTGGCTGCCGGCGCGATGGGGCGGTGGGCCAATGCGCGCCAGGAGGCCACGGGCATCCGGCCGCCGGGTGTCTTGTGGATGCGCGCGGGGGCCATCTTGCTTCCGGCCGCCGCCGTGCTGATCGCGCTGGGTGCGACGCTGGATTATCCGGAGCTACGAGGCTTCAACTTTACCGGCGGCATCCAGCTTCGCAACTCGCTGATCGCGCTCTGGTTCGCGCTGTCGCTTTATACCGGTGCCTTCATCGCGGAAATTGTGCGGGCGGGCATCATGTCGGTCAGCAGGGGCCAGACCGAGGCCTCCTTCGCCCTTGGCATGCGGCCATCCTGGACGATGAACCTCGTGATCCTGCCGCAGGCGCTGCGGGTCATCATCCCGCCGCTGATCTCGCAATACCTGAACCTCACGAAGAACTCGTCGCTTGCCATCGCCGTTGGCTACATGGATGCGCGGTCCACCCTTGGGGGGATCACGATCAACCAGACCGGACGGGAGCTGGAGGGGATGCTGCTTCTGGGCCTGTTCTACCTGGTGCTGTCGCTGCTGATCTCGGCGGTGATGAACGTCTACAACACGTCCGTCAAACTGAAGGAGCGGTGACATGAGCGAGATCCACGCACAAACCGCCCTGCATACGGCCTATGTCCGAACGGAGATGCTGCCCGAGCAAACACCCCCCGTGACGGCTGCGGGCCCCGTGAAATGGGTGCGCGAGAACCTGTTCTCGTCCATCCCCAATACGATCATGACCGTGGTGTCCGTCGTCGTGATCTACTACATCGTCAGCCACATGTTTGGCTGGTTCGTCAACGGCATCTGGGACGCCGGTTCGCTGAGTGAATGCCGTCAGATCCGCGATGCGCACATTGCAGCCGGACAGTTGCCCGAACATTCGGAGGTGGCGTGCTGGGCCGTCCTCTCGGATCGCTGGAACCAGTTGCTGTTCGGTTTCTACCCCTCGCACCTTTACTGGCGGCCGATCCTGGCGGTGGTGCTGTTTCTGGGCGCGATGGCGCCGGTGCTGTATGACAGCGTGCCGCGCAAGTTGCTGATCGGCACCCTGGTCGCCCCCTTCCTGTGCTTCTGGCTGCTGTGGGGGGGCACCATCTGGCCGCCGATCGTGGTGGCGCTTGGCTTCGTGATAGGATGGGCCATCGTCAAGTTCGGCTCGGACATCGTCGGCAACATGCCGGCCACGATCGCCGCCGTTCTGGTGCCGATCCTGTTCTGGCTCTACCTGACAGGCCCGCTGGTCGGGCTGCTTGACAGCATTGCGCCCATCGGTATCCGGTCGGTGGCTTCGCGTGAATTCGGTGGCTTCCTGCTGGCTGTCGTCATCGGGGCCTCGGGCATCATCCTGTCCATGCCGCTGGGTGTGGTTCTGGCGCTGGGGCGGCAATCGGACCTGTTCATCATCAACAAATGCTCGGTCATCTTCATCGAGGTGATCCGGGGCGTGCCGCTGATCGTGTGGCTTTTCACCGCGCAGCTTCTGCTGGGATATTTCCTGCCGCCGGGGTCCAACTTCGACCTGATGCTGCGGGTGATCATCATGGTGACGCTGTTCTCGTCCGCCTATATCGCGGAGGTGATCCGGGGCGGCCTTGCGGCCTTGCCACGCGGCCAGTACGAGGGCGCGGATTCGCTCGGCCTGAACTACTGGCAATCCATGCAGTTGATCATCCTGCCGCAGGCCCTGAAGATCTCCATCCCCGGGATCGTGTCCACCTTCATCGGCCTGTTCAAGGACACGACGCTGGTGGTGTTCATCGGCATGTTCGACCCGATCGGCTTCTCCAACGCGATCCGGGCCGACACGAACTGGAACGGCATCTACTGGGAATTGTTCATCTTCATCGGGCTGTGCTTCTTCATCTGCTGCTTCGGCATGTCCCGTTATTCGCAATACCTCGAGCGCAAGCTCGCCACCGATCATCGTTGAGGAGAGCGCAATGTCTGACGCTGCAACCACCCTTTCGCAAGAGCGCCAAATCGACCGCTCGAAGATGGCCGTTTCCGACGAAGTGGCCATCGACATCACCGGCATGAACAAGTGGTACGGGACGTTCCACGTGTTACGCGACATCAACCTGACGGTGCAGCGGGGTGAGCGGATCGTGATCTGCGGGCCGTCGGGTTCCGGCAAGTCGACGCTGATCCGGTGCATCAACGCGCTGGAGGAACACCAGAAGGGCCAGATCACGGTGGATGGCACGTTGCTGTCCAACGATCTGAAGAATATCGACAAGATCCGGTCCGAAGTCGGGATGGTGTTCCAGCACTTCAACCTGTTCCCGCACCTGACCATTCTGGAGAACTGCACGCTGGCCCCGATCTGGGTGCGCAAGACGCCCAAGAAAGAAGCCGAGGCGGTGGCGATGCACTACCTTGAGAAGGTCAAGATCCCCGAGCAGGCCGACAAGTATCCCGGCCAGTTGTCGGGCGGTCAGCAGCAGCGCGTCGCCATCGCCCGCAGCCTGTGCATGAAGCCGCGGATCATGCTGTTCGACGAACCGACATCGGCGCTCGACCCCGAGATGATCAAGGAAGTGCTCGACACCATGATCGCGCTGGCGGAAGAGGGCATGACGATGCTGTGCGTGACCCACGAGATGGGCTTTGCCCGCCAGGTGGCGAACCGGGTGATCTTCATGGATGCGGGCCAGATCGTGGAGCAGAACGAGCCTGAACCGTTCTTCACAAATCCGCAAAGCGAGCGCACCAAGCTGTTCCTGAGCCAGATCCTCGGGCACTGAGCGCGCGGCGGGGTGAACCCCGCCCTACGGCAGACTCGCCGCCCCTGTCGTGTGACGCGGGCGGCTTTTTCGAGTTTTCTTGCCAAGATGAAGGAGCGGCCGTTCGTCAGCCGGGAAGGTCGTGCGGGGTGACGAAGGCAAGAAGCTGCGCGCCGCCCCATTCGACATCGGGCCAGTCCGACGGCCCGATGTCGAGGATTAGGGTGGCGCCGGTCGGGAAATCGTGGAAGCGGGGATGGTCGGGCGGCGTGGTCAACAGGCGGCTCGCGGCCTCGGCGATGCCGGGATTGTGGCCCACGATCATGTGGCAGGCCGAGTCTGCGTCCCGGACATGGCCCAGAATAGCCGCAGGGGTGGCGTGGTAGAGCGCTCGGGTCACGGCCACGGGCGTGGAACCGCTGCCGGGCCCGAGGCCGCGCGTGATGCCGGCCCAGGTTTCTTGCGTGCGGCGTGCGGAGGAGATGTCTGCGCTGTGCGGCACGAAGCCTTCGCTGGCGAGCCAGGCCCCGATGCGCGGGGCATCGTGCATGCCGCGCGGGTTCAGGGGGCGGTCGTGGTCATCGAGGAGCGGGCTGCCCCAGTCGGATTTGCAATGGCGGGTCAGGATCAGCGTCAGGTTCATGGATGGAAGCTTCGCATGTGGAAGGCCGATTGCGCTTCGGGCCGGGGGAAGGCCGCGCTGACCGGGCAGGCGCGGCGGGCCTTGCAGCCGTTGTCCATGCAGTCCTTTCCGGCGGGGGTGTCGAGGAAGGCGTGGCAGGCGGCGGTGTCGTAGCCGTCTTCGGAGAGCGCGTCGACCGGGCAGGCCTCCTCGCAGGGGGCGGGGCAAAGCAGGCAGGGGCTGAGCGGCGGCGGCGGCAGGTCGATCCTGTCCGGCAGCACCAGCGCGCCGCGAAACGAGATCATAAGGCCCTGCTGATCATGCACCAGCAGCGAGACGGGGCTTTTGTGGATGCGACCGGTTCGGGTGGCAAAGCGGATGAACGGCTGCCACGGCGGTCCGCCGAAGGGAAAGAGCGCGGTGGCACCGAGGTTGTCGGCGAGGGCTGTGACGGCGTGTGTGGACCAGCGGTCCATCGGGTCCGGCGCGCCGTCGCGATACTCGGGCGAGGTGGTGAATTGCGCCCAGAAGCCCGGCTCGTGCGGCGCGAGCAGGGCGAGGGTGCCCGGCATGTCGTCGGGGTGGAAGGCGCCCGCGACGGTCAGGTATTGGGCGCGGGCGGCCTGTTCGAGCGTCGCAAGATCCATCACGCGCGGATCATGGAGCCTGCGCCGTGTTCGGTGAACAGCTCCAGCAGCACGGCGTTCCGGACGCGGCCATCGACGATGGTGCAGGCGCGCACGCCTGCGCGCACGGCGGCGACGGCGGTTTCCGTCTTCGGGATCATGCCGCCAGAAATGGTGCCGTCGGCTGTCATCTCCTCGATCTCGGCGGCGGAGAGCTGCGTGACGAGGTCGCCATCGGCGTTCCGGACGCCCGCCACGTCGGTCAGCAGCAGGAGGCGGTCGGCCTTGAGAGCTGCGGCGATGGCCCCGGCTGCGGTGTCGCCGTTGACATTGTAGGTCTCGCCGTTGCGGCCCATACCGATGGGGGCGATGACGGGGATCATGTCATCCTCGAAGAGGTTGTTGATGACGGAGGGGTCGATCTCTACCGGTTCGCCCACGAAGCCAAGTTCGGGGTCGGCGGCTTCGCAGATCATCAGATTGGCGTCCTTGCCCGAAAGCCCCACGGCCTTTCCACCCTCGGCGTTGATCGCCTGGATGATGCGGTTGTTGACGCGGCCCGACAGAACCATTTCCACCACTTCGACGGTTGCGGCGTCGGTGACGCGCTTGCCCTTGATGAATTCGCTTTTCACGCCGAGCTTGGCCAGCATCTCGTTGATCATGGGTCCGCCCCCATGGACCACGACAGGGTTCACGCCGACCTGCCGCAGCAGCACCATGTCGCGCGCGAAGGACGCCATTTCGTCGTCGTCGCCCATGGCGTTTCCGCCGAACTTCACCACGATGACGGCATCGTTGAAGCGTTGCAGATAAGGCAGCGCTTCGGAGAGGGTGCGGGCAGTGGCGAGATAGTCGCGGGTCATCTGCTTTTTCATGTTCCGGGGCCGGGATGGAGGCAAGGTGATCCATGAATAGGCTGACCGGCGACGGGTGTGAAGGCCCCGATTGGCAGCGACGGCGGAGGGGCGCGGCAGCGTGCATCGATGCCCCCGGCGCTTTTGTTCAGCATGACGTCGAGGTGGGGCACAGCCTTGGTCTGTGGCATGCAGCCATGCCGGGGATACCGGGTCCGTGAGTGAGGTCAAAGCGTGGCGATGGTGGCGCGCAGGGTCGGGATGCCGAGGCCCGCTTCCGAGGAG
>Ga0100398_1001172_pt1 | contig 22882 bp, 15 predicted proteins | sample CryGeymeta201522_FD_81568 | JGI IMG/M metagenome (GOLD analysis project Ga0100398, IMG submission 81568) | Groundwater microbial communities from Crystal Geyser aquifers in Utah, USA - Crystal Geyser metaG 2015-22 | ecosystem: Environmental > Aquatic > Deep subsurface > Groundwater | place: USA...
GATTTTTTGGGAAATATGAGTTGTCTTTATGAACACTGAATTTTGCCAGCTTGGCAAGCAGTGAAGTTGAGGAGGCAGGTATTGCCATTTCCCGAAAATTGTGGCTTGCAATCCGAAGGATGGGTGATTGGTTGACCGCGCTCGGTGTTGAGGTCGACGCCTGCTGAATCATGAATTCCCTGCTGAAATCAGTCAGTGCGCTCGTTATGTGCGTAATTTTGGCGCAGTGGGTGTTGATGCCGATTTGTCCCTGCCAATCGCACTCGGGATCGTCGTCGATTATTGAGGCTACGGTGGTTGGTGGGATGATACCGGGCAGCAAGGCTGCGAATCTGAAGTCGAGCGATGGTTTGCCAAATGAGAGCTGCTGTTGTCTGGAAGACCAGCGGCAGGTAGCTCACGCTTCATCGCCGAACGTTTCGGCACCGGAGCTTCCCTTGAGCTTGGCGACCGTGTTGGAGCTTCCGCCATTTTTGAAAACAGCCGGGGAGAGCGATCTCCTGCTGGCCTCGGGGACTACTGATCGCACAGCGTCCGCCGAACCCCTCGGTCTCGTTGGAGGTCGAAGACTTTGCCGGTGACGGCGTCTATTCCGGCACTCGTTCCGCGCTCTATACGGCAGGTCTCGTCCAGCTCCTCGAAATCGGGGGGAAACGTGGTGCTCGCTCGGCGGAGGCGGAGGCAGATAAAGCACGGGTGCGCGCGGACTACGAAGTCCGGCGGCGCGAAGTGCTCGCTAGTGTCTCGGAGGATTTCGTCGATGCGCTGGCGGCAAAAGAAGCGGTGGCGCTGGCCGAACGCGAGCTGGCGCTCGCTGAGAATGGCCTCGAAAGCGTGGACGGGCAGATTACCGCCGGTCGTGCGACGGACTCGCAGCGCAAGCTGGCAGCCATGGCCGTGACCGAGGCTCGCTTGGAATTGCGCACGGCAAAGCGCGGTTTCGACCGCTCGCTGGGGCAACTGGCGAGCTTGTGGGGTGGCGCGAAACCATCAGCGGTGCAAGGTTTGCTCGCCCCGCCGTCGGCGAGCCTGCCCTCCCGAGGCCGGCTGGCCGCGGCGCTCGATGCGCATCCCGAAGTCGCCAGCGCAAAACGCCGCGAAGAGCAAGCGACTGCGCGACTGGCAGCGGCACGTGCCGGGCGCTACCCGGATGTCGAGCTGGGCATCGGCGCACGTCATGACAATGCCAGCGGCGATGGTTCCCTCGTAGTCGCGGCGAGCGTGCCTTTACCAATTTTCGAAAGCGGCGGCAACGCGGTGAAGGCGGCGCAGGCTGAGACCTCCGCTGCGGCGATGGAGACCGCGGCGGCAAGGCTCGACTTGCGACGGCGGTTCGAAGCCGCGTGGGCTGACTATGCCGACGGCCACGATGCCGCGATGACGGTAGAAAACGAGCTCATGCCTGGGGCCCGCGAGGTCTTCGGGACGATCGACGAGTCCTACCGTCTCGGCCGTACCGGCTTCCTCGAATGGCTCGAAGCCCGCCGCCAACTGGCCGCCGCGAACCGGCGCTGGCTGGAAGCACGACGCGATTATCAATCGGCCGCCGCGACCCTTCAGGCGCTCACCGGCCTTTCTCTCTGAATCTCTCAATCATCCATTTTATGAAAACATTTTCTCTTTTTTCGCTCCTTATCGCCACCCTTGCCAGCGCCGCCCTTGAGCCAGTGACCTTGCCCGAAGGCGCGATCGAAAACCTCGGTCTCGGCATCGAAGCGCTCGAAAACTCGCCGGTGTCTGACCCTGTCCGGGCGACCGGGCGGCTGACTCTTGACCCGCTTGCGACCGCTATCGTCGCCTCTCCAGTCAGCGGACGTATCGAGTCCGACACGCTGCGCCGTGGCGCGCAGATCAAGGCCGGCGAGCCCTTGCTCACCATGCGCAGCGCCGAGCGTGCCGCATCGATCACTAGCTACCTCGATGCCGAGCAGCAGCTGCGTTTCGCGAAGGCGGCCTACGAACGCGAGACCGATCTGGAGAAACGCAAGCTGACCACCACCGAGGCACTGCGCGAACGCGAATTGGAGCTGGCCCGAGCCCGCACGGCACATCTTTCCGGGATCCAGCAAATGCACCTGTTAGGAATTTCCGAACGGACATTGCATGAGATGATTGATGACGAACCGGTGCGCCTCGACCTCAGCGAGCACGCGATCACCGCACCGATCGCCGGAGTGATCATCGACAAGATGACCACGCCCGGAGCGCCGGTGGAACGCAATGCCGAGCTGCTCAAGATCGCCGCTCTCGATCACCTGCTGGTCGAGTTCCGCGTGCCACTGCGTGGGGTGAGCCGAGTGCGCGAAGGGGCATCGGTGCGTTTCCGCGCGATCGTCGGTGATGCGGGCGAGGACTCGGCCACGGTGATCGGGATCGTGCCGGTAGCCGACGCCAACACGCTGGCCGTCACGGCTTTGGCACGCTTGGAAAACCCGCAAGGTCGTTGGATTGACGGCACGCCCGTCGAGATCCTGCTCGTCGATCCCGATGCGCCCGAACTGCCATCAGTGCCGGTCGGCGCGGTCGTGGAAATCGACGGCAGCCGCTGCGTGTTTGTCGCTGAAGGCGGGACGCGCTTTCGCCCGCAGGCGGTTGAAGTGTTGATCGAAAGCGGTGACCGCCTCGGCTTGAAAGGCATCACTGCCGACGGCACGCAAGTCGTGACCCGTGGTGCCGCGCTGCTGCTGGCCGCATGGGAAGAAGCGCAGTCCGCCGAGTAATCCCGAACTCCAAGAATCATGCTTTCCAAATTTGTTCAGACCGCGCTTTCGAGCCGGCTGTTAGTGATCATTCTGACGCTGCTACTGGCCGGTCTCGGCTGGCAAGCCTTCCGCAATCTCCCGATCGATGCCTTTCCCGACATTACCACCACTCAGGTGCAGCTGATCGTGAAAGCTCCGGGCATGACGCCCGAGGAAGTCGAGCAGCGCATCACTCACCCGCTCGAAACCGAGATGCGCGGCATCCCGAACCAGACCGTGCTTCGTTCCACCACGAAATACGCGCTGGCGGCGATCACCATCGATTTCACCGACGATACCGACGTCTACTGGGCGCGGCAACAAGTCAGTGAACGCATCGCGCAGGTGCTCGGCGGCCTCCCCGATCAAGTCGAGGGCGGGCTCGCTCCGATCACCACGCCGCTCAGCGATGTTTACATGTTCGTCGTCGAGAGTGAAAAACGCAACAACCGCGAGTTGCGCGGCCTGTTAGATTGGTCGATCCGCCCACGGCTCCTGTCCGTTTCCGGCGTCGCCGATGTCAATGCGCTCGGCGGTGAAGTCAGCACCATCCTCGTTGAGCCGCGCCCTGATGCGCTGGCTTCTTACGACCTGACCCACGCCGACATTGCCCGCGTGCTTGAGGAAAACAACGCCAACGCCGGTGGTGGAAATGTCATCCGCAATGGCAGTGTCTATCTTCTAACAACCGATGGTCGACTCCACGATCAGGCCGATGTTTCCGGGCTTACACTGACGAGTCGCGGCGGTCAGCCGATCCACATGCACGATGTCGCCGATGTGCGCATTTCCCAGCTCACTCGCTACGGTGCCGTGACCGCGCATGGTAAGGGCGAAGCGGTTGAGGGCATTGTGCTCACCCGTCGTGGTGCCAACACCCGCGAGACGGTGCAGGCGGTGAAGGAACGCATCGAGGAGATCAAGACCGGGCTGCCGGACGACGTGAAGATCGTGCCGTTTTACGACCGCTCCGAATTGATCGAGACCGCCACGTCCGGCGTGACCACCGCGCTGCTCCAGGGCGTGGTGCTGGTGATGATCGTGCTCGGGCTGTTCCTCTTCAACCTGCGCAGCGCGCTCACGGCGGGCGTGATTCTGCCGCTCACTGTGCTCGGCGCGTTTTTCGTGATGCAGCGCATCGATCTCACTGCGAACCTGATGTCCCTCGGCGGCATCGCGATCGCCATCGGCATCCTCGTCGATTCGGCGGTGGTGATGGTCGAAAACATCGACACTGAACTGAAGAAATCCGACTCCGCCAACCGCATCTCCGTGCTGCGACGGGCGGCGGGCGAGATGGCTGTGCCGATCCTTTCCGGCGTGATCATCATCATCATCTCGCTGGCTCCGATCATGAGCCTCACCGGGCTCGAAGGAAAACTCTTCCGCCCTCTTGCGCTCACCGTCGGCATCTCGCTGATCGTCTCACTGCTGCTCAGTCTTACGGCGATCCCCGTGCTCGCCAGCATCCTGATGAAGCGCAGCACTGGTCGCAGTCCGGTGGTCGACACATTGATGAAAGCCTACCGCCCCCTGCTTGGCGGGTTCCTGAAATACCGACTTGTCGCCGGGCTGGCAGCCGTCGCGCTGCTCGCGGTGAGTTTGTGGGTTGCGTCGCGCACCGGACGCGAATTCCTGCCGCGCTTGGAAGAAGGCACGACCGTCCTGCAGTTTGAAAAAATCCCGTCGATCCCGCTGCAAGAGTCGTTGGAAATCGACGACCGCATCGCCGCCGACTTGATGAAGTTTCCGGAAATCACCGGCGTCGTATCGCGGGTCGGATCTGACGAACTACGGCTTGATCCGATGGGGCTGAACGAGACCGATTGTTTCCTCGTCACCAAGCCGCTCAGCGAGTGGCCCGATCCTGATCCGGCGGTGTTAGAGAAGAAAATCCGTGAGGTGCTGGCAAAGTATCCCGGCGTGATCAGCGGCTTCACTCAACCGATCGACATGCGGGTTTCAGAAATGATCTCCGGCGTTTCCTCGGCGGTGGCGATCCGACTGAGCGGCACCGAACTCAGCATGCTGGAAACCCTTTCCTCGAGCATCGAGGAAGTCGTGCGCCAGACGCCCGGAGCGCAAGACGTCGCGCGCACGCCCTTGAGCGGTCAGCGCTACTTGAAAGTCGTGATGCGTCACGACGCGCTCGCGCGGGCCGGCATCGAGCCGGCCGCGGTGAACGACCTGATCTCGCGCGCGATCGGTGGCGAGGTGGTCACGGAGATCATCCAAGGTATCCGCCGGGTGCCGGTGCTGATGCGTTTTCCCGAATCCAACCGCCGCGACCCGGCGTCGCTCGGAGCGCTCACCGTGCGCAATGCCGCCGGTCATCCGGTGCCGCTGGCCGACCTCGCCGACATCATCGAAGAAGACGGCCCGAGCCAGATCGGTCGCGAAGACGCCGAGCGGATGATCGTGATCGAGTCGAATGTCGAAGGCCGCGATGTGGTTGGCTTCGTCAACGACCTGCGCGAGCGCATCGCCGCAGCCGTGCCGCTGCCGGAGGGCTACCGCCTTGAGTTTGGCGGTCAGTTTGAAAATGAAGCACGCGCGGGTGCGAGGCTGGCGCTGGTGGTTCCGGCGGCCTTGTTAGCGATCTTCCTGATCCTCTACTCGACCTTTGGCAACATCCGCCAAGCGCTGCTGATCCTGCTCAACGTGCCCTTCGCCCTGATCGGCGGCATCCTCGCGCTGGCGCTCGCCGGCTACTACCTGTCGGTGCCGGCATCGCTCGGCTTTGTCGCGCTGCTCGGCACGGCAGTGATGAATGGCGTGGTGCTGGTGAGCTACCTCAACCAACTCCGCGAACAAGAAGGCATGGACATCGAGGACGCGGCACGCGCTGGTGCCGAACGGCGTTTCCGACCGGTGATGATGACCGCGCTGCTCACGGTGATCGGCCTCGTTCCCCTGCTGCTTGCCAGCGGTCCGGGCTCAGAGATCCAGAAGCCGCTCGCCGTGGTCGTGATCGGCGGCACCGCCACCTCCACTGCGCTCACGCTGCTCCTTCTGCCCGCGCTCTACGCGAGCCTGGAAGGACGCTTTGCCGCATGGCGTCGGAACTGAACATCACCCCGTCCTGCCAGGGTGGCAGGGCGGGGGAGGCGCGCGGTTTCGAGTCACTCAAGTGACCCCATATCGAAAATCTGTGATGCTTATTCGAGAAATCGCGAGTTTTCACCGTAGAAGTGGACATGTTTGATCACCGAGCACGTTTTTTAATCGCAGCCCTCGGCTTGAGTCTCTCGTCGCTTGGCACGGCGGTCGAGAAGCCCAACGTGGTTTTCATCCTCGCGGATGACCTCGGATACGGTGAACTCGGATGCTACGGGCAGAAGAAGATTCCGACGCCTAACATCGATGGTCTCGCGGCGCAGGGAACACGCTTTACGCGGCACTACAGCGGCGCACCGGTGTGCGCGCCGGCCCGCTGCATCCTGATGACGGGAAAGCACGGCGGTCATGCCGAGATTCGTGGAAACCGGCAGGCGCAGCTCTCATTTCCTGAATTCAAGGAAGGCCAGCATCCGATCAGCGCCGAGGCCTTGACCATCGCCGAGGTGTTTCAGGATGCGGGCTATGCCACCGGTGCCATGGGCAAGTGGGGGCTTGGTCCCGTGGGTAGCACGGGCGACCCGAACAAGCAGGGCTTCGACCTGTTCTTCGGCTACAACTGCCAGGCGGTCGCCCACAGCTTCTACCCCCGCTATCTCTGGCGGAATGACCAGCAGATCGAGATCAACAAAAACCCGATTCCCGGGCACATGAAGAAGCCCAGCGGCGAAGTGAAGCTCGAAGACTATCAGGCCGAGCAGTATGCGCCCTACCTGATGATCGATGAGGCGGAGAAGTTCATCGACCAACACAAGGACGGTCCGTTCTTCCTCTATCTCGCCTTCATTGAACCCCATGTCGCGATGCATCCGCCGCAGGCAGCGGTCGACCGTTTTCCCGAAGACTGGGACGATGAAGCCTACCGCGGGCAGTGTGGCTACCTGCCTCATCCACGGCCACGTGCCGCTTACGCGGCGATGATCAATGACCTCGATCGCTATGTCGGCCGGGTCATGAAAGCACTGGAGAAGGCGGGAGTGGCGGACAACACGATCGTGGTTTTTACCTCGGACAACGGCACCACCCATCCGGGAAAACCGGATACGCATTTCCATATCGGTGGCTGCGATGCCGATTTCTTCAACAGCACGCTCGACCTCAAGGGCTACAAGGGCAGCGTCTATGAAGGTGGCCTGCGGGTGCCGATGATCGTGCGCTACCCTGGCAAGGTGAAGGCGGGGGCGACCAGCGAGGCACCGGGATACTTTGCCGATTGGTTTCCGACCTTGTGCGAGGCGACGGCGGTGAAAGCTCCGGAAGGTCTCGATGGCGAGTCCCTCTGGCCGGTGATCACGGGTGGCAAGGCGAAGGTGGGGCGCAAGCCGATGGTCTGGGTTTACCCGGAATATGGTGGCCAGGTGGCGGTGCAACTCGGTGACATGAAAGTATTGCGCCGTGACTTGAAAACAAAGAAGCCCAAAACAAAGAAGCCCGGCAATTGGGAAGTGTATGATGTGGTGAACGACCGTGGAGAAACGACCGACCTCGCTGCCAGTAAACCCGAGCTCATCGAGCAGGCCATCAAGATCCTCAAGGCACAGATGTCGGAGAACGAGTTCTTCGGAATGAAGGTCCCGGGTGTCTGATGGCAAAAAGGGGCGGCAAAAGGGGTCAGGCAACTAATCTTGACAGATCCGAGGGAACTGGCTTCGCTGACCCATGGCTCGAAGTCTCCGAATTCAGTATCCAGGTGCCTATTACCACATCATGGCCCGAGGTCATCTTGGAAAGCCGATCTTTCTCGGCGATGAGGACCGAAGCGTCTTTCTCCAGACATTCAGCGATGCCTGCGCGATGACCGGGTGGCGGGTCCATGCCTGGGCGTTGACGAGCGGTCACTATCACTTCTTTATCGAGACGCCTGAGGCGAATCTAGTCCACGGCATGAGCTGGCTTCAGAACACGGTGACGAGGCGGCATAACATCCGCCACGGAACGAGTGGACGTTTGTTCAGTGATCGCTACAAATCGGTGCCGGTCGAGGCCTCGGACCCGGCCCGCTATCAGGCACTTTGCGATTTCATTCATCTCAGTCCGGTGCGAGCCAAGATGATCCGGCCGACACGCGGCGAAAGCGTGGGGGATTTTCCATGGAGCAGTGTGGCGGAGGGATACCTGCTGCCATCGAGCAAGCGGTCGAAGTGGATGGTGGCAGGAGAAGGGTTGAGCCGGATGGGCTTTCCGGACAGCACGGCGGGGCGTCGCCGCCTGGTCGAAGCGCTCGATCAGCGGGCGGCGGCGGAGAATTCCAAGCGCTGCGGGATCCCGGCCATCGAAGAAGGCGTGGATGGCCGATGCAGCAGTCTCGAACGGGGATGGTACTGGGGAGGTCCGGATTTCTTGAAGAAACTCGAGCGGCTGAAGGAGTCCGCTAAGCCTGGGAAAGCAACGGGAGGCCGTGCCAAGCCGAAGACCCGCTCGCACAGTCAGGCGCAGGCGGAGAAGTGGTTGCGAGAGGGGCTGGAATCCGCCGGGTTGAAGAAACAGGATCTGGCGAAGCTGCAGGGTTCCGCGCCGATCAAGCTGGCACTGGCCGAGTTGCTGTGGAGGCAGACTTCGGTCAGTCAGGGATGGATCGCCGAGAAGCTCGAAATGTGTAGCGCGGCCAATGTCAGCCAACGGCTGCGGGTCTTGGAGATTGCCGAGGTGGAGAAGCAGCTTTCCAAGCCGACGAGGGATTTCCTGAAGGCCGCGCGGCGCGATCGCTGAAGGCCTTGGGAAGGGTTGATTTCATTGGTTTTTGGTGACCGACTCCAGTCCTTCCTTTTTCCTGATGCGGTTTTCGTTTCATTAGAAAACTCTAATCCTACGCCCCCTGGGACTCTAATCCCGGCGTGGCACCTTGGTGCCGTATGAAATCACTAATGATCCTCGTTTCGTCCGTCGTCCTCGCCCTTGGAGCCAACGCCGCGACCTCGCCTGCTGCCCCGACCAAAACCCTCGCCAACCTCTCAGCAGCTTGGCAGGGAGAATCCAATGCGAAGCTTCGCTACCAAATTTTCGCCGACAAGGCGGAGAAAGAGGGGGAGAAGCAAGCTGCCCGACTTTTCCGTGCGGCATCGAAGGCTGAGGAAATCCACGCTGCGAAGCACGCGAAAGTGATCAAGTCCATGGGTGGCACCGTTCCGGAATTCGTGCGTCAGGAAACCACCGTCGGCACCACGACTGAGAACCTCCAAGCCGCCATCACTGGCGAGACCGAAGAGAAGACGACGATGTATCCTGCCTTCATCGCCACCGCGAAAGAAGAAGGATCGAAAAAGGCCGTGAAGACCTTCGAGCGGGCGCTTGAAGTCGAGGGCGATCACGCCGTGCTCTTCGCCGCCGCGATCAAGCTGATCGGCACCGGTGCCGACTCGGAATACTCGGTTTGTCCGGACTGCGGCTGGACCATCGCTGGCGAGCCCACCGAAGATTGCGAAATCTGCGACGAAGACTTGTCCAATTTCCTGAGCTTCTAAGCATCCAAGCTCTGCGGGCCGCCTTCTCTCACCGGGGAGGCGGCCGTTTTATTGAAGTGAAATGCAAGCAGATGGCTGCTGGCCTAAATGTGTTCGATGTGTGAAACTCCAGTCATGCGCATCCTGGTTGCCGAAGATGATAAGAAAGTCCGCAGTCATGTGGTCGGCGCCCTACGCGCGGCTGGGCATGCGGTGGACGACACGGGAGACGGCGAGGAAGCGCAGTGGCTGCTGATGGAGCACTCCTACGATGCCGCCGTGCTGGACATCATGATGCCCGGGCGCGATGGAGTCCGGGTCACCCGCGCCGTGCGTGCCGCCGGCCGTGCCACCTTGATCCTGCTGGCCACCGCTCGCAGCGATATTCAGGATCGCGTGAGCGGGCTCGATGCCGGGGCCGATGATTATATCGTCAAACCTTACTCCACCGAAGAACTGCTCGCCCGCTTGCGGGCCTTGCAACGTCGCGCCAAGCCGGACCTCGATCCGGTGCTCCGGGTGGCGGATCTGGAGATCGATCTCCGCGCCCGCGTGGCGCGCCGGGACGGGCAGGAAATTTCGCTGACCAACCGCGAATTCTCGCTGCTGGAAGTGCTCGCCGAAGCCTCGCCGCGCCCGGTGTCCAAGGCAACGCTGGTGGAACGGGTGTGGGACCAGCACTTCGACTCCGGCACCAACGTGCTGAACGTCTACATCAGCTATCTGCGGAAAAAGGTCGACCTCCCCGGCTGCGTGCCGCTGCTGCAGACGCTGCGCGGGATCGGCTTCGCCTTGAGGGAGGACGCACCATGAATTTCCGCCTGAGAATCGTCGCCTGGTCGGTGCTGTCGATCGTGCTCATCGTCGGCGTGCTGTTCGGGGCGGCGCATTGGCATCTCGACGGGGAGCTGCGAAAGGAGGGAAGGGACCTCAGTCATGGCAGTCATCCGGACTGGACCATCCACGGCAGCTACACCGACGCGGAAGTGCAGGACATCCTCGGCGAATTGATGACTGTCTGGCTCTGGATCGCCGTGCCGCTGCTGCTGGCAAGCGTGGGCGTCGGTTATTCCATCGCGGTAAGGTCGCTGCGCCCGGTGCGCCGGATCAATCAGGAGCTCGCCTCGCTCAACTCGCTGTCTTTTGCCCAAGGCGTGCATCTTCCCGAGCGCGATGCGGAGCTTGCCGCGCTGGTCCATCACATCAATGACCTGTTGGGTCGGGTTGGGAAATCCTACCAAGAGATGGCCGAATATTCGTCCCGGGTGGCCCACGAGTTGCGGCTTCCCCTGACCCTGCTGCGTCTCCGGCTGGAAGCAGTGGCTCCCGAACTCCCGCCGGAGGTTTCCGAAGACTTGCAGGAGGAAATCCACCACCTCTCGCAATTGGTCGAGCGCTCGCTGCTGATGGCCAAGGCGGAGGGCGGCACCCTGGAGCATGAGATCCAACCGATCGATCTCTCGGCCTTGCTGGAAGACCTGCACGATGGCTACTCGATCCTCGCCGACCAAGCGGACATCACCCTGCAATGGCAGCCGGAACCCGGGCTGACGGTGCACTCGGACCCCTCATTGCTCCGCCAGATCCTGCACAATCTTCTCGGGAATGCGATCCGCCACGGCAGCGGTGAGATCCATGTGGAGGCCCGGAGCCTGGATGGTGGTCAGCACGTGCTGTTAGAGATCCGCAATCGGATTGCCGAAGGTGACACCTCACTGCTCGGCACCGGCACGGGGCTGCGTCTGGTACGCGCGATCATCAGCACCCTTGCGGGTGCCTCTTTCCAGACGGCGGAAATCGATGGGAACTACATCGCCCGCTTGGAGCTGCTCTGCTGCGAGTCTGAAGAAGAACACGCGCTCACTTCGACAAGCGGAAAAAGCGACGAGGCTCCGTTGTTGCAAAATGGACCACATTGAATCCTCCCTCGACCACGGGTTGGCCAAAGTTCGCGACCCAGGAGCCACTCTCCAAGTCCGTGCAAGTTTGCAAGGTGTAATCATAGCCGTTCACCGGCCAGGAAATCTTCGCATTCCCTCCGGCTTGCGCCGTGATTAGCGGTCTCGGTGGTGTTGGAGGTGATGGGCTCGGATCAACCAGGGTCAGACGGGTGATGGCGTAATCGACGTAGAGGGTGAATTGATAACTATCATAATTCTGGCCACTGAACTGAGTCGGATTAAAGGAATACGACATGTTGTAGAACCCCGTCACATCGAAAGCCACCGGGTCAGGAAGACCATCCTCGCCATCGATGAGCGGCATGACTTCGACCGCCCCGCCTGCGCCATAAGTATTGGCCAGAAGCTTGAGGGTAAAAGCGGTGATCGAAAAAGGCTGACCATCAAGGCGGGAGATGGTGAGCTTCGCCTTGCTCTGCACCGGCCCGGAGGTCACGGCTTGGACTTCCATGCCCGCGGGCCAAAGCACGCGGAGATTGCGACCAATCGGCACCGTCAAGCCGACACCGCCCGTGAAGAGTTTGTCTCTCGTCACGTGGATGCGATAGCCTCGGGTCACGAAGGTATCCGAAGTGGTTCCCTCGGCGCTCAGCTGGATGTCTTGAGAAGCATCGAAGAGGACGTTGGTGACCGCATGCAAGCTGCCGATCAGGCAGAGGAAGCCGAGTATCAATGCGAGGGGGAATTTCATGACTCGTTTGCTGGTGCGCACCACGACTTGTGAAACCGGGTGTTTGGTCAATTTCTTCCGCACCAAAGGTGCATCGCATTGTAGCCTAGGGCATCGCCCTAGGATGAAGTTCGTCAAAGAACTCGAGCCCTGAAGGGGCGATCTAGAACTGCCGGAGAACCGGCGAATAGCTCGCCCCTTCAGGGCTTGGGATTCTTGGGGGATAAGCTCCTGGGGCGTTGCCCCAGGCTGCGATAGGACAGGCCCTTGGCCTTGAAAATAGAATCCAGTAAAATGATGAAACATCCGGCGGGCGTATCGACGAAGCCTGCCTGTCTTTCCCACCGACGTGCTTTTCCGCTTCGACTCCGGCATGCCACGGCGATCGACGATGGATGGAGTGGCCGCATGGGCTCCCCGGGTGCAGCCGACGGATGACCTACGGATCAGGACAGGATTCATAGCTTTCAGGATGCTACGAAGAAATTAGAAGCCGGGGTGCTCTGGATTAGAAAATTCTAATAAAACGAGCATCCCTCACGTGGTAGGTGGCTCCAGAACGGGGCTTTTAAAAATGGAGGAGGCCGCAGGGTGTACGAAGTCCTGGGCTGGTTGCGTTCAGCGCTGCTGCGCAGGGTGGCGAGTTACTTCCTTCGCCGCCGCAGCAAACCGGCACCCAGCAATAGCCCGGCCAGCGCCGTGGTGGGCTCGGGGACGGGGGACCAGGCGGTGGACGCTAAATTCACCACGCCACCAGGGTCGGCACCCATAACATCGGTATCTAGGGCACCGTGGTCGGTTGAGTTTGCGATGGTCGCAGCAGTTATATTCCAGTCCCGGTCAATACCTAAACCGGTCGAGGAACCATCAGTTAAGAGGTAATCCCATGAGACGGCAAAGTCGATGAAGGTAGTAGCTAGTCCAGAGACCGAGCTTTGTGCATTATCAGTTCGGACATAACCATCGGTGGTGCGATAGGAGCCGTTGCCGTCGTCCCCGTTAATGTCGACGGGTTCCTTTGTACTTGGATTCGGATCAAGATCATCCATTTTAGTCCCAGCCCATGTAGAGGCGACCGTGCCAATCACATTCATTTCAAGCCCATGGCCCTCGTTATCCTTGCTTTTGGCATCCCAACCGAAGCCGTAGTCAATTGAACCGTCCTGATCCTTGTCGATCAGTAGCATGTAAGAGCCTCCGGGATTGACTTCAAAACCGACGAATCCGGGTGAGTAAACCCGCATGCGGAAGAACACATAGCCGTCTTGATTGGCGTAATAGAGCCCGGGGTTACTGGCGTCGCCGACAAAGTCCAGGTTGTTTGCTGTTGCGCTCTTAATCGGTCCTTCGTTGGTGCTATTACCGAGCGGAGTCCAATTGATGCTCTTGGTTGTCCAAAAATTCGTCGCGTTGTTCAGCGCCGTAGTTTGGTCGATACCCGAAACTCCGAGGCCGGCACCCACCTGATACACCACCGCCCCTTCACAAAATCCTCCCGCCATCAGGCACAGGACTGGAATCGAGATGGAAATTCGAGAAGTCTTAGGGAAAGTTTTCATGGTAACAAAATGGTAGGGGGCTTCGGCGATTTTTGTCCTTAGGACTTATGACTTCATCAGATCTTTCGCGCTCATAACTGCCTCCTCGTTCGGAACTCTAGCGGAGCCCTTGCAGGGTCGAGGCAAATTCCTCGCGACTTATGAGATCCCTTTCTCTTTCCGACCTTTGGAATGTAACGGTAGGCCACCGGAAGCCTCGTTGCCACCCGTTGGTTCCTACTGACTCCGCATATTTTGCTTCATGGGATACTCGGAATCAAGAGCCCTTCGGACGCAGTGCCTCAAGGATCCGGCACCCAAGCTGCGACAGCGCTTGAAAGTCCGCCCGGGTGGCGAGCGTTTTAAGGCGACAGGACGATCGGCACTCCGACTGCAACTCGTGCGTGCCACGCCTTCCTTGAACCATCCCATCGCATGACAAGCTCCAAACACCATCCGCGAGCCGGACGACTCTCGCTTCCCGCCGTCACGACGATTCTAAGCTTGGCTTGCCTTCCCGTTTCCTCTTTCGCGCAGGCGGGAGCGTCAAGCGGATCGAAACCGCCTTCCGAAAAGTTCAGCTCGGCCGATCTCTACACGCAAAAAGGATCGGACCCTTCCTTCGCCTCATTGCTTGAGAAGAAGGCCTTTCCGGTCGGCGTCAATTCCACCGGAGGCGTGAAGGGCTCGACCATCGACGTGAACAAGCGCGTGGTGGATCGCCCCGCCGGCAAGGCTCACCCCATTCCCCAAGACATCAAGATTCACACGCTCTGCAACAGCGTGATCCCGCGCAAGCATTTCGAGCGGTGGACCCGATGGTATCAGGAGGACGGGAACACTCAGGTCTTCAGGATGTTCAAGGGCGAGCACAACGTGCGCAACTCACGCCCGGACGCCGGCCGAGTGGAGGCTTTCAGCAGTCTAAATTGGACGCGGGGCGATTGGCACGAGTGGGAGGGCACCTACACCATCGTCAAGCCGCATGGCTGCGCGATTTTTCAAGCAAAGAACAGCATCAATGACTGGGGCGTGATGATCAACATGAACGACCGCGGCGACATCACGCTGAACCATCGGAAACACCAGAAGGACGAGGTCATCGCCAAGGGCATGACCGGAAAGAGCTTCCATCTGAAGGTCAGGGACAACGGCCACGATTACGAGGTTTACCTCGATGGTAAAAAGGTCGGAGCCGGCCACTACGCCCGTCCGAAAGGCCGCACGAGTTTCAGGTGGGGCATGTATGGAAAGACCTTCAAGCACGATGCCATGATCTTCGTCACCGGAGCCCGTTTCAAATAAGGAGGAGAACGACGATAGCCGCGAGGCGGTCAAAGGGGGCTCTCAATCAGAGCAGTCAAGCTGGAGAAGCTTGATCATGATGGGTTTCTTGTTGTCTAACTGCGGCATAGGCCTTCGGGTCGGTATTGTCCAGCAGTCCGGGGCGAGGGCTTCTCGATGATGCGTGGGGTCGGCACTTCCCAGCGCTCGCACGCAGGCGCGAAGGTCGCCCCAGTGAAGCTTTTGCGCTGGCTGCGCCGATTGAGCTACTTAGGCTCTGACGCCGCTCGATCCAATCACACCTGGTCTGGTCGACCGGCAGGAGACCCTCAATCAGGGGCTCCAGGGCTCGAGTTCGCAGAGTCCGCCGCCGAGATAGAGGTGATGCCAGAGCTGGGTGGCGAGCACGCCCACAAAGCTGACCTCCCAGCCCATGTGAGGCGGTAGCCTGCTGGGGTATTTCCGCAGGCGTTCGCGGATGTGGTGCACTTTCCTGACGTCGAAGTAACCCGTCTTGTCCAATGCCTCGGCGCTCAGCAGCTGCTGGACGAAGGGAGGTTCGGGATCGAGGAAGGAGCCTGAGTAGCGCGCCCGGAAGATATTCTTCGGGCGGTCCGCGATTTCAGACGGCAAGATTCCCCCGGCAAATCGTCTCAGCAGGTCTTTGTCACGACGCAGGCCGCGCAGTTTGAATTCGGGGGCGAGGCGGGCGCAGAACTCGACCAGCTTCCGATCGAGGAATGGGAATCGCGTTTCCACCGAGTTCGCCATCGCCGGGCGGTCGCCCTTGTGAGTCATGAGCAGCCCGGGGAGCATGACTTGATAGCCGAGATAGAGGGAGCGGTTGAGCGGATCCCAGCGCTTCATGCGTTCAAGGTTTAGCGTGAGGTCATCCGTCGCGGTGTAGCCTCCGAGCCGGTTTTCGAACTCGCGCGAGTAAACGCCGTCACCGGACAAACTGCAGAAGGCGTAGAGATCGGCCATGGCGTGGTAGCCGCCCATCTGCTGGTAGCGCTTTTGGTAGCGCTCCCAAGGGTGGAGCTTGGGGCGTTCGAAGACGGTGCGACGCCATCGGCTGGCCATGCCAATCCGATCGAGTGGCGAGAGGTAGCGGCTGGCCTTGAGCCACGGATAGCCCGCGAGGGCTTCGTCGGCCCCTTCCCCCGTCAGGGCGACCTTGTAGCCAGCGTTCTTGACTGCGGTGGCAAGCTGATAGATGGCGGCTGACGAAGTATCGATCACCGGGCACTCCGCCGCGATCAGCAGGTCCCGATAGCCGCTGGCGATCTCGTTTTCCCCGCACTCAATCTGGGTGGGCAGGCTGCCGATGCGCTCGGCGGCCATCAACGCGCGCTCGGTTTCATCGAGCTTTGGTTGCCGCATCCGAATCGTGAAGGTGGGGATGGGACGCCTAAGCTGACGGCTAGCCACTAGAGCCACGGTGGTCGAATCGACGCCGCCGGACAGGTAGCTCACGACCGGGACATCCGCCCGCAGCCTGAGACGGACGGCTTGCTCAAGATGATCGCCGAACTCCGCGACGAGCTTTTCTTGGGCACCGCCCAGTTCATCGCCCTGATCGGGAAAATCAAGTTGCCAGTAGGTGTGCTGCCGGATCTCGGCAGGTCGGCTCGCGGTGGGGAGATTGATCTTAAGAAAGCTGCCCGGCGGCAGCGCGGAAATGCCGGCGAACATGGTGCGTGCAGTACCCATCGCAAAGAAGCTGAAAATGTGATCGAGCCCCAGTGGATCCACTTCCGCCGCGACGCTTCCCGAGGCCAGCAGGGCCTTGATTTCCGATCCAAAGTAGAGCCTCTGTTCGCGGCGTGCCCAGTAGAGCGGGCAGATGCCGAACTGGTCGCGGGCGAGGATCAGGGTGCGTTGCTTGAAATCCACCAGCGCGAACGCGAACTGACCGCTCAGGTGATCGAACATTCCGCAGCCATACTGTTCCCACAGGTGGACCAGAATCTCGGTGTCGCAGCGGGTCTTGAAGCGATGCCCGAGTTGCTCGAGGCGCTGCCGTTGCTCCGGGTGATCGAACAACTCCCCGTTGTAAACCACGGCGACATTTCCGTCCTCGTTGAAAATTGGCTGCTGGCCATCCTCGAGGCCGACGATGCTCAGCCTGCGGGACGCCAGACCGATGCCGGGTCTAATGAGTTCACCACCTTCGTCGGGACCGCGATGAACGATCGCGCGGGCCATGCCTTCGAGTTCCTCGGGGCGGACGTCCCTCGGCCCGGCGAGGTCGATGATTCCAGCAATACCACACATCCTGCGACTCAGTTTTGGGGATGGGCGGGAAAGGATTCCTCTGAGGGAGTGACTCGAGTCATGGTGGAAAATGGACGGAGCAATCCGAATGGTGCAACCTCCAGCCAACCATCGGCTCAAAGCTCAGCTTATCAAGCCCGGTGTTTCCGCTAGCGGGCAGCCATTCCCACCGGCGCTGCCACTTTGTCTTCGCATCGGGGATGGATCACACCGGGTGACTTGCACCGCGAAATGAAGTTGATCGTCCTGGCACCGCTCGCCACTTCTTTCGTTCCCGGCGCTCACCTCCGCAGAGAAGGTGACCTGGTCGAATGCGGCATCCAACGCCTCAATGCCTGCCTTGGTCACCCGCCGTTCGAGGGTGCCAGATGGTTCGAAGATCTCGACCCAGACCCCGCCGCATTCGATGAAAATTTCGTGATCGAGTCATGGGATGCCGAAAAATTGACGGCGAATGCGTGGCTATCGCAGACGCCTCTGCTAGAACCACGGGCGTGAATGAATTGATGGCCCGTGTTCGGGAAATATCACCCCATGCCGAACCTATTCTCGTGCTGTCGCTGACGGCGATCCTCGGACTGATGCTGGGAAGCCTGCGATTTCGTGGGATGAAGCTGGGAGTGGCCGGAATGCTTTTCAGCGGACTACTGTTAGGTCATTTTGGGCTGACACTGGATCCGCACCTGATGTCGTTTCTCAAGGAGTTCGGGCTGGTGTTGTTCGTCTTCACGGTCGGCCTGCAGCTGGGTCCGGGATTCTTCAACTCGCTGCGCAGCGATGGCATCCGGCTGAACTCGCTGGCCGTCGGCGTGGTGCTAGGCGGTGCGTTGATCGCCTTCGGTTGCGGAAAGTTGTTAGGTTGGGACATTGGTGTAATGGCGGGTGTCCTTTCGGGCAGCACGACAAATACTCCCTCACTGGGTGCGGCGCAGCAGGCACTCGCCACGGCGGACAGTAGTGTGGGTCAGGGGAATCTCGCGGCAATGGCCTACGCGGTGGCCTATCCCTTTGGAGTGCTTGGCATCATTCTTGCGATGGTGATCATCCGCGCGATTTTCAGGATCGATCCGGACGAGGAGCTCAAGCGGCTCAGAGTAAAGATGGCTCAAGGAGTGGCCAGCGTAAGTCGCGGCACCTTTGTGGTAGAGAACCCGAACCTTGCAGGCGAGCCGATCCGCAACATTCCCGGCCTGGGCGACGAGGGAGTGGTGGTTTCCCGCATCCGTCATGATCGAGACAACGAAACCCACGGTGCCACCCGCGATACGGTGGTTGAGCTGGGCGACCGGGTGCTGGTAGTCGGCACGCCGGAGCAGCTTCACCGGGTGGAGTTGGGAGTCGGTCACCGGGTCGACGAAGACCTGCGGAAATCACCGGGCGCGCTGATCATGAAAAGGGTGATCGTGACCCACAAAGACATGGTCGGGAAAACCATCAGCGACACCCGGGTGAGCCAGCATTATGGAGTGACGGTCACCCGCGTGAGCCGCCAGGACATGATTCTAACAGCCATGCCTAACATGCGTCTGCAGTTTGGCGACATGCTCAATCTGGTGGGCGAGGAATCAGCCATCGAGCAGGCGGCGAAGGCGCTGGGCAATTCGGTGCGGCAGCTTAACGACACCAGCTTTGCCTCCATTTTCGTCGGCATCACCTTGGGGCTCGCCCTCGGGCTCTATCCGTGGAGCTTGCCCGGGCTGCCGGTGCCTCTGCGGCTCGGGCTGGCAGGCGGACCACTCATCGTGGCGATCCTGATGGGACGTCTCGGCAAGATTGGTCCCTTGGTCATCCACATGCCGATCAATGCGAATACCGCATTTCGCGAGTTGGGCATCATCTTTTTCCTCGCCTGCGTCGGTCTGGGTGCGGGTGGAAAATTTGTCGAAACCGCGCTGTCATCCACTGGCCTCCAATGGATGGGACTTGGTGCGGTGGTGACCTTGGTGCCCCTGTTAATCGCGGGCATCATTGGCCGGAAATGGATGAAACTGAACTACCTGACCCTTGTCGGTGTGCTGGCCGGCAGCATGACCGACCCGCCAGCACTCGCGTTTGCCAACAAGTTGGCTAACTCGGATTACCCCTCACTGGCCTACGCCAACGTCTATCCCTTGACGATGTTGCTGCGCATCCTCGTCGCACAAATGGCAGTGCTGTGGCTGATGTAAACCATGCCGGGCTTGGGAGATGGCGTGAGCCGGAACGATAAAGCCTAGCACCGTAAGCATCATGACGAGTTCTGCTAGGCTGGATTCTGCCGAATTAGCGGAACCAGCTCCCAAGATCACGAGATCAATGCGGAATTCGGATCAATGACGGCAGGGAAGATGGAATTCCGAGTCCCTCCTATCCTAAATCTCCAAGGTCTTCGTGGCCTAACGGATCTTTTGATAAACAAAGCGGCCCGGGATCCGCTGAGGATGCCGGGCCGGGATGATGAGGATCGAAGCGAAGCCTTTACCTCTTCTTCTTGGTTCCCCACGGCTCGCCGGGGATCGCGGCAACTTCTTCGGGCATGACAACCTTGCCTTTTTCAAAGTCGAGCGGGTTGGTGGCGCAGGTGTAGTTGTAGAAGGGTGATTTTTCGTTGGTGGCGACGTCCGAATAGCGGATGAGCTGGCCCGTGTAGGCCGACATCCGGCTCATGATGGCGACGAGCGTGGACTCGGCGATTTGGCGGGCTTCGTTGAGCGGCTCGCCTTTTATGACGCTGCGGATCATGTCGACGTGTTCCTGGGTCTGGCCGTTGTCGGAGTCCTGCTTGAAGTCGGGGACCTTGATGTTCTTGCCACTGAGCTTGCCACCACCGGTGGTGGAACCTTCGCTGCCGGTGAAGAACTCACCGACGCGACCATAGGTGCCGGTAATCTGGCGGCACTGGCTGTGAATGTGGACGTCATCGCCGAAGTCGAGGTCGACGCTGAAGAAGTCGAATTGATTGCCGGTTACGCGGCGGGCGCGGCCGCCGAAGCCGAGAGCGGAGACGGGCAGACGGCCGAGAAACCAGATGGCGACGTCGAGGTTGTGCACGTGCTGTTCGACGATGTGGTCACCGGACATTTCGGTGAAGTTGAGCCAGTTGTTCGCCATGTAATCGGCGTCGGACTGACCGTTTTCGCGATTGCGGACCCAAGGGACGGTGCCGTTCCACTGGACGACGCCACCTTTGATGGTACCGATCGCACCGGCATCGATGAGTGCTTTGTTTTTCAGGTAGCCTTCGCTGTGGCGGCGCTGAGTGCCGCAGACGACGGCGAGGCCCTTGGCTTTGGCTTTCTCGCCGGTGGCGATGACGGCGCGTGACCCAACGGGGTCGACGGAGACGGGCTTCTCGATAAAGCAGTGCTTGCCGGCTTCGACCGCAGCGTCGAAATGGATCGGGCGGAAGCCTGGAGGGGTGGCCATGAGGACGAAGTCGCAGTCGGTGGCGATCGCCTTATGGTAGGCATCATATCCTCCGAAGCACTTGTCTTCAGGCACGCCGAATTTTTTGCCGGTGGCGCTGGCTTTGGCCTGGAAGGCATCGGCAGTGGCGACGATCTTCGCTTCCATGCCGAGGATTTTGCAGGCTTCGGTAAAGTTGGCGAGGGCTCCATTTCCGCGTCCGCCGCAGCCGATGAGGACGGCCTTGAGGGTGCCTCCCTTGGCGAGGACATTGGCTCCGAAAAGTGGAGTGGCGGCGAGGGCGGCTCCGGCAAGGGCGGTGTTTCCGACGAAGGTGCGTCTGGTCAGTGGTGTGTTCATGGTGCACCTAATAAAACGGATGCTTGGGGTGACTTCTAGCGCAGGATTCGGATTTATTGGAAAAAGTGGCGATTTTGTCATCTTTCCAGAGTGGCAGGGTCTGCTAGATCGCTCGGGATTGTTTAGCGTGGTGCGCGGGTCCCTTTCCGGGTAGTCATCGGCATGGCGGCGCTCGATTCATTTTTCAACCATCTCCCGGTGCGGCGGGTATCGGGTTTCGAGGAGTTGCTTGCCACGCCATTCGAGGACGGGATCAACGCGCTCTGCTGGGAGCGGCGTTTGGAAGGGGACTTCGATGAAGTCATGACGAAGCTGGATCTGGAGGGCGGGATCAACCCACTCGACGACGAGCTTTTGGAAAATCTGGAGCTGAGCGAAGCCGGGCGTAAAGCGGTGGATGGGATGCTCGGCGACATGAGGAAGCTGCGCTCGCTGGGTCTGGCTCCGGAGCTGAATGGGATCGTCGGGTATGAACGGGACGAGGATCCGGGTTTGTTGAGGACGGATGTTTACTCGTTCCACGCCGACCGTGCGACTGACGAGGCGGATACCTGGTTGTGCACCTACTTGGGGCCTTCGAGTGAAGGCTTGCGCCATGCGGAGGCGCTTCGGCACATCGATCATCCGGGAACACGGGCGGCGTTGCTGGAGGATTACGGGGGCGATGATGACGGGGGCTTTGCTGAGTATCTGGCGGATTCTTGTTATGATCTCCACTATGCGCCGAGTCATGAAGCGCAGGTCTATTCTTTTGGGCGCTGGAATTTATGGAGGATCGCGGTGGACTATCCGGGCTGCCCGGTGCCGCCGTGCATTCATCGCGCGCCGGACAGCCTGCCCGGTGATCCTCCGCGCTTGCTGCTGATTGCTTGAGCCCGGTCAGTCCGGCCGCTTGTGCGCAAGAAGGACGTTGGTGCGGGCCTACCAGTCTGGCGATCCCATTTCAGCGTCTCCGCCGTTGCGGGTTGAGAACCTGCTGCCGGGCCTCCGCAGGGAGCCCGCTTGATTGAAGCCAAGCCCGCGCGGACTCGGGATCGCGTCGGTAGTAGGCTTGGCCGGCTTGGGTTAGCGACTGCTGCCGCAGGGCAGGGTCTGAAATGTCCTGAGCCCATGCGACCGCCGCTTGAGGGTCCTGCCATGCATATCCTCGGGCGAAGCCGGCGACTGCGGCGTCGCGCTGGGCGGAAGGGGCCATCCGGGCGAGGTATTCACTCGCCGCGACGGGGTTGGTGTCTTCCCAGTCTCCGAGAACCGAACTGAAGCCATCGGCTTGTCCGCGACCATCTGGCAGGCTTTCGAGCCAGCCAAGTGCCTTCTCCGGTTCCCGCTCGCCCCATTCCTCGCCGACCCTGGCCACCGCACGGCCTGCAAATTCCTCGCCTGCGTATCGTCCGATCCAGCTTGCGGCCTTCTCGGGGTTGTTTCTAACATAAGCCCCCGCCACTCGATCCATGGCCGCTGCTTTCAGCGGGCCATTCCCCAAAGCTTCTGCCCATGACGCCGCTTCCGCCGGGCTTCCGCTGCGCAGGGCTTCATCCGCGACCGCTCGGATCATCCGGTCGCCATTGCCTTTTCCTTCCGCTGCCAGGCGCACGGCAAGGTCGGTCGCCATCGATAAATCATGATCGGCCAAACCGGCGACGACACTTTCCGCGAGCTCCATCCGCTGGCCTGCCATCGATTCGGGCAGGTTATCCAGCATCGCCACGGCTTCCGATGGATTGGCGGCGGCCCAGCCGCTCATGGTTGCGGCGAGATCTTGCTCTTCGGAATTCGCAGCGTGGTCGAAAGCTGCCTGACCTGCAATCGCGCCCCAACTGTAGTGAAAGTCGCGCCACTCGCTGCCACCGACTTTCATGCCGACGAGTTTATCGCGCAGCTCGAGGGCGTTTTCTGCGGTCATCGACTCCAAGAGCTTGCTGAAGGCCAGGCGGCGAGTGATCGGATTGGGGTGCTTGAAGGCCTGCTCCGCGAGGGTGTCGTGATCTCCAATGTTGATGATCCCGAAGAGCTTCGAAAGTTCACTGCGATCGCCGAATTGTCTGCTCTGCCCGGCTCGTAACTTCCGCAGTTCGATGGAATCCGGGTCGATGCCTCTGTTTGGCGAAGA
>Ga0100398_1001179_pt1 | contig 22777 bp, 22 predicted proteins | sample CryGeymeta201522_FD_81568 | JGI IMG/M metagenome (GOLD analysis project Ga0100398, IMG submission 81568) | Groundwater microbial communities from Crystal Geyser aquifers in Utah, USA - Crystal Geyser metaG 2015-22 | ecosystem: Environmental > Aquatic > Deep subsurface > Groundwater | place: USA...
CCTGCGGCAGGGATTCCTCGATTTCGTGTCCAACATTCCGTTCTACGGGTTGGCCGTGTGCTGCACCGATCACCCCGAGGTGCAGGCGCTGGTGGGCCGCATCACCGACCGCCGCGTGGTGACCTTCGGCTTCAACGCGCAGGCCGACGTGCGGGCCGTCAACCTCACCTACAAGGGTGGCGTGGCGTATTTCGACATCGCGTTGCAGGCGGAGGACAAGGTGATCGAGGGCTGCACCCTGCCGATGCCGGGCGATCACAACGTCTCCAACTGCCTGGCGGCTGTCGCGGTAGCGCGGCATCTGGGCATGAAGCTGGACGAGATCCGCGCGGCGCTGGCGGGATTCAAGGGCGTGAACCGGCGGTTTACCAAGGTGGGTGAAGTGGGCGGCATCACGATCATCGACGATTACGGCCACCACCCGGTGGAGATCGCCGCCGTGCTCAAGGCCGCGCGGCAGGCGATCGGATCTGAATCGGGGGGCCGCGTGATCGCAGTGCACCAGCCGCATCGCTATTCCCGCCTGCATTCCCTGTTCGAGGAGTTTTGCGGCTGTTTCAACGAGGCCGACGTGGTGGGCATCGCCGAGGTCTATGCGGCGGGCGAAGACCCCATCGAGGGCGCATCGCGCGACGATCTGGTCGCGGGGATGATCCGCCACGGCCATCGCCACGCCCGCGCGATCCGCGACGAGGACGATCTGGAGCGGCTGGTGCGCGAACAGGCGCGGCCGGGCGACATGGTCGTGTGCCTTGGCGCGGGCACGATTTCGGCCTGGGCCAACAACCTGCCCGCACGGCTGGCCGACCTCGACCAGCGAAAGGCGGTGGGATGAGCCTTGCGCTGACCCTTGCGTGTCTCTGGGTTCTGGCTTCGGCCATCGTGGCCTTGCTGCCCTACCGGATGCAGTTCCCGCCGGGGATCGCGTTGTTGGTGCTGGCGGTGCCGCTGGTGATCTTCGTCGGCATCAGCCATGGCTGGATCTGGGTCGCGGTGGTGCTGGCCGCCGTGGTTTCCATGTTCCGCAATCCGTTGCGCCATTTCTGGGCCAAGGCCCGCGGGAGGCAGGTCTGATGCCCGCTTCGCTGATCCTTGCCTGCGTCTGGGGGCTGTTGGCCTGCCTTGCTGGCATGGCGCCACAGCGCTTCCACTGGCCCGCCGCCTGGGCATTGATCGCAACCGGCATCCCGCTTCTGGGCTGGGTGACGGTCCAGGCCGGGCCGTTCTGGGGCGTTGCGGTCCTGATCGCGGGCGCGTCGGTGCTGCGTTGGCCGCTGATGCGCGCGGCGCAGGAGATCCGGCGCGTGATGGCCGGTCCGCCCGCCGGCGACGAGACCGAGGGGCAATAGGATGGAGTTGCTGGTCTTCATCATCGGCTTCGCCTGTTTCGGCGGCCTTCTTGCAGGCTTTGCCGTGGCCCGGCTCTGCCCACGCTGGATGCTGTGGACGCTGTGGGCCGTGGGGATCGCTGCGGGGGGCATCACGGCCATGATGCCACAATGGCAATACGAAACGGGTGGACTGTTGGGGACAATCATCCTCTTCGGCGCAATTGTCCCGTTCACGGTTTGCGCCATCATCGCGGGCCTGATCGGTCTTGTGGCACGTCGCGTGGCGGAGCCTGCGGCATGACACAAGGCCTGCCGAGCCCGCGTGGTCGCCTGACCGCGGACCGGATCTTGTCCGATCTCACCTGGCTGCGGGTCGGTGGCCCGGCGCAGTGGCTGTTCCAGCCCGCCGACGCGGCGGACCTGTCGGCCTTCCTGGCCGCGCTGGATGCTTCGATTCCGGTTTTCCCGATGGGTGTGGGGTCGAACCTGATCGTGCGCGACGGGGGCTTGAGCGGGGTAGTCGTGAAACTGGGCCGCCCGTTCATGGACCTCACCGTTGACGGCGACACCGTCACCGCCGGGGCGGCGACGCTGGATGCGCGGGTGGCGCGCGCGGCGGCGGAGGGGGGGGTGGACCTGACATTCCTGCGCACGATCCCCGGATCGCTCGGCGGCGCGCTGCGGATGAATGCGGGCTGCTATGGAGCCTATGTCGCAGATCATTTCGTCAGCGCGCAAGCGGTGTTGCGCGATGGCTCGCCCGTCGCGCTCACGCGGGGCGACATCGCCTTCGCCTATCGCCAGACCGATCTGCCGGAGGACGCGGTCATCACCTCTGTCACCCTGCGGGGCGACCGCGCGGACCCGGACGTGCTGCATGATCGGATGGCCGAGCAGATCGCCCGGCGCGATGCGAGCCAGCCCACGAAGGAGCTTTCGGCGGGTTCCACCTTTCGCAATCCGGCCGGCTTTTCCTCCACCGGGCGGGCGGATGACGTCCACGACCTCAAGGCATGGAAGCTGATCGACGCGGCCGGGATGCGCGGGGCCACGCGGGGGGGCGCGCAGATGAGCGAGATGCATTCCAATTTCCTGATCAACAAGGGTGGCGCAACTGCCGCAGATCTGGAGGGATTGGGCGAAGAAGTGAGAAAAAGGGTTTCGGAAACCCAAGGCATAGAATTAGAGTGGGAAATCATGCGCGTGGGCATTCCCCGGAGCGCATGATCGGCAAGGCCCCGGCGCAAGACCGGGGGACATCGACCTGGCGGGCAACGTATCGGCCGGGCAATTTGAGGACCAGTTGGTGGCAGGGTTGAGCAGCCTTCCATCGCGTGTCGTCGTCTTGATGGGCGGCCCCTCGGCAGAGCGCGAGGTGTCGCTGAGCACTGGAAAAGAGTGCGCCAAGGCGTTGCGCGGCGAGGGATTCGACGTGATCGAAATGGATGCCGGACCGGCGGGTGAGACCGCCGATCTGTCCGCGCGCCTGACGGATGCGCGCCCGGACGCGGTGTTCAACGCGCTCCATGGCCGCTGGGGCGAGGATGGCTGCGTGCAGGGCCTGCTTGAATGGCTGCGCATCCCCTACACACATTCGGGCGTTCTGGCCTCGGCGCTTGCGATGGACAAGGCGCGGGCCAAGGATGTCTATCGCCGCGCGGGTCTGCCCGTGGTGGAGAGCGTGATCCGTTGCAAGGCCGAGGTCGCGGCGCGGCACGTGATGCCGCCGCCCTACGTGGTGAAGCCCAACAACGAAGGCTCCTCCGTCGGGGTTTATCTGGTGCATGAGGCGGCCAATGGTCCGCCGCGATTGTCCGACGACATGCCGGAGCATGTCATGGTCGAGGCGTATGCACCGGGCCGCGAGCTGACCACATCGGTCATCGGCGACAGGCCTGGCGATCCGGGCGCGCTGACCGTCACCGATATCCTGACGGACGGCTGGTATGATTACGACGCGAAATACAAGCCCGGCGGTTCGCGCCATGTGGTGCCCGCGCAGGTGCCTCGGGACATTTTCGACGCCTGCATGGACATGGCGACCCGTGCGCATGCGGCGCTTGGCTGCCGGGGCGTCAGCCGCACCGATTTCCGCTGGGACGAGGCGCGCGGTATGGACGGCCTGATCCTGCTGGAAACGAACACGCAACCGGGTATGACGCCCACGTCGCTGACGCCCGAACAGGCCGAGGCCGCGGGCATGTCCTTCGGGGCGCTGTGCCGCTGGATGGTGGAGGACGCGTCATGCGATCGTTAGGTGTGTTCAGGAAGGCCCCGACCCCAAGCGCGGCACCGAAACCGGCACCGGCACGGACACCGCCGATGCAGGGTCAGAAGCGCGGTCAGGGTCCGATGGTCGCGCAGCGTCGCTTCACGGCCCCGGCCTCTCGCCATGACCCCGCGCCGTCGCGCCTGAGCTACCGCGTGCAACGCCTGTGGCTGACGCCGATCTTCCGCAAGGCGCTTCATCTCGGGGTGCCGTTGTTCGCGCTCTTCGCCGCCGTGGCGTGGTACCTGAGCGACGAGACCCGTGTCGCCGGCCTGTTCGAGGCCGCCTCCGAGATCCGGCGCGAGGTGGAGAACCGGCCCGAGTTTCGGGTCAACGTGTTGGGGATCGACGGTGCCAGCCCGGACGTCACCGAAGAGGTTCGCGGGGCCCTTGCACTGACCCTGCCGATATCGTCCTTCGACCTCGACCTGGCGGATCTTCGGCTCCGGCTGGAGGCGCTGCCTGCCGTGCGTTCGGCAGATCTGCGCATCCAGTCCGGCGGCTACCTGGCCGTGCGGATCGACGAGCGCGCGCCCGCCGCCTTGTGGTTGACCTATGAAGGTTTGGCCATAATCGACGACGAAGGGCATTTCCTGGCCGGGTTCGGCACTCGGGATCTTGTCCGGCCCTTGCCCTTGCTGGCCGGAGAGGGGGCCGATCGCGCCGTGCCCGAAGCCCTGCGATTGATCGAGGCAACGGCACCCCTTGGCGACCGGGTGCATGGGCTGGTGCGCATGGGCGAGCGACGCTGGGACGTGGTGCTGACCAATGGCACGCGCATCCTGCTGCCCGAGACAGGCGCGCGCACCGCGCTGGATCGGGTTCTGGCATTGAATGATGTGGGCGAGATCCTGGCACGGGATCTGGTGGCCGTCGATCTGCGCAATCCCGGTCGCCTGACCGTGCGCCTGACGGACCGCGCGACGGAAGAGCTGCGGCGCATCAGGACGCTTGCAGCGCAAGGGATGAACGGAGATCGGCGCGGATGACGTTGCTATATCAGACACAGCGGGCGATGCGGGCCAAGCGGACCGAGGCGATGCGGCGCGGGGTCATCGCGGTGCTGGATATCGGCACCTTCAAGGTGGCTTGCCTTGTGCTGCGTTTCGACGGCGCGAAGATGACAGACGAAGGCATCGGCGCGATGGCCGGTCAATCGGCCTTCCGGGTGATCGGGGCCGCGACGACACGCTCGCGCGGGGTGAAGTTCGGCGAGATCGACGCTGTCCACGAGACCGAGCGAGCCATCCGCACCGCCGTGCAGGCGGCGCAGAAGATGGCAAATGCGCGGGTGGATCATGTGATCATCTCGCTGTCGGGCGCGCGTCCGCGCAGCTACGGCCTGACCGGCGAGGTCGATCTGCAGACCGGCGCGGTTGAGGACCATGACATCGGCCGCGTGCTGGCGGTCTGCGACATGCCCGATATCGGTCCGGGGCGCGACGTGCTGCATGCGCAGCCGGTCAACTTCTCGCTCGACCACCGGACCGGCCTGTCGGACCCTCGCGGCCATGTCGGCAACCGGCTGTCGGTGGACATGCACCTGCTGACGGTGGACAGCCGCGCCCTGGAGACGTTGCTCCATTGCGTCAAGCGCTGCGATTTGGAGTTGGCGGGGCTGGCGAGTGCGTCATATGTCGCCGGGATGTCGTCGCTGGTGGAGGACGAGCAGGAGCTTGGAGCAGCCTGCATCGACCTTGGGGCAGGGGCCACGTCGCTGTCGATCTTCATCAAGAAGCACATGATCTTCGCCGATACCGTCCGCATGGGCGGTGCGCACATCACTCGCGACATCAGCCAGGGGTTGCAGATCCCGATGGACGATGCAGAGCGCATCAAGACCAAGTTCGGCGGCCTGATGGCGACCGGCATGGATGACCGCGAGATCATCGAACTGGAGGCCGATACGGGCGACTGGCACCATGACCGGCGCACCGTCAGCCGGGCCGAGTTGATCGGCGTCATGCGCCCGCGCGTCGAGGAGATCCTCGAAGAGGTGCGCGGGCGGCTCGATGCCGCCGGGTTCGATCATCTGCCGTCGCAACGCATCGTCTTGACAGGTGGCGGGTCGCAGATCCCCGGCCTCGATGCGCTGGCCTCGCGCATTCTCGGCAACCAGGTTCGGCTGGGCCGCCCGATGCGCGTCGCGGGCCTGCCGCAATCGGCCTATGACGCCGCGTTCTCGGCTTGTGTGGGCCTCGCGCTCTTCGCGGCGAGCCCGCAGGATGAGTGGTGGGACTTCGATTTGCCGGCCGACAGGCTGCCCGCACGATCGGTGCGGCGGGCCGTCAAATGGTTCCGAGATAACTGGTAGACCCCACCTGTTGGGTGGTGTCGCTAAATCGCCGGTATTTCTGCTACAAATAGGCCACATTTCGCCCAGTTGGCGATTTTTCTGCGTGACGCGTCGGGGCGAACCCGGTAGTATTTTGGGAAATAGACGAGGCAGAGACGGCGATCCGGCAATGAAGAACGGGGGCCAGGACAGTTAACAGGCGGACAAAACCATGACTCTCAATCTTACCATGACTGACGATCAGCCCGAGCTGAAACCCCGCATTACCGTCTTCGGCGTGGGCGGCGCTGGTGGCAACGCCGTGAACAACATGATCGACCAGCAATTGGATGGTTGTGAATTCGTGGTCGCCAATACCGACGCGCAGGCGCTGGCGCAAAGCCGCGCCCATGCCCGCATCCAGATGGGTCAGCGCGTGACCGAAGGCCTGGGCGCGGGCGCGCGCCCCACGGTCGGGGCGTCTGCCGCCGAGGAGTCGATCGAGGAAATCGTCGATCACCTTGCCGGTGCGCACATGGCTTTCATCACCGCCGGCATGGGTGGCGGCACCGGAACCGGCGCTGCCCCGATCATCGCGCAGGCCGCCCGCGAACTGGGTGTGCTGACCGTCGGCGTCGTCACCAAGCCGTTCCAGTTCGAGGGTGCCAAGCGCATGCGGCAGGCGGATGACGGCATCGAGGCCCTTCAGAAGGTCGTCGATACGCTGATCATCATCCCGAACCAGAACCTGTTTCGCCTGGCCAACGAGAAGACCACGTTCACCGAAGCCTTCGCGATGGCCGATGACGTGCTTTACCAGGGCGTCAAGGGCGTGACCGACCTTATGGTTCGTCCGGGACTCATCAACCTCGACTTCGCCGATGTCCGCGCCGTGATGAACGAGATGGGCAAGGCCATGATGGGAACGGGCGAGGCGGATGGCGACAACCGCGCCTTGCAGGCGGCGGAGAAGGCCATCGCCAACCCGTTGCTGGACGAAATCAGCCTCCGGGGTGCGCGCGGCGTATTGATCAATATCACCGGCGGCTATGATCTGACGCTCTTCGAGCTGGACGAAGCGGCCAACCGCATCCGCGAGGAGGTCGACCCGGAGGCGAATATCATCGTCGGCTCCACGCTCGACACCAACATGGAAGGTCAGATGCGCGTCAGCGTTGTCGCAACCGGCATCGATGCGGCGGAGAGATCGGCGGAAGCGCCTGTTCCGTCGCGTCAGTTCTACGCGTCTGCCGCCGTCAGCGCGCCGGTGGCCAAACCCGCGGCGCCCGCAGTCCAGGTTCCTGAGCCGGTGCGCGCAGAGGTGGACACGCCCCCCGAGCAATCGCTGTTCGACGGGTTCGACGCATCCGGATCCGATGAAGAGGACCAGTTCGAGGATGCGGCCGAGGATCATATCCCCGCACCGGCCTATCAGCCCGCACCCGCAGCAGCCCCGACCCGCGCGCAAGCCGTTGAAGCAGCAGAGCCACATCAGGGTTATGTTGCCCCGAAACCGGCGCCGACAGGATCCCCGACACCCGAGGCCTTGGCCCGGTTGCGGGCGGCGATCCAGCGCGACACGCCGCGTGCCCAGACGGAAACAGCCCCCCAGCGGGCGGTAATGCCCCATGGTGACCACGGCCAGAAGCGTGGGTTCGGGATCAATTCCCTCATCAACCGGATGACCGGCAGCGCCGATGACGGCCCCGCCCCGGTGGAGCGTCGGCAGCCTCCGATGGCCGGAAGCCACGCGCCTGCGCCGGCACCGATGCAGCGCCGCGCGCCCGATGACGGGGTCGTCGATCCCGAACAGGAGCGCATCGAGATCCCGGCCTTCCTGCGGCGTCAGGCCAACTGAATCCAGTCACAAACATCGTGGAAAGGCCGACATTTAGTCGGCCTTTTTCTTTTTGTTTCGAAGGGGTTATGGTTCGAATGGCGCGATCTAGGCGAATTTCTGCCGACACCCCAAGTCATTGTTGCAACACGTCATAAAGCTTGAGTTGCCCCTGTTTTTGCGTCGGAGTAGGCGTTATTTCAGCGGAAAAGCGATTTCCTTCGACGCAAAGAAGGTCGCCCGTGCCCCGACAAGTAGCCCTCGTTGAATGGGTAACGCGGGGATCGGTAGGACAGAAAAGTCAGGCAGAACCATGCAGGCCACAATTCGTAAGACGGCGACGTTCTCGGGCGTCGGGCTACATTCCGGTCGCCTTGTTCGGGTCACCGTTCTTCCTCAGGCCGCGAATGTCGGCATCTGGTTTCGACGCACCGACCTTGATGATGCCGCAATGATCCCCGCGCGCTACGATCTTGTTCCCTTCAGCCGACTTTGCACCAGACTGATCGCAGAAGATGGCACCGAGGTGTCAACGGTCGAGCATATCATGGCCGCGCTGGTTGGGTGCGGCATTCACAACGCGCTGGTGGAACTGGATGGGCCGGAACTTCCGATCCTGGACGGGTCTGCGGCGCAATTCGTGCGCGGTCTGCTGGATGCAGGCATCCAGCGCCAATCCGCCCCGATCCACGCGTTCAAGGTTCTCAAGTCGGTGCGCGTTGTCGATGGCGATGCCTGGGCGGAGCTTCACCCCGCCGACGGACTGGAGATGGACTACACCATCGATTTCGAAGAGGCCGCTATCGGCCGCCAGCAACGCATCGCGAACCTTGCCAACGGGCGGTTCGTGCGCGAATTGTGCGACAGCCGCACCTTCTGCCGCCGGTCTGACGTTGACATGATGCGTGACGCGGGACTGGCGCTTGGTGGCACGTATGACAATGCGGTCGTCGTCGATGGCGACACGGTCCTGAGCCCCGGCGGCTTCCGCCACGCGGACGAGGCGGTTCGCCACAAGATGCTGGACGCCCTGGGAGATCTGGCCCTGGCAGGGGCGCCGATCCTTGGGCGCTATACGGGTTACCGGGCGGGCCACATGGTCACCAACCAGTTGCTGCGCGTCCTGTTTTCCACCCCCGGCGCGGTCCGTCTGGTTGCGTGCACCAATGACCAGGCGGCGCGCTTGCCCGGTGTCGGCGTGAAACCTGCCGATCTGGCCAATGTGGCCTGACACGGGCCGTGTCGTTCCCCGCGTTACGGGGCGGTTGAGGGATTTTGCCCGCAAAAGGAATGTGCTAGACCGGGTCCAACAGGGCTCCGACAGGAGCGAAAAGGATTTGGTTTGAGGCCGTTCGCATGACACCCACCCGCTTCCGTCTGACAGGTGCCGCCATGGTGCTGACTCTGCTTCTTGGGGGTTGCAGCGGCGGGGGTGGCAATGGCTTGCTGGGAACCGGGCTGTTCGGCGGTGGCGGTGGCGGCGGATTGTTTGCCAGCCGTGGCCGGAACCTGCCGCTGGAAGAGCTTGGTCCCGAGACGATCTACCAGCAGGCTGAGTTCGAGTTGGAACGTGGCCAACCTGACGACGCCGCCGAGCTTTTCATCGAGGTGGAGCGCTTGCATCCCTATTCGGAATGGGCGGAACGGGCGCTGATCATGGCCGCGTTTTCCTACCATGAGGATGGCGATTACGAAGCGGCCCGCGTCGCGGCGCAGCGTTACCTCGATTTCTATCCGGGCAACGAGGATGCGGCCTATGCGCAGTATCTGCTGGCGCTCAGCTATTATGACCAGATCGACCAGGTTGGCCGCGACCAGGGCGTGACCTATCAGGCGCTTCAGGCACTGCGGGTCGTGATCGAACGCTACCCGGACAGCGAATACGCCCAGGATGCGATCCTGCGCTTCGACCTGGCCTTCGATCATCTTGCCGGCAAGGAGATGGAGGTGGGCCGCTTCTACTTGCGGCGGCAGCACTACACCTCGGCGATCAACCGGTTCCGCATCGTCGTGGAGGAATTCCAGACCACGTCCCACACCCCCGAGGCGCTGCTTCGCCTGGTGGAGGCCTACCTTGCCCTCGGCCTGACGGACGAGGCGCAGACGGCGGGTGCGATCCTGGGCTACAACTTCCAGTCATCACCGTTCTACGACGATGCCTTCCGCCAGTTGAACGGGCAGGGTCTTTCACCGGAGGCGGCGGGGGAAAACTGGCTGCGCGAAGTCTGGCAACAGACGGTGCGGGGCGATTGGCTCTGACAGCCTTGACCGCACCCGGCGTGTAAGCGACACCCGATCCATGCTGCGCCATCTCGATATCCGCGACATGCTGATCATCGACCGGCTGGAATTGGCGTTCCAGCCGGGTTTGAACGTGTTGACGGGCGAGACGGGCGCGGGGAAATCCATCCTGCTCGACTCGCTTGGCTTCGTGCTCGGCTGGCGCGGCCGTGCCGATCTTGTGCGCGCGGGCGCCGCGCAGGGCGAAGTGATCGCGGAATTCGACTTGCCCGCAGGACATCCCGCCCTTGCGGTACTGGAGGAGGCGGGGTTGCCTGCATCGGACGAGCTGATCCTGCGCCGGATCAACACGCCCGAGGGGCGCAAGACCGCTTGGGTGAACGATCGCCGCGTGTCGGGCGACGTGCTTCGGGCGCTGTCGGACGTGCTTGTGGAGTTGCATGGCCAGCAGGATGACCGGGGCCTGCTCGATCCGCGCAATCACCGGGCCATGCTAGACGCGTTCGGTGCCTTGGGCGGGCTGCGCGCCGATGTGGTCGCTGCATGGCGCGCCCGTGCCGCCGCCGCCAAGACCCTTGCCGGGGCGGAGGCGCGATTGGCCGAGATGCGTGCCGAGGAGGACTTCCTGCGCCATGCCGTCGCGGAACTGACGAAGCTCGCGCCGCAACCGGGGGAGGAAGCCAGCCTTGATGCGCGCCGCCGCCTGATGCAGGGCGCCGAGAAGATGCGCGCTGATGTGGCCCGCGCGATCGACGCGCTGGGGCTTGACGGCGCGGAAGGCGCCATGGGCGAAGCGCAGCGCTGGCTCGACGGTATCGTGGACCGGGCCGGGGGACGGCTTGACATGCCACTTGCTGCGCTGGAGCGGGCTTTGGTGGAGTTGGGCGAAGCGCAGACGGGCGTGGCCAGTTTCGCCGAGCGGCTGGAGTTCGACCCGTCCGATCTGGAGATTACGGAAGAACGCCTGTTCGCCCTGCGTGCCCTTGCCCGCAAGCACGGGGTGATGGCGGACGATCTGGCCGGGTTGGCCGCGACGTTGTCCGACCGGCTGGCCGCCCTTGACGGCGGTGAAGCGGAGATTGCGGGGCTTCGCGCGGCTCTCGTCACGGCGGACGATTTCTATGCCGAAGCCGCAGCCGGATTGACCGACGCGCGGGCAAAGGCGGCGGTCCGGCTTGATCGGGCGATGGCGGCGGAACTGGCCCCCCTGAAGATGGAACGCGCTGTGTTTGAGACCCTGCGGGAGGAAGCCGCGGCCGGACCCGATGGGCGCGACGCGATCACCTTCACCGTCGCCACCAACCCCGGCGCACCGGCCGGACCGCTCAACCGCATCGCCTCGGGCGGGGAATTGTCGCGCTTCCTGCTGGCGTTGAAGGTCTGCCTGACGGCAGACGCCACGGGTCTGACGATGATCTTCGACGAGATCGACCGTGGCGTGGGCGGCGCCACTGCCGATGCCGTGGGCCGCCGCCTGAAGGCCTTGGCGGAAGGGGGGCAGGTGCTGGTCGTGACCCATTCGCCGCAGGTTGCGGCCCTTGGCGCGCATCATTGGCAGGTGGCAAAATCTTTGGAGAAGGGCGTGACCGTCAGCCGGGTTGCGGCGCTTTCGCCGGACGCCCGGATCGACGAAGTGGCGCGCATGCTGGCCGGAGATGTCGTGACCGAGGCCGCGCGCGAAGCCGCCCGCGCCCTGTTGCAACCCCATGGTATCGATTGAGCAACAGCGCGCGCTGCGAGCTTGCAGCAGGTTGGTCATCCTTCGGGTTGCGATCGGACCCCGACGCGCGCAGGCGCACGTACGAACCCTAGAGCGTGTCGCATTCTTTCGCAGTCACGCAACCCAATCGACCTTTTGATACCGCGCGTCCGAGACGCGCGACACCGGTCCCCACTCTTGCGCGACGTGCTCCAAGACCGTCAGGCTTTTCAAAGTCTTGGGCTTTGGCTACCAATGGACCAGTCGCTTTGCGGTCAACCGCCCGGCTGCGCGGCGCCGGACGATGCAAAGCATGTTCCGATCTCTGTCCGCGCCTGAAAGCGAGCCCTTCCGTGGCCGACCCTGCGCGCGGTTTCCTGCACGAGCAAGCCCATCGCGCCGCCCTTGGCGCGCGGGGCGCGTGGTCGATGCTGTTGGAGAAGGGGCCGAGCCAGTTCCAGTTCTGGCTGATTGCGCTGATCATCGGGATCGCAGCGGGCCTCGCGGCGCTGGGGTTTCGCAAGGGAATCTCGCTGTTGCAGGAAACGCTGTACGGTGTGGACGACGTCAGGATGCTGCATTCCTTTGCCGAGAGTCTGCCTTGGTGGGTGATCCTGATCATTCCGGTGGGGGGCGGGCTGGTGGTGGGCTTGATCTTGCACAAGTTCACCCCCGATGGTCGCGTCCGCTCCGTCGCCGATGTGATCGAGGGTGCCGCCTTGAACGACGGGCGGGTGGAGGGGCGGGCAGGCCTTGCTTCGGCGCTGGCGTCGCTTATCACGCTTGGCTCCGGCGGTTCATCGGGGCGAGAGGGGCCGGTGGTGCATCTGGCTGCCGTGATCTCGTCCAAGATCTCGCGTTGGATCAACGCCGATGGCATCACCGGGCGCGACCTTCTTGGATGCGCCGTGGCCGCTGCCGTTTCGGCCAGCTTCAACGCGCCCATCGCGGGGGCGATCTTTGCGCTGGAGGTCGTGCTGCGCCATTTCGCCGTCCACGCCTTTGCGCCCATCGTCATCGCGTCCGCGGCGGGCACGGTCATAAACCGCCTCGAATTCGGCGATGTGACCGAGTTCATGCTGGGCGGCGACAGCATGTTGCGCTTTTACGTGGAACTTCCCGCGTTCCTGCTTCTCGGCCTCTTCTCGGGACTTGTAGCCGTTCTGTTCATGCGCGGCACCTTCTGGGCAGAGGATGTCGGCACCGCGCTGCAAAAGCGAACCGGTTTGCCGCGCTGGCTTCGGCCCGCCATCGCCGGGCTGCTGCTTGGGGCATTGGCGATCTTCTTTCCCCATATCATCGGCGTCGGCTACGAGACCACATCCGCCGCGCTGACCGGCGAGTTGCTGCTGTGGGAGGCGGTGGTCTTCGCCGTCCTCAAGGCTGTCGCGGCCGCGATCACCATAGGCGGGCGCATGGGCGGCGGCGTGTTCTCGCCGTCGCTGATGATCGGGGCGATCACTGGTCTGGCCTTCGGGCTGGTGGCGACGGCGATTTTCCCCGACAGTTCCGGATCCGCCACGCTCTATGCCCTGGCCGGCATGGGGGCCGTCGCGGCGGCGGTGCTTGGGGCGCCGATTTCCACCACGCTGATCGTGTTCGAATTGACGGGCGACTGGCAGACCGGCCTTGCGGTGATGGTGGCGGTTTCGATGTCCACCGCGATTTCATCCAAGTTGGTGCATCGGTCGTTCTTCCTGACCCAGTTGGAGCGGCGCAACATTCATCTGGCCGCAGGGCCGCAGGCCTACCTGCTGGCGATGTTCCGGGTGGGCCGGGTGATGCGTCCGATGACGAACGAGAATTCCGCCCCCGAGGACAAGTTGCTGACCCTGATGGAACAGGGCATCTATACCGACACCAATGCCACGCTGGAGCGCGCCTTGCCGATTTTCGAGCGAACCGGCCTCGACTATGTGCCGGTGGTGCAGTTGTCCCCGACGGGCGGGCCACCGGCGCTGGAGGGGGCGTTGTTCCATGTCGATGCGCTCAAGGCCTATAACAAGGCGCTGGCTGCCACCGCGGCCGAGGAACACAGTTGACGGGCTCTCCGCAGTTTTTCTTTGGCGAACGGGCCGGAGCTTGGCATGGTTGGACTCATGCTATCAAGGATTCTGTCCATTTGCATGGCGCTCCTTGGCGCCGCAGGTGCCGCCCAGGCACAGGGGGCGGCGGACCGTTTGCAGTCCGTTCTGGCAAGTGTTCCCGTCGCGGCGATGGAAGGCGGCTCGGGCCCAATCATCGCGGGCTTCGGAAATGGAGACGCGGTTCGCTGGATAGCCGTTCGCGCGGCGCAGAACGGGCAGATACCCGACACGCCGAACCGGTTTGCGGCGCTCAGGTCCTCGGCTCCGAACCAGCAGGCTGCATTCCTCGCCCATGATGACGCTGCCATCCGCGCAGCGGTGGGCCTGGTCGCATCGGATTGGGTGGAGACATGGGAGGTGGCGCAAGGTCCGGTGCGCATCGGCGCGATGGATATCTTCCCCGACAGCGAAATGCGCCTGCGCGGCGCCCTGTTTTCTCGTGGCTTCACCGAAGAGGAGCGCGCGGGATTGCCGGTGATGTGGATCGGTGCGGTCGACCACGAACCGGTTGCGGCGCGGATCGACCCGGCCAATCCCTTTGGCGGCGACGCCGGATTGCCGCTTCGGATGGCGTTCACCGGTAATCGTGCGATTTGGGCGACGGGATGGACAGCTCTGGATCTGGCGAGCGCGCCCCGTGGCGAAACGCTTGCCGACCGGCCTGATGCTGGCGCATTGATCGGGGGCCTGCGCCGCGTGGGCAACCTTGGCGCTCTGGTTTCGGTCCGTTGCTGGTTGCGCAATGGCGCGACGGTGCCGGTGGCTGGGGCGGCAGACGGGCCGGTCGAGGCCGTCGCGCTGGCCGACTTTGCCATCCGCGAGACGGAGGGCGCGGCCATGGTGTTGGTGCTTGCCGACGGGATCGACGTCGATGCCCTTGCCGCGCGGCTGGTGGATGCCTGGCCGGTTCTGAGTGATCTTCCATCGCCCGCGCCGCCCGAGGTTACCTCGGGCGGCAGCACGATCACCGTGACGATGTCAGGCGGTTGGGGATCGGACGCCGCCGAGACCAACGACGCCTACAAAGTGTTCGAAAGCGTCCTGGCGGGCGGTCGACTTGGCTTTCTGATCCAGCGCTGAGCCCGAACCGCCTTGCAAGTCCCCCCTGTGCATGACGCGTGCCCTAGGTCGTGTCGCGTGCATTCCCCGTCACGCGACCCACACCAAGCTTTTGATTGCGCAGCTCCGAGACGTCCAAGACCGGACCCCACTTTCGCGCGACGTGCTCTGATTTGCGCGACAGGCCTCAGAGCTTCTCGACCGTCACCCGGTCGGCGTAGAAGGCCAGGTGGCCTGCAATGGGTGCCATGGCTTCATGCGGTGTCTCGTAGCTCCATGCCGCATCGATCAGATCGCCATCAGGCCCCGACACGGTGAAATAGCTTGCCGTGCCTTTGTGGGGGCAGCGGGTCGTGCTGTCGGTCTGTTCCAGAAAACTCATCCCGATATCTTCGCGCGGGAAGTATATGACCGGGGCCGAACTGCCCTCCGTCAGTTCCAGCGCGTTGGAGCTTTCACCCAGCACCGCGCCGCTGGCCCGCACCACCCAGGTGCCGGTCGCTTCGCGGATCTTGATATGGTCTGGCATCGTGTCCCCTCCCTCGATGTTCGAATGTTCTCTGTAGCGCCCCCTGTCCGAAATGCACAGTGCCGGGTGCGCCGGGTGTGCACATGTCCTGTGACAGGGATGTGTCAATCCTGGGCTGCCCACAAGCCCCCTCAGATCGGCGCACAGGCCGCACGCAGCCAATCTGCCGTGTCGCCGTGCCCTGCGTCCTGGAGGCGCGGGGCCAGCCGCGCCACGACCTCCGCATGATAGGCATCGAGCCATGCGCGCTCGGCCGGCGACAGCATGGAGGCCACCACAAGCCTGCGATCGATCGGCGCGAAGGTCAGGGTTTCGAACCCGAGGAGCTTGCGATGCGGATCCGCGCCCTCCGGTGCTTCGACGACATGGACCAGATTCTCGATCCGGATGCCGAACGCGCCTTCGCGGTAATAGCCGGGCTCGTTGCTGAGGATCATGCCAACGTCGAACGGCACCGTCCCGGTGCGCGCAAGGCGTTGCGGCCCTTCATGCACGCTCAGGAAGACACCGACGCCGTGGCCCGTGCCATGATCGTAGTCGCGCCCCGTGGCCCAGAGCGGCGCGCGGGCCAGACTGTCCAGATGCGCGCCTGTGACACCCTTGGGAAACCGTGCCCGGTGAATGGCGATCATGCCTTGCAGGACCAGTGTGAAGCATTCCCGTTCTTCTGCCCCGATGCCCGCCGCAGTGCCGACGGGCAGGGTGCGGGTGATGTCCGTGGTGCCATCCTCGTACTGCGCGCCGCTGTCGATCAGGAACAGCTGGCCGGGCACCACCGGCGCATTGCTGACTTCGGTCACCCGGTAATGCACGATGGCGCCATTTGGTCCCGCGCCGGCGATCGTGTCGAAGGAAATGTCGCGCAATGCCCCCGTGTCCGCCCGAAGCGCTTCCAGCTTCTTCACGACGTCGATTTCGGTCAATCCGCCCCTGGGGGCCTCCAGATCGAACCAGTGCAGGAACCTTGCGAAGGCCACGCCGTCGCGCAGATGCGCCTCGGTCGTGCCTGCCAGTTCCGCGGTGGTCTTGCGAGCCTTGGGAAGAAGGCAGGGATCCACGGCCTCCGATATCTCGATCCCCGCCGTGTGGAGCACATCACGCACCGCCTGCGGCGTGGTGGCGGGGTCGATGCGGACCGGACCCGTCAGTCGGCCTATGGCTGGTGCGAAGTCCGCCCAATCCTGCACCGTGACCCCAGGGCCAAGCGCCAGCCCGGCGAATTTCCCGGGATCGGAGTAGACCGCCAGATCCCCGCTGACGGAGACAATGGCGAAGGCCTGGACCACCGGCACGTGGTTCAGATCGCCACCCCGGATGTTGAGCAGCCAATTGATCGAGTCGGGCAGGCTGAGCACCACGGCAGCCTCGCCCGCATGGTGTAACGTCTCGGCCACCAGCGCCCGTTTCCGGGCCGCGCTGTCGCCGGCGCGCGCGGCTGGATAGGCGATGGCTGCGGCGGTCGGACGCGGCGGACGATCGTGCCAGATCGCGTCCACGGCGTTGTCCACTGCACGCAGCGAGATCTGGTGCGGGCCAAGCGCCTTGGCCAGCCGCGCAACCTCGGCCGAGGTGTGCAGCCAGGGATCATAGCCCACGACACCGCCGCTTGGCAGCGCCTCCAGCAGCCAGTCCTCCACCGCGGTTTCGGGCCAGTTCACCGGCGTGAACGCCGCCGCGACCTGGGCCTTCACCTGCACCCGGTATCGCCCATCGACGAAGACAGCCGCCTTGTCCTGCACGATCGCCGCCGATCCAGCCGACCCGGTGAAACCGGTCAACCAGGCCAGTCGCTCGTCACAGGGCGCGACATATTCGCCCTGATGCGCATCGGCGCGGGGCACCAGGACGGCATCGAGGCCGGTTTGCGCCATGTGGGCGCGCAAAAGCGCGAGGCGCGGCGGGCCGTCTTCGGGCCGGGTCGCGGCGCTGAAACTCTGAAACATCGAACGGCCTCCAAAGGGCGCTTGCGGCAGAGGACCGGGCATGCGCCATTCCATTTTCATAAAACACTCCCGCCGGAGACACCCCCGGCCATAGCCCGCTCAAGGCCCCGGTCACAGCCACGCCACCCGCACAGCACCGGCCCGAGCGCAGCGAGGGCTCCCGGCGACGGCGGAGCCGGCGCAATCCCTCATCAACTCGCCCGCCGGATCCCCATCACCCGCGCCCGTGCCCGCGGATCGGTATCAAACAGGGACGCCAGTTGCTCGGTGATCGCGCCGGCCAGTTGCTCTGCATCGGTGATCGTCACCGCGCGTTCGTAATAGCGTGTCACGTCATGGCCGATGCCGATCGCCAGCAGTTCCACACCGCGCCGCTTCTCAACCATTGCGATCACGTCGCGCAGGTGCTTCTCCAGGTAATTCGCCGGGTTCACCGACAGCGTGCTGTCATCCACCGGCGCACCGTCGGAGATCACCATCAGGATCTTGCGCGCCTCGGAGCGGTTGATCATCCGGCGATGCGCCCATTCCAGTGCCTCGCCGTCGATATTCTCCTTTAGCAGGCCCTCTTTCATCATCAGGCCCAGATTGTCGCGCACCCGTCGCCACGGCGCATCGGCGGACTTGTAGACGATGTGGCGCAGGTCGTTCAGACGGCCCGGCTGTTGCGGGCGTCCGGCACCAAGCCATTCCTCCCGCGCCCGACCGCCTTTCCACGCCCGTGTCGTGAACCCCAGGATCTCGACCTTCACCCCACAGCGCTCAAGCGTTCGGGCGAGGACATCGGCGCAGATCGCGGCGATGGAGATCGGGCGGCCGCGCATGGAGCCGGAATTGTCCAGAAGCAGCGTCACCACCGTATCGCGAAATTCAGTGTCTCGCTCCACCTTGAACGACAGGGGCGTCGTCGGGTTGGCCACCACGCGCGCCAACCGGCCGGCGTCGAGAATGCCTTCTTCCCGGTCGAATTCCCACGACCGGTTCTGCTGCGCCTGCAAGCGACGCTGGAGCTTGTTGGCAAGGCGGCTGACCGCCCCTTTCAGGGGTTCCAACTGCTGATCGAGATAAGCGCGCAGGCGTTCGAGTTCCTGCGGTTCGGCCAACTCTTCCGCCGCAATCTCTTCATCATTTTCGGTCGAGTAGACGGTATAGGTCGGATCGGCTTCGGAATGGGGGGCGGGCGGCGGCGGCTCCAGCGGGGCCTCGCCATCGGGCAATTCCTGCTCCTCGGCCTCGTCCATGTCGCCCTGATCGTCCATCTCGACCTGGGCCTGGGAGGCATCTTGTTGATCTTCCTGTGATCGCTCGGGGGAGGCTTCGGCCTCGTCCTGCTCGCTGTTATCCTCGCCCGTGCTGTCGGGGGTGTCGTCGTCGGTATCTTCGCCGGCGTCATCCTCGGCCTCGTCGTCCATGTCGTCGGGGTCATCGCCCAACTGGTCGCCGTAGCCCAGATCGTCGATCAACTGCCGCGCCAGCTTGGCAAAAGCCTTCTGGTCCGACAACGTTTCTTGCAGATTCTCGAGCGTGCCATCGCAGCGATCCTCGATGAAGCCGCGCCAAAGTTCCATGACGTTCGCAGCCTCGGGCGGCAGGTCACGTCCCGTGGCGAGGTTGCGGATCAGGTAGCCCGCTGCCGTCGCCAGTGGCGCATCGGCGGCATCGCGGATCTCGCCATACCCCTTGCGGCGCGCATCGTTGCCGATCTTGGCGTCGATATTGCTGGCGGTTCCGGGCATGTCGCGCGCGCCCATCGCCTCGCAGCGGGCGGTCTCCATCGCATCCATCAGGTCGCGCGCCATGGCACCCTGCGGTGCGTAGCGTGCGGCGGTGCCAAAGTCGTGGTAGCGGTGGCGCAAGGCCAGCGCATCGGCGGTGCCGCGCGCCAGCAGAACTTCGTCCCGGGTCATCCGGCGGCTGACTTGCGGCAGGCGCAGGCTGTCACCCGACAGGCCCGGCGGGTCCACGGTGTAGGTCACCGCAAGGTCCGGATCGTCGGCCATCACGCGGGTCGCGTCGGCCAGCGCCTTCTTGAACGGATCGGCGGGATTGTCGGATGGATTGAACTTGCTCATGGCGCGGAATGTGGACCTGCCCGCGGGGGAGGGCAAGGGGGAGCGTTCGGCAATTCGCGCCTCAACGGGCAGTGTCGAACCATGCGGTGAAGGCGCTTTCGCAAGGCGCGGGCAATACGTGTCCCGATGACCGATCGGCCAAAGGTGCAACTACGCGCGCAATCTCGCCGCTGGAGGCAATGTCCGAGGTCGTGGCTCCGCTTTCCGGATCGACCCGATCCGCCAGCGCGACCCATGCCCCGTTCGCCAGATCGACATCGCAGAAGAAATCGTCTCCGACGGCGCGATCATGCGCGACATAGCCTTGGCCCGCGACGATGACGCCCGCGCCAGCAGCACCCGTCAGGTGGCGGATCGTCCGGGTCCGGGACCACGGCGTCCGGCCAATGCCGACCTGCCGCCCCCTGGTCAGCAGGAGCGTTCCGTCCGATCCGGCTTCAGTGTCGGGGTTTGGCCGAAACACGGGTCGATATATGCGACATCGCGCGCCCCGACGAGAATTGTCTGGGGCTCGGATGCGCTGCGGCCGCGGAAGATGACGAGATCGGCACTGTCAGGTCACAGCTCAAACGGGAGAAGGGCAGCGGTGTCGCAGCCATTGAGCGAGGGGATCAGGTCTGCACAGACCGTATCGGTGAAGCGGGGCAGCATCGCCGCCTCCGCCGGTGTCGGGCCTGTCGGGTCGGTCCGTGCCGGTGTGGCTGCCAGGGTCGTGGCCAGCAGGACGACGAACGACCAGGGCCGAGACGCCTTGCCTCACTGCGCGTCTTCTTGCAGCGTCCCGTAGATGGCGTTGCAGAACTCCACGCTGTCGATGATCACATCATCGAACGGCGCGTCGGTGCGACTGGCCAACTCGCTCATGTAGGCCAGGTATTGATCCGTTGCCGTGTTGATCGGCGGCAGGAGGATCTCGAAGACTTCCTCCGGCGTCTGGTCGGCATTGGCGTCATCCGAGGCCCAAAGCGCCCCGGATAGGGACGCCATGTAGCCTTCACGCCCCCGGAAGGTGGTGGCCATCTCGCTTTCGTCGCCCAGAAGCAGGGCGAGGGAGCGGTAAAGCGACGTGCAATTCAGCGTCTCGACGAGATTGTCGTTGAGATTTACGGCTGCGAAGGTCTCTGTCAGGTCCGACCGCAGGTCGGTTTGGGCGGCACCAAGCCCGGGCATGGCGCAGAATGCGGCGCAGACAGGCGCAAGAAGGCCGGGACGGGCGCGGCGGATCATTGCACAAACCAATCCGGCTCGGCATTGCCGCCGCAGAGCAGCACGCAGATCCGTTCGTCCGGTTCGGGCCTGTAGGCGCCAGAGGTCAGGGCGGCGAGCGCCACGGCGCTGCCCGGCTCACCGATCAGGCGCGTGGCCTCCCAAAGGCGATGCGCAGCGTCGAAGACGGCGCTGTCGGGAACAAGGATCGCCTGATCCACATAGGCGCGGATCATCGCATAGCTGTCCACCCCAAGACGTGGTCCCCCGAGGGAGCCTGCGGCAATGCCGCTGGCCGAGACATCGATATCGGGGCCTTCGCGCAGGGACTTCTCAAGTGTATTGGTCTCCTCCGTCTCGACCGAGACGACGCGGACGCGGTCGCGAAACCATGATGCGACCCCGCCGATCAGACCGCCGCCCCCGGTTGAGACGAAGAGTGTATCCACCGCGCCCAGTTGCGCCTCGATCTCGCGCGCGACGGTCCCCTGACCGGTCAGGGTCGGGACGGTGTCATAGGGATGCACCGACAGCGCCCCTGTCTCCGTCGCGTGGGCGGCATAGGTCTCCATGCATTCGGCGACAGTGCCGTCGGTCAATATCACCTCGGCCCCGAACTGGCGCATTCGGCGCAGCTTTTCTTCCTTTGCGATGGCGCGGGGCACGAAAATGCAGCTCTTGTGGCCCAGTCTGGTCGCCGCATAGGCCACGGCAGCGCCGTGATTGCCGCCTGATGCCGCAACGACGCCCGCTGGTGGAACATCGCGCGTCAGCATGTTGTAGAACGCGCCGCGGACCTTGAAGGATCCGGTGACCTGCGTGTGTTCAAGTTTCAGCGCAAGAGGGCAGGGCAGGGATAGTGCCTCGGCCTCCAGTGCAAGAATGGGTGTCGCGCGGATATGGGGCGCGATCAGGGCGGCGGCGGCGGAAATGGCGTCTGGTGTGGGGTGCAACATGGGCGCGACGATGCCTGCTCGGTTGCGTGGGGTCAATCGTCGGCGATGGTGAGGATCTCGTCGCTGCGCGAAGATGCGAAGAGCACGGCCGTGCCCAGCAATCCGCAATTGCCACCGATCACATAGGCAACGGCGCACCAAGCCCACCCCGCGCCCATGAGAATGGCGAAAGCAACGGAAAGAACGCCAGAAAGGAGTCCGGCACATAAAAGGGGAACAGGGCCGTGCATCCCTTGATCGTGGGGCCAATTCGTTAACAAAGTGATAAATTCGCAAGGCGTCGGGTTCGGCAAGCGCTTCACATTCCTTTTCGAGGCAACGGGCCTCTTCGACGCACCGGGTTCGCAGAGTGTCGCGTTCATGCGCATGCGCGCGACAGGCTCTAGAAGTTGTCGCAGGGATCCAAAGCGGCTTCGGGTTCCGCGCGGTTCTCGATCCTTCGGGCGATTTCCCGGGACCGCCGCCAGATCTCCAACGTATTTCCCGGCAGACCGATCGCGTTCAGCGCCGCGCCTTGCATCCCGCCGGTGATGCGGTTCCGCACATGGCGGCCCGCCCGGCATTCCGCCTCCTGGTGGCTTTGGGGGTTGGTCGGGATCGCGGGGATGTCACACACTCCGCGAAGATCGCTCAGCGTGATGCCGGGGGCGACCACGGGCCGCGCGGCGCGGCGTGCGAACGGCAAGGCAACGGATTGATGCGCGGCAGTCCCGTGGTCCGCGTCCTTTCGAATCGCGCAGCCTGTCGTCGTCAAAGCGTGGCGATGCTTCCAAAAGTAGCGAAGAGATAAGCCGCAACGGACAGCGCGAAAAAGGCAAGGCCAGGGCGGCGACGGATCAACAAGCCGAGGCATCCAACCGCCATCGGCACAGCGACCGATCCCAGCGTGTAGCCGATGAATCCGGCCCAATCGAATCCGTCCCACAGGTCTTGTGCCCAGACGATCTGAAGCGGCAATCCGACTTGAAGGGTAACGAGCAACACAAAGGTGAGCAGAACCCACCACGCCACGGCAGAGCGACGCGCGGGACTGGCGGTTTCGGGCTTAGCCAACGCTCATCGACGCGGCACTTTCCGGCAATTCCTCGTCGAAGCAGCGCTGGTAGAATTCGGCCACGGTCTGCCGCTCCAATTCGTCGCATTTGTTGAGGAACGAGACGCGGAAGGCATACCCGATGTCGCGGAAGATCTCGGCGTTCTGGGCCCAGTTGATGACCGTGCGCGGCGACATCACGGTGCTGAGCTCGCCATTCATGAACGCGGTCCGGGTCAG
>Ga0100398_1001194_pt1 | contig 22625 bp, 20 predicted proteins | sample CryGeymeta201522_FD_81568 | JGI IMG/M metagenome (GOLD analysis project Ga0100398, IMG submission 81568) | Groundwater microbial communities from Crystal Geyser aquifers in Utah, USA - Crystal Geyser metaG 2015-22 | ecosystem: Environmental > Aquatic > Deep subsurface > Groundwater | place: USA...
CTTCTTCGGGGCCGTATCCGATTACCAGAAGTTCAATTTGATTAAATTTATCTTTTAATTTTGCAACTGCCTTTATCAGCAGATCGACTCGTTTCCACTCTACAAGTCGTCCTGTATGGACTATTCGCTGAATTTTTTTTTGAGGAGGCTGAGTTTCATTAAGCAGTTTATCTTTTACCTTAAATAACATTTCGGTATCAGGAGAGTTGTAGGTCAGAAAAATTCGTTCTTGTGGCACTCCATAAGTCTTTAAAATATTTCTGCCGGTTTCAACATAATGGACATGAGCATCTGGCATATTGAATAGCTTTTGAAAGCGTTTTAAAGTTTTAGCTCTATAATATTTTTTTGCGAGTTTTGCAAGACATTCAAAGAAAGGATAGATATTCGGTTTCAGAGTTTTGAATGCTTTTGAATTTGACGGATCACGCGAAAAACATTTTTTCAGCATGGTCTTTTTGACTTCACCTTCAGCTAACTGCGATAGATGATAATAAGCTCCAGCACTCAATTTTCGATTATGTGTTTGATCTTTCTCGATTACTTTATTGAACAATGCTGTAGCTTCCGAATTCATTCCTTTAGATTCAAGTTCCGAAGCTGAGCGATAAATCGCAAGTAAATCCGAGGGCAATAATTCCTTTCTGAATAATTTTTTTTTGAATAAGGGATACAACAGCCATTCAATACCAGTTAGTACCGGTTTTGAGGCATCTTCTTTTTCCATTGATAAAAGAAGTTCTTCAGCAGTAGGTAGTCGAAATGGATGATCCTTGAGAATAAGTTTTATTCCAAGAAGTCTAATAAATACGTAGAACCATCTTTTATCTTTAATTCCTTCAAGATGATTTCTTACAGTGACAATTATGTCCGGCCGCTCTTTAATTATTACTTTAAATAGACCTTGAAAAAATTGTCCGTGCGTTGTTTCAATCTCGTCGAGTTCAATTATTTTGAAATTTGAATCCTCTTTTGTTTGATATACACCGGCTCCAACATGTTTAGTTTCTTTTGGTATAACATCAATAATTTCGAAATAAGGCAAATCGTTCAAACGGCTCAGCACATGGTTATAGTAATGAGGTATAGCTTGAAAGAGATAAATTATTTTCAACTTTCTATTTTTATTTTCCACTTGCAAATTTTTTCTTCAATAAAATTGCGTGAGCAAAAAAATTAGTCGCCCAGTTCAAAATCATATTGGAACCGTAAACACCCCAGACAGGGTGTGAACCAGCAATGCCTCCATGAATATTAGGATCGACTGAAGTTAAATCTTGAGTTTGCTTAACTCTTTCAATTAATCTTTTAGCCGCCTCAAGATAAGTTTCATCACCTGTCTTCTCAAATAATTTTAACCATACGATTGAAATTTGCATATCTCCTGTAAGACATGAGGAATGCTCATTTGATTCCCAATTTTCGTCAAAAGTGACCGGCAAAAATCCGTATGGAGGCACATCCGGCGATTTAGAAGACTCAATAAATTTATTTTTCAAGAGAGAAGATATATTTAAAACATTTTTATAGAGTCCATCATCTTCAAGAAGCATAGAGGTTTCAAGAAGCCCTTCAAGTGTATATGCAATAAAATGCATATTAGGTCTTATAGGATTTATTGCGCACATCTTCTCGAACCACCCATTATTTTTTTGCTGAGTTAATGCCCAGCGCACAAATTTACTTGCTGATTCTCGATATTTTCCATCGTGAGTGAGCGAATATAAATTCATAAGAGGCCATGCTACTCGCGAGTGATATACCTTTGGCCCGTCATAACTGCAGTTTGCCCATTTACCATCTTCGTCTTGCATCTTGACGATCCAATCGCCGGCGCGAATAGCGGCATTTAGATATTTTTGAATTCCAGTTTCTTTGTAAAGTTCGCACCAACCTTCGATTATCTGTCCCGTATTGAAGACACGTGGATACTTATAAGTGATGTCGCCTGCAAGACAGCCGCCATTGTCGAGCTGAATCTCAATTTCCCAATCCCCCATTCGTACTGCGCGATCAAGATACGTTTTATCGTTTGTGCTTTTTGAATAAAGTAGAAATGTTGAGATTATGTATCCGGTTGTTTCAGGGTAAGCTAATCCCCATTTTTGTTCTTTAATGTTATAATGAGCTAAAACTCCGCCACAGCCTGAAATATTCTGCGCTCTCGCCAGCCAATCCATAGCTGCTTGAAGATGAATATCATCTGCTTGAGTTGAAAATAGTTCCGGAAACTTTTGATTCATTTAATTGCCTCAAGAAAAAACATCTGTTCAGGTCTATTGTCGATCTCATTTATCTCTTTAATTCTGCTGTCACTAAATTTGCGCTCTTCGATAATCTTGAATCCCGCAGTTTTAAAAATATCTTTCAAAGTTTCAAAATCATACATGTATTTTCCACTCTTACCGCCGTAAGTTTCATAGCCGTAAAACCATGAGTTTATTTTGTCGCACATAGTTTTACCATGAAATCTTTCCTTGCCGTTTTCTAACTTTTGAAAGAAGAAGTTCCGGTCATTGCCGAGATAGTATTTTGCAATTATTCTCATGTCTTGAGTTCCAAACCTTGCTATGCCGCCTGAAACCAAGATTCTGTGAACATCTTTTATTATCTCTTCCGCTCTTTGTCTGGTGAAGTAATTAATTGCTGAGATACATACAACAATCTCCATAGAATTATCTAAAAACGGGAGCAATTCTTTTTCAAGATCTATAACTACATCTGAAGATGGAAGGATGTCTACACTCCAATAACCGTCGATAGAAATTCCACCGCTCATCAGATTGACTTTCCGTTTCGAACTTAAATCTTTCATAACTATCTTTGCTCGTTCAAAAGTTTAATAATTCGTTTAGCTGTTCTGCCATCCCAAAGTTCAGGTCTGAACGGTACGGATTCTGAGTTCAAAGACTTTTTAATTATTTCAGGAATCTCTTCAATTGTTTTAGCAAGTCTGTTTGTGCCTCCATTTTCAACGAGCGTTATAGGACGCTCTGTATTGCTTCTCACTGTCACACATGGTATTCCGGTTACGCAGGTTTCCTCCTGCAGACCGCCGCTGTCCGTGATTACGAGTCTTGACCTTAATAGAAGAGAAAGAGATTCGAGGTAGTCGAGAGGCTTTGAGATAATCCATTCTTTTTGACTTTCAATTGCTTTTATTCCGTCAATTCCTAAATTTTCTTTTGTTCTAGGATGCATCGGGAATAGCATTTTTAATCCATATTGCTTTGCAGTATTTGTCAGAGCATTGAGAAGAGAGCGGAGACGTGATGGATTATCTACATTTGACGGCCGATGCAAAGTGACAAGAGCATAAGTTTTTTCTGATAAATTGTAATCAGCTAGAGTATTAATTTTCATAGCTTCTTCTTTCATCATATCAAGTGTATCAATCATAATATTTCCGACGAATTTTATTTTAGATTCATCAATGCCTTCAGTCTTAAGATTCTTTACTGCAAACTTATCCGGGGCAAAAAGAAGATATGATAGTCGATCGGTAATAATTCTGTTTATTTCTTCCGGCATTGTCTCGTCAAATGAGCGCAAACCCGCTTCAAGATGTGCAAGTCGTAAATTCAGGTTTCTTGCCAAAATCGAAGTTGCAACGGTTGAGTTAACATCTCCAACAGCGACGACCCAATCGGGTTTTTCATCCAGGAAAATCTTCTCTGCTTTCGTGATTATTCTTCCAATTTGATTTGAAGGCGTGCCGCCGCTGATTTCTAGTTCGTAATTAGCTTTTGGAATGTTAAAGAGTTTAAAGAAGACATCATTCATATTCGATTCGAAATGCTGTCCGGTATGAATTAATATGTGCTCAATATTTGAATGCAGAGAAATTTCACGCAATAGCGGCGAGATCTTCACGAAGTTTGGTCTTGCGGAAACAACTGTTAATATCTTCATACAGCTCAAATCAATCCTTTGTATTCACCGCCGTCAATTTGTATCACGGTTCCATTGACGTATCTTGATTCTGGAGAAGCAAGGAAAAGAACTGCGTTGGCAAAGTCATCAGGAGTTGCAATAAAACCCGATGGAATACCGCTTTCGATTCTGTTTCGCATTTTTTCAGGAGATATTTTCTCTTCCTTTGCATCAAGTTTAATTAAATTTTCGAGTCTAGAAGTTGCAATTGCTCCGGGACATAATGAATTGACTGTTATTCCATCCTTTGCAACCTCGCGTGAAAGAGTTTTAGAAAAGCCAAGAATCGCGGCTCGAATTGCGTTTGAAAGCCCCATTCCTTCCGAAGGCGATTTTGCAAGAATAGACGTAATGTTAATTATTCTACCAAATTTATTTTGACGCATAATTGGAACTGATAGTCTAGTCATTCTTACAACACTTAGAAAGAGCGATTCAAATGCCGATTTCCAATCTTTATCGGATAATGTATCGAGTCTTCCCGATTTTGGTCCACCTGTGTTATTGACAAGTATCTCAACCGAACTGAAAGTGTTGATAGCTTCATCAAAGGCATTTTTTATATCTTCGAATCGCGATAGGTCGCATTGAACAGTAAGTATTTTTGAAGCGCATTCTCGTATGAGCTCTTGTTCTGCGCGTTTGAGTTCATCATTGTTTCGCGCCAGAATTGTTACGTTGGCCCCTGAAACAGCTAACGCTTTTGCTGAAGCAAACCCCATTCCTTTCGATGCCCCGCATACAATTGCAGTTTTTCCGGTTAGATCTACTTTCATCTTCTTTATCCCTTTATCAATTTATTGAACCACTAATAAACATTATAAAACGAACCACTAATAAACACTAATATACACTAAAATTTTTATTTATTTATTTTAATAAATTTTTATAAATAATTTGTGTTGATTAGTGTCCATTCGTGGTTCTTTTTTATTCTTGTCCATTCGCGGTTCGTTTTTATTCTTATCTATTCGCGGTTCGTTTTTATTCTTATCTATTCGCGGTTATTTTTATTACTCTTCGAACATGTCAGGCTTGATAATAACATCTTCAGGTATTTCTTTTGACGTTTTTTTTCCTATTAGTTTTTTGTAATCAGTCGGAGCAATTCCGGATCCCGGCAATTTATAAGTCAACAATTCTTCAGTAATTATAGTTCCTTTTGGAATTGCCTTTTTTGAAACTATGCTTTTTCTTTTAAATGTGCGGGTTGGATCTTCATCAGAAGTTTTTTTTGCGATTAAAGGTTTGAGCGCAGATTCGGATTCCCGAATGTGTCTCACCATCGTCGAGAATTCATCGGGTTCCAGCGAAACCATCCAGTCGTCTCCGCGCAAAGCTCTGTTCAGTGTTATATGTTTTTCAATGACCTTTGCTCCTCGAGCAACAGCCGCAACTGACGGAATAATATCGGCAGTATGATCGCAATAACCCATTACCCCGCCGAATTTTTCGTTAATAGCATTCATACGAGTAAGGTCGGCTTCTTCTATTGGAGTAGGATACCGTGTGTTCGTGTGATAGATACACCACTCTTCGAGCCCGTTGGCGCGCATTGATTCGAATGCCGTTTGTATTTCATCGAAGGTTGCGGAACCTGTTGAAAAGAATATGGGTTTTTTTGAAGCCGCGCATCGCTCAAGCATTGGAAGATTAGTAATATCTCCGGAACACAGTTTTACAAAGTCTATTCCTATTTGAAGAGCTAGTTCAAGACGGTCAAAATCCTCTACATTCAAAGAAAAAGCTAATCTAAATTTATTCGCTTCGGCTTTTAAAAGCATTAATTGTTCTGTCGTTAATTCGCAATCTTTTAAATAAGCTACTCTTGCATCATTGTAAAATGATTTGATGACATAAGAATCTATCGGAGTGTGTTGGAAGGTAACGGCATTAGCGCCGCATTCAGCCGCGATTTTAATTATCTTCAAAGCATTTTCAAAACTATCTGCATGATTGTTTCCATTTTCAGCAATGATAAAACACGGTTCGTCTTCACCGACAAGTTTCGATCCGACTTTAAATTTCATTTATGCAAGGTATCTCACAAGCTGGAAAGCCTCAGCGTGAGCTACTCCGACCCTTTGGCCATTGTTTTTTGTTTCATTGAACCAGAACTGAAGCCAATCTTCTCCAAATTTTTTTATCTCTGCTTCGTGTGCTCGAATGGCTTTCATTTTTATTTCGATGAATTTGGAAATATCGACAAAGTAATTTGCATTGAACAGTTTTGTGTTCATGTAAAGATTGCTTTGATACATAAAAATTCTTTGGATTTTTCTACCGGCATTCATTGTCGCTCTGCCGATTGCCTGATGGTCTTGATGAACGTCGCTATCCCAATGTGTATAGATAAGATCAATTTTATTGGAATCGATTATGCGGTTAATCTCTTCTATTAAATCGAATTCAAATTTAACCTGTTTCGTTTCTCTATTGAGACATAGCATTTCATAACCGATAATTCGAGCAGCTTTTTTTCCTTCTCTGAGAGCAGTTTCCCGGGCTCGCATCAATTTTCCGTTGTAGTCCGTATATTTGGAATGTGTGACGATAAGACCGATTACTTTGTCACCGTTTTTTATATGCTTTGCAAGAGTGCCTCCGCATCCGAGTTCAATGTCGTCGAAATGAGCTCCAATTGCCAGTACGTTGAGATCATTTTTTTTCACGGTCAAACCTCCGTCTCTAGGTGTTACAGAGTGTAGTAATACAATAATTTAAAATCTTATTCCTGCGGTCGGAAAATAGAACTTCCAATATGCGCTAAGTTTATTATTTTAACATTGATACTGCCATATTTTTTATTGAATGATTCTTTGACATTATTTGAAACTAATATATTTCTACCATGCGGATATTTTTTTCGGAACACTATTAAATTTTTCGGATCAAAGTTATTATAATCCCATTTGCATTCAATTGCAGTTAACGATTTATTTTTTTCTAATTTTATAAAATCAATTTCATGACCTATTTTGTCACGCCAGTAATATAGCTTGAGTGATTGAGAATATGCAATAAGTTCGCTGATTACCAAATGTTCAAAGAGTATTACTTTATCTTCATTATGAAGCTCATTCCATCCTTTGTAATATGCTACGAAACCTGTATCAAAAGCATACACTTTAGGCGCTGATATTATCTCTGATGATTTTTTTGTAGAATACGGACGGACAATATGAACAATCAATGTATTTTCTAGTATAGCGAGATAGTTAGCAATAGTAGTACGACTTACCTCACATGGTGTAGAAAACTTATTAGCTTCAAAAATTCCGCCGCTCTTCGTAAATAATAGTTCAATGAAACGCTGAAACGAATTCTTCTGCTGAAGCCGAAAGAGTTCTTGTATATCTTTTGCCCAGAAAGAATCCAACCATTCCTGATAATCTGAATCAGTAATTCCTTTACTGAGGAAAAACGGAGGCAGACCTCCTTTAAGTAATCGATATTCTAAATTATTATTTTTAAAATCAACCAAATCGTTTGAAATCATAGGTGTCAACCAGAGATTCTTTTTTCTACCGGTTAAAGTATCCTTAAATTTTTTAGAAGCACCAAGCGTTGATGAACCTGTAGCAATAATTTTTGTTTGAGGATAATAATCTGCCGCTATTTTTAATATTTCAGAGGGATTAGATAAGCGATGAATTTCGTCAATAACCACTTTTTTACCTTTTATATGATCTAAGAATAGTTCGGGGTCTTGCATCCTTATTCGTATTCTAGGAAGTTCACAATCAAAATATTCGACGCCGGAAATGCTTTTGCAGAGATAAGTCTTTCCTACTCTTCTAACCCCCGCAAGCCATATAATGTTTTTTTCTTTCCAATATTTATTTACTAATTTCAACCAAAATGTTCTTTTTACCATATTATATCTTATAGCATAAAGTTTTACTAAATGCAACTCTGTTTGCATTTAGTAAATATAATACTAGAGCTTTTGAAAGACGCATTTCTTAGTAATGAGATTGGCTCTATCAAACCCTTTCTACTTTTTCCCGCCAAATTCTTGTCATATCTGTCTTCATGAGTATCCGGCCTATTCCTGTCGGAGTCGCGCCGAAGCGTTCGATATACTCGTCTGCGATTCGCATTTGTTCTTCGGTAAACGAAAATTTGAATCTTTGCGGAAAATTAAATTTGAAAGCTTTAATCTTATTTTCATTGCCTCTTTGATACCAAGCGGCTATATCGTAATTCAATTCAATCTCGGGATTATCTAAATTTCTCTTCTCACCCCAGATGTTGTAAACCTTTGCGGCGCAGAAACGATGCAGTTGATCAATAACTTCGTGAGGAATGTTTAGAATTTTTTTTGCAGTCGCGAATACAAAATTACACCATTCAGTCATTATGAGATTTGACATAGCTACATGTGTCTGGATTAAATTCGCACCTAATTCTCCTGAAAGCAATTTATTGTAGTTCTCTTCTTTTTTTATGTAATCGAGAAGTTCTTCTTTCGAAGCCCATAATTCCTCTTTAGTTTTCTGATTAAACGAAGCGACAATCTTTTTAATTTCGTCTGAAGCCGAATCAATTTCTTCAACTAAAGCCATAAAAAGTGGGAAGGTGGATAAATTTTGTTCACGGAGAAATTTAAACAAAGGTCCGAACGGTTTTCCGTTATTTACTGCGTTTACAATCAGGTGGAACAGTCTCAACTTAAGATAGTCTTCAAATGAAAGAGAGTTTGTTGATGTGACAACCTCTTCAATTTCTACTGAAATAATTCCATCAGAAAGCTTTCCAAAGTCGCGAGGCAGAATTCTAAAGTGTGAGTGAATACCATATTTATTTCTCATTCGTTCGGTTGAAAGCTCAGTTCCTTCCAGCAACATGCAGGTATAGGTAGTCACTTGATCAACTCCAAGATCGATTATTTTTGAGATCGACTCGATATGACTGCTGAAATCTTCTTCAGGGAGTCCGAGAATTAATTCGGAGATAGTTGTTATTCCTTCCCGTTCGCATTCGTCTTTAATATTCATCATAATAGAAAAGTCTATGTTGTCGCGCTTTATTGCCTTTAAAACTTTCGAATCCATGGATTGAACAGAAAGCCAGAGTTTCATCGAGCCTTCAAGCATCTTCACAGCTTCTGCGACCTGCTCTTTTTTATTTTTTCCGGCGGATGCAAAAATAAATTTCGGATATCCGGATCTTTTTTTTATATCGGCAATATGCCTGCAGATATCGAGGTCGCGGTCGTACATACCAAAATTCGGATCTGCAATAAGAAGATTCGATACACGGTTTCCGACGTGTGCGGCAATGTAATCCAACTCTTCAAGAACTCTATCGAGCTCGAAGAAACGAACGTGAGAAATATCCGGATGCCCTTCATGACAATATGCGCACGTGAAAGGACATCCTCTATTGGTTTCAATCATGGGACTGAGACGATTGTCGAAGAAAGGATCGAGAAGTCCTGTAAGATAAGGAGAAGGAATTTCATTCAGATTTTTTCGAAGAAGTATTGCAGAGCCTTCAATGATTTCATTCTCTTCATTTCGAAATATTGTTCCAGGCAAAGATGTTTCAAATACTTGTCTTCTTTCCAGTCCGTTCGAAAGAACTCTTTCGAGTATAAGCGAAAATGACTCTTCACCTTCGAGAATAACATGAGCATCGATCTCGGGATTTTCTTTCATAAACTGAATTCTCTTTTTTTGCTCATGTGAAATGTTAGGTCCGCCCATAATTTTTAATGTGCGTTGAGAAATATTTGAGACAAGTTTGAAAAATTCTATTCCAATGTTTCTATTCCACGGATAATTGCTCATTCCTAAAATATCAGGAGGGTTTTTTCTGATTGCATCTTCAAGTTCTTCGATATATTTGAAGAGTTTCATTTCGATATTTTTTCCGAAACGCTTATTTGCGTAAGAAGCTACGAGCCCAATATTGAGCGGATAAGCTTCAGTAGCGAGTGATAGAGTTGTGTAAGTAAGATCAGCGAGAAAAATTCGCAAAGGTTTCGAGCGCATAAAAAAAAGTGTCATATTGATACATTGACACTTTCGATAATTTTATTTAAGGATAGTAGTTTGCGGTACGTGGTGCAATATTATTCTTGGTGAGTTATGAGTTTCAGTATAAATTTCTAGACATGTATATTCTTGGCGTTGTTGAAGGACATAATTCTAGCGCGGCATTACTTCATGACGGTGATCTTGTAGCGGTATGTTTTGAAGAGCGACTAACTCGGCTTAAAAATGAGTTTGGTTATCCGATTCGATCTATTGAATGGTGCATGAAATATGCCGGTATAACTCCGGAAGAAATCGATTCAGTCGCTATGGTGACGGAGAATCTTCCGTTTGCTCAGATTGCCGTCAAGCGCGAAGCAACATTTGACGTTGCAGATTACATTCGTGAGCAGGAAGAATTTTGGAAGCCTTACTTAATTGAAAAGAAGAAAGTAAATTATCTCGATATCTTCAAGGATAAAATCAGACTGCATGAATTACCGTATTGCACGAACGACATGAAATTAGATCGGACAAGTTTCGAAGAATTTCGCGAAATCAGAAAAGAAATCTTTCGGACTCATTTAAAAAAACGCGACGACCAACTTCATATAGTGAATCATCACCTTGCTCATTCGTTTTATGCAATTTTTTCTAAACCGACTTCAGATAGGCCGCTTTTAGTTCTCGCTTCAGATGGGTATGGAGATGATTGCAGCGCTTCTGTTGGAATTTGGCGGAAGAACAAATTCGAATTCATATCAAAGTCAGTAGGAAGCGGAATCGGTCGTATCTATCGTTATGCGACGCTTTTATTAGGAATGAGGCCTGGAGTCGATGAATACAAAATGATGGGGCTGGCTCCTTACGCAAAAGAATACCGATGGCGCAAGGTTTGCGATGCGATGAGACCGTATCTTAAAGTAATTGGAATGAAGATTGATTATACGAACCCGGATCCGGAAATATACTTTTCATTGAAGGAGAGGTTGAAGGCATTTCGATTCGATGAAATTGCAGCAGGAGTTCAGAATTGGAGTGAGGATATTTCGGTTGAGTGGGTTCGAAATTGCATTTCAGCAACGGAAATTCGAGACATTGCATATTCGGGCGGAGTTTCTATGAATGTGAAGATAAATAAACGCATTATGGAGATGCCTGAAGTTAATTCCATTTTTATCGGGCCGTCCGGCGGAGACGAATCGCTTTCAATAGGCGCGGCCTGGGCGCTCTGGCATCAAATGAAGCCTTCTATTCCGATTAAACCTCTTTCGAATACTTATCTTGGACCGGCATATTCGAAAGAAGAATGCGTGAGAGCTATCAGAGAAGAGTTAGACGAAAGTTATATAGTTAAAGAAAATGCTTCGGATGATGATGTAGTTGATTTACTAGAAAATGGTTTTGTCGTAGCGCGAGCTGCCGGAAGGATGGAGTATGGAGCGCGGGCGCTTGGGAATAGATCGATACTTGCGCGTCCGGATGATCCTATGATGATTCGAAGAATCAACAATCAGGTTAAGAACAGAGATTTCTGGATGCCTTTTGCGCCTGTGATACTTCAAGAATATTCCGAACTCTATCTTGTGAATCCAAAATCTTTGCCTTCGCCTTATATGACGCTTGCGTTTGATTCAAAACCTTTAGCGAGAAAACATTTGCGCGCGGCGCTTCATCCTGCGGATGATACTATGCGCGCTCAAATTCTTACGCGTGACGACAATCCGAAGCTTCACGCGCTTGTGACTCGATTTGCCGAACGAACAAGCATTGGAGGGCTCCTGAATACTTCTTTCAATTTGCACGGAGAACCGATTTGTTGCTCTCCCCAAGATTCTTTGCGCACTTTAAAAAATTCAGGACTAGATGCTGTTTTACTTGAAAATTTTTTGATAAGGAGAAAGAAATAAATGAGGCTGATATCTGCTAGGCTTAAATATCGTTTGTTAAACCTTTGTGCTTCGATAATTGTGCGCATCGCACGATTCATCTCTATTTCCTATACTAACTTATGGGGTTCATTTCGTTTGCCGTGGTTTGATCATAGATTCGATTGGCTTTGCGGCCCTGACTATTGGGTATGGAATGAGCGTGGTATTTATGGGGCAAAGCTTATTAGAGATGGCGACAAAGTTTTAGATATATGTTGTGGAGACGGTATTTACTCAGGACTTTATTACAGCATGTTTGCCGGACTAGTTCATGCTATAGACAGAAATGAGGAAGGGCTTAATCTTGCAAGGAAACGTTATTCAAGGGAAAATGTGAAATTCTTTAAAGTCGACATTACTAAAGAAGATTTTCCGTTAAAAAATTATGATGTAATATTTATGTTTGCCGCTATAGAACACTTTTCCATCGAAGATGGAACAGATATTTTGGGGCGAATAGCAAGTGCGCTCTCTATTTCTTCCAACGGATGCTTCATAGGGTCAACTCCAATTTTTATCGAAGCAACAGGACATGGTCATCCTGAACATGTCAATGAATTTACTTCAATAGAAGAACTAAAAAACTTTCTGTCACCTCATTTTGCAGAGATTGAATTCTGGAGTTCAAAGTGGGGAAAAAGCGAAAGAAAAGATACGTATTTTTTGTGCAGGAAACCGATATCACATGAAAAAAAGGATTAGTAGGTGAGTAGTTATGCAGAATTATAAGATGGATAATTCTGAACGAACGCGGTTACTTTCTCTTCCCCGTTATCAGGCTGGAGAGACAGCTATTTTGGGCAGAAAAACTTTTTTTACTGATGCGGCATCTGTCGTCTCTACTTTTGACTCTGTATTCGAAGAAGAGGTTTATTGCTTCGAATCGGATTCTTCTTCGCCTTTGATTATCGACGGTGGAGCTAATATTGGATTAAGTGTTTTTTATTTTAAGACACTTTTTCCGAACTCAAGAATAATCGCATTTGAGCCCGACCCAATGCTTTTCAAAACACTAAGCAAAAATGTTGAAGTGTGGAATTTACAAAACGTTTTATTTTTTGATAAAGCATTGTGGAGTGAAGAGACTGAGATTGAATTCTGGCACGAGGGTGCGGATGGCGGCAGAGCTATTGATATTCCTGACGTGAGGAAAGCCATTAAAGTAAAGACCTCAATTCTGTCGAAATATCTTGAAACAAAAGTGGATTTTTTGAAGCTGGATATTGAAGGTTCGGAATATGAAGTTCTAGCAGAATCGGAAAAAAAGTTAAAGAATGCAGAACGGATTTATATTGAATATCATTCGTTCAAAGATAGGCCTCAGAAACTTGGAGAGATACTTTCGATACTTCAAAAAAATTCATTCAGATATTCTATAAGAGAGCACGGTGCAACATCCAGACAGCCGTTTATTCAACGAAGAGAGTATCTTGGGATCGATTTGCTTCTTCATATTTTTGCGTACAAGGAGTCGAGGTGATAAATGAAACTTTTTGAAGATGAGATAAAAGCTTCGGATGGAATTGGGTTTATTGATCTCGGCTCGAGCGGCGGAATTGCGGGTCGTTGGGAACCTATTGAAAATTTAATCTCTCTTATAGGTTTTGATCCCGATTCTGATGAGTGCTCTAGGCTTTCAAGTCTGCCTTCAAATCTGCATTCATCTATTTACCTTCCTTACGCAATAAGCGGCAATAAAGAAGAAGCGACGTTTTATATTACATCTTCTCCTTCATGCTCTTCATTGATAAAGCCGCGAAAAGAATGGCTCGATAGATTTTCATTCAAAGATTTATTTGAGATTGTAGATGAAAAGAGAATTGAGACAAAAAGATTGGCCGAGATTAAAGAGTTAGAAGAAAAACGAATTGATGTAATCAAGTCTGATACGCAAGGCATGGAACTTCCGATACTTGTTTCTGCCGGCAGAATTCTTGATGAAGCGTTTGAGGTCGAGACAGAGACCGGATTTACGGAGAATTATCATGGTGAAACAACTTTTTCCATGATTGATGAGTTTATGAGGAAGAAAAACTTTTTACTTTTTGATATGCGGGTTCACAGGGTACAGCGCGACAACCTCTTCTCTGAATCTAAAGAGACGAGGGGGCAGATTTTATGGTGCGAAGCTGTATGGCTGAAAGATTATGTCGCAATGAATAGTGAAGAGAGGAACCGATGCAAGCTTGATCGCGCAAAAGCTATACGTGCATTGACAATTTCCGGAATTCAGAAAGCGATAGATTTCGGATTTGAACTTGCGAAACTGTTTTTTGAAATGAGGTTGCTAAATAAAAGAGAGTTCGAAGAATTGAAGAAAGAAGAGACGTGGAAAATAAATTCAAAGCATAGATGGTAAAATGATTTACGGGAATATGAAATAACATGCTTACTGTTTCAGTCATAGTTCCATCAAAAAACCGCAGGGAATATCTTTCTAAAACTATCGACAGCATTCTTGGACAAGACTATAAACATATCGAATGCATAGTTATTGACGGTGAATCTACTGACGGTTCGATTGATATTTTAAAAGGTTATGGAGAACGGATACGCTTGATTTCCGAGCCGGACAGAAGCGCGGCTGATGCAATAAACAAGGGCTGGCGGATGAGCCGCGGCGAGATACTTGCATGGCTGAATGCAGACGATACATGGGAGACTCCTTCCGCTGTCAGTAAGGTGATAGAGTTATTTGAGAACGATTCAGAAGCAGATATTATTTACGGAGACTGCGGACGTATTGACGCGGCTGGAAATAAAATCGGGATGTGCAGTTACATGCGCGGCTGGAATCTCGAACATGCAATTGAGCATTGTGAGCACGGATTGCCTCAGCCAGCGGCATTTATTCGACGGCGAGCAATTGAAAAAGTCGGTATGCTCGATCCGAATTTGATTTTCATGGACAGAGATCTTTGGTACAGAGTTGGATTAACAGGAAAGATACTTTACGTTCCGGAGCTTCTAGCTAATGCGCGAGATGTGCCCAGCTATTGGCTGAAGAAAGGAAATGGAGCGGCAAATGATTGCGTCCGCATAATGTGCAAAATAGTTAAAGATTCTAATTTGCCTGTAAATTTAAAATCAAAACGTAAACGAATAATCAGCAACGCTTATCTACGCGGAATCGATTACGCTTACAATAGCAATAAGTTTTGGGCTACGATATTTTCTTTTCTCGTTAAAGCTTGTATCGTAGATATATCAAATTCAAAACGCGCTTTCCAAAGAATAATGCCTTATGTAAAGGCAGAAGCAAAAGAAAGTTTTTTTTGGAAATGCTTTGATTTTTTTTTGAAGCCAATTTGGTTTTGGGCTCGGCCCGATGAAAGGAAACTGATATGAATATAACTAAAAAGAAGACATTGTCAGGCGATCGGGAGATTGAATATTCGTGGTGTTCTGCAAAGATGCCTGATGGAGATGGGAGAGCTCTTGATTTCGGAAACGGCGGATCGCAGATGGGGCTTATTGCCGCAATGAAGGGCTATGATGTCACCGCGTTGGACATTCAGGATATCGGCTGGAGATATTCTCATCCGCGTTTGAAATTTGTTAAAGGTGATCTGCTCTCAATTCCGTTCAATGAGTCTTCGTTCGAATTGGTAATCAATTGTTCGACTGTCGAGCATGTGGGACTAATTGGCCGCTATGGAGTTTCAATAGAAAATTCGGATGGTGATATCGAAGCAATGGCGCGTTTGAAGTTTCTTATGACTCCGTCTGCTCGAATGGTCATGACGATTCCAGTTGGAGTAGATAAAGTTTATTCTCCGCTTCATCGCATTTACGGCAAAATTAGACTTCCTCTTCTTTTAAAAGGTTTTGAAGTTCTCGAAGAATCTTTTTGGCTGAAGGACGATAATAATCGTTGGGCAATGGTCGATAGAGAAACAGCATTATCGTTTGTGACAGACGCAAGTTCAGAAAATGCCTTGGAGAATATTTACGGGCTAGGATGTTTTCTGCTTAATTAGAGGGACACAATACCTAATTCCAACTGAACCCGCTCATCCTCATTCATCACTCCTCATTCATCATTTTTTCAGATTGCTTCGTCGCGATGACTCAGCGAGTCTGCTCCTCGCAATGACACATGCAAACACTTATAATCGCTATGAGCTATCAAAATTTGAGTTATTGCGAGAAAATACTTGAATAATTTGACATTTCTGCCGATAACTATTCAAAGCTACACAAAATTAGTAAGGTATGGTATGAAAGATATAGATAGAATATCGGTTGTTGGATTGGGCAAACTCGGAGCTCCTTTTGTTGCGGCGCTTGCGCACCGGGGTTTTGAGGTAATTGGAATAGATAATGATGAAGCAAAAGTCAGAGCATTGAATCAAGGCAAGGCGCCGGTTGATGAACCGGAATTGCAAGAACTGATCTCAAAAAATATTTCGAGAATTATTGCTGTTGGGGATTATTCAAAAATCACGGATACGGATGTGACATTTTTTTTAGTTCCCACCCCAAGCGAATCAACAGGCGGATTCTCGACTAAATATGTAGTTTCATCTGCAAAAGCTTCTGCAGAGGCAATAAAGAATAAAAAAGGTTATCATCTCTTTGTGCTCACATCTACAGTGATGCCTGGCGATACGGAAAAGAAATTGATTTCCATTTTGGAGTCGTCATCCGGGAAAAAGTGCGGTAAGGATTTCGGAGTCTGCTACAATCCTGAATTTATTGCGCTCGGTAGTGTGATTCATGATCTATTGAATCCGGATTTTGTTTTGGTTGGAGAAAGTGACAGTAGAGCCGGTGAACTATTGGAACGCTTTTACTCACGCTTTTGTGAGAATAAAGCGCGCACTGTTCGAATGAATATTATCAATGCAGAGATAACAAAACTTTCCGTGAATTCGTTTGTTACGACTAAGATAACATTTGCGAATATGCTTGCGCGCATTTGCAGTGGTTACTCCGGAGCCGATTCTGATGTTGTGACTTCAGCTATTGGTCTCGATTCAAGAATCGGCAGAAAATATCTTAAAGGCGCTGTTGCATACGGCGGACCGTGTTTTCCCCGAGACAATAAAGCAATGGCGGAAGTAGGCAGAAGAGTCGGAGAGAATGCTTTACTCGCGGTAACTACGGATGAAGAGAATAGAAGGATTACGTCATGGCTGGCGGACAAAATAGTTTCTCTATCGAAAGATAAAAAAGTTTTGATACTCGGCCTTTCATACAAACCCGACACAAACGTTGCTGAGGAATCTCAGGGCGTTTATCTTGCAAATGAGTTATGCAGAAGAGGATTGAAAGTTATGGCTCATGATCCAAAAGCAATGAATGATGCAAGAAAACGTTTGCCGGATTCGGTGGAATTATGCGATGACCTAGATAAAGCTTTGGAATCTTCTGAACTCATTGTCGTAACAACTCCGTGGAAAGATTATGCAGGAATAGGCAAGGAATATGAATTGTCTTCCGGAACAACAATTTTCGATTGTTGGAGAATACTTACACATCTTGAAGAAGATTCACGATTTCATTACTATGCGGTTGGAGTTAATAAGAACGGAAGGAGTTGCGAGAATGGATTGGAGTAAGAGAAAGGTATTAGTCACTGGAGGCGCTTCGTTTATAGGTTCGAATTTAGTTGATGAATTAATCCGACGCGGCGCTCAAGTCAGAGTGGCTGATAATCTTTCGAGCGGAGTTTTTTCCAATATCGAGTCTCATATAAAAAATGGTGAGCTTGAATTTATTCGCGGAGATCTGCTAGATTCGGCTGTTGTCGAGAAGAGCGTAAAGGATCGCGATACTGTATTTCATCTCGCCGCAGATCATGGCGGAAGAGGATATGTAGATCTTCATCAGGTTCAGTGTTCTACTAATTTAATTTTAGACGGACTGGTTTTTAGAACTGCGCATAAAGCCGGAGTTGAAAAAATAATTTTTGCTTCGTCGGGTTGTGCTTATCCGAATTTTCGGCAGACTGATCCTTCTGCAGAAATATATCTGACAGAAGATATGGTCTCGCCGCCGTACGATGCAGATAACATGTACGGCTGGGCAAAATTAATGGCAGAGCTGACTCTTCAGGCGTATCACAAGCAATATGGTCTAAAGACCGCTTCTTGCCGCTATTTCACGGTTTACGGTCCAAGAGGTCACGAGAATCATGCAGTTATTGCGATGATTGCCAGAGCTTTTTTGAAGCAGAATCCGTTCGAGGTTTGGGGCAATGGTGAGCAGATTCGAAACTGGACGTATGTGGAAGATATAGTTAATGGAACGATAAAAGCGGCGGAACGGATAGAAAACGGCACCGCGGTAAATCTTGGAACGATGGAGCGAATACGTGTAATCGATGCTGTGCGCGAGGTTATGCGGCTTTCCGGGCACAATGCTGAAATAAAGTTCAGACCTGATATGCCTGTCGGTCCCATGAACCGCGTAGCTGATAATTCTCTGGCAAAAAAACTTTTGGATTGGGAACCGAAAGTGAAATTCTTCGATGGATTGAAAAAAACTTTGGAATGGTATTTTGCAACTAAAAAAGTTGAAGAGGTAAAGGCGCATTTTGAGCACAGACTTACGGAACGATAAAGAAAGTTGCATAAATTTTGAATGAAAATTCTTCACGTAAACGCTACTGATTACGGCGGCGCGGCCAAAGCTGCATTTAATCTTATGAATGCGCTAGAAAAAATTGGGCATTCATCTGTACTCTCCGTTGGCAATCGAAAGTCTTCGGACAACAGAGTGATAGAACTAGATAGGGACACTAATCCTCTTCGCTTCAAAATGAAGAGATTATTTTTTAATTCAATCGGACTTCCTGATTGGCGTTTTCGAGAACGCACAATATCACTTACAGATAAGAAATATTTTTTAGCTGCGGATGTTGTGCACTTACACAACATTCACGGCTATTATTTTGATTATCGAGTGCTTCCTTTTTTAGCGGCAAAGAAACCTGTTGTATGGTCGCTTCATGATATGTGGGCGTTGACCGGCTACTGTGCGTATTCTTACGATTGCGCACGATGGAAAAAAGGCTGCGGCAAATGTCCGCAGTATAATGACCGAAAGTTTCGCGAACCGCCAGCTGTAGGGATGGATATGACAGGAATAAATTGGCGGCAAAAAAAGATGGCTTTTAAAAAAGCTAAACCTCTTCTTGTTGTAATTTGTGAAGCATATGAGAAGATGTGCGGAGAAAGTCCAATTACTATGAATTTGGATTGCAGAGTAATTTCGAATGGGCTCGACACTGAACTTTTTTCTCCAATTGAAAAGCAAAAGGCTAGAAAAGAATTAGGATTGAATCATGATAACAAAATACTCATGTCGATTCCTTCACCCGGGCGAAAGGGATTGGATATTCTTAGTAGAATTATATTGAAGCTGGAGAATATTGGTAATCTGACAGTAATTGTTGCCGGTGGATATAAGTTACCTTATAAGTCTAAAAACAAAATTGATTTAGTTTATGTTGATTACATTGATAGCGATAGATTGCTGAATCTTTATTATTCTGCGGCTGATTTGTTTTTGCTTCCTTCCCGTGCGGATAACGTTCCTTTGACTTTGTCCGAAGCGATTATCTCTGGCACTCCGTGCGTGACATTTAATGTCGGTGGAATTTCAACGGTAGTTCCTCACCTTGATTGCGGCTATTTGGCAAAACCTCTTGATGAGGATGATTTTGTTAATGGCATAAAATTATTGCTAAATGATAACGAATTGCGTTTGAAGTGTTCAAGGAATGCTCGTATTCATGGAGTAAAGAATTTCGATTCAATGAATAGCGCGAAACTATATGCTTCATTATATGAAGAGGCATACAAGAAGTTTTGGAAGAAGAAATATGAATAAAACTGCTCTTATGGTATCCTATCTAATAGTTGGGAGGAAAAATGGCTAAATTAAGATTTCAAAAAGTGATTTTAAATGTGACGTTTTATAGAGAAGGAAATAAGTTTATTGCTTATAGCCCTGCGCTAGACCTTTCTACATGCGGCGATACACAATTGCAGGCTAAAAGAAGATTTGAAGAGGCATTACAGTTATTTCTGGAAGAATCTAATAAGATGGGAAATCTCGAGGATGTGCTTCTTGAGTGTGGATGGAAGAAAGTCGGCAATCGGCAAAAAACATGGTTGCCTCCTGTATACATAGGACAAGTTCAAGAAGAAGTGCAACTATCGTGTCCAGTTTAACTCCTGTAGATTACAAAAAATTCGATAAATTTTTACGATATGTTGGTTGTGAATTTGTTAGACAAAAAGGAGACCATAGAATTTATCATAAGGCAAACTTAAAACGCCCCATTGTTATACCGGCTGTTAAAGATATTCCAATTTTTATTATATTAAATAATCTGCGCGTATTAGGAATTAGCAAAGAAGAGTATTTGCATATTCTTAATATAAAGACAAAATAAAGAAATGTGAATAAATCTGCTCTTACAATCGTATCGGTGCCGAAAGCATTTAAAGGTAAGTTTGAACTTATTCAACGAAATGCAATTCAGAGCTGGAAGGCTTTGGAAGGCAATATCCGAATTATTTTGTTAGGCGACGATGAAGGCACGGCTGAGGTTGCGAAAGAGTTTAATTTGATTCACGTTCCTGAGATATTGAGAACTGGTCAAGGCACACCTAGAGTGGATTATATTTTTGAATCAGCAAGGAAAAATACTTCAGGGAGATGGATTTGTTATGTGAACGCGGACATAATTCTTCTTGGAGAAATTCTCGAAGTCATAAATAAAATTTCGTTTCGAAGAGCAATGATTTGCGGGAGAAGAACCGACATAGATATTGATTACAGAATAGATTTTTCCTCTGACGTTTGGGAAAAAACTTTAATTGAAAGCGTGAAGCGTCGAGGAGTTTTGCACGGCGCTACAGGAATTGATTATTTTTTGCATACGAAAAATATATTTAAAAATATTCCACCATTTGCGCTTGGAAGAACTGCATGGGATAATTGGATTCTATACAATTGTATTAAAAACAAAATTCCGTTGATTGATGCAACTAACATGATACTGGCGATTCATCAGAATCACGATTACAGTCATGCTGTCGGTGGAGCAAATGAAGTTTGGAAAGGTGAAGAGGCTAAGATAAACCTTGCTTTGAGCCGGCCCGGAGAAAATTTCACACTCGATCGTTGCAACTGGGAATTTTCAAAATATGGAATGAAAAGAAAATTATTTTTCATTCCAAAAGAGATAAAGCGTAGAATTACGCGCATAAAATTATTAGAAGCTCCGCTCGTCAGTGTCGTGATGCCGGTTTACAATCGAGAGAAAACTGTTGGAGCGGCTGTTGAAAGTATAAGAAAGCAGAGCTACGAGAAGTGGGAATTGATTGTTGTAAATGACGGCTCGACTGATGAAACGAAAAAAATTATCGAAGAAGTTTCTAAAAAAGACTCGCGTGTAAAAATAATTAATTTGCCAAAACAATCTTCGCTTTCTTCTGTTCGAAACACTGGCATAAAAGCAAGTATAGGCAAATATATCGCGCCAATGGATTCAGACGATATTTCTCATAAGAATCGACTGTTGCGTTTGGTTAGTTTTTTGGAAGCGAATACGTCGATTGCCGCAGTATCTTCATGGGCTGAAAACAGAGATTTGAGCGGAACTTTTTTAAGTTCATACACTACATCCACCATGCCCGAAGATATCCGAATCGAAACTCCTTTGCGCGATCCGGTTGTTCACGCTGCATCCGTGCTCCGAAAAAAGGTATTAAGCAGGATTGGATTTTATGATGAGTCCTACGAGTTCAGTCACGATTCGAAGCTGTGGGTCGATATTGTTAAAGCTGAATTTGATGTCGCGGCACTGCCTGAATATCTCTACACGATTCGCCTTCATGGCTCGAATCTTACATATCGCTCTGAATTAAGAAGTATTGCCCGGCGCGCTTATTCGGAGTTTTGGAGGATTGCAATAGAAGAATATCCAATTCGTGCAGTAAGATGGATCGATGACGCTCTGGCTGAATTGGGCGATAATTCTATTATATGGGGAACTGGGCAAGCCGCGCGACTGCTAGTGGATTGGCTACGCGAAAAAGGAAAAAAGATAAAGGCTTTTATTGAGCGAGATGATGCTCGCCGAAGAAAGTTGAATCGCGAAAAAATATTACCTGCGCCGGTGATTTCATTAGAAAAACTTATTGAAAGCAAATTTTCGAAAATTGCGATAGCATCATCTGTAGCTCAAGCTGAAATCGAAGAGAAACTTTTGCAAATGGGATTTAACAGAAAAGAGCATTTTATGGCGGTAACCTTTTTGCTGACAAAACGTATAGAATTATTGAAAGAGATTAATCAATGAAATCTATTGATGAAATTGATTATCTTTCGATAGGTACAATTTGGTTTAGAAAACTTATCGAGGCTCTGATAGTTTGGAAAACAAAAAATAAAGTTCATAGCATCTCTATTTATGGAACAGGTGAAACTGCGGCAATTTTGATTGCAGCACTTGAACGTTCGGGGATTGATTGTGAAAGAGTTTATCATCGATCTCCAAATATCGGTAATTTTGCAGGTAAGAAATTGCTTCCGCTTAACTCATTAAAAAAATCGGAATTCGTTATGATCGCTTCATCTCAAAGAGAATTGAGCGGTTTGGTGAAAGAGATAGAAGATGCGGGCTCAATACCAATCTTGCTATCGGAAGTTTTGCGTTCAAGTCAGCCGAAATGGCTCTGGATTTATGATTGTCTGCCTGTTCCTTTTCAGAGAATTTTTTATTCAACATTACCATCTCTTTTTTGGGATGGAGCAGGAA
>Ga0100398_1001208_pt1 | contig 22499 bp, 23 predicted proteins | sample CryGeymeta201522_FD_81568 | JGI IMG/M metagenome (GOLD analysis project Ga0100398, IMG submission 81568) | Groundwater microbial communities from Crystal Geyser aquifers in Utah, USA - Crystal Geyser metaG 2015-22 | ecosystem: Environmental > Aquatic > Deep subsurface > Groundwater | place: USA...
ACTCTTACCCTTGAATACCAATGTTTTAATCCCAAATTATTTATCTCTTTCTCAAAATATCCTGCAAATTCTGTTCCATTATCTGTATGTATATTCTTTATATTTTCTCCAAATAAATAATTTAATCTCATTAAGAAATCTCTTGCTGATTTACTACTATGATTCTTATATGCATGTACATAAGCTACTCTAGTATAAGAATCTACTGATGTTAATATATATATCTTTTTATCCTTTACTCTCATCTCCACAGTATCTAAATGTAATAGTAACCCAAACTGATTAATATCTCCTTTCCATTTAGTAATTCTCACTCTATTAGAACCTCTTTTTTTATTAGTATTAGCCCATTTTTTACCTCTTCTAGGTGGATATAAATTATATTCTTGTATTACTCTTTGAATATACCATAAAGTAATATTTTCTTTATGTTTTCTTTCATATAAAACTTTTAATTTTCTTTTACCATAATAAGGATATTCCTTTCTTAATAACTTAACTCTCATATCTTTAATTGGACAAAAAGAACGAGTTCTTTTTGTTTTGAGAGATTTATTCTTAGATTCTAAGGAAGAAATATTAAAAGGTTTAAATCTATTTTTCCATTTATACAAAGTAGATCTATGTATACCAAATTTTGAACAAATAATAGATACTTTTTCACCTTGATCTAATTGAATTAACCATTCTAATCTTAATCTAGCTTGTGTACTTAAATTATTTGCTTGTAATCTCCATCTATCGTACTTGCTTTTTAATTGAATTTGCTTTACTCTATACATAGGAAATAGTGTTAGTTAATAATTGTGGTCAACCTTTATTCTACACTATTTTCTAACAAATAAGGAGCCTTAAGGCTCCTTATTTGTTTATCTCTTTGGAAAAAGAAAAAACTTTTATTGATCTCTCCCCCTACTTAAAAGAATCTTTGGAAGCATATTTTCTAGTGTCTTTGGGGATTTTGAAAATAACTGAACTTCCTTGATCTTTGCCTTTGGATTCTATTGTAATATCTCCACCATGTTTTAATAAAATCATTTTTGCTAGATAAAGTCCTAATCCTGATCCATTTGGATTTATTAATGATGAATTTGTACCTCTCTCAAATTTCTTCCAGATTTTTTGGCTATCTTCTCTAGAAATTCCCACTCCATTATCTTTGAATTCTACATATATAAAATCTTTCTTTTTAGAATTAATTGTAAGCCAAATCATTCCTTTTCCATAATAGACTGCATTATCCAAAACATTATTGAATGCTTCCTTAATCTTCGGTTGATCTATTAAAATTTCTTGCTTTGGGCCCTCTTCTTTCAATACCACTGTAGTCTTCTTTTCATCTAAGAGATATTGCTTATCTTCTAAAATATTTTTTACTACAGTATTTAGAGAAACTTCATCTTTTATATTAAGAGTGAATTTACCCATATTTATATCTGTTGCAAAAAGAAGATCATTTATTATCTCATTTAAGTTCTTAGAACTGATATATACTTTCTCCAAATCTTCTCTTGTTTCTTTGGAAATTACATATTGCTTTTCATTTGGGTCTACTAACATAGATAGATATCCCATTACTACCGTTAATGGTGTTCTTAATTGATGAGAAGATACTTGCATAAAACTGTTTTTTACTTTCAAAAGAGAGTCTAATTGTACTTTTTTTCTATCTAATATAATTTGTTTTTTAGCTCCATAATATACTTCTCTCATTATAAATATATTTACTACTAAAAATACTAATATACTTACTAGATCAAATAAATTTAATTGTCCATTTTTTATAAAGCTAAATATTAATCTCACTATAAACATAGCCATAGTAAAGCTAAGTAGGATTAATGTATTAGAAATTTCCTTTTTTATACCAAAGATTTCATATTTATAAATAGCAAATATAACAGTTATTCCCATAAACATAAGAAACATTGGACCAGAATATGAAACATCCGAAGTTTTAAAAATAAATGGGATTAATAAATTAGATATTATAGCTAAAATACAAGAAAAATATATGGATTTAATCAAAACATTCATATATTGTTTGGTTCTATATAATCTTGTCTCATTATATTTCTTAGATATTATGAGATTAAATAAAGCAAAATACGATATAATATAAACCATATAAACAAAATGACCAAATGAACCTTTATTGGGTATTATATTATAATTGTAAATTACTAAACCATATTTCGGTATTATAGTTACCATAAGTACAATCAAAGTAGTCCATTTCAAAAAATTATACTTTTTAATATCAAAACTACCAGTAATGCCCCAAGTAATACCAAACATTAATAAAGTATAAATTGCTATTCCAGTAGAAGCATAAACTATAAATAAATTAATATATTCTAAATTATAGTTAAATAAATTATTAAAATTATTTTCTACAAAATACTTATGTCTAGTTAAACTCCAAGACCAAATAGCTAATCCGACAAAAGTATATGCTAGATATTTAGCTGATAAATAATATTTATGAGCTAATCTATATCCAAATATGTATATAAAAATAGCTATAATTAAATTTATCATTCCTATAAATAAAAGAGATCCTATGATTATCATATTATTTTTGAGTTTTAGGTAATATTATGGTGAATTTAGCTCCCTTATCCTCTCCTTTACTCTCAGCTATTATAGATCCTTGATGCAAATTAACTACTACTTTAGAGGTAAAGAGGCCTAGTCCTGATCCATTAGGATTCACATACAAAGCTCTTTTGCTTCTATAAGATTTATGCCAAATTCTTTCAAGGTCTTTTGCTTCTATCCCTATACCATTATCTATAAATTCTATTTTAATCGTTTCTCCAAGATCATATAAATTTATCCACACTTTACCCTTTCCATAAAAGATGGCATTATTAAGGATATTGGTGAATACATTTTTGATTCTCATTAAATCCACCATTGCATAAAAATCTTTACCTTTTTTTATATTTAAATATATCTTCATATTGTAATATTCTATAAAATAAGCTTTTTCCTCAATCATAAATTTAAGCTCATCCTCAAGATCTACCTTCTCTCTTATAGATATGCCGAATCTACCCGCATTAATAGCATTAACAGCAAGAATATCATTTACTATTTCAGCCAATCTCTGTATATTTAAATATACTAATAATATATCTTTTCTGGCTACATCATTCATTTTATTTTTTTCTTTCCAATTCTCCAGAGTCATAATTATTAACCCATTTAGTGAAGTGATCGGAGTTCTTAATTGATGAGATGTCATTCTTAGGAATATATCTTTTGATTCTATATTTTTAGATAGAATTCTAGTGGTTCTCTCTAAATCTTTAGACCTCTTGATAGACTCCTTTATAACTTTAGATAGTCTAAAAGCTACCATAATAAATAAAATAAATAAAATTAAACTCACCAAAAATTCTAAATAATCTTTGCTCAAAAGTATATATATAAACAAAGATATTGTAAGAATAGTAATTAAAATTTGTGATATAATAATCTTGATTTCAAATAAATGATATTTTAAGATAGCATATAAAGTGAATATAACTAAAAGAATTACCCCTGATTGACCTAACCAATTCAAAGCAAATATTCCTAACCAAGGCATAATCAAATTAGTAGTCAGAGCTATATTAGAAGATATAATAGAACCAATAATAATAAATAGATATTGTTTTTTATATAATCCTTCTTTAAGACTTTTATAATATACAAGCATATTATAAAAAGCCATAGAAAATATTACTATTTGATAAGATACATATAGAATAAAAAATCTACCAAAAATTATTCTATTTTCTAATAAAGGTCTTGTATATACATCTTTTATTATTAAATCTGAGAATAAAGTTAATAAAACTAAAATAACCGTAATAAATATCAATAATATTTTATTTTTTAATTCTAAATTTTGATTTGAAAATTTATTAACAAATAAATAAAATATATATGGTAAAAATATAGCTATTAGATACAAAATTTTTGTTATTAAATTTAAATCTCCTAAGATATTTAACCTATAACCTATGATAGCAATAGTCCATAAAAAAACAAAGAAAATAAATAGAGAGAATAACTTACCATATTTAGGAACATTTTTATTAAAAAAAATAAAGTAACTAAGAGATAAGTTTATTACAGCTAAAAATAGATTTACTGAGTTAATTATATCTAATTGTATTCCCATATATTTTTTTATTTAATTCTACTATTTTTATATGTATTACATCAGAATCTATTATAGCACAACAAGGTATAGATTTTCTATATGCTCCAGGGAAATCTGGAACTGCCCTACCTTTAACTCCTGATATGTGATATATTTTTGAATTATTATTATATATTTTATTTATAATATAATTTTTTGGTTCTGGGTAAACTTCGTTAAGGACAATAACTTTTTCATTAATATAATCAATATTCTCTACAATAGCTTTCTCACTAGCAAGTTTCACTACTATAAATTTATCAATATTTTTATTATCTAATATTTTTTTCATTTTAATAGAATCTCCTTTATCTAGAGAAACAACATTATAATTATCTATTAAAATATCTTTTAACTTAGTCCCTATAAATCCTCCTCCACCTAATAGCAATAATTGTATATTTTTATCTAATATCTTTTCTATTGCTACTAAGCTGTCTATTGCTTTTTTTACAGCTTTTATTGTATTAATAGCTTCTACAGGAGATTCTGTATTTATATTTTTCTTAAATAATATACCTGGTAATCTTCCAGCAAAAGTCATCTGATCTACAGCTAATACATTTTTGATTGTATTCATTTTTAACCAAACTTTATTTAATTCAGAAAAATTATCATCATGTTCGAAATCCTTTTCTGTTGCAAATATACTTAATTGTATACCTATTTTATTATTTTGTATAAAAAAACCAACTATCCATATATCCCATATATTAATATTTTTATTATATATATTATATTGTTGTTTAATTTTTGGGTTATTAGAATAAACAAGAAAAATACTTTTAACAATTTTAAATCTTTTATTTATTATCCCTAAAATTGAGAGAGCTAACCTATTTCTAAAAAATATATTCAAATATAATATAAATAATTTCTTCCATCCGAAATAACTACCCCAAAGATAAGCAAACCAAAATAAATTTATAGCAAAGATTATAGTAAGGATCAAATCTCCAAACAATATATATCTATAGAATAAGAATCCAGACAGAAGCAATGATAAAAAATAAATATATAACTTATTTAGAAATACAGCCTTATTCTTAATCATATTATTTCAGTAACTTATTGATAGTATATATCACATTTTTATTATATCATTTTTTTCTACTTTAGTCAAAGTTTTACTTTAGTATGTATAGATGTACTTAATTTATCATTTATATCAGAAGAGAAAAAAGAAAAAATCATAATAATAAATGTGATGTGTTTATAAACTGATATTGAAGATGTATTAAATTCTCTAAAATATATTACTACAATAATTGTATAACTAATAAGAAAAAAAACACTAAAAATTCCACCTATAATTTCGCCTAAATATTTTTTATCTTTAATTTTAATTGATAAGAAAAATGTAACTATTAGTAATACCTGAACTAATAATTTAATGTCACTAAATATTATATTTAAACTTAATATTACTCCATACAAAATTAAAATATATTTCTTTTCTATATAAAAAGATTTTTCTATTTGCTCTTCATTACTTTTAAAAAATGGAATTATAGATATAATAATTAAATATCCTATATTATATATTGCAGAAAATTTATAATTAAAATTATCTACATCATTATATATATTAAATGAAAACCACATTATTACTAAACCTGATAAGTATTTAACATATTTTGGATGAATATATATAGACTTTAACCACACCAATGTTATTAAAATAATTATTCCTGTAGGTATCATATAGAATGGGTTCTCGTTATATTTCAAAAACCAGATTATATTTAGAATATGTAATAATACTATTGTAAATAATATATCATATTTTCTAAAAATCCAACTATTCTTCAACTTCGAAACAATCTCTAAAATTTTTTTCATAATGCTAATTTATTTAAATAAGGTTATTCTTATTATTATTTTTAATTAAAGAATTTATCATTAGAATAATTACAAGAAAGAAAATTATATATTTTGAAAAAAGTGGCTCATACATATAAATTATAGTCAATATAAGTAAATAAATTATTCCTAAACATATACTTTGTATTCTTTTTAATCTAAATTGGTAATTTTTTAATATCATTTCTCTTCTTAACAATTCTGATATTAATAATGTTAATACCATTGATGAAATTGCAAGAGAGAACCTTAGATTAATACTCTTTGTTATTAACATTACTACAATTATTGTTACATATATTGATATTATGATTATTAAAGAAATATTTTTAAATATATATTTCCTTAACCTACTTAATTGTGAGTCAATCGATGATTTTTTTAATTGAGTCATATATTCAATAATTTAAAGGTTTGTATAGGTTGATTACATACTAAACAAGCTCTTTTGTTAAGTATTGCTTATTCTTTCTTTGATTCAAAAAACTAAATACTGTCAAGCAAAATATTGAAAAAATGTACACTAATTTACTATAATAATTATTAGTATCATTATTTAATATAATAACTTCTATAAATGAATAGTATGTACATTAATATTAATAAAGCAGCTAAACTTATTAAATTTAATGCTATTAAAATAGAGTAACTTGTTATTAATAATATTTTAATGAATTTTTAGGAAATATCATTTCTTTCATAAGTTTTTATTTAAACAAGCTAGTGTTGTTTAAATAACACTAGCTTGTTTTTAATATAATTATTATCTACCAATCTTATTCTATTAAATTATTAACTTTTGGTTTAAATATAATGATAATTAAAATTATTAAAAAACTTAAGTTTATATGATTAAAATAATTTTCTTTTGGGAATAATATAACTATAGAATTAACATACATAACAAAAACTAAAGATAGCGCTATCAAATTTATATAATTTTTCCTTAATACATAAATATTTTCTGAAAATGCAATGGTGGTAAATGTTATTAAGTTAGGTATTAAAATTCTAAAGGCGAACGGTATTTGTCTACCAAAGTACATTTCAGTGTATATATAAATTAGATATATGTATATCATGTATTTACCTATATTATATTTTTTCATATTCTATATATATCATAAATTAATATCTACCTTTACAATAATGATCATGATAAGGCCAAAACCATACACCATAATAAAATATACTTACTCCTAAACACTGGTTTCTATGTTCTGCTTCGTTTGCTGCAGCTGCTAAGCCAGCATTATAACCAGCAAATACCGCAGCAATATATGGATTCGCAGCTACCATTGGTACACCACCTACAATAGCAACAATATTACCCGCAATACCAATAAAATGTGTTTCTGGCTTGTTGAACTTATAAAAACCACCACCAGACCTCCATTGCCACCAAGGATCAGCAGTCACAGGATAAACAGTACCTTTCACTTTGTGCTTTACTATTTGTACAATAGTATTTCCTTTTATCTCATAGTATGTCTCAATATCTTTTCCACTTCCATCTTTTGCCCATGGTGTATCTATCATTGCTATCAAATCACTTTGATCAGCTTTCAAGACTGCTATTCCTTTCTTTCCATCCATATTTTATTTAAATAAAGCTGTTCTAAATGAAAGGAATATTGTAATAAAAATAGACATAGTAACAAGTTCTTCCTGTCTATAAAAATATATTAATAATACTGGAATAACAAAGACCATATATATTACAAAGTAATCTACATTTATGAGTCTTTTTTGATTTGATAGAATTATTCTGATTATTAAACTAATAAGGAGCATTATATAAATATATATATAATTATTTGTTTCTAAAAATACTACTAATGGTAAATAAATTAAAGTCATAATAATTAGCTTTAACTTATTTAAATTTATTTCTTTCAAAATATTCTTTATGTTCATATAAGATTACTAAGAACTTACATAAAAGTATTATGTAAGTTCTTTAGGTTAATAATGTAATTAATATTTTGGACAATGTTGGTTATTCCAAGGAAACATATAAAATGTTCCATATTGTACATAGGCAGCAACACAAGCTCCTCTACTTTGTGACCAGTGAGCTGAACCAGATATTATAGTAGCAGCAGTAATAGCTGTTGCTGGATTAAGTCTACCTATAGGAGCAAGAGCTATCCATGGTGCATATATTAGATCATTTGTCTCTCTTCTATTAAACCAAACTATGAACTTTCCCCAAGATATTCTCTCAATAAACGGATCCGCACTCACCGGATAAACAGTACCTTTAACTTTATGCTTAACTATTTGGACAATAGTATTTCCTTTGATCTCATAATATGTCTCTATATCTTTTCCACTTCCATCTTTTGCCCATGGTGCATCTATCATTGCTATCAAATCACTTTGATAACTGTTCAAAACTGCTACTCCTTTCTTCCCATCTTCACCAAAGCTTTCTGTTAAGAAATATCCTCCCTTTATATCTAATTTATATTCATATCTTTCTGGGGCATTCTTATTTTCTATTACGGTCATTAACCTTATTCCATCTTTGGTCGGTTCTACTATATTTGTAAAGTTATCTTTACTTTCATATCCTACTACTCCATTCTTCTCTTTTGTTACTTTACTTCCTTTTGCTTGGGGCATTGTGATTTTTATATCTTCTGCCTTCTTTCCCGCCTTTGTATTAGCTAGATCTTTTCCTTTTAATACTATTGGCTCTGCTATATTCTTTGGTATTTCTACCTTTATATTCTCTTGTTCTAATTCTAATTTTCCTCCTGTATCTTTCATCTTATATTGTACCAAATTTGCTTTTGATTCTATTTGTACAGGAACTTGCTTCTGTACTTTTTCAGAATACTTATTTATCTCATTTACCGTTATCTCTTTTGCCTTTACATTTGTCCCAATTACAATACTTAACACAAATAAACCTGTTACGAAATTTTTAACTTTCATAAATTTTGACTTATTATTAATAAAGTTGTCTTAGGTATTTTCTATATAGCTATATTTATCTACCTATTCTAATTTTATTATTATTTTGTATTTCTGTCAAATATTTTTCTTTTTGTTATTTTTATTTATCAATTTGTTTTAATCTCTTTTTTGTTTATTTATAATGTTTTTTGATTTTATTTAACTCTCTATTCTCTTTGTTTTGTCAATCTCATATTTCTTGTTTTTTGCCTTGTTTTGGGGAGTTATCCACAGGTTTTATTATTTTTTATTATCTTTCTTATTCAAAATAAAGTATAAGTTTAAACTAATTAAAATTCCCAAACTATAAAATATTCCTGGACCAAATTTATACCAACTAGAGAGTTCACTATAACTAGTTGCATCGGCTTTATCAAATGCTTCTGAATATAAATAGGCTGCCATTATAAAAAACATCATTCCTGAAAAATATATTATTATACTTTTTTTATCTCTTTTAATAACAGATAATATTGTTATTATTATACTACCAACTGTTATATAAAACCCTGTAAATAGATTTATAACTCCCATTAAACTATTATCTCCTATAAATATAAGGTTTAGTCCTAATACTAAAATATTCAATATTATAATCTCATTTAGTTTCATAATATTGATTATTTCTCAGTTTATTTAAAAATATCATCGTAAATGATTTCTTCAAGAATAAGACTAGCATCTTCTGGTTCACGACATTTTAGAGATTCATCATTTATATCACATATTGTCTTTTTATAATTTCGTACATAATCAATTGTTGTTGCAAGTTGACTTTGTGTAGGATACCAATCTAATTCATATGTGTTTTCTGGTACAGAATATATATAATTTATATCTCCCAAATATTGTTCTATACTTTCTTTTTTCTTTAAAGAATCTTGATTTAAATCAGATTTTGTATTTCCAACATATAAAGACATTCCTATCTCAAAAGTATATGAATCTAATTCACCAACCTCTATTCTCTCTTGTGTTAAATCTTCTTTTGAAATTGTTTTATCTGATTTTAATTTGTTTTTATAGATATATCTAAATACTCTCATATCATCTTTAGAACGAATATTATTAAGTTCTTCAATCTTTTTATTAACCAAATCTTCCGTTAATTTTATCTCTGAAATTTTTTCTGTATTATCTACAATAAATTCTACTTTTTCTTCTTTATAACCTAATTTATTAATAAAATCTAAAGCCTCTGATTTATCTAATGGATTCAAAAAAACTATATTACTAGAGAAATTAATATTTTCATATTTCATATAATCAGTTTGTCCCATATATGAATCTCTTAAAAGAAATAACATAGTGGTTGAGAGTATAGTTCCAAAAAGAAAGTATATAAATATAATAGCCAATATTGTTAAGAATACAAATCTAGATAAACTATTTGTTTTATCTTGTATAATATTAGATTTATCAATAGTTTTATTTGTAAAAGAATATCTATTAATTGAATTCTGAACTGGTATAAATATTATGATATTTGATAAACTTAATAATATAGGTAGTATCATACTTAGTATTATCTCTGTATTGCCAGGCAAAACTATATTGGATTTTGATATAGCCCAAGATATTATACTTCCTAAAAATCCCATTAATATATATATTATCCATAAAAATAATGCTTTTATTGAACTATTTTTATTGTCTAAACCTATGTCTTTAAAAATTCTTTGGAATAAGAAAAAACTAAATATTAATGAGAAAAATGCTCTTACATACGAATAAATTTCTCTTCCTTCTGATATTTCAATTGCTCTCCAATTTCTATAAAACCAATATATTTGATATACTCCTAATGTAAAAATTGAATATATCACTAAATTCTTTATTGGGACTATATAATACTCTGGCTTAGCTGTGTTTTTCATAATTCTAATTATTTAAATATAACCAAAACCAAATACTTAGCAACTCTGGTTTTGGTTATATTAGTTATCTATTAAATCTAATCTGTATATAATTACAAATATAAGAACCTGTTATAAGTATGAAAGTTAATATATCAGATAACTCATATAATCTAAATGATTTTATGAATACATCAGCATATTCATCTGAGAATGTCCAAGTTAATATATATAGTATATATGCAATTAATATTAATGATAAACTTATTCTTGAGTATAAATATTTTGTTTTCTTTGATCTTATAGACCATAATATGCTGAGAATCCAAATTGGTATAGGAAAGAATAGTGTATAAAGTATTTTCATCATTATCATAACATTATACATATATTTAATTTTAATTAATTAACTAGGATTACATCTACTATTCCATTGCCTTCCACCAACCCACATCTCAGATACAACTGGTCTTGAAGCTTCTACATTCCACTCAGACTGAACAAGAACTCCCCATTTTGCATGACACTGCCACTGATAATACATTGACCAATATTCATTTCCTGAAGCCCAAATACCTGCTCTAATCATAGCATCATGAAATGACCTAGCAACATTATATTGTGCAAGAGCTCTTCCACATACTGTAGGTCTAGCATTTAATCTAGTCTTACCATTATATGTATCTGCATAAGAAGATTGTATATAATTAATACAGCTATATATATATATTTGTGGATCAGCACTAACAGGATAAACAGTACCTTTTACTTTGTGCTTTACTATTTGTACAATAGTATTTCCTTTGATCTCATAATATGTCTCTATATCTTTTCCACTTCCATCTTTTGCCCATGGTACATCTATCATTGCTATTAAATCACTTTGATCAGCTGTCAAAACTGCTATTCCTTTCTTTCCATCTTCACCAAAGCTCTCTGTCAAAACATATCCTCCCTTTATATCTAATTTATATTCATATCTTTCTGGGGCATTCTTATTCTCTATTACTGTCATTAACCTTATTCCATCTTTAGTTGGCTCTACCAAATTAGTAAAATTATCTTTGGATTCATAACCTACTACTCCATTCTTCTCTTTTGTTACTTTACTTCCTTTTGCTTGTGGTATTGTGATCTTTATATCTTCTGCCTTCTTCCCTGCCTTTGTATTCGCTTGTTCTTTTCCTTTTAATACTACTGGCTCTGATATATTCTTTGGTATTTCTACCTTTATATTTTCTTGTTCTAATTCTAGCTTTCCTCCTGTATCTTTTATCTTGTATTGCACCAAATTTGCTTTTGATTCTATTTGTACAGGTACTTGCTTCTGCGCTTTTTCTGCATATTGATTTATCTCAGCACCTGTTATTTCTTTTGCTTCGACATTATTACCCAGTATCAAGCTTGCCAATACAAATACACTGATTACAAAATTTCTATTTTGCATATATTTTATAATTAAAAAATATTAATTAACTTAGCAGGTATTTTTGTATGATCATACTTTTTCTACCTATACTAATTTTATTCCTATTTTTTACTTATGTCAAGTTTTTTTATTTTGTTATTTTTACTTATCAATTTATTTTAATCTCTTTTTTGTTTATTTATAATGTTTTTTGATTTTACTTAGCTCTCTATTCTCTTTATTTTGTCAATCTCATATTTCTTTATTTTTTCCCTTGTTTTGGGGAGTTATCCACAAGGATTATTTTTCCATACAACAACAATAGCCTATAAATAACTCTTTTTTTAAGTTATGTTCTATTTTTTCTAACAAGATATATTTGTAATATCATTATAATATATATAAATGTTGATATTACAAAGTAAATCCAATTATTTTGACCACCACTTAACCCATTATTATCCACATAAATAGCCTCCATATATGTGATTACTATAACTCCTACTATAAGAATAATTTCTGTTAAACTTAATATCAAATACTTATTTTTAAATTTTAGTGAATACATATAAATTCCTATAAAAAATAAAGTTGGCAATAAATAAGTATAAAGCAATCGAAATATTATTAAAAAATCTTTCATATTAAATTTTTAACTAGGGTTACAAAATGCTATTACTATTCTCCAATAAGCTATTTCAATTGAAAATTAGCTATTTTAGTCTGCATAAAAGCTTATTTATACTTATTAATTATCTTATTTTTAAATTCATTATCTGTAATGTTTTTGTGTATTAATAAATTTTGTAATAAAAGATATTCAGGAATTTTAGATAAAAAAGTATTTTTGTCTAATGAATCTAAAGAAATTAATCCTTCTAATGTTTGATTTTCTTTTGCTAAAAGTATTTCTTGAATATTTTTTCCTTCACCTAACATAGTCCCCAAAATATAATTTCTGGTTCCTAACTCAAATCCCATATAGAGATCTACTTCCCAAGCTGGTAGAAGATTTTCATCTATTATGGATGGATATAATTCTTCTATATAAAATTTATATTTTGCTAAGATGTAATATATTTCTGAGACGGAATAATTTTTAGTTTTCATATACCCGTACAAAATAGATAATATATTTTTGATAATACCAGCTATTTCTACAGCAATAACATCATTTGTTACTTTTATAATGAAATTATCTGATTGTAAAATGGATTGTATATCATCTAAAAAGTTAAGATTAGTAGCTCCGATTGTTGCTATTACTCTTTTTTTGTCTAATATATCGCTAGCTTTTGTAGATCCTGATAAGATAGCGTATTCCAAATTTATACCTGATAGACTAATTTTGATTACTTCTGAAAAAAACTTACCTTCTTCAGTTAAAGCTTTACTTGTATTTAATATTTGAATATTTTCTTTTAAATATGGCTTTATCTCTTCTATTATATTAATAATATATTTTGAGTTAACTGACAGTATTATTAAGTCAATATCTACAACTGCTTCTTTTAAATTTTTATAGAATTTTATTTTATTGTTTGACAATGGATATCTGGGAAAATCTGGATGAATCTGATTTTTAATTAAAGAAGCTATAGAATCTTCTCTTATATCAAATGCTCTTATTTCTTTTATTTTTGAATTGTTAATTTCTGATATATGTGTTAATAGTGAGTATCCAAATTCTCCCAAACCTATAATTAATATTTTCATATAATTTATTAAAACTTATGTACGATAAATTATAACATATTATGTTTTGTTTTTAAATTAAACTCTTTATTTTGTTAGATATTTAAGTTATAATAGTATTAATAGTAATTTTAAATACAAAATATGGATAATTTTGAAGATGGAATCGAAAAAGATTTAAAAGATCTTGAAAAAACTAATAAAAATACTAATACAACCTCTAGTAAAAATATAATTTATTCTTTTGAAACTAAAGAATTTCCTGAATATGAGAGATCTGTTCGTTGGTATATTTCATTATTGGTGATTGGGTTATTATTAATTATCTATGCTATTTTTTCTCAATCATATATGATGTTTTTATCTTTTATATTAATAATTGCTCTTATCTTAATCTTAGCAAACAAAGAACCTCGTAATATTATTGTTAAAATTACTAATTCTGGTATAATATTGAATGATGAAATTGTATATTTGTATGATGATATTGATACATTTGGAGTATTTGTGAGTCCACCAAATTCTTATTTGTCACTTTATATGAGAGATGGATTCACTCCTTATAATAAAGTTCCACTAGGAAAAGAAAATCCTGAAGATATAGCGAATATAATAGAAAAGTTTATTTCTCGGGAAGATGGAAAAGAAAATATATTTCATAAACTAGATAATATACTAAAATTATAAGTACTCATAGCTCAGTTGGATAGAGCACAAGTTTGCGGAACTTGAGGTCAGAGGTTCGAACCCTCTTGAGTACACCTATTTATAAAAATTATGTTTAATCCTTTAATACAATCTCTAGATTATTTGAAACCTAAATTTAGTGAAGAATTAATTAGAAAGTTTAATAAACTTAATATATTTTTGATAGAAGATCTTTTACTCTATACTCCTCGGAAATATCTTAACTTTACTCAAATTACAAATATAAATCAAATTGTAAATCAAAAAGATAAAGCTCCCATTAATTTAAAAGCTGTTCTAATTAAAAAGAAGTCTTCTTATATTCCTAGAAAAAGATTATCCCTACTCGATTTAACTTTTCAAGATGAAACAGGAACTTTAAAAATACCTTTATTTAATCAAAAATTTCTATCTGATTCTTTAATAGAAGGGCAATTATATTCTATTACCTGTTCTGCAAAACCTAATACCAAATATCTTATCTCTTCTCCTTCTTTTGAATTAATTTCTGATAAAAAAAATCTCCTACATTCTAATAGATTATTACCTATATATCCTGAAACCCAAAAGCTTACTTCTAAAATGATCCGATTTAAAATCCATAAAGCCCTAGAACAATTTCCTATTATTCCTGAGATTTTTCCTGAATTTATTATTAATGAAGCCAAATTAGCTAGTATCCAAAAAACTATTGAATCCATTCATTATCCTAAAAATATTGATGATATAAAGTTAGCTAAATATAATATTTCATTCATACAAATATTTTTTATTCAATTATATTTACAAAAACAAAGGATGGAATTTAGATCAAAATATGCTCCTCTAATCCCCTTTCATGAAAAAGATATTCAAAAATTTATTAAAAAACTACCTTATGAATTAACCCAAGCTCAAAAGAAATCTATTTGGGAGATAATTAAAGATATGGAATCTCAAACTCCTATGAACAGATTATTAGAGGGAGATGTTGGTACTGGGAAAACTTTGGTAGCTATTATTGTTATGTTTAATGTATTTTTATCTGGAAAACAATCTGCATTTATGACTCCAACTGAGATTTTAGCAACTCAACATTTTGAGACTCTCTTAGATTTTTTTAGGAGTAAAAAATTGAAAAACAGACCTACTATTGCACTTCTCACTTCAAAAGAATCTAGAATTTCTGTTGAACCAGAATTAGGAGATTGGATAAACATTAAAAAAACTGACCTCTTAAAGAAATTAGAGTTAGGAAAAATTGATATGATTGTTGGTACTCATAGTTTAATTTCTGATAAAGTTATTTATAATGATCTTGCTCTCACTATCGTCGACGAACAACATAGATTTGGTGTAAAACAAAGAGCCGAATTACAAAATGCAATTACTAAAAGTAAAGATAAAACTTCAAAAACTATCTCTCATTTATTATCAATGACTGCTACTCCAATTCCAAGAACTCTTGCATTGAGTTTGTATGGAGATTTAGATATTTCTTTGCTTGATGAATATCCTATTGGTAGAAAAACTATCAAAACAAAATTGGTAAAAAACTCTGAGAGAGACTCTGCTTATAAATTTATGAAAAAACATATTGAATCTGGAAGACAGATATTTTTCATTTGTCCTAAAATAGAATCTGATGAAAAATCTGAGGTTAAATCGATAGAAGAAGTTTATGATGATTTGACCCAAAATATTTTCCCTGAATTTAAAATAGAAATGTTACATGGAAAAATGAAAACTGATAAAAAAGATAAGTTAATGCAGGATTTCAAAAATCATAAATTTGATATTCTAGTATCTACATCTGTAATTGAAGTTGGTGTAAATATTCCTAATGCTAGTATTATTGTTATTGAAGGAGCTGAAAGATTTGGATTGTCTCAATTACATCAATTTAGAGGAAGAGTTGGGCGAGGTGAATATCAATCTTTTTGTTTCTTATTTGATACGAATGAGGATAAATCTCCTGTCAATGAAAGGTTAATATCTCTAGAACAAGCAAGTAATGGATTTGAGTTAGCTGAACTAGATCTCAAACTAAGAGGGCCTGGTCAATTTATTGGTCATAATCAATCTGGAATGGCTGATATTAGTATGATTGCTCTTACTGATACTTATCTTATAAATCTTGCTAAAAATCTTGCTAAAAAAACTTTACAGCTAGATAATTCTCTCACTAATTTTCCTTATTTAAAATGGAAACTTTCTCATTTTCAGGAGATTGTGCATTTTGAGTAGTGTATACTTAAATTTAGGCTTATTATTTGCCTTTAATACATTTTTTATTATATAAAGTTTAAATTACAAAGTAAAAATGGATATTTTTTGGACTCTATTTCTTGAAATATCCTTGATTTTTTAAATATCTAATTATAGATTCAAAATATTGTAGAAAAGTTGGTGAATATTCAAGATTTGGTTGGAACCATGCTCTTACATTTTTTTCATCAAAACCTTTTGGTCCCCAATCTAAAGGATATTGTAATTCATGTACTAAAGCATCTATCTTATCAATACCATTTGCAAATTTAGATTCCTCTGATACTTTTTCACGATATTCTGTATCATAATTTACTAATTTTTGATCAAGCTTTAAAGGCAATCTCTTTGATAAAATCGGAACAGACTCAATTTCAGCTTTCTCTTTATAAAGCCTTTCTTCTCTATCAGCAATTCCTGTATCTCTAACCACAATCTCAATATCATCATGATATAAGATCATATCATATATTTTTAATTTATTCAAATGGAAAAACTCTGGTTCTGTTGTGACAAAAAAGTCAACCAATTTCAAGCTAGAAAATATATGTTCTGCTGTAGTTTCTCTTCTTTTATAAAAAATATTATCTTTTTCATCATGATAATAATTAGAATTATTTCTAGGTATTTGTTTTAATTTATAAAATTCTAACACTTTTAAGAAATTTTCAAAGTAATCTGATTTCATACTTATTCCCCAGACTAAAGTTTATTATATTTTGTACTGTTATTTTTAGATTTTTCTACTGGATATTTTTTAATATTTTTATCCATTTTTCTATCCATTGCCTCAATTACATAAACTCCTACAGAATCAGCTAAAGCAAATAGATATGTGGCAACATCTGCAATTTCTTCGGCTAAATTTTCTTTTTCTTTAATAGAAATGTTTTGACTTTCCTCCATATTAGACCATTGAAAAAATTCCAAAACTTCTGTAGCCTCTAAAGTTAAAGAAATCGCAAGATTTTTAGGATTATGAAATTGTTTCCAATTACGATCATCTCTCATCTTGAAAAATTTCCGCATAACTGATTCTAAAGATTTATTATTATTCATAAAAACTTAATTTAGTTTATAAAAGCATATATATTTTACACCAATCTATGAAAAAGATGAGAAACATCGAGAACAAAGTTGATTGGGAAAAGATAAAGAAAAGAGAGGAAGAGAAGTGGTTAGATAAAGGTTTGAATGCTCTTTTTATTCGAAACAAGTTATAATCTTTTTAAATATCTTCCATTTATTCATTTTACACCGTTGCATTAGATTTCTGAGGCGAAGATGTATATATTTTATCATAATAATCAAGTTTTTACAAAAAATACAAAATTAAAAACAGGAGACAATCTTCTAATAACTTTGAAAATACAAGATTATACTGTATAATATATAAAGTTGAGTATGCCAATGTAGTTTAATGGGCAAAACAATGCACTCGTAAAGCATAATAATGAGTTCGAATCTCATCTTTGGCTCCAATATATAAAAACCTAGTTTATTTTATAATTATGAATAATATACCAAATTATATTTTTGAAATTTTAAACTTATTAGAAAAAAATCATTTTAAAGCATATATTATTGGGGGTGCTGTAAGAGATTTTTTATTACAAAAAGAATCTAAAGATTGGGATTTAGCTACTAATGCTACTCCTGACGAAATCCAAAATATTTTTCCTGATTCAGTTTATGAAAATACTTTTGGGACAGTAGGGATAAAAATTAGATTAGAAGAAGAAACTAAAATAGTAGAAGTGACTACTTTCAGGAAAGATTCCTTATATGAAGATAATCGTAGACCAAAATCTGTCGAATATGTTAATAGTTTAGATGATGATGTCAAAAGAAGAGATTTTACGGTTAATGCTATGGCAATGAATCATAATTTAGAGATAACTGATTTAATTAATGGTAAAAATGATCTTGAATCAAAATTAATTCGTACGGTTGGAAATCCCCAAGAAAGATTTTCTGAAGATGCATTAAGATTATTAAGAGCTATTAGGTTTGCAACAGAATTAAATTTTGATATAGAAAGTGAAACTTGGAAAGCCATCCAGAATTTAGCTCCTAGTTTATCTACCATCTCACAAGAAAGAATACGGGATGAATTTGTGAAAATAATTATGACAAAAGATGCTATGAAAGGTATTCAATTATTAGAATCATCTGGATTATTACAATATATTATACCGGAATTAAGAGAAGGTATAAATGTTACTCAAAACGGGCATCATATTTATGATGTCTGGGAACATTTACTTAGAACAATGGATTATGCTTGTTATAATAATTGGAGTTTGGACATTAGAATAGCTGGATTGCTTCACGACATCGCAAAACCTAGAACTAAAGAAGGAGAAGGTAAATACTCTACTTTCCATAATCATGAAATTGTTGGTGCTAGTATGAGTTATGAAATTCTAAATAGATTAAGATTCCCCAAAAAATTTGCAGGTAGAATATCTAAATTGGTAAGATACCATATGTTTTATTATGATACAGAAGATGTAACTGAATCGTCCGTGAGAAAATTAGTCTATAATGTAGGTACAGAAAATATTAAAGATCTAATAAAACTAAGAGAATGTGACAGAATCGGTTCAGGAACACCTAAAGCAAGACCTTATCGTCTTAGACATTTTGAATATATGGCCGAAAAAGTAATTACAGATCCAATTAATTTATCTATGTTAAAAATTAATGGAGATATTCTTATTAAGGATTTAAAATTTAAGCCTGGACCTACAATTGGAGCTATTCTGAATGTTCTATTAGCTGAAATTATAGAAAATCCATCCTTAAACAATATTGATTATTTATATAAAAGAGCCCGAGAATTAGAAAAAGAAAATTTATCTGAATTAAAAAAACAATCCCTAGAAATTATAAAGCAAACAAATTTTGAACAAGACTTAAAAATAAAACAGAAATACCATGTATAAAAATCAATATATAAATAGTCTTTATCAAAATACACTATGGCATCTCCAACAGCATTCCCCTGTTTTTGCTTGGATAGAATCTCCTATGCCAAAAAAAGATTTGGTAAAAGATAATCAAGAGTTTTTAGTTCTTCATATCAATAAAACTTGTATAGAAAAAGCCATCTCTATACATACTGAAGATGGTATATTCATACAAGAAAAAGAAATATTGAATTTATCATTAATAAAAAATCATATTGAATTATTTGAAATTATATTACATCAATTAAAACCTGATATTAATGTTATTTCAATTAATTTATCTCTAAAAATCCAACCTATTTTAAGGGAATATAAGTTAGATGGAAAATTTATTAAAGAGAAACCTGATTTCCTAAAAAGTTTATCTGATAATTTATTTGGTTTAGAATTAGAAAATTATATTTACACAAAAAGACATAAAAAGGTAAAGGTAGTAATTGCACATGATACGACTTGCCTGACATTAGCCGGATATCAAGAGATAATTAATCCAGAAGCTGTCGTATCTTGTATCATAGATTATGGGACAAATTTTGCATTTCTTTATAACAATACTACTATTAATTTAGAATCTGGACACTTTCATGACTTTGATATACCAAAAAACACTTTGATTATTGATGATGATTCTCAATATAAAAATGGCTATCTGTTTGAAAAATCTGTCTCGGGAGAATATCTATACTTACATTATAATATAGAAGCAAAAAAACTTAATTTACCTGAAATATTAGATTCTAAGGAGTTATCTATTTTATCTTCAAAAAATGATTCTTCTACCGAATCTAAACTTGCCCAAAATATAATACAAATGTCTGCTGAATTAATAGGAGCACAAATTGCAGCAATGCATGTTTTTTATGGTAAATCCTTGTTACATATAATAATAAAAGGTTATCTATTCCAAGATGTATTTAATTATAAAATAATTGTAGAGAATACTTTAGAAAGCTTCAATGTACCTATTCATAAAATAGATTGGATAACAGTAGAAGAAGATGCTTTATTAGGATCTGCTTGGCTAGTAAAAAAATTTTAAAGTTAAAGTTTCCAGTTATCTTCTAATTTTGAGCTTAGTAAATCATTTATAGACTTTACTAAATCTTCCTTCTTCTTTTTGATTGCTAAGTCTAATAAATATCTCATGCTTAATGCATCTTGAATTAAAGTTGAGCTAGCATTTTTCCTTATATAAATACCTCCGACTTTAAGAACTCCAATATACTCTTGTTTACAAATAATAGGTACATCTCCAAATTCAGAGACTTCCAAGATTAGTAATTGTTTATTTTCATATATTGATTTAGTTATATTATATGCTGGAACAGGATCTAAATATTGAGCTAAAGTCTGGTCTAATTTCGTTCTATCTAGAGTAGATATATCATAATCTGACAATCCTTTGATTTGTCTACTGTCTGAGACCCCAAATATCAACATTCCTCCCCCTAGTATATTAGACATAGCAGCTATATGCTTAACTACCTTTGCTTTCTTATAATCAGTGAACTCATACCAATTAAACTCAACTTTGAAGTCTATATGATTCGTTTCAAAACCATATTTTATTATTTTATCTAGTAATATTTTATTATATTTCATATTTTATAACTTGATAAATAAATTATCTTGTTTTGATTGTGTATATGAGAGGACTTGAACCTCCACGGTACTTTTTATTTTCCCACAAGCACCTCAAGCTTGCGTGTCTACCATTCCACCACACATACAATTTATAGAGGAAAAGGCAGTCTAATAAATCTAGTCTGCCTTTACTGTTCCATCTAATCCCTTTTTCTTTTCTTTCAATCTATACTTTTTCCCAACAGATTCTCTTAAGTAATATAGTTTTGCTCTTCTTACTTTATTTCTTTTAACTATTTCTAATCTATCAATATTAGGAGAATATACAGGGAATATTCTTTCAACTCCTATCCCCATAGATACTTTTCTTACTGTGAATGTAGATGAAGGATCGTCTTCTCCTCTTTTTGCAATAACTGTTCCTTCAAAAATCTGGATTCTTTGTTTTGTTCCTTCTATGATTTTTTGATGAACTTTAACTGTATCTCCTATATGTAACGGCTCAAATGGCAATATATTCTTTTCCATAATAATATCTTAAATCAATTTTTAAAATGTTTATAATTTATCAACATTTTTGGTGGGCAATGTAGGATTCGAACCTACGACCCTCTCGGTGTAAACGAGATGCTCTAACCAACTGAGCCAATTGCCCCTCTAGTAATAAATTTGATTATTAGTCAATATCTAGACTGTGACGATGAGTGGATTTGAACCACCGACCCCAGGCTTATGAGTCCTGTGCTCTAACCAACTGAGCTACATCGCCTATCAAATTATGTGGCGGGAGTAGGACTTGAACCTACAACCTCCGGGTTATGAGCCCGACGAGCTACCATTGCTCTATCCCGCAAATAAATATTTGTATTACCAAAGTAACATATATATTATACATTATATTAATAATTTTGCAATAGTCTATTTTTAAATATTATGCTATAATAGTAAATATACTTTTTATAATAATTAAAGAATGAGATTTTTAGATAAAATATCAAATTTTACAAAAAAAATTAAGAGAAAAAAAT
>Ga0100398_1001213_pt1 | contig 22458 bp, 19 predicted proteins | sample CryGeymeta201522_FD_81568 | JGI IMG/M metagenome (GOLD analysis project Ga0100398, IMG submission 81568) | Groundwater microbial communities from Crystal Geyser aquifers in Utah, USA - Crystal Geyser metaG 2015-22 | ecosystem: Environmental > Aquatic > Deep subsurface > Groundwater | place: USA...
AAGACACTCCCGAAACCCGCCAGGAAGTTTTAGACTGGATATCCTCTAAGGGAGTTGACCCAAAATCACACACCATAATCTGGAAAACACCCTAAAATATTAAATTAACCTAATTATTCTAATTAACCTAATTAATAATTAATAACCAAATCCCAAACAATAAAATTAAGAGTAAAACAGTATTTTATTCTCTGATTTTCTTTCTCTCCGATTAACTTTTACTGATATTCAGGTTGATTTGATTTACTAATTGATTATTGGAATTTGGAATTTATTTAGAATAATTAAAACTACTCTGTTTGTAATCTGACCGGCATGATGATGTGCAGGAAGTCGTTATTGCCGCTTTCTTTAAAAACACAGGGGCTTAGGGAGCCGTTTGTTTCTATAATAATTTCCGGCGCGGTAACGGCGTTCAAAAATGCCTGCAGAAAACGAAAATTAAAGGCAATCTCGGTCTTCTCTCCTTCAAGCTTCACCTCCAAGTTATTGGTGTTCTCCCCTACTTGAGGAGAGTTAGCGCTCATTTTCAAGACTCCGTCTTCCGCTTCAAGTTTAACAATATTGGCTGACTCTCTGGCAAAAACCGAGACTATTTTTACCGCCCGATTGAAACTTTCCCTGTCGATGGAGATTTTGCTGTTGTTTGTTTCGGGAATAATTTTTTCAAAGTCGGGAAATTCGCCCTCAATCACCCTGGAATAAAGTTCCAAATCAGGAAAAACAAAAACAACCTGATTTTGTTCTTTGGTATATCCCAGACTAACCTGCCCGTTTTGACCTTTTTCTTCGGCAATAATCCGCGCCACTTCCAGCAGCGTTTTTGCCGGCAGAATAACCGAAACTTCTTCCTTAACTAAAGCGTCCAGCTCCATTCTTCTTAAAGACAGACGGTAACCGTCTGTAGCAACCATAGAAAGCTCTTTTCCTTTAATTTTGATCAACACCCCGGTTAATACCGGACGGCCCTCGTCAGTGGCAGCAGAAAAAGCAACCTGACCTATCGCCAGAAGCAGTTTTTCCGCCGGTATTGAAAAAAGATTTTCCGTCGAATAAGTCGGCTGTTTGGGAAATTCCGAGGCAGAAATACCATTTAATTTGGCGGTGTAACCGCCGCTTGAAAAGGACAATGAATTTTCCGTTACTTCCAAATCAATTTTCCCCGCCGGCAGTGAAGAAACAATCTCGCTCAAAATCCGCGCCGGAATAGTAGTCTCTCCATCTTTTTCTATTTTTGCCCCCAACCATAAACTAACTCCGTTTTCCAGATTAGTAGCCGATATTTGCAACCGGTTCTTATCCGTCTTAAGTAAAACATTGGCTAAAACCGGCAATTGGGCTTTGGCGGAAATCGAACGAGAGGCAATCGTCAGTCCTTTATTAAGGTTTTCTTGAAGTATTTGGACTTTCATATTAGGTAGTTATAAATTATAAATTGTAAACTATAAATTGTAAATTGTTATTTGTTAACTAATTAGTAGTAATAGTAGTAGGCAATTGTGTAAAAGTCTATATTTTCATTTTTTAAATTCATTTTTCGGGTTTCATTTTTGTTGATAGTGAGCTTATCGAACTGTGAATAAAAATGTTGATAAAGTTAAAGATTTTGTTGATAAGTGCATAGTTTTAACAATACCTTATCTTAGTTTTTGTCTTATCCCCGAGATATCCACTCTTAAATCCTCATTTTCTTTAAGCAGTCCGGTAATCTTTTCCACGCCGTGCATAATGGTGGTATGATCCCTTCCGCCGATTATTTTTCCCACTTCAACCAGAGGCAGATTAAGCTCCACCCGCAGCAGATACATCAGTATTTGTCTGGGCAGCACAATTTCTTTGACTCTAGTAGAAGCTTTAAGTTGGGAAGGTTTAAGGCGGTAATATTCGGCCACTTTTTCCAAAACTTCTTTTGGTTTCAGTTTTTTGGTGTTTAATTCTGTTTCCGCCGTATTTCTACCCAAAATTGAATTGACCAGTTCCAGAGAGACAGGAATATTTTTTGTTTGAGATTCAGTTATCAGCCTGGTAAGAAATCCTTCCATTTTCCGGTTTTGGTCGATATTAGCGGCGATTGTTTGGGCAATATCCATCGGCAGATCGATATTTTTTTGTTTGGCTTTAATCAGTAAAATGGCGGTTCTCAGCTCAAAGTCGGGGGCGGGAATGTCAACAATCAAACCGGCTTCAAAACGGGAACGGAGTCTCTCTTCAAGTTTGGCAATTTCTGCCGGAGGCCGGTCACTGGTTAAGACAACCTGCCCCCCCTCTCTTTGGATGGCGTTAAAAGTATGAAAAAATTCTTCTTGAACGGTTTCTTTGCCGGCAATAAATTGGACATCATCAAGCAGTAAAAGCTGGGCGCTGCGGTACTTTTTTTTAAACTGATCAGTGGTTTTCCCTCTGATCGCATTAATAATTTCGTTGGTAAATTCTTCTCCCGGACAGGAAATAATTCTAAAACGCGGACGGCCTTTAAGTATCTCGTGGGCAATCGCCTGCATCAAATGAGTTTTTCCCACACCGACTCCGCCCCATAAAAAAAGCGGATTGTAGGCAGAGCCGGGATTTTTGGCTACGGCGGTCGCCGCGGCAAAAGGCAGCTGGTTTGACGAAGAAACGGCAAAATTTTCAAAGGTGAAATCTGACCGGAGGCGGTATTCTTCTTTGTGATTCTCTCTTCCAAAGGGGTTCTTTATTTCTTCCGGCGATAAAGGTGATAAAGAAGTAAACAAAGGCCCGGTTTCCATTTGGTTTTTCAGGACAATTGTTTTAACGGTAAAAAGAAGGCTGTTGTTTTGTTTAGTCTGGCGGTCAAGAATATCTTTAAGAAAACTGTAATATCTTTTTTCAATAAGATCTTTAATGTAGGGAGAAGGACAGCCGATATTAATAATATTGTTCTCCAAAGAAACTAGACAGGAACGATGGAATAAAGTTTTATAAACCGCCTCGGAAATTGAGATTTTTAATTCTTCCAAAACATTTTTCCAAAGTTGTTCGTTTGTCATGGTTTTTCAGTTCGGGCAGAAGACTGATGTAGGATTTCATAGTAGAGTACTTATCCACAATTTGTCAAGAATCAGATTGACTGTTTCACTTTGTTTTCTCTTGTGTTAAAATTTGTCTATGCCGAAAAGAACATATCAACCCAAAAAAATTAAAAGAGCCAGGAAACACGGCTTTAGATCGAGAATGAAAACCAAAGCGGGGAGGGATGTTTTAAGAAGGAGAAGGCGGATGGGGAGAAAAAAACTAATTACCGTCTGAAATGTTAGCCAAAAGTAGTCGCCTCAACCGAGTCGAGATAAACCTTCTTAGAGATCCGGGCAGAAAAGGAAAAATCATTCAAGGTTCCTTTTTTGGTCTTATTTTTAAGGAAAGCAGTCAAAGCGGTAAATTTGGGGTGATCATTTCCAACAAAATTTCTCCTAAGGCGGTTGAAAGAAACAGGATTAAACGGCTTTTATATCGGACGGTTGAAGATAAAATGGCGGACGAAACCGGGTTTTTTTTGTTTTTGGCAAAAAGAAATTGCGTCAACGCAGGCTTAGAGGAGTTTGAGAAAGAAGTTAAATTTTTTCAAGACAATATTATCGGATAATACAAATAGGACTTGACAACTCCAAAAATATATGTAAAATGGAATTATGTATTCCAGATTACTAAAGCCGCCGAGAAACAAAAGTTTTTTTCTTTTTGGCCCAAGAGGAACAGGAAAAACAACTTGGGTCAAATCGACTTTTCCTAAAGCCATTTATCTTGACCTTTTAGAGGCAGAGATCTTTAACGATCTTTTGGCTAATCCGCAAAGGTTGGAAAATTATCTTCCAAAAAAGACTACTGATTTTGTTATTATTGATGAAATTCAGAGAATTCCCCAACTTCTAAACGAAGTTCACCGTTTAATCGAAAAACTGCATTTAAAATTTATTCTGACCGGTTCAAGCGCCAGAAAATTAAGGGAAAGAGGGCAAAATTTATTGGCCGGAAGAGCGCTTACTTATTTTATGTATCCTTTAACCGCCATTGAATTAAACGCAGACTTTAACTTAAACCTCTCTTTAAATTTTGGACTGCTTCCCTCTGTTTATCAAGGAAAAGAACCCAAAAAATATTTAGAGAGTTATGTCAAAACATATCTCGAAGAAGAAATTTTTCAGGAAGGACTGACAAGAAATTTATCCGCTTTTGCCCGCTTTTTGGAAACGGCGAGTTTTTCTCAGGGGTCGGTTTTAAATACTTCGGAAATAGCGCGGGAAGCGGCCGTTGAAAGAAAAGTTGTTGAAAATTATTTTTCTATCCTTGAAGATTTATTAATCGGTTATCGTCTCCCGGTTTTTAATAAAAAAGCTAAAAGGCGGCTTATTGTTCACCCAAAATTTTATTTTTTTGATACCGGAATGTATCGGATAGTTCGTCCGATGGGACCTTTGGATAGTCCGGAAATGGTCGAGGGCATTAGTGTTGAAAGTCTTTTTTTCCAAAATCTTTTGGCCGTCAATGATAATTTGAATTTGGGTTACAAGCTTTATTACTATCGAACAGCCACGGGAATTGAGGTTGATTTTATTGCTTATGGAGAAAGAGGAATTCGCGCCTTTGAAATTAAACGGACTGATAAGGTTTCTTCAAAAACAACAAGAGGGCTAAAACATTTCTTAAAAGAATATCCCCAAACAAAAGGTTTTTTTCTTTACGGAGGTAAAAGAAAAATGCGCCACGGTGATATTGAAATTATTCCTTTTGAAGATGCTCTAAAAAATCTTCCCGATCTGCTTTTGTGATAAGCTTTCTTGTAAGAATGAAACAATTGATATTAAAACTTATTCGTCTTTATCAAAAACATTTGTCTTTTGATTCTGGTTTTTTCAAAAGGCTGTTTCTGACTGACAAAGCCTGTCGGTTTTTTCCAACTTGTTCAGAATATTCTTATCTTGCCATAGAGAAGTATGGTATAATTTCTGGAAGCTGGAAAGCTTTAAAAAGAATTTTAAGGTGCCATCCCTGGAACGAAGGAGGCCTTGATTATCTGAAATAAATTGACCTAATTATTTTAATTAACCTAATTGATCTAAACAATTTGGGAATTGGGGTTTATTTAGAGTAATTAGAAATTAGAATAAATTATGACTAATATTTGGCAGTTGTTGCTTTATCAACCGATTTTAAACGCCCTTATCTTTTTGTATCGGATTTTATTTTCCAATCTTGGGGGGGCGATAATTGTTTTGACTCTCATTGTCAGGTTTGCCCTTTCTCCCATAATGAACCGCCAGCTTAAGTCGACCAAAAAAATGCAGGAATTGGCCCCGGAGCTGGAAAAAATAAAAGCAAAGTTCAAAAACGATAAACAAAAATTAATGCAGGCGCAAATGGAACTTTACAAACAAAACGGGGTTAATCCTGCCTCCGGCTGTCTTCCCCAAATAGTCCAGTTGATCATTTTAATTTCTCTTTACCAGGCTTTTAATTTAGTTATTAAACCGGACGGCCTGGAGGTGGTGAAAAAAATAAACGAGAGCCTTTATTCTTTCAATCAACTCTCTGTCTCTTCCGCTTTGAATTTAAAATTTCTTTATCTTGACTTGTCAAAACCGGACAAGATACCAGGCCTGGGCATTCCGGGATTATTTGTGATTATGGCCACGGTTTTTCAGTTTTTATCGTCAAAATTAATGATGCCGGTGGTTAAAAAAGAGGAAAAAGCGGCCGCCAAAACCGAAGTAAAAACCGATGATATGGCTTCATCTATGCAAAAACAGATGCTTTATATGTTTCCTCTTATGACTTTGATTTTTGGTTTTACCATGCCGTCCGGAGTGATGCTTTATTGGTTTATTTTTTCTCTTTTTTCTTTTATCCAACAGCAGATCATCAGTAGCAAAGGCAAGAGGATTTTACTAAAATGAACGAAGAAAAAACTAAAATAATTAAGGAGGAAGTTTTTGCTTTGATTTCGCAATTAGGAATTGAGGCTGAAATTGAGATATCAACGGAAGAACAGGCAGAGGAAAAAATTATTAACTTACAGCTGGAATCATCCCAGGCGGCTTCTTTAATCGGTTTTCATGGAGAAACACTGCAGTCTCTCCAGTTGATTATTTCTTTTTTGTGTCATCGGATACTGGGTCAATGGGTAAAGGTTTTGGTTAATGTCGGTGATTACCGGCAGAAAAGAGAAGAGCAGCTGCAAAGGCTGGCCTTAAGTCTGGCGATGAAAGCGAAGTTCTCCGGAGAAGTCCAAACGATGCCTAATCTAAGCGCTTCCGAAAGAAGATTCGTTCATTTGGTTTTAGCGGAGAATCCTGATGTCTATTCTGAATCAGAGGGCGAGGGAAAACAAAGGCAACTTACGATCAAACCCAAGAAATAAATTCTAATCGGGAAAATTCTAAATCCTAATTTCTAAATTCTAAATAAATCTCAATTTTATAAATTCAAAAAACTAAATTTTTTTGGATTTTAATAATTTGAAATTATTTAGGATTTAGTATTTAGAGTTTAGAGTTTCAACTTGAAAATTCTTATATTTCTTCTCTTAGTGGTTCTGCCCTTACAGATAGGCCGGCATTTTTGGCCGTTCTTTGCCTATATTTTTGGTCTAAGAGTCGATTATCTTGCCCCGACGGTTTATCTTCAGGATATTTTGATTCTTTTTCTTTTTTTTACCGGATACAAAAAACTTTTAATCGAATTAAAACAAAAAAAAACGCTTTTTTTAATTTTGATTCTTTTGGGATTGATTTCCGCCAATTTGTTTATTGCCGGCTCATTTTTTGTTTCAATCTTTTCCTGGTTAAGAATAGGTGAATTTGTATTTCTGGGGCTGATTATCAGGCGGAATTCCCAAACAGTTTTAAAAATTCTGCCAAAAATTGTGCCTTTTTGGATAATGGGAGAATTTTTGATTGGCTTACTTCAGATTATTAAGCAATCTTCCTTGGGGGGGATTTTTTGGTATTTGGGAGAAAGATCTTTTAATATTTTTACTCCCGGGATTGCCAAAGCTTCTGTGCTTGGAAATGTTTTTTTAAGGCCCTACGGTACTTTTTCCCACCCTAACAGCCTGGCGGGGTTTATTTTAGTGGGGCTGATTTTTATTTTTACGCAAAAGAATCTTTTTTGGATGGATAAAATTGCTTTACTTTGTGGTTTGTTTCTTTTGATTTTATGCTTCTCGCGGACGGTTTGGCTGGCGGTTTTGTTTTTAAGCCTGATTTACATAATTTGGAGAATAATTGATAAACAAAGAATAAAGTTGTTCGAATTTTCTTATTATTTTATGGCCGGTGCCGGACTGATAATCGTTTTTCTTTTTACCAAATCGGTGATTGAAACCGCTTCTTTTGAAAATCGGAGGATTTTGGCCGTTTTTGCTCTTGTTTTAATCAAAAAATATCCCTTTTTAGGGGTCGGTGCCAATAATTTTTTAATCAGCCTTTCCCGCTCAGGGCTTTCCTGGCCGGTAGTCTCTTTTTTACAGCCGGTGCACAACGTGTTTCTCTTAACAGGAGCTGAGATAGGCCTGATAGGACTTTTTATTTTTACCATATTTTTGTTACTTACTATCCGGAAGATTCTTCAATTTCATCCGCCAAATCGGCGGATCAAATTTCAAATTTCGATTGCCTTGCTGGCAATTATTTTTACCGGTCTGTTTGACCATTATTGGTTGACTTTAATCCAAAATCAGCTTTTATTTGTTTTAGTTTTAGGTTTGGCTTGGTCGGAGAGGGTGGTAGAATAAAAGCATGGGATTAAAAACCAAAGTTTTTAAAAATACGGTTTTCCAGATTGCCGGTCGAAGCTTGACTATTTTAATTTCTTTATTAACTACGGCTGTACTGACTAGAACGCTCGGAGTAGAAACTTTTGGTGATTATGTTTTCATTACGTCCATTGTTTTGCTTTTTGTGGGACTAACCGATTTTGGCACAATTACTATCGGCGTCCGCGAGGCTTCAGTTTCCTTGGAAAAGAAAGAGAAAATTTTCGGGAGTGTCCTTAGTTTAAGAATAATCATTTCCTTATTTATTTTTATCGCTTTTAATTTGCTTATTTACTTTCTTCCTCAATTTGCCGGACTAAGAGAGCCGTCGTTGATCGCTTCCTTCGTCATTTTATTTTTAATTTTACGGACGACCATGCAAGCGGTTTTACAAGTTTTTTTGAGATTGGACTTGGCTTCATTTTTGGAAGTGATTGCTTCCTTGTTGGCTTTACTCTTTATCGGCTCGTTTTTATTGTTGGGTATAAAAATCAACTTATTTTGGTTGATGATTTTTTGGTCAGTTTCGGCACTTGCCTCCGGGATTGCCGGACTTTATTATGTTAAAAAACTTATTTCCTTCAAGTTAAATTTTAACAAAGATGATTTGTTTAAAATTTTCAAACAGGCAAGCCCTCTGGGGGTTTATCTGCTGGTTTATGCCGTTTATGACCGGGGGATTGACAGCTTTTTTCTAAAGACCTTTGTTAACAGCGAGGCGGTTGGTTTTTATGGCTTGGCGTATAAGATTCACGGTAATTTAATTTTTGGAGCCGCTTTTTTAATGAATAGTCTGTTTCCGATTATTTCTGCCTTAAAAAATGATGAAGAAAGATTAAAGTTAATTTTTAAGAAAGCTTTTTCGGTTTTATTTTTTTTCGGTTTACTCTCTTTATTTTTAGGCACACTTTTTGCCCCGCTGATTATCAGAATCATCTCCGGTGCCAAATTTGTTTTGTCAGTTAATATTTTAAGGATTCTTCTTTTTGCCACCTTTTTTTCTTTTTTAAACCACCTTAATGGCTATTTGCTGATTTCCTTAAATGAACAAAAGAAATTGCTTGTTTTTTCGCTTTTTTCTCTGATATTAAATTTGGTTTTAAATACAATTTTTATTCCCAGATACTCTTTTTGGGCGGCGGCGGCGGTTACCGTCTTGACAGAAGGATTGATTTTTGTTTTAACCAGTGTATATCTAAAAAGAAAATATCAACTGACCATTTCCGGCCAAGAATTAAAGAACAATTTGTTTTTGTTTTTAAAAAAAAGAAAGTCTTTTTTTGATTTTTGAACTAAAAAGATGAAAAATATAAAAATTTTTACTGACGGCGGTTCGCGCGGTAACCCCGGTCCTTCGGCCATCGGTGTTTTAATTTTGGATGAAGAAGGAAAAGAGCTGTTCAGACTGGGAAAACAAATTGGAACCGCGACCAATAATATCGCAGAATATTCTGCCGTCCTGGAAGCTCTTTTGTGGATTAAAAATAATTTAACCGGTCATGACTTAAACTTACAATTTTATTTGGACTCAAGTTTAGTCGTCAATCAGCTTAATGGAAAGTTTAAAATCAGAAACCAGGAGTTAAAAAAAATCATTGTCAAAATAAAAAATTTGGAAAAAGAAATTTCAAAAAAAATAAGCTACTTTCATGTCGCCAGAGAAAAAAATAAAACTGCCGACTTCTTGGTAAATTCAGCTTTCTAATTTTTTCTTTCACATATTTTCATAAAAAAATTTTTTCTAACTCTTGTTTCTTTGTTGGAAATTAACTAAAATTTTATCAATGCCCGAAGAATATTCTTTATCTACAGAAATTGGTTCCTCCACTAACGTCCTGATCATTGACGAAGTGGGTGAATTTGTCAGCCTATTGGTCGACAGTTTACTTTCCCGGGGTTTTAACGTTTATTATTTTGGACACGAACCAAAACTTTTTTTTGAATATCTTTCCCATAAAAAAACTTTTGTTTATTTAACCGAAGTGAATGAAGAAACCAGTTTTGAAAAAATTGACTATTTGTATTTTTTTCCTAAAATCGATTTGGATAATTTGCGAAAAGTCGTTTTTTTGAATAGAAATTTTCACTGTCACGTTTTGATCGGAATTGATTATGGTTTTCAACAAGCAAGTGAATTGGAAGATCTTTCTTTGTCCAAAGAATTCGTTTTCAAACTGGTTTTGTTTAAAGATGTTTTCGGGCCCCGGGTAACTTCCGGCAATCTTGGTCAGATTTTTTCAACCGCTTCTGTGGGTGACAGAGTAATGATCGAACAATCAGCCGAAGAGCTGGTATCGCCGCTTTACTCGGATACTCTGATTAAAGAACTGTTAAGAGTTTCCTTTTTACCTTACGGAAAAGGCAGAATCTATTTGATAAAAACGGAAGAAATTAACGGCCAAGAATTGGTTTCCTTATTGGCGGGGGTTTTCCCTGAAGTTAGTTTTGTCTTAAACCAAAATCAATCTTTTAAAGAAAACGGTTTTGTCCCTAAAAGCGGAAAAACAATAAATATCAGGGAAAATGTTGGTTTTAGGGTCGAGGAAACTGCGGAATGGTTTTTAAGAGAGGGGAGGAGCCGGTTAGTCAAAAATCAAGAAGAACCAAAAATTGATAATCCTCGTTTTTCCACTGAAATCGTTCAGGAAACGGCACCGCCGCCGCCCAGTCTCGAGGTTTTGTTTGCCGAAAAGGCGAATGATGACACGGCCAGTCAAGAAGTCAAGCCGGAAGAAGAAAAAAAAGAAACGAATCTGGTCGAGACCTATTGGCAGGAGGATAAAAAAAAGAAAAAATTTGTCAGAAAAGGTTTTTTTGTTTTTCTCTCTTTTCTTTTTATATTTTTTTGCTTTTTCGTTATCCCGATGGGGTTGGTGCTGATTTTTGGTATAAACGGTTTTGATAGTTTTAAATCAACCAAGGCGGGCTTGGAAAAAGGGGAGTTTGAAGAGGCTTTTAAAAGCAGTCAAAAAGCGGAAAAATATTTTGAAATTTCCCAAAAAACCCTTTCTTTGGCTAGTCCTTTTTATAGTCTGATAGGACTGGAAAAGCAGGCGAAGTCAATTTCCAGCTCAATTTCTTTCTCAATTCAGATTAACCAATCACTTAAGGCGTTTTTACAAACTTTTGTCAAAATTACCGAGGCAGGAGGCGGTTTCTTAAAAGGGGAAAGCGTCGATTGGCTGGAAGTGCAAAGGATAATCAAGACCAATTACGCATATGCTTATCAGCAAGCTTCTTTAGCCCAATCTTCTTTAAAAGAGGCGGAGGCGGGCTTTTCTTATTTTAAAAAGAACGACATCTTCAGTTTGGCGGGTGAATATTTGCCGGAATACCGGGATAAGCTTTTGAAGGGCCAGTCTTTAGCTTTGGTTTTACCGGAAATAGTCGGGGTCGGCGGCCGGAAAACATACTTGGTTCTTTTTCAGAATAATTTGGAACTGCGGCCGACCGGTGGTTTTATCGCCGCTTTCGGAATTGTCAGCCTGGAAAACGGGAAGCTGGTTAATTTTGAAGTTCATGATATCTATGAAGCAGACAATCAGTTAAAAGGCCAAGTTGAACCGCCGGCAAAAATAAAAACAATTTTAGGGGAACAAGTTTGGTATTTCAGAGATTCTAATCTTGACCCTGAATTTTCTTCTTCGGCCGAAAAAGCTCTTTGGTTTTTGGACAAAGAAATGAATGTTTCCGCCGACGGTGTTATTGCCGTAAATCTCAAACTGGTAGGAAAAACACTTAATATCTTGGGAGAGATAAAGGCCCCGGATTATGCCGATGAGATTTCTGCTGACAATTTGTTGCAAAAAGTTATTCAATATTCGGAAACAACCAATCTTGATAAGGGTCTGAACAAACAAGAGTTTTTGGTGAGTTTAATTAAGGCGGTTTACAACCAGGCTCAGAAAGCCGAATCTAAAGAGGTTGTTGGTTTAGAAGGGGTTGTTTTTTCTCTACTGGAAAATAAGGAGATATTGTTTTATTCTTCCGATGAAAATACCGAAGCGCAGATTGCCGATTTAGGCTGGGACGGCAATTTCAGGCAGTATCAAAATAAAGTTGAAGGCTATTCGATTTATAACGATTATTTTTCGATAAATGAAGCCAATATGGGGATTAATAAAGTCAACTATTTTATGGATAGAACAATCGGCCATGAGATAAAAATTAGCTCTCAGGGAACAGTTCAGGAAAAATTGGTGTTAAACTACGAGAATAAAAGCCCTTCGGAAAACTGGCCGGCGGGGACTTATAAAAATTATGCGCGGATTTATCTTCCTAAAGGAACAAAACTTATTTCCATTCTGAAAACCGACCCGGAAAATAGTAATATCTGGACTCCTTTTACCGACAGCGCCATGGAAGTTTACGAGGAGTACAATAAAACGGTTTTGGACTTGCTTTTTGAAGTACCGGTTAAGACCAAGATTAAACTGGAGATAAATTATGAACTGATTGAAATAATTAATCTTTCGGCCAAGATTAATTCGTATCTCCTGATGGTCCAAAGACAGCCTGGGGCTTATTCCGACAACTACAACCTAATTATTTCGTTTCCGGAAAACCTTATTCCCTTAAGAGTAATTCCTAAGGCTGTTATTGGAGGAGGGAAACTGTTAATTAATGAAAAATTAGACCGTGACCGTATTTTTCAGATTGATCTGGCGATTTAGAGCCTTGCAATAAGAATTACTCTCTGTTAAAATTCAGCCTATGTCGGAAATTAAACTAACCGCTCAAAAAAGAACTTTGGTGGGAAAAAAGGTCAAAAAGTTAAGGAAAGAAGGCCTGATTCCGGCTAATATTTTTGGTAAAAAGATCAAGTCTCAATCTCTGTCGCTTAATAAAAAAGAGTTTGAGAAAGTTTTTGCAGAAGCAGGGGAAACCGGAATTGTTAACTTAACCGTTGAAGGGGAAAAAGAAAACCACCCCGTAATGATTCAAAATCTGCAAAAAGGTCCGGTCACCGATGAAATTCTTCATGCCGACTTAAGACAAGTTATTCTTACCGAGAAAGTGACAGCTGATATTCCGGTTGAAATGACGGGCGAGGCTCCGGCGGCCGAACAAAAATTGGGAATATTAATCCAGAATATTTCTGAGATTGAAGTTGAAGCTTTACCTTTGGATTTGCCGGAAAAGTTTGTCGTCGATGTTTCCGGATTAAACAATGTGGGGGATGAGATTTTGGTTAAGAGTATCAAAGTTGACAAGGCCAAAGTTGAATTGAAAATTGACGAAAGCCAAGTTGTGATCAAGATTGAGCCTTTGGCTAAAGAAGAAGTCGCTCCGCCGCCGGTTGAGCCGGAAGAAGGAGAGGCGCCGGAAGGTGAGGCGGCTCTGCCAGCTGAAGGTGAGGAAAAATCACCTGAACCACCTTCGGAAGAGAAAAAAGAATAAAGGTTTTTTAATTACCCCAAAGTTTTTCAATCTTTAAGAGAGTTTCGTTGTTGGGGTCGATTTCTTTTGCTTTCTGAAGCGCCCAAAGAGCTTTTTCTTTGTCGCTGCTTTTGTAATATGCCACCGCCAGCTGAATCCAACCGTCACGGTAATCCGGCCTTTCCTGTGCCAGCTGTTCCCATTTGTAAATAGTTTCCTGGTCCGCTTTTACCTGAGCCTGCATTCCCAGGGTTCTTAGGTCCATTCTTTGTTTTTCGCTGTTTAGGGCGGTGGTGGCGGCAATAAAAAAAAGCAAGCCAACCAGAACATTTTTGGGGAGATGCTTGGCTTTCCTGTCCAGATAAGAAAAGGGATTCCAAGGTTGTCTTTTTAAATTTCTGGCCACGGACTTATTATGAGGGGTTCTTTTTGATTTGGCAAGAGAGACCAGATTTTCTCGGTAATAAAAGGCATAAAAGGATGGAGAAGACGTAAGCTAGTATTAAGTATTAAGTATAAAGTATTAAGGGCGTTAGGGTCAGAAAGACGGGGCTTGACCATTTCAATATACTTGTCACAAAAAGAGTGCCAGAAGAATTCATAAATTGTCTCTGCTGCCTGGCCAAAATGGTAGGTCTCGATTTGTTTGGTAACTACTTTGACAGTTTTGTCTAATTCTTCCAAAATCCACCTGTCGTCTGGGTGGGGGTGAGAAGTGAGAGGTGTGTCGGGAAGTGAGGGCGGGAGGTAAGAGATAACAAATCTGGAAGCATTCCAGATTTTGTTGGCAAAGTTTCTCATAGCAATTATTTTTTCTTCAGAGACCACAAAATCACTGGCGGGAGCGATTCCAAAAACAAGAGACATTCTTAAAGCATCGGTCCCGTATTTTTCTGTCATTGTCAGAGGGTCGATGACATTGCTCTTGCTTTTACTCATTTTTTGGCCATTTTTATCAACCACTCTTGAGTGTAAATGAACCGTTTTAAAAGGAACTTCACCTGCCAAATATAACCCGAACATAATCATTCTCGCAACCCAGAAAAAAAGAATATCCCACAAAGTGTCCATGACGGAGGTGGGGTAAAAATATTTAAAATCCTCAGAGCTTCGTGAGGGGTTTTCAGGATTAAATCCAAGAGTATTAAGCGGCCATTGGCCGGATAAAAACCAAGTATCAAAAGTATCGGTTTCTTGAACGAGACGGGTGCTCTGACAAACGGGGCATTTTTCGTTTTCTTTTATTTCAAATTTTGCTTCGACAGGAGCGGTTAATGACTGAAGACCGTTTTTGATCTCTTCAAAACTGTATTTGTCTTTGATTTCAGCGAAAGTACCGAAAACAAAATTTTTACCCTTGTCTAAAAAATTAATTTTGATTTGCGGATTACAATCCAAACAATACCAGGCCGGAATTCTTGGTCCCCAAACTATTTGGCGGCTGATATTCCAATCTCTTATATTGTTCATCCAATCTAAGTATTGCTTTTTGAAACGTGGGGGAAAAAATTTTACTTTTCCCTCTTCGGCGGCTTTTATGCTTGGTTCGGCCAGAGGCTCAATTTTAACAAACCATTGCGGCATTAATAAAGGCTCAATAACATTTTTACAACGATAGCAGAAACCAACGGTATGATGAAGGGGTTCGGTTTTAATTAATTTTCCCAAGTTTTTAAGAAGTTCGATTGATTTTTCTCTTGCTTCTTTCGGGAAAAGCCCTTCAAGCTCAGGAACCGCGTTGATCATTTTTCCCGATGGATCAATACAGGAAATGGCCGGTAATTTATGTTTTTGGCCGATTTCAAAATCAGTGGCATCATGTCCAGGCGTAATTTTCAAAGCGCCGGTACCAAAATCTATTTCAACTAATTCGTCGGAGATAATGGGAATTTCTTTATTAATAATAGGCACAATTGCTTTTTGACCGATAATTTTAGTAAAACGTTTATCTTTAGGATTGACAGCAACAGCCACGTCCGCAAAAATCGTTTCCGGCCGGGTGGTGGCGATTTGAATCGGACCATAATCTAAGTAGTAAAGAAATTCATCTTTTTCAAGATGGTCAACTTCCAGTTCAGAAAAAGCAGTGCCGCAGAAAGTGCAGTAATTAACAATTTTTTCTTTACGATAAACAAGACCGTCATCATAAAGTTTTTTAAAAGCGGTAAAAACATTTTTTAGGATTTCAGGCTCCAGGCTATAATGATATCTGGTCCAGTCCATTGAGAATCCAAGTTTTTTCATCTGGGAAATGTTTATCTCCCGATTTTCTTCCACAAAATTCCAAATCATCCGGTATAGAGTTTGGCGGTCAAAATCAAACCGGCTTTTACCTTCTTTTTTTAGTTTCTTTTCAAAAACGAATTGAGTTTCAATACCGGCATGATCGCTTCCCGGAAGCCATAAAACCGGTTCGCCTAACATCCGATGGTATCGGCACATGATGTCCTCGATAGTAAAAACAGCGTGTCCCATATGCATTGGGTCATTGGCATTGGGAAGAGGGAGGATAATGGAAAATGGCTTTTTGCCCGTCTCGCCTCGCTTCGCGAGTCGAAGCCGAGGCGGAGTCTTATCAATTTTTGGCGTAAAATACCCACCTTTTTCCCAAAGAGAGTAAATTTCCGCCTCTGTTGTTTTAGGATTGTAAGTTTTATCCATTAGATGTATTTTATCATTTGTGCTAAAATTTAACAGTCATGAAGATTGTTTCCTGGAATGTTAATGGATTAAGAGCCGTTTTCAATAAGGGTTTTTCTAAATGGCTTAAAGAGATTGATGCCGGCATTGTTTGTCTTCAGGAAATTAAACTTCAAGAATTCCAATTATCAAAGCAGTTAATTTCTCCGGGTAATTATCTATCTTATTTTAATTTTGCCGAGAAAAAAGGTTATTCCGGTGTTGGTGTTTATACGAAAGAAAAACCTCTAACAATTGAAAACCAGCTGGGTTTAGGAAGGTTTGACCAAGAAGGAAGAATATTAAAACTGGAATATCCCGATTTTACCTTAATAAACCTTTATATTCCCCACGGCGGAAGAAAAAAAGAAAATCTGCAGTATAAACTTGATGTCTATAAAACCCTACTTGATCAACTGAAGAATCTTAATAGTAAAAAAATAATTATGATAGGGGATTTTAACGTTGCCCATGAAGAAATAGATTTGGCGCGGCCAAAGGATAATCATAAAAACATAATGTTCACTACGGAAGAGAGAAAACAACTTGATGAAATAGTGGATTTAGGATTTATTGATACTTTTAGAAAATTTAATAAAAAGGGAGGAAACTATACTTGGTGGCCGTATTTTGTAAATGCCAGAGAGCGAAATTTAGGCTGGCGGATTGATTATATTTTTGTTTCCAAACCACTTTCGAATAAACTAAAAGATGCATTTATTCTCAAAGACGTTTACGGTTCAGACCATTGCCCAGTGGGGATAGAGAAGCGATAGGAAGAGACCAAACTTTGTGCTACAATTTGTTCAAGATGAAAAAAGTTCCCAAAGAGCTTCAGCCATTTCTTTGGTCAGTCAAGACAGATCAATTAGACTGCCAAAAAGACAAAATCTACATCATTAATCAGATTTTGGCTTATGGGGGTCTTAAGGAAATTAAATGGTTATTCAAAAATTATCCTTTAAAAGTGGTTAGGGATGTTTTTTTGCACCACCCGATAAAGACTTATCGTGCATCAACTTTTAATTTTGTTAAAGAAATCCTTCTTGAGGTGGGAAATACGCTTCTTGTTAAGGAGAAATATGTTGTCAATACACCTCGAATTATTAGATAAGGAAAGAAGGAAAGTTTTTGAGAAATTGAGCGCTTTCTTCCAAACTGCTGTTTTAGGTGGAGGAACTGCTTTGTCCTTGCAGATAGCTCACCGTCTCTCTTTTGATTTTGATTTATTTTTAAAAAAACCGCTAAAAAAAGAAGACCTTTTGAAAATAAAAAGGACTTTTAAACTAACGGAAATCCAAATAAACACCCCCGAACAATTGACGGTTATTACTGACAACAAGGTAGATATTACCTTGCTTTATTACCCGTACAAATCAGTATTTCCTAAAATTGTTACTCCATCTTTACCTCTTTGCGCTATTGAAGACATTGCTGCTGATAAAGCCTATACTGTTGGCCGCCGGGCAGTCTGGAGGGATTATGTTGATTTGTTTTTTATCTTAAAATGGGGCTTCGTTGATATTTTCAAGCTGGTCAAATTAGACGAGCAGAAATTTGGAGTCGAATTTAATCCAAAACTCTTTTTAGAACAATTAATTTATTTCGAGGATATTGAGATTTCGAAAATGTCTTTTATCAAGGAAGAGCCTTCAGTTTTAGAGATTCAGGATTTCTTAAAGCAACAGGTAAGGCTTTTTAAAGAAAAAGAACTGGGGGGAGATTTTTAAAGAGTGAAAATAATTTCCTGGAATGTTAATGGATTAAGAGCTGTTTTTAATAAGGGTTTTTCCAAGTTGTTTAAAGAGATTAATGCCGACATTGTTTGTCTTCAAGAAATTAAACTACAAGAATCGCAATTAACAAAGCAATTAATTTCTCCAAATAATTTTCTATCCTATTTTAGCTTCGCTGACAAAAAAGGTTATTCCGGCGTTGGTGTTTATACAAAAGAAAAACCTCTGAAAATTGAAAACCAGCTGGGTTTAGGCAGGTTTGACCAAGAAGGAAGAATGTTAAAACTGAAATATCCTGATTTTACCTTGGTAAACTTTTATATACCCCATGGTGGAAGACAAAAAGAAAATTTGTCTTACAAGCTGGAAGTTTATGAGCTGCTTCTTAACTTTCTAAGCAAAATTAAAAACCAAAATGTGATCGTGATTGGTGATTTTAATATTGCCCATCAGGAAATCGATTTGGCAAGACCAAAAGATAATCAGAAAAATATTATGTTTACCCCAGAGGAGAGAAGAAAGCTTGATGAAATTATTCAGTTAGGATTTATTGATTCTTTCAGAATATTTAATAAAAAGGGAGGAAATTATACTTGGTGGCCGTATTTTGTAGATGCCAGAGAGCGAAATTTAGGGTGGAGGATTGATTATATCTTTGTTTCCAAACCACTTTGGAATAAACTAAAAGGTGCATTTATTCTCAAAGACGTTTACGGTTCAGATCATTGTCCAGTCGGGATAGAATTAATAAACTAAACTTTAATTACACAATTTATATTACTCTTGACAGTAGGATAAGACTTAATATAGGATGAAGTTTAATTATAGAAAAACACACCTTTATTTATTAAGACAAGCCTTTTGTGGAAGAATATAAAGTAAAATTTATTAATTTCTTATTAAATGCTGGTGCGTTAAAGATCGGAAGTGACTTCACTTTAAAAAGTAAAAGAATCTCTCCTTGGTTTGTCAATATTGGAGATTTTAACGAAGGGGAATCTTCGGCAATTCTTGGAGAATTTTATGCAGACTCTATTTTAAATTCCGGCGAAACTTTTGATTTACTATATGGCATTCCCGAAAAAGGAAATGCTTTGGCGGTAGCAACGGCAATTGGACTGGCTAAAAAAGGGAAAAACGTTCCCTGGTTTTTTACCAGAAAGGTAGCTAAAGAATATGGAGAAGCAACTAATCTTTCTCCGGCTGAAAGAATTAAAGCTTTAGTTGTTGGTAGAGCTCCTAAAGAAGGTCAAGCAATACTCCAACTTGATGATGTTTTCACCGCCGGGGACGCAAAATATCAGGCCAGAGAAGTTTTACAGTCTTTAGGGAATTTTAAGCTTCCCTTATTGGCGATTGCGGTAGACAGGCAAGAGGTTGGTGTTGATGGAAAAAGCGCCATTGAAGAGTATGAACAGATAACCGGGACGAAGGTTGTTTCAGTGGTAAACGCCCTTGATGTTTATTCTTTTTTAAAAAAGAACACTCCCGTAAAAACTCCCAACGGAGAAATCAAAAAAGAGGACCTCGAGAGAATGGCTAATTATTTAAGAGTTTACGGGACAAATTCTGTCAAAATAACCGTTGGTAAATTTGAACAGAAAATTATTAAGCAAGAAAGAAGTGTTATTCCCGCTTGTGATGTTCCAACTTTAGAGGAATTTGAGATCTTGGTGAAAGAAACGGCTTCGGTTAAGGGTATTGGCGGATATAAGATTGGTTTCGAATTAGGTTTAGGTTACGGGTTAGAAAAAGTTGTAAAGATGGCAAGAAAATATACAAACAAACCGATTATTTATGACCATCAAAAAGCCGGAACAGATATTCCTGATACGGGAAAGAACTTTGCCGAAGTTTGTAAAAAAGCGGAAGTGGATGCAGTTATTTTCTTTCCTCAATCGGGACCGGAAACAGAAAGAGCCTGGATTTATCATGCTTTAGATAAGGGATTAAAAGTTATTGTGGGCGGGAGAATGACTCATCCTGCTTATGCGGTAAGTGAAGGAGGTTTTATAACCGATGAGGGAGCTTTGGAGATGTATCGGATAGCCGCAAAAGTAGGAATAAATAATTTTGTCGTTCCTGGCAATAAACCGGAGATTATAGAACAGATAAGAGGGGTAGTCGAGGCGGAAGGAGTAAACCCAATATTTTATGCTCCGGGTTTTATTGCCCAAGGCGGAAATATTTCCGACGCGGCAAAAGTTGCTGGAGATCGATTTCATGGAATTGTTGGTAGAGGAATTTATCAAGCGGTAGACAAAAAAGCAGCTGCGATTGAACATACTTCTCAATTGTAAATTTCAAATATAATGATAGACCCACACGTTCACTGTAGAGATTGGGATCAAAATTACAAGGAGACCATCAAGCATGCACTTCTAGTGGCGAAAAAGATTGGTAGTAGCGGAATTTTTGATATGCCCAATACCTCTCCGCCAATTAATTCAAGAGAAGCAATAGAACGGAGATTAACAGATGCTGCTAAAATTAAAAGCCCTGTTTTTTATGGAATTTACGCAGGATTGACTTCTGATAAAAACCAAATTAAGGAAGTAGTAAAAACATGGAAAGAACTTTTTCCGAAAGTGGTGGGTTTGAAAATGTTTGCCGGACATTCGGTTGGAAATTTAGGTATCGTTAAGGAAGAAGAACAAAAATTAGTTTACCAAACTTTGGCAGCAGAGGGGTACGATGGTGTTTTGGCCGTCCATTGCGAAAAAGAATCTTTATTGAAGCCAGACCTTTGGAATCCTGTGAATCCGAAGTCACATTCTTTTGCTCGTCCACCAGAATCGGAAATAGAGTCAGTCAAAGACCAAATAAATTTTGCTCAAACAAGTAAATTTAAGGGGGTTTTACACATTGCTCATGTTTCAGTTCCCGAATCAATAGATTTGATCGAGAGAGCAAGACGACAAAAGAAAATTAGAATAAGTTGCGGGTTAACTCCCCATCATTGTCTTTTAAATTATGATTTGATACCTGAATCAAAGAAAGGGTTATTGTATAAGGTGAACCCGCCATTAAGAAGTAAGGAATCTTCAGAAAAAATGTTAATTTTCTTAAAAGAAGGAAAGATTAATTGGATAGAGACTGACCATGCTCCGCATACCTTGAAGGATAAATTAGAAGAGCCATTTATGTCAGGATTTCCCGGATTACCTTTTTATCCTCATTTTTTAAAATTTTTACTCGGGAATGGGTTTTCAAAATTACAAATAAGAAATCTAACTCATAATAATATTTGTAATACATTTGGTATTAATCTTCCGGAATTATCTGAAATTCCTGATTTAGGATTAGATAATGAATATGAGGTTGATGTTTATAGGGAAAAAAGAAAATGAGTCTTACCGAAAAAAGACAAATAGGTTCCAAAAAAGTCATGCCTTTTACGATTCCTTCAGGAATTATCACCACAGAGCCTTCTTGTTTGGAAAGAATAGCAAGAGAAATTCCGGAGTTGGGAGTATTGACAACGAAGAGTATTGGTTCAGAACCACGGGTTGGGAATAGGGAACCGATTCTTGCCCAATATATTCCTCGAGGATTTGTGAATGCGGTCGGGTTAACTAATCCGGGGGCTGAGGAATTTGCAAAAAAACTTTCTACAATTGCTTTTCCACCGGATAAATTTTTGCTTGCCTCGATATTCGGAAAAGATGAATCTGAATTTGTTTTTGTCGCCAGGACTTTAGAAAAATATGTTGATGGATTTGAATTAAATCTTTCTTGTCCTCACGCCAAGGGTTATGGCATGCAGTTAGGACAAGATAAAGACGTGGTAGGAAAGATAACCCAATCGGTTGTTCATTCGGTAAAAAAACCAGTTTTTATCAAATTGACTCCTAATGCGGGCAATATTGGAGAAATTGCCAAAGCGGCCATTGACTCGGGAGCTTATGGTATCGTGGCAATAAATACAGTCGGTCCCGGTTATTATTCGATAGATGGGCTTCCTGTTTTAACTAATAAAGTCGGTGGAATTTCTGGAACAGGAATAACCCCCCTTGGACTTAGATGTGTAAGAGACATCCGGCAAGCTGTTGGCGAGAATATTCCCATAATTGGTATGGGGGGAATAAAAAACGCTACGGATGTTGGAGCTTATGCCGCCGCAGGAGCAGATTTTTTTGGAATCGGTAGTGCTTTAGCCGGAATGGAGGAAATAGAAATTAAGAATTATTTTTTCGCCCTAATCGGAGACATAAACAATAATTGTCGGACAAATAATGCGGAAAATTTACTAAAACAGGTTGATATGCATTATAGAAAAGTAAAGATTGAAGAGAAAATAGATTCTAGTTGCGACTTTAAGGTTATTAGAACCAATGAAACATTGACTGCCGAGCCTGGGCAATTTATATTTGCCTGGATTCCGGAAGTGGGCGAGAAACCTCTTTCGGTTATGGATGATAGACCTTTAACCTTGGGGGTTTTAGAAAGAGGTGAATTTACCAGAAAATTAAATTCTCTTAGGAAGGGAGACTGCTTTTATATTCGTGGTCCTTATGGTAAAAAACTTAATATTAATTTTAACTTAGATACGGTTCTTGTCGGTGGAGGTTGTGGAATCGCCGGATTAACTCTAATTGCCAGGAGAGCAGCTAAGCGGTTAAATAATAAAAGATTGGTTATTCTTTTGGGTGCTAAAGACAAAGAGCATATTCCCTATTTGGACGTATTTAAAGAGTATGGAGAAGTTCTTGTAGCCACCGAGGATGGAAGTCTAGAATTAAAAGGAAAGGTCACCGATTTGTTTGAAAAAGCCAAATTAACCAAAGAGTGTTATTTCTTTAATTGTGGGCCAGAAAAAATGATTGATGCGGTTATTCCTCTTGAGTTGAATATCTCCAGATCTCAGTTGATATACTCATCTTTGGACTTCATGAC
>Ga0100398_1001214_pt1 | contig 22449 bp, 26 predicted proteins | sample CryGeymeta201522_FD_81568 | JGI IMG/M metagenome (GOLD analysis project Ga0100398, IMG submission 81568) | Groundwater microbial communities from Crystal Geyser aquifers in Utah, USA - Crystal Geyser metaG 2015-22 | ecosystem: Environmental > Aquatic > Deep subsurface > Groundwater | place: USA...
AAGTGAGAAAAAGGCTTTGCCTATTTCGAGTATAAATCAATAAAAATCTGCTCGTTTTTCTCGCAGAACCTTTTTCTCCCCCGCAGCAGCGGGGTCGAAATTATAAAAAAACCCGCAAGAGCCAGTCTCGGTTGCTGCTGGGTGAGACAGTTTCTTGCGGGTAAAATGAAAGGGTTAGGTTGATACTTCCTGCCGGGTGGCAAGCCAGTGCTGGTAGTCCTGATTTGCCCAGTTGGCGACACTATAATAGATTTGCAAATTGCCAACCAGCGTCATAATAAAATGAGACCAGTTGTTTTTTGCACGCCACAGTCGCCGGGTAATGTTGGGGTAGGAATAGAATTCTTTGTATCCTTCGTGTAGCAACTGGATGCGGAGCTTTGGTGAAATTGGATGGGCGACCGTCGGCCAGGCGCCATCAAGATGGCCAGAATTATTATCTATCACTTTTCCATTTCTTAAAGCATTTCTTCTCAATGCCGAGCCCGGCAGAAGGGCCAGTAGTGATAGCTGAACAAAATCAAGTTACGCGATTGCCCACTTGATTGTCTCTCGGATGCTCTCTGGAGTTTCTGTGCCGTTGACATCCAAGATAAAAGAGCCCAAGATGAGCAGACCGGCAGCGTGAATTCTCTCGATTGCTTTTTCCGTTGCCTCCCTGCTTAACGATTTAGCGCTGACTGGCCGGTCCAGATTTTCTATGCCGACATAAACTCCGACACAGCCGCTGGCCACCATTTGATCAAGCAATCCTGACAGGCCATCCTTGCCGCAAAGGGCTTTGAGGGTAATCTCGGTCACCCATGGCCGTCCCCTCGCTTGAAGCAGCGGTAAACTTACCTCAAGAGCATCGTTTTGGTCAGCCCCAAAGGAATCATCGTAAAGGAGGTCTGGGAACCAAGTTTTAGGCAGAAGCTTTAATTCCTCTTTAAGCAGCGTTTGGGATTTGCAATGGACGATTCTGCGTCCGCCGGTTACAAGATGAACGGTGCAGAAAGGACAATTCTGCGAGCAGCCAGCTGATGTGCGAATCGCAGTAAAAACATAGAACTTTGGGTTAATCAGATAGTGGGGAGGAAGGACAAATTCCCAGGGTTCGTCGGGGCCGGCCTGGTACACTTTTTGAGTGATTCCATTGGACAAATCTGCCAGGACTTGCTGCCAAAGTTTACTGGTTAAGCGTCCGACAACAATTGAATCAAAATTTTCCAACAGCTCTGCGCCATTGCCTTCCAAATAATTACCAGTAACATCTATTCCCCCGGCAACTACCTTTTTGCCTAAACTGCGAATCATTCGGCTAAGTTGATAAGCCCGTTTTCTTGAGGTTGAAAGGCCGCCTATGCCATAAATATCTGCCTGCGGTAAAGTTTCTTCTGTTAATCGGCCCTGCTGGGTGAGTTCGTCCCAGATGATGATAGTATACAGTTGGTCAGTCATACCGGCTACCTCCAGCAGCCAGCCGGGAGGCATCCATGGGCGCGGTTTGATAATTTTGTGTAACAAAGTAGCCATGCCGGTTAGTACCAGTAGCCAGGGGTGCGATGTGGGATTTTTTGCTAGTTGATGGCTGCGGTCAGGATTCATAAGACAGATTGTCAATTTTCTCACATCTTTCCCCTCCTTTTTTTGATGAATTACAGATTGTTAAGTTGCTAATTACTTCTGTTTTAGTTTAGTTAAACTTTTAGATAAAATCAAATTTTCTATTTTACCGTTGTTCTATAAACTATTTTTAAGCATTGCTTTCAAATTCTTTCTGCCGTAACCGCTTTTGAGATATTCCTCTCTAACTTTTGCATCATCAATAGATGAAAACGCTTCATAATATATCAAGCTTAGTGGACGGCGATTCTTGGTGGCAATAACTTTTCCTTCTTTATGCTGATTCATTCTTCTGCGTAAATCATTGGAAAAGCCGATATATAAACCTCTATCTTTTTTACTTTTTAAAATATATACATAATGCATTTTTGTGGTTGCGTCTGACGCGACATTTCACCTTATCTTACTCTGTTTCTTCGCGTCAAACGCTTCGAAACCGCGTTCGACGCGGTGGTCGGGGTGGGCAGATTCGAACTGCCGATCTCAGCGTCCCGAACGCTGCGCCTTGCCACTAGGCCACACCCCGTTGTACCCTTTGATTATACTGCAAAATTGAGGTATAATAAAGATATCTCATTACATTCGCTATCTTTGTTACTCTTTCCAGTCGTAATAAAGACAGCTTGTTGACACTCACTATCTTTTTTACTTCCGTTGGTCGTAATAAAAAGGGTGAGCCCCTGTAGTTCAATGGACAGAACAGAGGCGTCCTAAGCCTTAGATGTAGGTTCGATTCCTACCAGGGGCACCATGGGTAGTTATAAGTGATAAGTTATAAGTGATAGGGAACAGGCAACAAAACTAAAAATCAAAGCAAAAAAATGCAAAGAAAAGAGAAAATTAAACTTTCAATTTGGCTTTTGATCATCGGTATGGTGGTCGGACTGCTGGTGACGGCCCAGCTGAAAAGCAAGCCGCAGCGTCCTTCCAGCACGCCTTTGTCCAACTACACCCTTTTGAAAGAAAATCAGGAAAATTTGACCAAAGAACAAGCGGATTTGAAAAACCAAATCTCACTGCTGCAAAATCAGATTTTGGATATTGGCCAAAAGCTTAAGAAAACGCAGTCATCATCCCGCCAGCAGGTTGACCAGCTGGCAGTTTTGAAAGATAAAACCGGCCTGACCGAGCTGCGGGGCAAAGGAGTAGTTATCACTTTAGACGACTCGGCCCAATTTCCAGCCAGCTCAAATTCCATTGCCCACGCCGCTGATATGCGCGACTTGGTGAATTTTTTATGGACGCAGGGCGTCTCCGGCATTGCCATTAACAATGAAAGAATTGTGGCTTCGACTTCTATTGATTGTATTGTCAATACCGTGATGATTAACAATACCAAAATGACCACGCCGTTTGTGATGTCCGTTGTCAGCGACAACAAGGATTTAAAAGGATATATTGAGAAAAATGACAATCTGACGTCAATTTGGCAACGAGTCAAGAACGAAGGGCTGAAATTTGCAATTATAGAATCAGATAATATAATATTGCCTGTCTACAAGGGAAGTTTGGTGGTTGATTATGCCCAACTTCAGTGAAAAAATGAAGAAAAATTCGCATTGGCTAATTTTTATTATTGCCGGCACAGTTTTGGGCTTTTTATTCACCCAGCAGTTTTATCTGCAGAAAAAAATTGCCGGGGAAGTCCAACCGGAAGGCATTTCCGATTTGGCAATTCAGGTTTTGCAGCTTTCCAAATCCAATGACGGACTTAAAAAGGAAATTGCTAAATTGGCTGATGAGAAGCAATTGAGCGAACGTTCGGTTTTTGACCGGGATACAGCCGCCAGCACCTTGAACAAAGATATTAAAAAATACCAGATATTAACGGGCGATGGAGCGATTTCGGGACCCGGCGTAGAAATAAAAATTGAACGAAAAATGCAGCTGACGCAGTGGGTTGATCTTGTCAATGCCATCCGCAACATCGGCGCAGAAGGCATTGCCGTCAATAGTAGAAGAATTATTTTTAACCAGGGCATTACAGACAAAGATCTTTCGCCGCCCTATACCATCGATGTGGTGGGCAATGCGGATTTGCTTTACGGCTCCTTAAGCCGGCGCGGGGGGATTTTAGATGAAATTGCGCAAGGTCAAGTGACCCAAAAAGATTTGTTGATCTTGCCCAGCGCACAGGCCGGAAATCGTTGACCTAAGAGACATTGAAGATTATAATGAAATTAAGATGAGCAATAATAAAATTGAAATTTCATGGGCCTCAATTTTCAGGGTATTAGCCGTTGTTTTGGGAGTGCTGTTTATATTCAAAATTGCTCAAGTGATTGCCTTGTTTTTTGTCGTTGTCGTTCTCGTGGCCGCTTTCTCGCCGATTGTTGATAATTGGTCAAGGTATATACCGCGCATCTTGGCGGTGATTTTATTATATTTACTCGGCCTGGTAATTTTGGCGACAACGGGATTTTTGATTATCCCGCCACTGATTGATCAGCTTCAGGCCTTGGCTACTAATTTACCCACTTATTTTGAAAAAATTCTGCCGCTTTTGCAAAACTGGAAAAATCTCATTAATTCGTCCCAGCAAAGCTTAACTTCAATTTCACAGACCATCTCACAGGTTTCTGCCGGTATTTATTCCACGACAATTGGTTTTATCGGCGGCCTTATCGCTTTCGTCACTATTTTTGTTTTAACATTTTATATGCTGCTGGAGAAAAATGCAGTTCGCGATTTAATCGTTTCTTTCTTGCCGATTGAGAAAAGAGAGCAGATAATTATTGCCTTGCGCAAAATTATCGCTAAAATGGGCGGTTGGCTAAGAGGACAACTGATGCTCTGCTTAATCGTCGGCATTTTGGATTTGACTGGGCTGTTAATTTTCAGAGTTCCATATGCCTTAACATTAGCGATTTTTGCGGGTCTGACAGAGATTATTCCCTACATCGGGCCTTGGCTGGGGTTCGTGCCGGCGCTGTTGATTGCTCTGACAATTTCCCCGTTGCTTGGTTTAATAGTCGCCATTTGGTATGTTGCGGTTCAGCAAATTGAGGGACATATTTTAGTGCCTAAAATAATGCAAAAAACCGTGGGGCTTAATCCGGTAATAGTGATTTTGGCTTTTCTCATCGGCGGCTCGCTCTTTGGCATCCTGGGTCTAATTTTAGCCGTGCCGGCCGCCGCTGCCATTTTGGTGGTAATTCAGGAATGGTCTAATTTATTCAAAAATGCCCCGCCAAGTTCTGAAGTAAATTCTTAGATTAAAATTGGATTTTAAAAAGGGGACAGTTCTCAAAATATGGTTAAAATCAAAAATTTCATATATGTTAGATTTAGCTTTTTGGTGGAACGCTAAGTCGTCTTCATACCACTCTTAGCGTGGTGGGCGGTAAAGGAATCGAACCTTTTTCTCATGCACGTCAAGCAAGCATTCTACCATTGAACTAACCGCCCAGTTTTTTAGATTTCACAAATTTTTTGTTAATAATATCTTATTCTCCAGCAAGAATATTTTGTATCTTTTTCTTTAAAATATCAACCGCCGCAATTCCGCCTTCATTGGTGTTAATCATCATATCCGCATACCGTTTCATCGGAATAATATATTTTTCCTGGTTAGGCTTAACCACTTTCAGATACCAGTTAATAGATTCGGCAAGGTTTTCCGCCTTTCGACCCCGCTCTTGAATATCGCGCAACAGGCGTCTAGAAAGGCGAATGTCGGCTTCGGATTGGAGGAATATTTTTAAATCCATCAAATTGCGCAGAGAGAGGATATTAAAAATAAAAATTCCCTCAATGATTATTATTTGGGCTGGCTTGACCATCACTTCGCTGGCAAGACGGCTGTGGGTTTTGAAGTCATAAACCGGCAGATGCACAGGATGGCCTTTTTTTAAATTAGACAAATCTTTGGCTAGAGAATTATTATCAAAAGATTCCGGTTTATCATAGTTTGCCCTGTCCCATCTTTCTACTCCCAGTTCTTCCAAATTTTTATAATAATTGTCTTGAGAGATAACAACCACTTTCGGACTAAATATTTTTTTCAGTTCTTCAATGACGAACGTCTTGCCAGAACCGGTAGCGCCCGTTACGCCAATCACAAACGACTTATCCATTTAGACCTTTCAGAAATTTAAAAACTGAGTAAGATGCTACGGCCCCTTCGGCGCAAGCGGTAATAATTTGTGCAAAACCGCCGGAGCCCGAAGTTACATCGCCTGCCGCAAAAACACCCGTGATGTTAGTTACGCCATTATTGGCAATCTTGATGAAACCTTTTTCGTCCAATTGCACGCCCAGCCCGCGGCATAATGCGCCAGCCGGCACCGCGCCAATTTCAACAAAAAGACCGTTAAGTTTTAAATTAGTTTTGTCGTCAACAGGTTTGTCAATATTAGCCGATAAAACCTTGTCTTTGCCCAAAATCTCCTTAATATTTGTTTCAGACAATATTTTAATTTTAGGATTTTTTTTGGCCTGTTCTTGCCAAGCGGGCTCGGCAATCATCGTTGCCTCTCTGACAAATAAATAAACTTGCGAAGCATATTTTGACAGCATAATCGCCGAGGTTACAGCACTGTTGCCGCCGCCGACCACCCCAACTATTTTGTCTTTGTAAAGCGGTCCATCACAGGTGGCGCAATAGGAAACACCCTTGCCTAAAAATTCCGCCTCGCCCGGTACATCAAGCTTTCTTCTCGAGGTGCCCAGCGCCAAAATCAGGGTTTTCGCCAAATAATTCTTGCCATCGTGGCAGGTCACTTTAAAGCCGCCATTTTGCTTTTCTATTTTTACAACCTCAGAGACAATAATTTCAGCCCCCAAATTTTGGGCATGCTCTTGGAATTTTTTGAGAAGCTCTGTGCCGGCAATTCCAGGCGTACCGGGCCAGTTTTCCACTTTAAAAGCTTCGGTGGTGGTGCCGCCCAACAGTTTGCCAATGACCAAATGTTTGATTTTATAGCGGCTAGCGTATATTGAAGCTGTCAGTCCTGCCGACCCGCTGCCTAAAATAATTAAATCGTAATTCATAAATATTCCTTTCTTAGATTTTAGCACCAAAATTAGTTCATCTCAACAATAATTGTGCAATTTGGATGTTTCTTTAAAACCGTAGCCGGAATATCAGATGTAATTTCACTTTTTAAAACTTTGCTGATAATTCTTTTTTTGTTTTTACCTGCCAAAAGTATAATTTCTTTCGCCGACATAATAGTTTGAATCCCTATTGTAAGTGCCTTTTGCGGTATTCTCTCCGCTGCTTTAAAATTTCGGCTGTTGGTTATTATAGTCTGCCTGTCCAATTTTACAACCCGAGTTTTTGAATTAAATGATGAACCGGGCTCGTTAAAGCCGATATGGCCGTTGTGGCCGATGCCTAAAATCTGCAAATCAACGCCGCCGGCTTTTTTAATTTCTTGTTCATATTTTTGACATTCTTTTGAGGGATTTTTAATCAGTCCGTTTAAAAAATGAATATTTTCTTTTTTTAAATTAATTTTGGAAAAAAAGTGTTTTTCCATAAAATAACGGTAACTTTGGGAATGAGTTGGTGATAGCCCATAGTATTCATCTAAATTGAAGGTTTTGGTTTTTGAAAAATCTAAACCTGTCTGTTGGTGTTCCTGGGCTAAAAGTTGGTAGGTCAAAATCGGTGTTGAGCCGGCTGAAAGACCCAACACCAAATCCTGTTTTTGCCTAATTCGGCCGGCAATGATATCTGTCGCCATTTGTGAAAGCTGCTCATAATTTTTTACCTTGACTATTCTCATAGTTCTCCTTGAGCGAGGCATCTTGACATTTATCCCATTTTATCTTATATTATACATCAGATGGGCCAAAAACCTTTCGTGGGGCCAAATTGGCTTCGACAGAGTACATTAAGTAAATGGTTCAAGTGGTCTAAGTCACGTAATGACCCTAAACTTTCGCGACAAATCCAAACGCAAACAAACAGTTTGCACCTGCCCTAGCTTAATTTTAAGTTAAGGCAGCGCTTGCTCTGCCTGCGCCCGTAAGGCGGAAGCAAGTGTCATAAATTCGGGCTTGCCCGACCCAGATTGTCTTGTTAAGTCGGGGACAAAACGAAGGCAAAACTTTAAACTTGTCAACTCCATTTACTGGTATATCTGGACAGGGGTTCGATTCCCCTTGGCTCCACCAAAAGAGTCTGATTGCAATATCGGGCTTTTTTGATAGAATATAAAAAGGAGGGAAAATGGACAACTTACAACAACCACAACAACCAATAGTTCCTAAAAAACTAATTATTTCTACTTGGCTTTTAGTAACATTTATTACTATTTTACTTGCTACTGGCGGCTATTTGGGTTATCGCGCATATCAAAATAAAAAGGGTAAGGCCACGACACAACAGGGCAACTCAACATATCCATCATCTAGTTCATCAACTGCTTCAACCAATACAACTACACCATCAGCCACATCTTCATCATCAAATAATCAAACAAACAAAAGATTAGTAAGTTTAAACGAAATAGGTTGTAAAGGTGAAAATATATTCGTGCTTTCAACAGTTTCTGGTAAAATTCCTATTGATAAAGATGGTAATTATACAGCAAGTTTTTCGCCGATCGGAGCACAATTGGTTATGCTTAATAATAGTCAAAATACGCTTCTTTGCGCTGAGGCTATTTCTTTGCCAAAATATCAAGGCAAAGTTTTTTTCAACGCCAAATCTACAGCTAAAGCATCTGTTTTTTCTACTTTAGGAGTTTTAACAACTGATCCCACGGAGGCAGAATGGCGATTAACAATGATCGAAAACCTAACATCATTTCCAGCTTTATATTCTTATGTACAAAGTAATTTACCAAAATCAAATGTTGGCGGATTAAAAACTGATGCTAACTATAACTCTTTATTGGAAAATTCTGTTACAGAAATGTTAAAAAAATTGGGAAAATAAGATTAAAAATTATTAGCTCAATATATATTTATTTCACCAAAAATAGGAGGGAAGAATGGACGAAAATTTACAACAAGGTGGACAAACTCCGCCAAAACCTAGCTCCGTAAAGGGCGGTTCAAAAATATTGGTTTGTTTAAAAATGGGGACGGTTCTCTTTTACTCCTATATTTCAAAAATTTTTTAAATAGCATATAATTAAAATATGCCGCGTCCGCCAAGATTTTTATTATCTCATAGCTACTATCATATTATAGTACGGGGCAATAACCGCCATCGGGTTTTTAAGTCCAATTTAGATTGTCAATATTATTTAGAACTCATTACTAGGTTTAAAATAGAACATCCGTTTGATCTCTATCACTATTGTTTGATGCCCAATCATGTTCATTTATTAGTTAATACGAAAAGTGCGGAAGATTTTTCAAGATTTATGAAGAAGTTAAATCTGGCTTATTTCTATCATTTCAAGAGATACTACGGCTGGGTGGGACATTTTTGGCAAGGCAGATTTAAAAGTCAGCCAGTAGGCAAAGATGAATATTTTATCCAATGCGGCAAGTACATTGAATTAAATCCAGTAAGGGCAGGAATAACAGAAAAACCGGAAGATTATCACTATTCGAGCTACCATCATTACGCTAGAGGCGTAAAGGATTCGTTAATTACAGAAGATATTTTCTATCAAGATTTAGGCAGTAGTATTGCAGAAAGACAAAAATCATATGAAGATTTATTAATCAGCGATATAGTTAAAGAAAATTATGTCAAAAGAATATGGGCGAGTAAATTGCAAGCCAATAGCGAAAGTGTAAAAATCAACTACCGTTTGAAACATTATTTAAAGTATTAGATTTTTTTGATTTTAACCATATTTTGAGAACCGTCCCCTTTTTCTACCCTTTTTCTACTATTTCTATTTAAAATTAAAATTTATTTTTGCTATAATTAAATCAAGATGAAGATATTAAAATCTTTTGTTTTAATTTTTATGATGGCTGGGCTTTTGGCAGTTTCGTATTTTATTTACCAATATTATCAAAATCCTTGCCATCTGCCGGTAAAGTTTGCCGTTGAGCAAGTGGATAGCCGATTTAAAATCGGCAAAGATGAAGTTTTAAAAATAGCGCAAACGGCCGCCAATGAGTGGAATAAACAAAGCAGTAGAGATTTATTAGAATATGACCAAAATGCCGGCTTGAAAATTGACATGGTTTATGACCAAAGACAGACCAATATAGATGAACTCAACGCTAATGTTTCTCAACTCAATAATACAGGCGAAACTATTGAAGGCTTAAAATCAAAACTTGATATATTAATTGCGCAATACGAAAACGACCTGAATAAATACAATTTGGAAGTTAATTATTACAACAGCCAAGGTGGTGCCCCGCCGGAACAATTTAATCAGTTGCAGAAAGAAAAGCAAGATTTAGATTCTCGGCGGCAGATGATTAACCGCTCCGCCAGTTTATTGAATGTCCAAATTGACGAACGCAATACTAATTTGCAAAATTTTAAGGCCAAATTAGACGAAAATAAGAATAAAATTATCACTCAAGGACTTTATATTCCAGACAAAAATGTTATAGATGTTTTTACCTATGGTAATAATACAGAGTTAAAATTTGTTTTGATGCACGAACTAGGCCACGCTATCGGATTGGACCATGACCAAAATGCCACTTCGTTGATGTACACGATGATTCAACAGCAAGATATTAACAACCTAAAATTAACCAGTGAAGACCTCTTGTTGCTGAAGCAAACTTGCCATTTGAGATAGTTGAAAAATAGAGGACTTATTTTTTAAAGCTCGCCGCGTTGCAATTTTCTTTTAATTTCTTTCTTTTTAATTTGTTCTCTTTTATCGTAAATTTTTAATCCTTTACCAAGGCCGATTTCCAATTTGGCAAAGCCTTTTTTGAGATACAGTTGCAATGGAACTAAAGTTAATCCTTTTATTTGAGTTTTGCCGGCCAGTTTTAAAATTTCTTTTTTATGCATTAAAAGTTTTCTCGTGCGGTTGGGATCATCGCCTGCGTTAATATGCAAATTCACTACCCAGATTTCCGGCTTGCCTGATTTTAAATCAGTCATAACACGGACGAAACTGCCTTGCAGATTGATTTTGCCGGCGCGGATAGCCTTAATTTCCTGTCCATTTAAAACCATACCAGCTTCGTACTTTTCTAAAATTTGGTATTGGCCAAAAGCTTTTTTATTAGTGGTGATGATTTTCATAGTTTTATTATACCTTAAATTGTTATTTGACAGAACATTTTATTTAAATTACGATGAGGTAGAAAATGAGCAATAAAATACTCGCCGTAGTGGGTTTAACCGGCTCGGGTAAATCTGAAGCAGCCGCATTTTTAAGTCAGAAAGGGTATTTTAAAATACGATTCGGTGACCTGACTGACGAAGAACTAAGAAGAAGAAATCTTGAAACTAATGAGCAAAATGAAAGGGAAATTCGGGAATTTTTACGGCAAGAGCATGGAATGGCCGCCTTTGCTAAACTTAACCTGTCTAAAATTGACGAAGCTATAAAAAATTCTCCGGTTGTAATTGATGGTCTTTATTCCTGGGAAGAATACACTTACCTTAAAGAAAAATATGGGGATAATTTAGTTATTATTGGAGTTTTTGCCTCTCCGGCTCTCCGCTATAAAAGATTATCGCAAAGGTCTATCAGGCCGTTAGGCAACGACGAAAGCAAAAACCGCGATTATGCAGAAATTGAAAAAATTAATAAAGGCGGTCCAATAGCGATGGCAGATTATGTTCTTATTAACGACTCAAATTTACAAAATCTTTATCGCCAAATAGATAATATGTTAGACAATAAAGCCGAACAAAAACCAGCAGCAAAAAGACCGTCGCGCAAAGAATATTACGCGGAAATTGCCCGGGAAGTAGCCCGTCGCTCAACCTGTTTAAGCTCTCATTTTGGCGCAGTTATCGTGCGTGATGACCAGATTATAGCCACCGGTTACAATGGCGCGCCGAGAAAAACTATGGATTGTACTGAAAGAGGCGTATGCTTGCGCCGCAATCTTGGTATTCCATCGGGCCAGCGTTATGAAATTTGTCGCAGCGTCCACGCCGAAATGAACGCCATAATTAATGCGGCCAGAGCCGGTGTTTCATTGTTGGGCGGCGATTTATATATTTATAGCGAAAAAGTATTTGAGGGAAAGAATAAAATTATCAGCGCCATTCCTTGTTTTATTTGCAAGAAAATGATAATCAACGCCGGCCTAAATCATGTTATTTCTAGAATGGATGATAACCGACTGGAGATTTTTGATGTGGCGGATTGGGCATTAAATTGGCAGAAAAAAGATATGTTGAATGATGTTGATAAATACGATGCTAAATATTATTCACAAAGCGAGCCAAAAAAAACAGCGTTAGAAAATAATGATAATAAAATTGCCCTCAATGTAAAAAAAATAAACAGCGATGCCATTCTGCCCGATTATGCTTACCCCGGCGATGCCGGTTTGGACCTTTATTCTATGGAAAATTATTTACTAAAAACAAATGAAAGGAAAATTTTCAACACAGGCATTTCGTTGGAAATACCCAAGGGATTTGTTGGACTTATTTGGGATAAAAGCGGTTTAGCCAGCCGAGCGGGAATAACCATTTTAGGCGGCGTAGTTGACAACTCATATCGCGGCGAAATTCAGGTCATTTTGCACAATAGCGGGCAGGAAGAATTTCAAATATACAAAGGTGACAAAATCGCCCAGATTTTGATCCAACCCGTGGCGGAAGCGACCATTGAAACAACTGATGATTTATCTCATACTGAAAGAGAAGCAAGAGGATTTGGCTCTACTGCGCGGCCTAGATGGTAAAAATTTTTAGCAAGGAATAAAATGTCAAAATTACACAAACAGGACCCTAAAATTTACAAAATTATTGAACTTGAAAAGAAAAGACAAAAAGAAAACTTGGAATTAATACCTTCAGAAAATTATGCTTCATCTGTAGTTTTGGAGGCGCTGGGTTCGGTTTTAAACAATAAATATTCCGAGGGCTACTCGCACAAGCGCTACTACGGCGGCAATCAATTCATAGATATGGTTGAAGATTTGGCCATAGAAAGAGCAAAAAAATTATTTAAAACCGATTACCACGTCAACGTCCAGCCGTATTCCGGCTCACCGGCAAACCTGGCAGTTTATGCGGCTTTACTTAAAGTTGGCGACAAAGCGTTGGGAATGGCTCTTGACCAAGGTGGTCACCTGACGCACGGCCATCAAGTAAATTTTTCCGGTAAATTTTATCATTTTGCTCATTATGGGGTTGATAAAAAGACAGAAAAATTAGATTATGATAAAATTGCTAAAATTGCCAAAAAAGAAAAACCCAAACTGATTGTTTGCGGCGCAACCTGCTATTCCAGAGAAATTTCTTTTTCAAAATTTCGCAAAATAGCCGACGGCATCGGAGCTATTTTGATGGCCGATATCTCACATATAGCGGGTTTAATTGCCGCAGGTGTGCATCCAACGCCTTTTGGCTATGCAGACGTAGTAACAACAACAACTCATAAAACTTTGCGCGGACCGCGCGGCGCGATGATATTTTGCCGGCAGCAATATGCGAAAGATATTGACCGGGCAGTTTTTCCTGGCGGTCAAGGCGGCCCGCACGACCATCAGACAGCCGCTATTGCGATCTGTTTGGGTGAAGCGCTAAAGAGCTCATTCAAAAAATATGCTGGGCAAGTTGTTAAAAATGCCCAAGTCTTGGCGATGGAATGTCAAAAACAGGGCTTGAGAGTGGTATCGGGCGGCACAGATAACCACTTACTACTTCTGGATTTAACGCCTTTAAAAATCACTGGCAAAGAAGCTGAAATTTTACTTGATCAGGTTGGCATTACCGTTAATAAAAATATGATTCCGTATGATCAGGGGACACCTTTTAATCCTTCGGGAGTACGCTTGGGGACGCCGGCTGTAACATCGCGGGGAATGCAGGAAAAAGAAATGATTAAAATCGCTCAGATTATAGCTGCTGTTTTGAAAAATTCTCATGATAAATCAACTTTGAAGACGGCCGTCAATCAAGTAAAATTAATCACAAAAAAATTTCCAGTGCCAGGCATTAATAGTTAGAAGGTTTAATGAGAGAAATTGCATCAAAAATCAAGCTGATATCCTATACCAAAAATCCGGAAAAAGTAATTTCGGCGGCTGTCAGGCAGTGTTACAGTTCCAAAAGCGCCGCACAACTAATGCAGAAAATTACACCTCAAAAAAGAGGGGAATTGATTCGACAGGTAATTTCCTCTGGCCACACATCCACCATTGAGCACGTCAGCTTTACATTTACCATTGAGGGCGTCTCGCGCAGTATGACGCATGAACTGGTCAGACATCGCATCGCCTCATATTCCCAGCAATCACAAAGATATGTCTCAGCGGCGGATTTTAAATATATTGTGCCGCCGACCATACGTTCCAATAAAAAATTGCTAAAAAAATATAAAGATGAACTTATATTAATCAAAAATTTATATGAAGAAATGGTTAATGACGGAATTCCCAAAGAAGACGCTCGCTTCATTTTGCCCAATGCCTGCGAAACTAAAATTGTGGTGACAATGAATGCCAGAAGTTTATTTAATTTTTTAGCACGAAGAATGTGCAACCGTGCGCAGTGGGAAATTAGATTTGTAGCTCATCAAATGCATAAACTTTTAATGAAGGTTGCGCCAAATGTTTTCAAATTCGCAGGTCCAACCTGCAAGACGGAAGATATTTGTTGGGAAGGCGAACGCAATTGCGGAATCCCCGCCAAATTGAAAAAAATTAAACTTTTATCGCATGTAAAATGAAAAAAGGTAAATTAATTGTTTTTTATGGCATTAATAATTTAGGCAAAAGTACTCAAGCCAGAATTTTAATAGAAAATTTAAAGAAAAGGGGAATTAAGGCCGAATATATTAAATATCCCATTTATAATTTAAAACCAACCGGCCCTTTTATTAATCAAGTTTTGCGCAGCGGCAAAAAACAGAAAATATCAGAAGAAGAATTGCAAATGTGGTATACGCTAAATCGTTTTCAATTTGAGCCCAAATTAAAAGAAAAACTGGCAAACGGTATTTGGATTGCGGCCGAAGATTATGTTGGTACTGGTTTGGCTTGGGGTTGGTCAAAAGGAGCTGATTTAAAATATTTGGAAAATATGAATAAGTTTTTGGTAAAGGAAGATTTATCAATTTTATTTTATGGGAAAAGATTTTTGGACGGTAAAGAAAAAATTCACTTACACGAGTCGAATGATGAATTAATGAAAAAATGTCAGAAAAAACATCAATTATTAGCCAAAAAATATCATTGGAAGAGCATTTATGCAAACAGTTCTCGCAAAGCCATCTCTGATTTAGTCTGGCAAAAAGTGCATAAACTGCTATAATTAAATAAATGGAAAAAGAGTCAAATAAATTAGAGACGATGCGGCACTCCGCCTCACACTTGTTGGCGGCGGCTGTTTTGAAATTTTATCCCAAAGCCAAATTCGGCATCGGCCCAGCGATTGAAAATGGTTTTTATTACGATTTTGATTTGGGCGCGACAATTTCTGAGCAAGATCTATCAAAAATTGAAAATGAGATGTTGAGATTGAAAACCATCGATTTAAAAATTGAAAAAGAAACAATACCCAAAACGCAGGCATTACCACTTTTTACGAAATTAAACCAAGATTACAAGCTGGAATTAATAAACGAAATTAAAGCCAAAAGTGTCACGGTCTACAAACTTGGTGATTTTGTGGATTTATGCCGCGGGCCTCATGTATCCTCGACGAGAAAAATTGGTCCTTTTAAAATTATAAATACGGCTGGCGCCTACTGGCGCGGCAGCGAAAAAAACCCGATGATGACCCGGATTTATGGCACGGCTTTTGCCGATGAAAAAGATTTAAGTGAATATCTCAATAATCTGAGACAGCTGCAGAAATATGATCATCGCAAAATCGGCGCACAGTTAGATTTATTTTCCTTTCATCAACAGTCGCCGGGCGCTGTTTTTTGGCATCCCAAAGGCAAAATTTTATACGAAAATCTCATTAATTTTTCAAGGGAAATTCAAGCCAAATATGGCTATCATGAGGTTGCCGCGCCTGATATTTTAAATTTAGATATTTGGAAACAATCGAGCCATTATGTGCATTACAAAAACGCAATGTATTTTATCCAAGCTAAAAATGAGAGCATCAGCTACGCATTGCGGCCAATGGATTGCCCGGGTGAAATATTAATTTATAAAACGCAAACTCGTTCATTTAGAGAGCTGCCAATTCGTTTTTCGGAATACGGCACAATCTTCAGAAAAGAATTATCAGGCACTTTGCACGGATTATTTCGTGTTGTGCAATTTGTGCAGGATGACGCGCATATTTTTGTCACAGAAGAGCAGATTAAGGATGAAATTTCGCAAATAATTAAATTGGCCAAAGAAGTCTACCAGACTTTTGGTTTAGAATTTAAAGTTTTTCTTTCAACCAGACCGGCGGAATTTGTCGGTAAAGTTGAAGCCTGGGATAAAGCGGAGGCGGATTTGAAAAAGGCTCTAATAAACAACAAAATGGATTTTGAAATTGCTGAAGGCGAAGGTGCTTTTTACGGACCAAAGATTGATTTTCAACTGCAGGATGTTTTCGGCCGCAGCTGGCAGTGCGGGACAATCCAGCTTGATTTTCAAATGCCTGAGAAATTTGAAATGGAATATGTCGGCTCGTCCGGCAAACCGCAACGTCCGGTAATTTTGCACCGAACAATTTTGGGCTCAATGGAAAGGTTTATTGGTGTACTGCTGGAACATTTCAAAGGCAATTTGCCCTTGTGGCTTTGTCCTGTGCAAGTTCTTATTTTACCTATCGCTAGCCGACACCAAAAGGCGGCTGAAAAAGTAGCTGATGAGTTGAAACAAAAAAATATTCGAGTTGAAGTAGATAGCCGCAATTTAACCGTCTCTAAAAAAGTCAGAGAAGGCGAACTTGACAAAATTCCATACCTATGTATAATTGGAGACAAAGAAATCTCAAAAGATAAAATTAAAGTGGCTGTTAGAACGCGAGGTAAAGATATGGGCCAGCTGGCGTTGGCGAATTTTCAAAAGCAAGTTATATCTACAATCACAAACAAAAAATAATCAAAATAAAAACGTTCTTTAACACTTCGACTTTGCTTGCCCTGAGTAACATCGAAGGGCTCAGTGTTAATGGTGAGCGAAGTCGAACCATTGACAAATCCCCAAGTTGTTGGTAAGTTTGGGGGTTTTTCATATAGATTTGCTGGGATGGAAGGTTACCTAAGGAGGTGAAAAGCGATGGTAACCAGAGAAATGGTGGAAAACGTCGAGGAACGTCTAAAAATCGCCCAGGGTCGTCTAAGGCAGCTTTGCACAGTCTTGGAGAGTAAACGCATGCAGGATTGGGATTTTTTAATCGAAGAAGAGAGGGTTTTGAAAAAGTTCATTTTCTTCCGTCAAAAGCTGCTTTTGGAGCAGCTTACCGAGCATCTCAACGAAATTGATCGGGCAGATTTGGTAGAGAGAATCGCGGCGCAACTGAAAGGAGGTGAAAAAGGTGAAGTTCTTAGTTTGCGGTCCGGGCGAGATAGTGGAGGAATTTGAAAAACACGGCTGCATCCGAGATGGACCAAGTATCTGTGAGGGCCCAGAGGCAATCTTCCAATGTGTTGCCTTGAAGACACCAAATGGTTCCTCTTGGGATGGAATATTACAAATGGCAAAGGAGTTGGATCTAAAGTTTTTCTCTCAAGGTAGGCTGGTTGGATTGAGCTTCTTTTGTCCGCCTGATTTCATCCCCAAGGCAAGAGAGTTAGCCGGTAACCTCTGGAATTTTGAAAGAATACGTAATCCAAGGATACTTAGTCCAAACGGAGGCAAAAACAAAAATGGGAGGACAAGAACCTTCTAATCCCAGCAAAAAATCCGCCCGCGTTCAATCTCTTGGCGAAACAGACGATTTCTCTTTGCCAAATAGATTTTTCGCCAGAGGCGGACAGGCCAAAAGGCACCCTCAAAGAATTTCAGTTTCTAACAATTCTGACAGGGTGCCTTTTACATTAAATATAAAATGCTTGTTTAAAAATATAAATTTAAAAATATAAAAAATAAAGAGTATAGTGCAGTTTTACTGAGATCGCAGTAAAACGTAAACGAAGTGGTGAATGTTAGGGGACGGTTCTCAAAATATCTTTCAAATCAAAAAAATTAGTGATTTAAATAATAGTTGATTTTTACTTTTTTGTTATTGGTCTGTGTTGCTAATCTTGGTGGCCTTGGCGTAGTTTAATTGTAAGTTATTTACAGATTTTTTGAAACTAAAGAGTAAAAGAGAACCGTCCCCTTTTAGTCCCCTTTTACGTAGCCCTTAGGCGGAGTGGAGCTTGACACACCTTGAAAAATTGCTTATCATAAATATGAAAGGCCTTAATGAGCAACAGATACGAAGACATCATTTTGCAAGCGCAAAAGATTATATATTGTCCGGCCTGCGGCCGCCATTATGAAGTTTCAGAAATAAAACTGCGTGGCTGTCTTGACAATGCTTACATTTTACAGACCATCTGTAGCCACGGCCATGCGCCCTTGATGACTATTTTTGTCACTTCATATCAAAACGGCGCAGAAAAATCGCAGGTTCACAAACAAGTTGAAAATAAAGAAAAACTGACCACTGATGACGTCATCAAAGCGCATCAGCAAATTGAGAAATTCAACGGCGATTTTGCTAAACTTTGGGGAAATCTAGAATAATGCACGAAACATTACAAGCAGACAAAAGGCAGCTGATTGGTAAAACAGTCAAACGACTTAGGGAGCAGGGTATGCTCCCCGCTGTTTTATATGGCCACCAATTTGAAACACTGCCCCTGACAGTACCAAAAAACGAATTTGAGAAAGTTTTTAAAAAGGCTGGCAGCTCATCCTTAGTTGACTTAAAAATAGAAAAAGATGAACCAATTAAAATATTGATTCACTCTATCCAGAAAGATCCGGTATCTGATGAGCTCATCCATACTGATTTTTATAAAGTCAAAATGACCGAAAAAATCAGAACAAACGTCCCTTTACACTTTGTTGGTGAATCAAAGGCCGTGAAAGAGCTCGAAGGTAATTTAATTGCTAATAAAGACACTATTGGAATTGAATGTTTGCCCGATGCCTTAGTTAATCAAATAGAGGTTGATATCAGCGTTTTGCAAACTTTTGAAGATAAAATAAAAGTTTCCGATTTGAAAATTCCGGCCAATATTGCAGTTTTAGATGACGGCGAAGAAATCGTTGCTTCAGTTGAGGAACCGCGAAGTGAAGCAGAATTAGCTGAGCTAGGAGAAGAAGTCAAAGAAGAAGAGGAAATTGAAAAAGTGGAAGCAATTGGAGAGAAAAAAGTTGAAGAAGGCGAGGAAGTGGCAGAAGAGGGCGTTGCCGAAGAAAAATCTGCGGGAAAGAAAGAATAAGGACCAATTTTCAATAAAAGTCATTTGCTTCTCGTCACCAAAAGATGTTCCCCTTACAGGAGCACCCTCGACAAGCTCGGGCTTCCTGTGGCGGTTGCCAGCCACTTTTGGTGACTGCGCTCATTCGTAATAAGATTATTTGAATTTACAATGAAGTATTTTATTTTCACCTTAGGTTGTCAAATGAACAGGTCCGACTCAGAAAGGATTGCCACGGTTTTGGAGTCTCAAGGACTTAAATCTGTCCCGATGGACGTCGAGGCGGATTTAATCATCGTCAATTCCTGTTCTGTCCGGCAGTCAGCAGTTGACCGAATTTGGGGAAAATTAAAAATTTGGAAGAAGTTTCCCCATCAACCAATTAACAAATTAACCAATAAATTAGTTTTCATCACCGGTTGTGTTTTACCGGCGGATAAAAAGAAATTTGAAAGTAAAGTTGATGCCATTTTCCCAATTTCTGATTTACCAAAATTACCCCAATATCTAAAGAGAAAGAGGAAACTTAAAATTTTAGATTATTTTCAAATTCCTGTTTGGACTTTGCAAAAAAAAGATGAGATTTTCATCCCCATTATGACCGGCTGTGACAATTTTTGCTCCTATTGTGCCGTCCCCTTAACCCGCGGCCGCGAATATTCCAGGGAGACCAAAGACATAATCTGCGAGGTGGAAAATGCCGTCAAAAAAGGTTTTAAAACAATTACACTTTTGGGGCAAAATGTGAACTCTTTTAAACCAAATTTTGTAAAATTGTTAAAAGTATTAGTCCAAATCCCTAGTGATTTTCAGATTAAATTTATGAGCTCAAACCCTCAAGATTTTCCTGATAAATTGGTTGAACTTGTCGCTCGCGAGCCAAAAATATCTAAAGAAATTCATTTGCCTGTCCAATCTGGTGACGATGAGATTTTGCGCAAAATGAATCGAAAATATACAACCACCCAATATTTAAAAATCGTTTCTACTCTCCGTTCTCAAGTCTCAAATCTCTATCTCACGTCTGATTTAATCGTTGGTTTCCCAGGTGAAACAAAAAAAGCTTTCCAAAATACTGTTAACCTTTGTAAAAAAATTAAGTTTAACAAAGCTTACATTGCCCAATATTCCCCGCGGCCTGGAACCGTGGCCGCCCAAATGAAAGATAGCATCCCAAAAGACGAAAAAAAACGCCGCTGGAAAATATTAGACCAACTCATAAACAAAAAACCAAAATAAAAAAGTTTTAAATTTTAAGTTGTGGTTTTTACTTTTGCGTTTTAAGTTTTAAGTTTTTTTACTCATATCTCAACGCATCCAATGGACTAATCCTGGTCGCTCTTTTAGCGGGGTAAAGCCCAGTCAGCAAGCCAACCGCAAAAGCAAAAACAATTATCGTAATGACAAACCAATAAGGAGTGATAAATATCGTCGCTGGTTCCCCTCCAGATCTATTGGCTAATATATTTAAAATCATATTTATTCCTTTATTTAAAACCCATCCGACAACAATACCCACCATTCCGCCAAACACCCCTATCAATAGGGCTTCCACTAAGAAAATGCGGTAAACATCGCGTCTCTTAACGCCCAAAGCTTTCATCAAACCTATTTCTCGCGTTCTTTCCATTAAAGAAATCGTCAAAGTATTAAACATACCTAAAGCCGCTACGACTAAAGCAACCACCCCAAACCCCCCTAACAATATCTTAAAAACATCGAAAAATGAGTTTATCTGGGCTAAGGTGTCGCCAACATAATCAGTTTGGTAACCAAACGATTCAATGTATTTACGCACGCCCAGTACTTTAGAAGCATCTTGAGTTTGCAGTTTAGCCCCGGAAAAGTTGACTACTCCATAAGTCTCAATAACGGAAAGTGGTAAATAGACAGTGGAGGTATCTGAATCGTCAACAAATCCTGCCACTGTGAATTCTTCGTTTTCTTTTTTAAGATTATTGGTAGCTTCGACCAGATACTCTTTGTCAATGATTAAATCAACTTGAATCGTTTGATTTAATGTGGAGACCTCACTACGGTCACCCAGCAATTTTAAAGCGCCAGTAGTGAGAAAAACTTGCCGGCTATCTTTTTGAATAGCTAAAATTTGACCTTTTTTTGATTTAAGGCCAGCCATCTGATAATATTCAGACGTTGCTCCGAAAACCACCCCGTCGGTTACGGAAGTACCCAGCTTAATTTTACCCGGGACGCTGACAAAGGGTTCTACTTTCATCACACCATCGGTATCTTTAAATTGACTAAGGGACTCTTTATTCACTTTTAAAACAGACGAAGTTCCGGGCGAGACATCAATCATTAAAAAGGCCTCCGAACGAACAATTTGTTTAGTGACCAAATCCTGCAGGCCAAAACCAAGGGAAACCAAAAAGACAATTGAGCCGATACCGATAATCACTCCCACAATGGTTAAAAATGTCCTTAGCCGGTGGGCTAATAAACTTTTGAAACCTAGTTTGAAGATAAAAAGCCACTCCATAATTATTTCACCTTAGCATTTTTCATTTTTTAACTTTGAACTTTCTATCTCACCGGTACTTTACTTAATTCCTGTTGAACCATTTTAGAATCAACTACCTGCCCGTCTTTAAGATAGATTTGCTGGGTGGCAAAAGGCAGGTAAAGTAGATTGTGAGTCACTAAAACAATGGTTCTTTTGCTATGGTGGTGAAACCGCTGTAAGACCTGCATCAATTCATCAGCGCTGTGAGTATCTAAATTGCCGGTCGGCTCATCTAAAACAAGCAGCCAAGGGTTGTTAATCAAGGCACGAGCCAGACCTATTTTTTGTTGTTCTCCACCAGAAAGTTCCGCTGGTTTTCTTAAAGCAAATTCTTCTAAACCTAACTCTTCTAAGACGTGGTTTGCTCTGTGCAAAGCTGTTTTTGATGGCTCTCCTAAAGCAATTAAAGGTAAGGCAATATTTTCTGAAATTGGTAAAGCCGCTACCCATAAACTTTGTTGATAGAGCATGCCTAAATGCCGAGCTCGAAATTCCGCCCGCTCATCGTCATCCAACTGGTAGATGTCGTGTCCTCTAAAATAAACTTTTCCCGTCGTTGGCGGCTCCAGCCCCACAATAGTATGCAAAAGGGTTGATTTACCGCAGCCTGATGGGCCATAGATAATAGCAAATGATTTAGGCAATATTTCAAAACTGACATTTTTTAATGCTCTAACTGGTGTCCCTCCTACCATAAATGTTTTAGAAAGATTTTCAACTGTAATGACCGTATCTTTTGCCAAAAACCCCTCCTCATTATATTATAATCCTAATTTCTAATTTTACAATGTTTCAGTTTTCAATTCTACCTAAATATCCTCACCTTTCCCATCCAGCCAAAGGTATCCTGCAGGGCCTTGATGATGAGTTGAAGCACTGATTTAGGCGGTCTTTGAGTTAAGACGACATTATCATCGCTGGGGGTGATAT
>Ga0100398_1001221_pt1 | contig 22331 bp, 18 predicted proteins | sample CryGeymeta201522_FD_81568 | JGI IMG/M metagenome (GOLD analysis project Ga0100398, IMG submission 81568) | Groundwater microbial communities from Crystal Geyser aquifers in Utah, USA - Crystal Geyser metaG 2015-22 | ecosystem: Environmental > Aquatic > Deep subsurface > Groundwater | place: USA...
ACAGCTGAGCGATACATTGAGCGAGGGTGCTCTTACCGCTGCCGGAATAACCGATCAGAGCCAGTTGCTCACCCGGCCGCAGTTTGAGACTCACCCGTTTGAGCAGCCGAATCCCGCTGCTGACCTCGTAGGTCAGGTCTTTCACCTCGATCGCCCCCTGCATCCGGTAGGGCTCGCGACCCGCCGGCAGCAGCCGGTAGTCGGGCTCGACGTCGAAGTATTCCATGGTCCTGCGATAGCGTACCGAGGCGTCCTGATAGAGTTGATAGAAATCCATCAGCTCTTTCCAGGGATCGTAGAGTTTTTCGTTGGCCGATAGAAACGCCACCAGCGCCCCCAAATCGAAGCGGCCCTGGATCGCCAGATAACCGCCGACCATGAACAAAATGAACGGTCCCAGGTTCTGAAAGAAATTATTGATGACCTTGACGCCGTTGCGATACAGCACCCACACCACCCGGATCTTGCACAACTGATCGACAAAGACACCATATTTGGAATTCTCGATGGCGTAGCTGCCGTTGCCGTGAACTTCGTGAATCCCGGAAATGGTTTCCCCGATTTTACTGCTCAGGTTGCGCGTGACGTCCACCCGCTGTTTGTTGGCGCGATTGGACAGCCGCTGCATCCGGGGGACCACGATCATGACGAAGGGATAGATCGCCAGGCTCAAGCCGGCCAGCATCGGGTTCAGATAAAATAGATAAGCGCCGAAAGTGAGCAGGGTGAGCAGATTGGTCACCGGCACCGCCACCGCCTGACCGACAAATTCGCCGACCGAGGCCACTTCGGTCACCAGTGAACTCACCACCAGACCGGCCGGAGTTTTCCGATAGTATTGCAACGGCAGTTGCAGGATGTGGGCGTAGAGGTCCTTCCTCACCTTGACCAGGGTCTGCTCGCCGATGTAGGTCTGCAGGATGGTGATGACGTATTTCAGGAGGCTGGCGGTGACCACCGCCAGCAAGTAGTAGCTGCAGTAGACGTAAAGCAAATTGAGCTTTTTCAGGTTGATGGCTTGATTGACGATGCGTTTCTGCATTTCCAGCGGCAGCACCCGGGCCGCCACGGTGACCACAATGACCACCAGCAAGATCGCCTGCAGCTTCAGGTTGCTGGTCTTGACCCAATACCAGAGCGGACGTCTGGTGACCATGGCTTACTCCTTCAACGCCCCGTTGCGCGGGTGGGCAGGATCACGGGTTGACGCGACCGATGGTCGCCTCAATCGGCGACGCGTTTGGCGTGCAAGCGCGCGGTCGGCACAAAATGCCGAAATGGTCGCGCCAAACCGGGTGGACCGGGACCTGCCGCACAACCCAGCGGCTGGTTTGATGCCGGGCCTGGTCGCCCGGCCGAGGATCCCGGTCAGAAGGCCCGGAGCGATTCCTCCAAGGAGCCATGGATCGGCAGGAAGGAAACGAAGCCGGAGAGATCAAACACCTCACGCACATAATCCTTGACCGCGCAGAGAAACAGGCGGCCGTCACAACGCTTGAGTTCTTTCACGGCCTTCAGCAGGACCCGCAGACCGGCGCTGGAAATATAGTCCAGTTGCTCGAAGTCCAACACCAGACGGATGGAGCCTTGGTGGATCATGACCAATAATTGTTGCTCGAAATCATTGGCGGTGGTGGCATCCAATCTGCCCTGCAGGGCCAGGATGGTGATGCCGTCCTGCTGTTTGGCAGTGACTTCCATGATTTCCGTCTCCTCTTGGGGGGGGGCGAGTGACGGGTCGCGGGCAGCCCTCGCCTGATTGCGACCCTGATCTATCCGTAACTTCAACCCGAGGCTTCCGGCTAACGCAAAACCAGGCGTCATTATAGACCAGTCTTGCGCGACTGTCATTGGGCATTGCCATGGAGGGTGCAATTCAAAGCGTTAGGATGAATGCAATAAAAAGTGCATGTTCGGGCTCGTAGTGGCGCCGTCAGGCGCTGACAGGCATCGGAAAGCTCGGTCCACGGCAGACCGCCGGGCGTTGAACGCCCTGACGGGGCGCACCACGAACGTACCCGGCTCAAGGCATCAGCCGCGGCGCGAATGCATCACTATCCCTGACACGGTAACGCTTTCCGCTAACGGTTTGAATTGCCCCCTGGATATTCGACATAGCGACCTTGCCATGCGGGTGTCGCACGGGAACGCGGCAGCCGGCCCAATGGCCACCAGAGAGAGCATCACAACCGTGGGTCAGGGTGCGCGCGGCGCTCCCTGACTTTCGTGGAGAGGCCCCGTGGGCAAGATCGTCAGGGTGCTCCCCTTGGTCGCAAGCTGACCTACCGTGTGGAGATGCCGCCTTCATGCTCGCCAGTTGGTCGAGCCTTATGTCGAATATCCAGATTGCCGCCGGTCGGCTTGCCAATTTCTCCAAAAATCCTTAAGATGACCGAGCAAGGGAAAGGCAACTGGTTTGGTAACCGGAGTGATGTTCCGTACCGACTGGTGGTCGAACAGGTTTCGGGAACCATGGCTTGATTGCTCGGCATTTCGTTAACCGGCCATGGCCTCGGAGCAATCTAAAAATCCGCATCACGCAAGGGCACGCAGCCCGTACGGAATTCCATGAGGATAATGTTCACAAGAGCCGTTCACGGTTAGGCAAGTGAACCGGCACCTTGCTTGAAGGAAATCAATCATGAAAATGCTGATCGAAGATCCGAAAACTTTTTTTCAAGAGCGCGGCGAAAAACTCCATTACGTCGGTTTCTTGAAAGCCCCTCAAAACTGGTTGCCCTTGTGCCATGCCAGTTGCCCTGATTCCAACCCGCATCTGGATACTCTGTTTCTTGCTGATTCCTACGCTGTGATGGACGAGGTGCTGAAATTCCATGCCGATCGCATACCCGCGGTGGACAAAACCTTGATCCAATACCTGTTGCCCGAGGAGATCGCCAATCTAGTCGATCGTTACGCGCTACAGCGGATCGCACTGCTGGTCAAGGACGATGATACCATGTTTCAGTGCGATTGCGGCTGCGGATGTGGCTAAAGACCGAAGCCGATAGGGAAAGGACCAGGCCATGGCTCGAGTGATCTATTGCCATCCCAGTCAAACCAGGCACGCCTATCATGTCTACACCGATCTGGATTTCTGGGATGCGCGCAAACTGTTGGGCAACCTGGCGACGGTTGGACGCAACTTCGGTCACCAGCCGGATGGCGATGTTTACCCCAGCCAGGTGGTTGCCGATTCCATCAGCCGGATCGAAATACGGGTCATCGAACGGCGCTTGGCCAAGGCTATCGCTTCGCCTCCCCGGCATGTGATGGTCAAGGCGATTCTTCTGGACGGGGCTTACGAATTCGACCCCAAGACATATTACCCGGAACGCTGGGGGCCCACCCTGATGCTGCATTTCACCCGCCAGCGACTGCCCATGCAACAAAGTGCCATCAGCAGCCCCTATAAAACGGTCCGCCTAACCCTGACCGAGGCCGGCAATATTCGAATTGAGCAGGTCCGGCGCACGGAAAAACACGATCCGGTCATTCGAACCCATCACGATGCCATGCGTCGGCAGATCGTTCCCAGTTGTTTTTGATCCCCCGGTTGCCGCGATGACTTCCTTGGATACCGCGGCCCGTCCGGGATTGCGACTGGGTTCGCGAACCACTTAGCCGGGTTTGCGGGGCTGTCTGGGTCTGCCGACTCCGTGATAATCAAAGCCGAGTTGAACCAGGCTGGACGGGTCGTACACGTTGTGCAAGTCGATGAAGATCGGATTTTTCATGAGCGCGTGAACCCGGTTCAGGTCAAGCGCCCGGTATTCGTTCCACTCGGTCATGAGGATCAAGGCATCGGCGCCATCGCAGGCTTCGTAGGGCGAGGCGCACAGGTCGACTCCGGGAAGGCTTGCGGCGACTTCAACTGGATTGGCCTGGGGATCATGCGCCCGGATCCTGGCGCCGTGCTCGACCAGGGCCGGCAGGATGGTGAGCGAGGGGGCTTCTCTCATGTCATCGGTTTCCGGTTTGAAGGTGAGTCCCAGTACGGCGACCGTTTTATCCGCTTCGTTGCCACCCAAGGCCGCCCGAATCTTTCGGACCATCCGGGCCTTTTGGGCTGCATTTACTTCCACCACCGCTTCAATGATCCGACTGGCCACCCCGTGTTCCTGAAAAATGCGCAGCAGTGCCTGGGTGTCCTTGGGAAAACAAGACCCCCCATAGCCGGGACCGGGGTGCAGAAATTTTCGACCGATGCGGCCATCGAGACCCATTCCCTTGGCGACATCATGCACGTCGGCTCCGACTTCCTCGCAAAGATTCGCTATTTCGTTGATGAAACTGATCTTGGCGGCAAGGAAGGCGTTAGCCGCGTACTTGATCAGTTCGGCCGTTTCAATACCGGTGATCACAAACGGCCTTTCGATCAGATACAAGGGGCGATAGATCGCCTTCAAGACTTGCTCTGCCCGGCTGGAATCCACACCGATGACCACTCGGTCGGGGCGGAGAAAATCGGAAATAGCCGCCCCTTCGCGAAGGAACTCGGGGTTGCTGGCCATATCAAAATCGGCCTCCGCATTCACGTCGGAAATGATCCTGGCAACCTGTCGGGCGGTACCGACCGGGACGGTACTCTTGTTGACGACCACCGTATAACCGGTCAAGATCGGGGCGATCTGGCGTGCCACGCTGAACACGTAGGTGAGATCGGCGTAACCGTCGCCGCGCCGGGACGCCGGTGTGCCAACGGCAATGAACACCACATCCGCATGCGGCACCGCGGGAGTGAATTCGGTGCTGAAGAGCAGTCGGCCGGCGCTGTGGTTTTTCGCCACCAAGGCATCCAGTCCGGGTTCGTAGATGGGAATCCGTTGCTCCTTCAGGTTCTCGATCTTGGCCCGGTCCACATCGATACAGGTGACCTCGTGGCCGAATTCGGCAAAGCAAGTACCGCTTACCAGCCCCACATAACCGGTCCCGATGACCGCGATCTTCACTGTCAGCCCCTTTTCTTTGCAACCGCATCTTTAATGCGACCCAGCACACACTAAACACCATGCAAGGCAAACGGCAAACCCGTTATGGTCATATTGGGAACTTGATCAGTTCCAAAAACATATCCTTGCCGCAAATTCCAAGCTCGGCTGGACCACCAAGGTCCTGCTGTTTTGCTGATTTGTCCTCCCCTTGCAACTGGTTGAGATTGGCGGCCACCGCAACTCAGGCGACTGCACGCGATCCGATGACCTTTATTGGGATTCGAAATAATCGGACAGATCGATCGTTGGGAAATCGAAGATGATGGGAGTGCAGGTTCCCGTTTGAATCACCCGCATGATGCATGGGAAATGTTTGCCCGGCTCAATTCCATATTTGGTCAGAAACTTCGGTCCGGGGGCCCAAGAGTTGGCAAGCCGTAGAATTTGCTCTCGTCCATGATCCTGAGCAAATGCTTCCGTCACCTTACCATCCGGAACACATGTGAATCTAACTTCATGGGCTTGATAGGAAGGGCCGCCCACGACCTTTGCCTCTTCCGCTTTCATGGTGGAAATGATCGTCGCGGTCCCGGGATAATCTCGGTACCGACATTGACCACCCACCATCCTTTCCGTCGCGGTGGGTCCGCCGCCACACCCCGAGCCGACCCAGCACAGCCCGGCCATGGATGCGCACAAGGCGGCCCAGAAAAGGAAAGTGCCCCGCATTTCCCCCCCCTCCCTCTTGAAGAAAATGATACCCGCAAGTGACTATCTCGCAAAAGCTACAGCGCCGTTCGGAAATGACGACCAAGTTGATCATATACCGGTTTAGGATGAGATCTTTCATTGCTAAATGCGGGTAAGATGCCCGCGCTCCGGGAAAGGGCCCACAACAAATGAAGAATTTCACCCTCAAGGACTATAGCAGGCACTCCAGGCCATGGCAAGGCCGTTCGCCCTTCTCCGGGAATCCCCATGGAGAACGCCGCGGCTCACTCTTATACTTGGCGAGGTCGAGAATATTCGCTCTTCAACTCACGCGGAGTCGCCGAGACCGCGCGGAAATACCGCGCCATGAACTGCCGCGATCGGGATGATTTCTAATTCTTCGCGGATTAGCGTGAAGGAGACCTGGTGAAGGTCCCCTCTCCTTCAGGGAGAGGGAAGATCCGCGCTGAAAGCCCCCTCACCCCGACCCTCTCCCCCGAAACGGGGGAGAGGGGGGTCCCCACTCGTTCAATTTCACGTTAATCCGCGATGACCCTGATTTCTCCACTCCAATCTCTTCTTGCTCTTCGTGTCCTTCATGGAGGGGATATCTCCTTCACGCCCCCGGCACCGTGAACGATGATTCAAGAAGCATCCGCCGGCCATCGACTTCGGTCACCGCAATCCACACCAGGTTGCCTTCGGCGCGCAGCGTGATCTTGATGTCCGGGTCGATCGACGGATTCGGTCCCAACTCACCGACAATCGCCGCTGCCGTCACCCGGTTTCGCTCACCCGGGTGTTGCAACAGCAGCCTGGTACAGGTCAAATAGCACCAGCCCCTTGCCTGGGAAACCGCGCCCTGGGCCGCGGTTTCCCGAGCTTCCGCGGTCCAGGCCAGATACCTGGGGGCCGCGACCATCAGTACCAGGGCCAACACCAACGCCATCAGGACCGCCGGCAGTCCGAACAGGGTGAAAGCGCCTGCCTGTCTCGAGTGGTTATCTCCGTTCGGCACTGCTGTCCCTCCTTTGCCGGGTACGATGAGATGTCGCATTCGCCGTCGCCCCTGAATTTGATCCCTAATGGGAAACAGGGCCCCTATCATCGTCTCGGCCAATTTGAATAAAGATTAACCACGGAGTTCACGGAGAACACCGAGGAAACCCTTTCTTTTCGAAGCCTTCTCCGTGACCTCCGGGTTCTCCGTGGTGAATCATTCCCATAAAGTCGCCAAAGCGATGATCATCCCGGAAGCAGGTTTCATGCCAACGGTTTGGGTCCGGTTGGCACCGCTGCCAGCCGGCAGCGCCTCGGATGGCCGCGACAGCCACGCCGGGGCGCGGCGGTCCCGAGGGCGGCCAGGCAAAGCCGTGGCCGGACTTGCCCGCGCGCCGTCGTCACGGGTGCCATGCGGGAACAACCGCGGTGATTCCTCGGCCAGGCTTCCGGCTGAGAATCACCATTGCAGGCGGTCAATCACCATTCTGTATCGTTGGTAATCTCCGCTTTGGTAATTGGGGCGGTGCGAAGAACACCGTCACGGTTTTCGACCACTTTTTCCCACTGCCCTTTTTCGGCTGCATAGGCGACTTCCAATGACCCGCTGGAGGGCCGAAGCGGCTGCCGCGGGAAACCGCGTCGGGCGACCTCCATGGAAATTTAAGTAGTAGATATCACTTCTAAAATAATGTCAAAAAAAACCGATGAGCAGCACGATTAGGGTTTGACACGAAGCTCTGGGTGGTGCTAGAAGCACCCTAAGTGGGAAAATGTGGGCGAAAGGGGATCAGAGTGGGTTTGCTCAGTCAGACGCGCTTTCGGGGCCAGTCCCTCAATCGGCTCGATAGCAAGGGCCGCTTGCGGATTCCCGCCAAGTTTCGGGAGGTCCTTGACAGCCACGGGATCGCCGGGGTGATCGTGACGGCCACGCCGAAGCATCTGGACGCCTACACCCCCGAAGCCTGGGAGAAGTTTGAGGCGAAAACCTTGAGCGCGTCGGAGGTCGATCCCAACCACCGGGCTTTCATGCGCTACTATATTTCGGCCGCCGAGGAATGTGAGCTGGACAAACAGGGCCGAATCCTGATTCCACCCATCATGCGCAAGAAGGTTGGGATTGAGCAGGAGGTGATGCTGGCCGGGATGGTAGGGAGTTTTGAAATCTGGGATAAGGAGAGATGGGAAATGGAAATGCAGGACGGTGCCGACAAATTCGATGAACTCGCCAAAGGCATGGCGGCATTCGGTTTCTGATGGCAGGCTCGTCCGGTTCCATGACCTCGTTCGCCCGGATCGCTTGCCTGGACCTTCCCTGATCGGTTTTCGGTTTGCCGCGGTGAGCAGCCGATCAGGTTGTGCCGTCCGCAAGCTGTCATGATTTTTTGACGAGAAGCAACCGTCACCGATAAGGCTTCGCCATGCCCCAGCGCGAAGGATTGGATCACGTCCCGGTAATGCTCGATGAGGTCATGCGGTTGCTGGCCTGCCGGGCGGGTGGGTGCTATGTGGACGGCACCCTGGGCGGCGGCGGCTATGCCCGGGCGATCCTGCGGGCATCCGGCCCCGACGGCCGCCTCTTGGGGCTCGACTGGGACGCCGCGGCGATTGACCGGGTCGGCCATGAACTGCGTAACTTCACCGATCGGATCAGCCTCAGCCGGGCATCCTTCGACCAGGTGGCGCCACTGATCCAAAACCTGGGGTGGGGACAAGTGGATGGCATCGTCCTGGACTTGGGCCTTTCCAGCTTTCAGTTGGACGATCCCGAACGGGGTTTCAGCTTCACTCAAGCTGGCCCGTTGGACATGCGCATGGACCGTTCCCGTCCGCTGACCGCGGCGGATCTGGTAAACGGTTGGAGCGACGCCGAACTGCGGCGGATCATCCGCGATTATGGCGAGGAACGGTACGCCCACCGGATCGCCAAAGCCATCGTCAACCGGCGCCGCGACCAGGCCTTCACGACCACCACGGATCTGGCCGGGTTGATTGCGCAAGTCGTTCCGGCGTCGCGGGACAGCCGCAGGATTCATCCGGCAACCAGAACCTTTCAGGCCCTGAGGATCGCCGTCAATGCCGAATTGGAAGTGTTGGACCGCTTTCTGACGGAAGCGCTGCCGCTTCTCCAAAGCGGCGGTCGGCTTTGCGTGGTGGCTTTTCATTCGTTGGAAGATCGGCTGGTGAAACAGCAGTTTAAGCATTGGGCGAAGACCTGCCGCTGTCCGCGGGAACTGCCCGAGTGCCGCTGTGAAGGGCACCCCCTGGTGCGGCTCCTGACCCGCAAGGTCAAACGCCCCTCGGCTACCGAGATCGAACGCAACCCGCGGGCCCGCAGTGCCCGATTGCGAGCGGTGGAGAAGTTGTGAGGCCCGGCCGGCCGGCTGCAACCCCCGCGGCCGTGTGGTTTTGCCGGCGATCATGAGAAGTGAACGGCTGGCTGCTTAATGGAAGGAGATTTCCATGATAACGAATCCCGGATCACGAGCGAAGGCGACCACGGCGGCCGCAACCTGGCAGGTGGCCCTGTGGGTCCTGGCGGTTTCCGGTTTCATTCTGGCTTTGACCTTCGTCTGGATGCAAACCCAGCAGATTCGAGGCGGCTATCGTCTGTCTCAGGCGCAATCGGAATACCACCAGCAGTTGAACCTGAAACGCAAGCTCGATCTGACCTGGGCCCAGCTCACCGCGCCGCAGCGTCTGACACAACTGGCGCGAGCTCAGTTTCAACTGGCGCCGCCGAAGCCGGAACAAATCCTTACGGTCGGTGAGGCCGTCGATTGAGCAACCAGACGAGCCAACCAGGGTCTCCCGCGGCAGTCGTTTTCCCCAGGCGCTACGCTTTGCTGTGCGCGCTTCTGAGCGGGTTTGTCCTGGTTGGGTTCGGGGCGGTTCTGCACAAGGCTTTTTCCTTGCAGGTGCTGGAACATGAATTCTGGCTCGGCAAGGCCCGTCTGCAATCCGAAACCACGTTCCGTATTCCGGTTTACCGGGGCAGCGTTTTGGACCGCAACGGGCGCTTGCTGGCCACTTCCGTGCATCAGTTTTCGGTTTTCGTGGATCCATCGAAGGTGCCGGACAAACCGGGTTTGGCGCGCAAACTGAGCCCCATCATCGAGTTGCCCGCCGCATCCATTGAGGCGCAGACAAAGAATCGTCAAGGTTTCACCTGGCTCAAGCGCGGCATTTCCGACCAGCAGAGAAACCTGATCGAAAGGCTCCAACTGGAAGGCGTTCAGCTCAGCCCCGAATATCAACGCTTCTACCCCTTCGGTTCCCTGGCCGGGCAACTGCTCGGGTTCACCAACGTGGACGGCAAGGGTTTGGAGGGTATCGAAAAGCTCTACGACACGGTGCTCGATAAGGAACCGATCGATTGCAGTCAACTCCGCGACGGCGCGCGTCGCAGGATTTCGCTGCACGACCAGGGCTCGGATGATACGGACCAGGCGGGTGGCATCACCCTGAGTCTGGATGCGGTGCTGCAGGCGATTGCCGAACGCGAATTGGGCGCCGCGGTGGCGGCCCAGGGAGCAAGGGCCGCCGAAGCGGTCATTCTCGACCCCCGAACCATGGAAGTCTTGGCGTTGGCCAACTGGCCGCCGTTCGATCCCAACCGTTATCAGGCGGCCGCCTCGGAAGACTGGCGCAATCGGGCGATCACCGATCTGTTCGAACCGGGGTCGACGTTTAAGGTGTTCTTGTACGCGGCCGCTATCGATCAGGGCACCGTCCGGGAGACCGACCGGTTTTTCTGTGAAAACGGTGTCTACCGTTTGGCTCGAAACACCATTCACGACGTCCATCCGCACGGCTGGCTGACGGTGCCGGAAATGCTCATGGTTTCGAGCAACGTGGGGGCCGCAAAGCTCGCCACCAAACTGGGAGCGGGAAAGTTTTATCAGTACATACAAGCCTTTGGGTTTGGCCAAAAATCCGGGATCGGGTTGACCGGAGAAGCCCAGGGGCTGGTTCGACCCTGGAATGAATGGCGTCCCATCGATTTGGCGGTGACCGGGTTTGGTCAGAGCATCGGGATCACCGCCCTACAGCTTTCCAGTGCCGTGGCGACCATCGCCCGAGGGGGCGTGTGGCAGCGGCCGACGATCCTGAGGCGGGCGCTGAGAGACAGTGATCAGGCGGAAATCCGGCGGGCGATTCAACCGGCCAGACGAGTACTGAAAGCGTCCACCGCGGCGCTCCTGACCAAGTGGCTGATCAAGGCCACCGGCGAAGGAGGCACCGGCCAACCGGCGGTTCCAGCCGGCTATCAGGTTGCCGGCAAGACCGGCACCGCTCAGATCGTTGATCCGAATACCGGCACTTATTCCGGCAAACGCTACAATGCGGTGTTCACCGGTTTTGTTCCGGCCGCTGATCCGCGTCTGGTGATCACCGTGGTGGTGCACGAGCCATCGAAATCGATCTTCGGCGGAACGGTGGCCGGTCCCGTGTTCCGAAACATCGCCGCGGAAGCCTTGCCCTATTTGGGAGTGGCTCCGGACCGCGACGATCCCAATGAGAAAAGGTCCCCGACCCGCTGGGCCAGTCTCGACCCGGGGGCCGGTCCCAACAACCGACAATAGAGTCGATGCCGCCATTATTATGACCAGCAAAGCCATGCCGTTGAGCGAATTGTTGCGCGATTTGGGCGCAACCGTGTACGGTGAGCCGACCTCGACCACCATTACCGGATTGACCACCGACAGCCGCCGGGTCGAACCGGGAAACCTCTTCGTGGCGCTGCGCGGTGCCCGTATTGACGGTCTGGAATTCATTACCGACGCGGTCCAGCGCGGGGCGGCGGCGGTTTTGAGCCATCGCAAACCGGCGCTGTCGCCGGCGGTGCCCCTGTTCACGGTGGCCGACCCGGAGTCCGCCCTGGCAACCGTGGCCGGACGCTTCCATGGCAACCCGGCGGCCGCCCTCGAATTGATCGGAGTCACCGGGACCAACGGCAAAACCACCACCTCACTCCTGCTCGCGAGCATTCTGGAACAGGCCGGCTATCGGGTCGGGATCATCGGCACCCTCAATTACCGCTGGGCCGGCAAGGTCCGACCGGCCCCGCTCACTACGCCCGGTGCCATCGAATTCCACGGCTTGCTGGCGGAGATGCGGGCGGACCGGGTGACCCATGTGGTCATGGAAGTATCGTCGCACGCCTTGAGCCTCAAACGGGTTTCCGGATGTCGGTTCCGGCTGGGGGTTTTTACCAACCTGTCGCGCGACCATCTGGATTTCCACGGTGGGTTGGAACAATATTTCTTGGCCAAATCCGAACTGTTCACCCGGCATCTGATCGACTCCGAAAAGCGGGTAACGGCCCTGGTCAATGCCGACGACCCTTACGGGCGCCGACTCAAGACCATGGCGGCCGGGCCTTGCTGGAGCTACGCCGTCGATTCCCGTGAAGCCGAGGTGACAGTCGCCAGGGCCGTCCTGAAACCAGCGGGAATCCGCGCCACCCTTACCGGCCCGCTCGGTCCGCTGGAAATCCATTCGCCCCTGCTCGGTCGCCTCAACCTTTACAACATCACCGCGGCGGCGGCCGCCGCGATGGCGCTGGGCATCGCGCCCCGCGGCATCGCCGCGGGCATCGCCCGGGTGGACCGGATCGACGGTCGCCTGCAAAAGGTAGCCAACAACCGGGGCTACCAGGTGGTGGTGGATTTCGCCCACACGCCGGACGCCATGGAAAAGAGCCTCGAATGCCTGCGCGAGTTGACCTCCGGGCGTTTGTGGGTGGTGTTCGGCTGTGGTGGTGATCGCGACCGCGGCAAGCGCCCGATGATGGGCGAAATCGCCGCCCGCTACGGCGACCGAATCGTGGTCACCAGCGACAATCCCAGGACCGAAAATCCGCGGGCGATCATCGCTGAAATCGAACCGGGACTCCGGTCCAGGGGTCTGAAACCACTCAGTGCCGCCGAGTTTGCCCGCGGGGAGAGCGCCGGATACCTGGTGGAACCCGACCGCGAACAGGCGATCAAGGCCGCTCTGGCCACCGCCGTTGCGGGGGACCTGATTTTTATCGGGGGTAAGGGCCACGAAACCTATCAAATCGTGGGAACCTCGGTACGACCTTTCGACGATCGCAAGGTGGTCACCGAGACCTTGCAAGAACTCGAGGCGGTGGCGTCATGACCTGGGCTCTCGCCGAAATCCTGCAAGCAACCGGCGGCCGCCTGCTAAACGGCCCGCCGCGCCAATCGCTCCGGGCCATCTCCACGGACACCCGCGGCATCGAAGCGGGTGATTTATTCGTGGCCCTGCGCGGTGATCGCTTCGACGGCCATGCCTTTCTCGATCAGGCCGTAAATGCCGGCGCCGCGGCGGTGCTCGTGGATGACTCCGCTGCCGCCGCGGGCATTGGGGACCGGGCCGCGATCATCGCGGTGGCCGATACCCTGCGCGCTCTCGGCGATCTCGCTCGCCACCGGCGCCTCGGCCGGTCGCTCCCGCTGGTGGGCATCACCGGCAGCAACGGCAAGACCAGCACCAAGGAAATGCTCGCCACGATCCTTGAAATCAGTCATCGGGTATTGAAGAACCAGGGCAACTTCAACAACCTGGTGGGGGTCCCGCTGACCCTGCTCAAACTCGAAGCTTCCCATCAGGCGGCGGTGATCGAAATGGGCATCAACGTGCCCGGCGAAATGGCCCAACTGGTGAGGATGACGGCCCCGACCGCCGGCCTCATCACCAACATTCAGCCGGCTCATCTGGAAGGGCTGGGATCCGAGGAGCGGGTGCTCCAGGAAAAGGGGCTGCTCTGGCGGAGCCTTGGGGCGCAGGGACTGGCCGCGGTCAATCTGGACGATCCGCGACTGGCTGAACTGAGCCGCGAGCTGACCTGCCGCCGCCGCACCTATTCCTGCGTTGACCCGAAAGCCGAGGTACGGCCGGCCGGACCGATTCGTTTCGCCGCGGACGGGTCCCATTTTGATCTAGTGATCGGCTCGGAAACGGTCGCGATCGACCTGGCGGTGCTTGGCCGTCATCAAGTCCAAAACGCCGTTGCCGCCGCGGCCATGGCCCATGGTCTGGGGATTCCAGCGGCTCGGATCGGCGCCGGTCTGGCTCGCCACCGGCCGGTCCGGCAGCGGATGGCAACGATCCCGCTGGCCGGCGGCGCGATTCTGGTGGACGACACCTACAACGCCAATCCCCGTTCCACCATGGCGGCGCTACAGGCGGTCCGGGAAGCGGCCGACCGCCGACCGGTGATCGCGGTGCTGGGGGAAATGCGCGAACTGGGTGTGGATTCGCTTGCTTGGCATCGCCGAGTTGGCGAATACGCCGCCGGTCTTGGCCTGAGCCGTCTGATCACCTGCGGCGAGGCAGCTCGGGAAATCGGTATCGGCGCACTCGCCGCCGGGCTTCCCGAAGCGGCGTGGCGACAGGCCCAAAGCCATGCGGAAGCGACGGCCCTGGTGCTGAGCGAGACTATCCAGGACACCTGGATCTTGGTCAAGGGTTCCCGGGGAGCGGCCATGGAACACGTGGTCAAGGGGATAATGGAGCGATGACGACGGCCGAACGTCAGGTGAAAACGGCCCTGGTGGTGGGCCTCGGGGTTTCCGGACAGGCGGTCTGTGAACTGATGGTGCGTCGGGGAATTCGGGTTATCGCCACCGACCTCCGGCCGCCGCAAGCCTTTGCCGACGGCTTGGAGCGGTTGCGTAACCTGGGCTGCCGACTGACCCTGGGACGCCACGATCCACGGGATTTCCTCGCCGTCGATCAGATCGTGGTGAGCCCTGGCGTCGCGGGCGACCTGGGGCCTTTGGTTGCGGCGGCACGGCAGGGGATCGAGGTGATCGGGGAACTGGAATGGGCCTGGCGCCAGGTGCGCGAACCGGTGGTGGCAATTTCCGGCACCAACGGGAAGACCACCACCACCACGGTGGTCGGCGAATTGCTCAAGGCGGCCGGCATCCGCGCCTTTGTCGGCGGCAACATCGGCACCCCACTGAGTCGTCGGCTGCTGGATTGCGCCGGCGGCGCCGATGGGGTGGTCGCGAACGGCTGCGAGGCGGTTGAGGTCCTGGTGTTGGAGGTGAGCAGCTTTCAGTTGGACACAGCGCCGTCTTTTGCCCCCCGGGTGGGCGTGCTGCTCAACATCACGGAAGACCATCTGGACCGCTATCAGGGATTTTCCGGCTACATCGCTTCCAAGGCTTCCCTGTTCAGTCATCAGGGTCCCGAGGATACGGCCGTGATCAATCTCGATGACCCCTGCTGTTGCCGGATTATGGACGGCATCCGCGGCCGGGTGCTCACTTTCAGCCGGTTGCGCGGCGATGCCCATGCCACCTGCCGTGCCGGGCGGATCGAAGTGCGCTTGCCGGAACGCGCGCCGTTCACCCTGGAACTCGGCCAATGCCCGCTCACGGGAGTGCGCAACGAGGAAAACCTGATGGCGGCGGTGCTCTGCGCCTCCGCTTTCGGGGTGGATCCCGACGCCATCCGCCGGGCCCTTCCGCGGTTGCGGCCGCTGGCGCACCGGATCGAATGGGTACGGCAGTGGCGCGGGATCGAGTTTTACGACGATTCCAAGGGCACCAACATCGGAGCCGTCGCCAAGGCCCTGACCAATTTTGATCGCCCCATCGTGTTGCTGGTGGGCGGTCGGGACAAGGGCGGGAGCTATCAGCCGCTGGAAACCCTGATTCGCCGGCGGGTCAAGTTCATCGCCTGTTTTGGCGAAGCCGGCCCGCGGTTCTTCGCCGCCATGGCGCCCTGGGCCCAGGCGGCGGTTTACCCGGAGCTGGAAACGGCTTTCCAGGGGGCCGTGGCGGCGGCGGCGGCGGGCGATGTGGTGGTGCTCAGCCCAGGTTGCTCCTCGTTCGATCAGTATCAGAGCTACGCCGAGCGGGGCCGCCATTTTCAGCGGCTGGTGGCGGCTCTCCAAGAACCAGTGCAGTGGGTCCATGACTCCGCGGCGTTGCCGCCGAAGGAGGCAGGGAACCGATGATCAGGACCCAGGTGGAACCATCGTTCGAGCCATTCGAACCAGGGGCCAGGGCCGCGGTCGCGACCCCGTCGCCCGGGTTTGCGCCCGGCAACGAAACCTGGCTGTGGCTCCTGGTCCTGCTGTTGGCCGGCGTCGGCACCATTATGGTATACAGCGCCAGTTCGGTGATCGCCCTGAGGCGGTTCAACGATTCCTATTTTTTCCTCAAAAAGCAGGCCGTGGTGGTGGCCGTGGGGATTGTCCTGCTGGGCCTGTTCAGCCGTATTCCCTATCGGTTTTACGAACGCCTGGCCAAACTGGGGCTGATCCTCGCAATCGCCTCCATGGCATTGGTCTGGATGCCCTACTTCGGGATCGAATTGAACGGGGCCCGACGCTGGTTCCGGCTCGGCTCCATGCAGGTGCAACCGTCCGAATACGCAAAGATAGCCTGGATCATCTATCTCGGCGTCTACTGCGCGCGCAAGCGCGAGCGAATAAGGGAATTCAGTAAGGGCATTCTACCGCCGCTGATCCTGCTTGGGGTAATGGCACTGCTGCTGCTCATCCAACCGGATTTCGGCACCACCGTTATCCTGGCCGCGGTGACCATGCTGGTGCTGTTGGCCGCCGGCGCCCGCTGGAGTCATTTTCTGCTGCTAACTCTCTTAGTGGGCGCCCTGTTTTACCTGGTCGTTTACCGATCCCCCTACCGGTGGGCGCGGATTATCGCCTTCTGGGACCCCTGGGTGAGTCCGCTCAGTTCCGGCTATCAGCTCATTCAGTCCTGGATCGCGGTCGGCTCCGGCGGTCTCGCCGGCAAAGGCCTGGGGGGCGGACACCAGAAGCTGTTCTACCTGCCGGAACCGTTCACCGATTTCATCCTCGCCGTGATCGGCGAAGAACTGGGATGGCTCGGTATCGTCGCGGTGGCGTGCCTGTTCGCCGGTCTGATCCTGGTCGCTATCAGAGTCGCTCGCGGCGCCCCGGACGCACTCGGTTCGTATCTGGCCTTTGGCGTTGCCGCCCTGTTCTTCATCGAATCTTTCATGAACATGGGGGTGGTGCTCGGCCTGCTGCCCACCAAGGGTTTGGCGCTGCCGCTGGTGTCCTACGGAGGCAGTTCCTTCACCGCCAGTTGCATGGCGCTAGGCATTCTGATCAACGTCGCTCGCGGCACGGAACAGGTGGCTGAAATCGATGTATAAGTCTTACCAGCACATTCATTTTGTCGGGATCGGCGGGATCGGCATGAGCGGCATCGCCGAACTGCTGCTCAACCTGGGCTATCAGGTGAGCGGCTCCGACCTGAGAAGCAGTGAAATCACCGAACGGCTACAGCGTCTTGGGGCCCGGATCTACCAGGGGCATCAGGAAGATCACATCGCCGGAGCCGATGTGGTGGTGGTATCCTCGGCCATTGCCGAGCACAACCCGGAAGTGCGGGCGGCCCGGCGAATCGGCAAGCTGCCGGTGATCCGCCGCGCCGAGATGCTGGCCGAACTGATGCGTCTGAAATATGCGGTGCTGGTGGCCGGGGCCCACGGCAAGACCACCACCACCTCGATGGTCGCCACGGTCCTCGCCCGCGGCGGTCTGGACCCGACCGTGGTCATCGGCGGCCGGCTCAATGCCTGGGGCACCAACGCCAAACTGGGCGGCGGCGACTTCGTGGTGGCGGAAGCGGACGAAAGCGATGGGACCTTCCTCTTGCTCTCCCCCACCATTGCCGTGGTGACCAACATTGATCTCGAGCACCTGGATTTCTACCGGGACCTCGACCATATCCGCGATACCTTCCTGCAATTCATCAACAAGGTGCCGTTTTACGGCCTGGCCGTGCTCTGCCTGGAAGACCCGAACATTCAGGCCCTGCTGCCGCGGATCGGCAAGCGCTTTGTCACCTATGGGCTAGCGCCGCAGGCCGATTTTCAAGCGCGCGATCTGCGCGGCGACGGGTTCCGTTCGCGCTACACGGCCTATCATCATGGCCACGAATTAGGAGAAATCGAACTGCATCTGCCTGGCCGCCACAATGTGCTGAATTCGCTCGCCGCGGTGGCCGTGGCGCACGAACTGGACCTCGATCTGGCGAGTATCCAGGCCGGCTTTCAGGATATGACCGGGGTCCAGCGCCGCTTTCAGATCAAGGGCGAAGAGCAGGGGATCCTGGTGCTCGACGATTACGGCCATCACCCGACCGAAATCCGCGCGGTCCTCGATACCATGGCGACCTGTTTCCCTGACCGGCGCAAGGTGGTCGCCTTCCAGCCGCATCGCTACACCCGCACCAAAGCGCTGCTGGATCAATTCGCGCGCTGCTTCTATCAATCCGATGTACTGCTGGTAACGGAAATCTATGCCGCCAGCGAAGCGCCGATTGCCGGGGTCGACGGCCGCGCGCTGGTGCTGGCCATCGAAGCCCACGGCCACCATGATATCGAATTCTGCCCCGATTTGCAGGGACTTGCCGAACGCCTGTGCCGGCGCCTGCAACCGGGCGATGTGCTGATCACTCTTGGCGCGGGCAATATCTGGCAGGTGGGTGAAGCCGTGCTCCGCCAACTGGGCGCCGGAACCGGGGCCGACCGCCATGCCTGAGGGCGCCCCCTGGACCGAGGCCATGATCGGAATCGACGATCTGAGACTGGATTTCAACGCACCCATCGCCCGCGAAACGACCTTCCGGGTGGGTGGACAGGTCGCGTGCCTGGCCCGGCCGCGCACCGGAGCGGCCCTGATCGCCGCGCTCTCCGCCGCCCGCCGGCTGGATCGCCCGCGGGTGGTGATCGGCGGCGGCAGCAATGTGCTGATGCCGGACGGCTACTGGGACGCATTGGTCATCCAGATCAAGGGCTTCGCCGTCGGCGCCGAGGCGCGGACGGCCGGCGGCGGCGCGGCGCGGTTGGCGCTGGGCGCGGGGGTGACCCTGGCGGCTTGTGAGCGCTATTGCCTGCGGCGGGGTTTGTTCGGCTTCGAAGCCCTGGTCGGCATTCCCGGCACCATCGGCGGCGCTCTGGTGATGAACGCAGGCGCTCACGGCGAAACCATTTCCGATCATCTGCTGTGGTTGGAACTGATCACCCGCGACGGTGAACGCCGGCGCTACCCGCGGCACGAACTCGATCCCGGCTATCGAACCATGGGGCTCCCGGCCGGGGCCACCGTGCTCGAAGCCGGTTTCGAACTGCTCCCCGGACCGAAAGCGGAACTGCGCGCCCGCCTTCGCCAGTTCATCGCCCGGCGTCGGGCCACCCAGCCCCTCGACTGGCCTTCCGCCGGATGTGTGTTCAAGAACCCGCCCGAGACCAGCGCCGGACTGCTGATCGAGCGCGCCGGTCTCAAAGGCCTGCGGATTGGAGATGCGGCAATCTCCGAGCGCCATGGCAACTGGATCATCAACCGCGGCAAGGCCACGGCGCAAGACGTGGTGAGCTTGATTGAACTGGTGGAGCAGCGGATCGAGAGCGAATTCGGCATCCGCCTGGAACGGGAACTGGTGGTCTTGAGGAAGTCATGACTCGACCGAGGATCAATCAGCGCAAGATCGATCACCAAGCGCGCCGGCGCCGCCGGGCCAAGCGCCTGTTCACCGGGCTGCTTCCGGTGCTGGCTCTGGGCGCGCTGTTGGGATTGAGTGCCGGTCTAAGCTGGGCTTATCACAGCCTGCTGGAGGCCGACCGGTTCCGGTTGACCCAGGTTCAGATCAGCGGTATCGAGCGGCTGACTCCGGCCCAGGTACTGGACGCGCTGGCGGTTCCCAAAGGCATCAATATGCTCAACCTGAAGATGGAGCGGTTGCGTGAGCGGCTCAATGAGCTCCCCTGGATCACCAACGCCGAAGTTCGTTTGGATCTTCCGGCTAATCTGGCGGTGATGGTTCAGGAGCGCAAACCCCTGGCATTGGTCGAGGGACCTCCCAGTTGCCTGGTGGATCAGGCCGGCACCCTGTTTCTGCCGGCGAGCGCTGAACAGTACCCGGACCTGCCCCGCCTGGGAGGTTTTGCCGAAGCCCGCTTGCAGCCGGGCGATCGGCTACCGAGCACGGTTACGAACGCTCTCAAGGCACTACAGGCGGAACTCGAGGCGCACCCCATCCGGGAACTCACCCAAGAGCGCTCGATCGTTGCCTGGAGTCTGGACAATGGTTTGATCTGGAAGGCCCCCGCCGGGGACCTGGAAATCGCTTTTGGCGCCGCCGGCTTCAAAGTTAAATGCGCCCGCCTCCGCTGGATATTGCAGCGCCTGAAGAGCAGCAACCGGCTCAAGGCGGTGCAAAAGATCGATCTGGATTATCGACAGAGAGCGTTCTTGACCTGGCAAGACGCGAACCGAATGGATTGAAGGGATGCCAATGGCAAGACATGAAGAATTGATCGTCGGCCTGGACCTTGGGACTACCAAGGTGTGCGCGGTGGTAGGCGATGTGACCTCCGAGGGCGTCGACATCTTGGGAGTTGCCACTTCTCAGTCCAGGGGGTTGCGCGGCGGGATGGTGGTCAATATCGATCAGACCGTAAGTGCCATCAAGCAAGTGGTGGAAGAGGCGGGATTGATGGCCGGCGTGAATATCGCCAGAGTCTATGCGGGGATTGCGGGCACCCACATCACCAGCATGAACAGCCATGGGGTGATTGCCATCAAGAGCCGTGAGGTCACCCAAGCGGACATCGATCGGGTGCTCGATGCCGCCAAGGCCATTGCGATGCCGTTCGATCGCCGGGTGCTGCATGTGATCCCGCAACAGTACATCGTCGATGAGCAGGAAGGCATTCTCAATCCACTGGGGATGTCGGGAGTGCGGCTGGAAGCCAAGGTCCATGTGGTGACCGGTGCCATCAGTGCCGTGGAAAATATCTTCAAGTGTTGCAACCGAGCGGATCTTCAAGTGCAGGATGTGGTGTTCGAAGCTTTGGCCGCCAGTGATTCGGTGCTGGACCCGGATGAAAAGCACCTGGGAGTCGCCTTGGTGGATATCGGCGGCGGCACCACCAACATCGCGGTGTTCTTGAACCAGGGCATTTGTCATACCGCGGTGGTGGGACTGGGCGGCAATCACATCACTTCGGACATTTCGGTGGGACTCAGGACCTCGGTGGAAGAATCAGAACGGATCAAGAGGGAGCAGGGCTGTGCCCTGACCGACTGGGTCGAACCGGGTGACGTGATCGAGGTGGGTTCGGTGGGAGGACAGAAACCACGCCAATTGTCTCATTCCATCCTGGCCGAAATCATCGAGGCGCGAACCGAGGAAATCCTCAAGGTAGTGGAACTGGAACTGATCAAGGCCGGCTATCTGGAGTCGCTGAATGCCGGCATTGTCCTCACCGGAGGCGTATCCCTGCTGCCGGGGATCAGGGAATTGGCCGAGCGGGTGTTCGACATGCCGGTTCGCATCGGTCTACCTTATAAATTTGGAGGCCTGGGAGATATGGTGAAAAACCCCATGTTTTCTACCGCTACCGGTTTGCTGCTCTACGGCCGGGAACACGCCCAGGGAGACTTCATCCAGCCTCCGGATTCTCCGGACCGGCTGCGTCGGGCATGGGCAGCGGTCAAAGGCTGGTTCAAGGAATTTTGATGGCCGGGTTCGGAGCCACTGGACCAGGGCACGGGCATCCTCGGTTCCGCGTTGGACCCGAGGACGCAAGTCCGCGGCTGAACGAATTGAACATGGTGCGGTCGTCGCTTTTCAATAATCAACTGCTTCACTGAGGGGAGGGTGAGCGTATGGATTGCATGATCCAGAACGGAGCCAAAATCAGGGTGCTGGGCGTTGGTGGCGCCGGCGGAAACGCCATCAACAACATGATCGCCGCCGGTCTTGACGGGGTCGATTTCATCGCCGCCAACACCGACTTTCAAGCTCTGGAGCGGAGCCTGGCGGGCAATAAGGTACAACTCGGGGTGAATCTGACCCGCGGCCTGGGCGCCGGCGGCAAACCGGAAACGGGAGCCAAGGCGACCGAGGAGAATATCGATCAGATCCGGGAAATGCTGCAGGATAGCGACATGGTTTTCATCGCCGCCGGTCTGGGCGGCGGCACCGGCACCGGCGGTGCCCCGATCATCGCTCAGGCTTGCAAGGAACTGGGGGCCTTGACCGTAGCCATCGTTACCCGCCCCTTCAGAAGCGAAATGAAGGTGCGCACGGACAATGCCGACAACGGTCTTAAGGCGCTGCGTTCAGTGGTCGATACGCTGATCACCATTCCCAACGATCGCCTGGTGGCCCTGGCGGATCGGCGCGCAACCCTGCTCGATATGTTCAAGAAGGCCGACGACATCCTGCTCGATGCGGTCAAGGGGATCACCGAACTGATCACCCGGCCCGGGATCATCAATGTGGACTTCGCCGACGTCAAGACGGTCATGAGCGAAATGGGCATGGCCTTGATGGGCACCGGTGTGGGACGCGGCGAAAACCGGGCGGTGGAAGCGGCCCAGCAAGCCATTTCCAGCCCGCTCCTGGAGGATGTCTCGATCCGCGGAGCCAGGGCCGCACTGGTCAACATTTGCGCCAATCAAGACCTGGGCATGATGGAATTCGAAGAGATTTCCAATATCGTCACCAAGGAAATCGATGATGACAATGTTAACATCATTTTGGGCACCGCCATCGACGATAGCTTCGACGATGAATTGAGAGTCACGGTGATTGCCACCGGCATCGGCAACCACGAAGAAAAAGTGAAACCGAAACCGATCAGCCGGTTGGGGTCGATTCG
>Ga0100398_1001224_pt1 | contig 22303 bp, 20 predicted proteins | sample CryGeymeta201522_FD_81568 | JGI IMG/M metagenome (GOLD analysis project Ga0100398, IMG submission 81568) | Groundwater microbial communities from Crystal Geyser aquifers in Utah, USA - Crystal Geyser metaG 2015-22 | ecosystem: Environmental > Aquatic > Deep subsurface > Groundwater | place: USA...
TTAGGTCGGCAGTTACTGCGTCAGGGAATTGAGATGATGGTGATTGGAATGGCGTCGGCCATGGTTGGTTATTTTGTCGGCAGCTTATTTAAAATCCCCCAGTTGCCGTGACCCGTTAATTAACTTCCAAGGTTAGATATAGGGTTGGCATGGTAGAGCGAATGATTTTTAATATCTTAAAATGCAAGCGATAATTTTTGCCCTACTAGCTTATTTTAGTTGGGGAGTTGGAATTTTATTTGAAGCGATCGCGGCAAAAAAACTTGATTCAAAATCTTTTATCTTTTGGGGAATGTTACTCGGCTTTTTTTTAATAATTTTTTATACCCCTTTTACTCTTAGTAGCTTAAAAAATTTAACCATCGGATTATTAGCGGTTAATCTATTGGTCGCTTTTTTTTGGATCAGTGGCACCACAATTTACTATAAAGCATTAAAAGAAGGAAATCCCACACTGGTTGGTACCATCGCTTCATCGTTTCCAATGGTTACCGTGATCCTCTCGGTAATCCTCTTCCAGGAAAAACTCAATTTTTTTCAAACAACGGCAATCATCATAATTTTCCTCGGACTAATCCTTTCTTCGTTAGAGATAAAAAGCTTAATGAAACGAGAATTTAAGATTAGCGACAAAGGAATATTGTTGGCCTTGTTAACAATGTTGGTTTGGGGGGCGACCATGACGCTGATAAAAATTCCTGTTAGGGAAATCGGTTGGTATTGGCCAACCTTGATTATTCTCTCTTTATTCCCGCTTTATCTTCTATATATGAGACTGACAAACTCAAAGTTGCAGTCCTTGAGCAAAAGCAAGGTGGTCGGCGCAGTGATTTTATCGGTCATTTTGATAAGGATCGCTGAATTCAGTTACAGCATCGGCATTAGCAAGGGTATGGTTTCGGTTGTCGCGCCTATTGCCGGCGCTAATCCTACCCTATTTGTTCTATTAGCATTTTTTGTTTTTAAAGACCGATTAACCAAACAGCAGATTTTGGGAATCGTGCTGACTCTTCTTGGAATTGTTTGGTTGTCTTTTCTAAGCGCATAATTTTTGTTTTATGAGATATAAAACGACTTTGGCAACGATCGTGAAAAGTGTCGTTACTTTCAGAATATTTTGTAAGCCTGGTTGAAGGTGGAGAAATCAACCTCACGTTTACCCTCAAGCTGGACCGATTTAATAATCAATTTATTCCCTGTTAGTGCCATATCGGTTATCTTTAACCGCCGTTGTTTTCCTGTCTCCGCCAGCTGGCGGATCCTCCTCAACCGCAGCGGTTCTACCGTTTTACCGACGTCGACCATGGTCCAAATCCCTGGCCACGGGCTGAAAGCTCGAAATAGATTGAAAATGGTTGTATGGTTACACGGTAGCATAGTTACATGGTTACTTTGGCAGAAGTTTTTAATAATTGGAGGGACAAAATCAATATTCTTTTCTCCCGAAAGCGCTTTTTTTAGAACATCAAGAGGAATAAAGCCGTCGGCCTTGGTGGGGAAACGGGCGTAGGTAGCTTGTGAGTGGTTTTGTTGGATAAAGGGCTTAATACCCGTTTTTTCACCACTTATCAACTTAATAAACATCTCATAGGCAACATTGTGTAATCTTTCTTCTAGTTTGATTTTGGTTTCCGTAGGTTTTATTTTGACTGGTTGTTGGGCGATGATATCGCCATGGTCGAGTTTGGCGTCGGTTTGGATAAAAGTAACGGCCGTTTCTTGATCGCCCATTATCAAAGAATAAACAACAGGGGCTGGGCCGCGGTATTTAGGGAGAGCAGAGAAGTGGATATTCCAGAAACCATATTTTGGTAATCGAAGAATCTCTTCGGGAATGATTTGACCATAAAAATAAATAAGTGCAAGGTCAATCGATCGCAGTAGATTCTGTCGCTCGTGATGCTTCTCTTCTGCGAGGCTCTTCCTGTCATTCCGGAAATCCGCTTCTCGAAGAGTCTCTTCGCTCGCGACACCTACTGCAACATTAATATTGTTTTTTATTGCAATCTCCTTAACCGGAGTAGCCGTTAATATTTGTTTACGGCCAACTTTCCGGTCGGGTTGGGTGACAACAAGATCGACTTTAATTAAATGTTTAATTGAAGAATCAGTAATTAATTTCTCCAGAAAGTCAGCGGATAAGTCCGGTGAGCCAAAATAAGCTAATGAGATTTTTTTCATACGATTTATTTTACTACGAAAAAGTGTCCGTATGAGATTATTATACCAAGCTATTCATGACCGAGTCAGTTATAGAAAGGTTGGTATAAGGGGCTAGGGACTGATAAATTCTAATGATTTTTCGAAAAGAGGGAAGAGGCGCGGGTTGAGATAAAGATAAATTAACTTTCCATTTCTTGGATTAATAATCTGGAACCTCATCATCCCCCCGGCATTTTCTACCAATATTTTTTTATTTTGGAACCTTACTTCCTCGGTGGCGGTCTTTTCATAGTTTTCTATCGTGGCCGTACAATCGAACTGAAAAGTCATTACCCCCTTTTCATTAAATTTACCCGAGCTGGTCGATTCATATTGGATTTTTACGGTTGAAGGGATGAGAAATCGAATGCCGCAATCTTTATTTTCGTAACTACTAAAAGCAACCGGTGGTGGACTAATAGGTGATTTGGTTGGCGGTAAACTAATCAGATAATTAATAGCTTTATTTGTTTGTTCAACTCTTTGGCCGTAGCGGACGCCGACGATAAAGGTTAAAACGACAAATAAAACAGCTAAAAAAACATAGGGAGCGGTTTTTTTCATAGATAAATAATATCAAATTAACGGAGTTTTTTAAGGATGAGATGGAAGGCCGTCTCTCTCCGCCACAGCCGTTGATGCTCGTGGATCATCGGCCTCGCGTTGACGTGACCTTCTTACCATTTCTTCTATAGCTTGTTTCTTTGCCGTTGGTAGGGGTACAAGCTGGTTGCCATCGAGACGGAACATAGTATCGCCCATTTTAAAATAAGTTTCTGGATTAATAGTAAAACCAGCATCAGCTCTTACTTCGTCGGTCCAGCCGTTTGCACCACTAATTATTGCCATGGGTGGAGCATTGGGAGAAATTTTTCTCATCCGAACACGCTCATTTCTATCTGTATACAGTTGATAAGGAACGGGCTGGTTTTCGATGGTGCAGATTCGCGCCGTTGTTTTACCGACGGTATCCGTTCCTAGGACTAAACCCATTGTTTCCTTTCCTTCATACTCTCCGGCTGGAAAAGATTGCATTTTTGGCAGTTGTCCGAACCATTCGGCAGAAGGATAAAGGGGAATGGTTTCGGTCGATTGTGGTTCAGCGACAGAAATCACCGGTTCCTTGACCGCTGATTGAGTTAGAGTAGGTGAAATTGCTTCGGTAACCGGCGAACGAGTTGTTGATACAGCTTCAGCGATTGGTGGTGGGCTGACAGTAACCCTTTTAATATTTACCCCAGGCTGGGTTGGTTTTTCTAAGGCTTCTGTTCTAGTTTCAGTCTGATGACCGGCGATCGGTAAGTCTGAAATAACTGCTTCGACAGGATGAGCCGGAGTGATAGTGGCGGTTTTTCCTTGCAATAGTTGATCGATCTGTTGTTGCCATTGACCACAATCAATTTGACCGGCATTAACCATTTGTTCAACAATATCAGTAAAAACCGTTCCGGCTTGATCCCCGAATAAAGTTTTTATATAACCAGCAAGAAAAGGTTTGTCGCTGACTAGTTGTCCAGGATTTGCCTGATAGTGTTTAAACAAGGTATCAATCACTCGGTATGAGGCAGCTCGAGTTTGATCTTTATAATATCCGACTTCAGGTTTAAAAAAAGCCCAGTCTTTGATGACTTCTGACAACTGACGGTCAGGAGTTTGACTATTAATCTTGTTAGTCAATTTTTCGAGAAAAGGCTGATTGGCCCCGTCTTTTATAAAGGTGTTTAGGCGATAATTAAATCTTTGGTCTGAGAGATCGATTTTTCCGCCGGCATCTTTTCTTGTCAACAGATCAAGACCGTTCATTAAACCGGCTCTTTGTTGATAAATATCACTATTAAAATCAGTCGCGTGTAAAAAATCTTTTACTGGGAAAGCAGCGGGTCTAGCTACTTCGAAAGAGAAAGGAGTCAAAGGCGCGCTACAGATATGGGGGGTTTCTACTTGAACACTTATATCGTTCATATATTACAATCTACCACAATATAAAATTGTATGTTAACCTGTAAGTGGTTCTATGTCATATTGTATGGTAATAATTTGACTTATAGTCATCTTGACCCCGACGTTACGTCGGGGGAAAGATCTAGTCCCGACGTAAAAGTCGGGACGTAATACACGCTTCGCCAGATACTGGACAGTATCTGGCTTCGCTAGATTTTTCGCCCTCCGAATCGAAGGGCTCAAAATGACAAAAAAGCGTATAAAAAACTTGTGTCACAAAAGTTTTAAGGTGCTTTTACCATTTTTACAATCTAAATTATCATCTTCTTACCATACTTAATTTCATAGAACCCCTGTAAGTTGACTTTCTCGTGTTTTATAATATGCATATAGAAGATGAAAAAAAGAAATCAAAAAGCCCTAATCCAATACCTTTTTATTGTTGTTTTAAGAATCGGCGTGCCGCTCTTAATTTTCTATTACCCGATTTTTTCCGCTCTGGTAGTAACCTTTCTTGACATTATCGACGCCGATTTTGCCTCAAATCGAGTTTTGTCATTGAAAGAGTATGAACGGTACGATAAAATTTTGGACCTTTGGTGGTATACGATGGCTATAGTTTACTCTGTCTTTTACCTGAAGCCTTACTTTGTTTTTCTATTATTTTTGTACCTTTATCGCTTGGCCGGCGATATAATATTTTTTATAAAAAACGATCGCCGCCTCCTGTTTTTTTTCCAAAATTTCTTTGAAAATGCTTTTTTTGTTGTCTTTTTTGGGAGTCTAGTTAACGGCCTTAGGTTTATTATTTCCGGCAGTAATCTTTATTTAACATTGATAATCGCGTTTATGCTAAAAATATTTCAGGAATGGTTAGTTCACTGGAAACAGTTTACTTTTAAAAAAAATCGATTGTGGTTAAAAGACTAACGGCCAATTTTTTTCTTAAACAGAGTCTTAATGATTTCCTCAATTCTTTCTTCTTCGACAGAAAGATCAGAATAAGGAATGTTTTCATTGATAAAAGCCAGTTTCTCCGGAAGCAGCTTCCTGTCAATTTTCCAGACAACCTTGGGGTATAAATTGACCAGCGGCAGGCCAATTTGACCAACAACCTCATTACTAATCTTTTTTTCCAAGGTCAAGGTGATGAACTTAACCCTTGAGTATTGATCAATAATTTTTTTTAATAAACCGTCGTAAAGAATTTTTCCTTGATTAATAACGATTAATCGTTTAGCTAGTCGTTTAACATCCTCAAGATAATGGCTTGTGAGAATGATGGTCGAACCGTATTTCTGTTGAAATTTTTTGATAAACTCGCGGATGGCTTCCTGGGAAAAAATATCCAGGCCGATAGTTGGTTCATCAAAAAAAATTAACCTTGGTTGGTGAAGCAGGGCGGCGATCAACTCCATCTTCATCCGTTCGCCCAAAGAGAGAGTCTTTACCGGTCGACTAATTAATTTTTGGCAGTTTAAAATATCGGCCAGTTCACCAACCGTTTTTTTGTAGTCAGAGTCGGAGAGTTCGTAAACGGTTTTGTTAAACTCAAAACTGTCGCTGGCCGGCAGTTCCCAGATGAGTTGGTTACGGGACCCCATGACAAAGGCGATCTGTTTTAAAAAACCGGCATTTTTTTCAAAGGGGGTAAAGCCGAGGACCCCCACCTGGCCAGAGGTCGGGTATAAAATTCCTGAAAGAATTTTTAAGATGGTGGTTTTACCGGCGCCGTTGGGGCCGATAAAACCAACCAGTTCATTCTCGCCAATTTCAAAAGAGACTTGGTCCAGAGCCACCGTCTGTTTGTATTTTCTGAAAAAAATATCACGGAAAAAGTTAGCCTGACGCTGATGGATTTTGTAAATTTTGGTTAGGTTTTTAACTGAAATCATGATTTTTATAAAAAAGCGTTCGTGTGTGTCTTTTTAATACCCCAGTAGCATTCGCTACGGGGCAAGCCTGCCAATGTCTTTTGACATTGCTCAGGATAAAAGAAAAAGATTTTAATTCTAATAGTTTATGGTGAGCTTGTCGAACCAGAAGTGGCCGATTAAAAATCCGCACACTTCACACTTTTTCATTTTTTGTTACCTTCGCTTTTTTAAATATTAAAAATTAGAAATTATAAATTAAAAATTCTTATTATCCTCCCCAAGATTGATATGTTCTTAATGCATAATACCAGAATTTTAATGAGAGCCAAAACAAAACAATACCTATAATAAAAATGTAAGCGATGTTTGGCCATAACAACAAACAGAATAACGCTTTAGCCGGAAAGGTCATCATGACGCCAACCGGAATAATGAAGGTGAAAATCTCACGCAACGGTCGTTGATAAATGTCGATAGGGAAGCGGCCTAGGCTGGTCAGATCTCGATAAACAATGATGGTGTTGTCAACCTCGGTGGTGATGACGCCAAAGGCTAAGACAGAGATGTGAAAGGCAGTGGCCATCAATAAAGAATTAAAAATTAAAAGTGAAAAGTTAAAAGTTGAAAGTAAGGTAGTTGAAGGATTTTGCCCGGCGAAAAAAATTGTTAACAGGACATAAGGAACAATCATAATAACGTCAAGATAATCAACGCCACCAAGCAGGATTCGAAGGAGGGGATGGTATGGTTTAGTTAAGACCGTGTCGAAGTCGCCAGAGACAACCAGGGGACGAAAACGATAAACTTCTCGAAAAAGAATTTGACTAATAGTATCAATCAGGTTGAAGGTAAGATAAAAAATGGCCGCCTGGTTAAGTGTATAGCCTTTGAGGAGTTTAACGCGAGCAAAAATAAAATAAATAAGGGAAAAAAAGAAGAGAAAGCGGACGGCCTTACCCAAGAGTAAAAATATTACGCCCAGGCGGGTTTGGAAGGTGGTTTTCAGGGAAAACTTGGAGAAAAGGAAAAAAATTTTTAGGTTATGTTTTATTTTGTTCATAATTTTATTGTTAAGAAGTTCGAATACGTCTTTTTGCAACATGCAGCAAGCTAGTAAGCGCGGTTTCAGATTATATATTTGGCAGCCACGCGTGCCATGTTGTCAAAAATCCGTATTCTTCACTTCTTATTTATACTGGTTCTTAATAGATCTTGTTTCCTTCATTGATAATTGTAAATTCACTTCCAAGTCACACAAATTTGTTATCCTTGATTTTTTTATCATCTTCCCCAAAACGAGTAATTTTTATTGCCGGTTCGCCATAAATAAACGGTAATTCGCCCTAACAACCATAACCAAAAAAAGGAAATTATCAACGGCCAGTAGCCGATTTGATAAACCTTGCCTAGAAGTATTTGTGTTGGTAAATAATAAAGATAAGGAAAAGGGGTGAGTAATAACAGATAATAAATAATTCGTGGGAGGAGGTCGAGAGGAAAGTAGGTACCAGAGAGGAAAAAGACCATGGTCAAGAAGAGAAAGCGGGGTGACCAAACCTCATTACTCCAAAAACCGATGAAGGAAAGGCAGAGACTGATAAAAAAAGAAATAAGAGTGCCACTACTAATAAAGACAAAAAAAACCAACCAATTTTTAGGGGCCACCAGTGGTGTTTTAAAAAGAATTACCAGAAGACCGACTTCAACAACAACAAAAACAAGGTTAAGTAACTTGTCAGCCAGATCACGGCAGAGATAAAATTTAAAAAAAGAGATTGGTTTTAGCAGTCGGTTGATAATCGATCCGTCAATAATCTCGGCAGCAATGTCAATTGTCCGTGTTCCTAAAACAAAGTTAGCCAGGATGTTGGCGTATAAAATGTAAGAAAGAAGATAGTTTTTTTCATAAGAGGCAAAGCGGATCCTGTCTTGAAAAACAGCCAGCCAGAGAAAAAAGGTGATGGCGAAGGAAAGGAAAACCCGCAGCCGCCAGATAATGAAGTTTAGTCGATAGACAAAGTATTCCTTGACCGTCGTCGTAAACACCACCCAATACTTGCGCATGGAAAAATTATAACAGTTCTGGTTTTTAATCTTGACCTCGAAGAACTCTTACCTCGTCGTCCCGATTAAATCGGGATCTCCGAGGGGCGAGTCTACGGGGTCTGCGCCCCGATTAAATCGGGGCTTGACAAATAAAAAAGTAGTTTTGTATACTTAAATCGATCCTCCTGATAAGAAAACCACTTAAAAGGTGGAAGAACTTTAAAAACTTTTTCTTAACGTTATCACAACACAAAGGTAACTCCGCCTCTGGCGGGGAATGAGATAGTTTTCCCCTAACCCGTGGGTTAGGAGAGATGTCTCCCTATTTTACTTGCTGGGAAAAAGTTTAAAATCACTTATCAAGGAGGATCACTTCTTTGAAGAAAATAAAATCATTTGCATTTTTTTAAAATTTATATATAATAGCTCTATAAGATAAAAAAGATACGAGAGAAAGCGCTCCCATTAGTATGTTTTAGTTGACTGTTGACTTTCTTAAGAATTTAAAAGCACGGTAAATATTGTTTCTATTTCAATGTTCAGGCATCTTTTTATATGACTTCGACTAAAAAAATAGCTAAAGAAAATACCGACGACGTTTTAGACGTTACTTCGATGATCGGGACCATAGAAGAGAAACCGATTCAGAAGGCGCCACTAAAGGAAGAAAAAAGGGTAGTTAAACCTACATATTCTTCTGCGGAAGAAAGATTAAAAGATGATTTAAAGATAAGCTATACCGCTTCGGGAATTTTGGATATTACCTTTGGCGGTTATGGTTTTTTAAGGCATGACTATAGTTTTGCTCCAGACAAAGATATTTATGTTTCTAATTCACAAATCCGCCGATTTTGGCTGCGCCGCGGTGATCAGGTAGAAGGTTTAGCTCGACCCCCGAAGCCAGGCGAACGATTTCACTCGCTACTTTTAATCAAGAAAATTAATAGGGAAGAACTAACCGAAGAACAGAGTCGGACACGGAAGAACTTTGATCAGCTCACCTCGATTCACCCCAACAAACAGGTGAAGCTGGAAACGAACCAAGACATCCTTTCAATGAGAATTATAGATCTTGTATGTCCGATTGGTTTTGGCCAACGAGCGCTCATCGTCTCCCAACCAAAGGCGGGCAAGACCACTTTTCTTAAAGAGATTGCTGAAGCCATTGCTAAAAACTATCCTAAAGTCTTTTTAATGGCGATTCTTATTGGCGAACGACCGGAAGAGGTGACTGAAATCAGGCGATTTATCAAAGGGGAGACCGGTGCCTCCAATTTTGATGAGTCGCCTCGACAACAGGTCAAAGTGGCTAATATAGCTTTAGACCGCGCTAAAAGAATGGTGGAGATGGGTAAGGACGTCATCATCCTACTTGACTCGGTCACTCGCTTGGCTAGAGCCCTTAATCTTTCGGCCGGTAATAGCGGCAGGAGTCTTTCGGGTGGATTTGATCCGTCAGCTCTTTACCCGGCCAAAAAATTTCTCGGGGCGGCCCGAAACTGTGAAGAGGGTGGGAGTCTAACCATCATCGGCACCGCCTTAGTTGGAACAGAGTCACGTATGGATGACTTAATTTATGAAGAATTTAAAGGTACCGGCAACATGGAGCTTCATCTGGAGCGGAAGTTTGCCGATAAAAGAATCTATCCGGCCATCGACGCTGAGCATTCTGGTACTCGTCACGAGGAACTCTTGTTTGATAAAGAAACCCTAAAAAAAGTGGCTACCTTAAGACGAATGCTGTCTTTACTTGATTCTGAGGAAAGGTTAACGGCCCTGATTGAAAAACTGTCTAAAACTAAAAATAACCAGGAATTTCTCGACTCCTTAAGCCGCGGCGCGTAACTAAATTGACCTTAATTCTTTATTTACTCTGTCAGCTAAAAATATTTTAATCAGTGATTGGTAGGGAACATCTTTACTATTGGCAAGCTCTTTGATCCGCGCTAAAAGATATTGAGGTAATCTTAAAGAGATTGTTTCGGTTGACGGCCTTAGATTAGGAAAAATGACTCTTTGTGCTTTACTAACATCAAAATAATCAGTGAGATCATGAGTTGCCCAAAAATCACGCTCATTATCTTCATTTTTAAATTTTGGGATTAATTTTAATTTTTTCATATGACCTCCTTTCCTTTTTGCTCATATTTCGAGCCGTTATAATTCGAATTTTATTATTTCTAATAATAAAAACAATTGATAATAATTTTCCATTTTTTGTCCGACCGAAAATACCATATCGTTTTTCTGTTTCTGAATGCTTTTTATCTTCAAAGATAAACTTAGGTTCGTTATCAAAAACTTCTTCAGCTTCTTTATTAGTAACTTTATGTTTTTGATAATTTTTATCAAAATTACCCTTGTCCCATTCAAAAAAAACAGGCTTGGGCAAGATTAACATGTAAAAAAGTATATTAAAAACATATACATTTGTCAAGAGACATCAGTATAGTAAGAATTACTCTCTAATTGAAAAGTTTGCTGAGCGGACCGAGGCTACAGGCACCCGCATTCTGCCTCCGGGGAAATCGGCGTATAAGATCAAATTAATACTATAGTAATTATCGCTTGGGAGATCCAGTGGGAGCTGCCACTGCATTGATCCTGTGGCAGGCACGGGAGTTTGGATGAGTTCAGAAACGATGAAGCTACTTTGAAAAGTTGAATGTTCCCTACATAGGCACCGGGTGGTGCATTGGTCGATGTCCATGCGAGTGTATACGTTTGTCCTTTCGTAAGATCGGGGATAGGAGGAGAAACAAGTTTGATAGAGACGTTAGAGGAAGTGTTTGGTTTATAGTAGCGTAAAATACTTAGGATGGGATATCCGTCTGTTTCCCAGCTATATTCGATACCCACCATTTTCGTGATTTTATCTCCTTCTTTGACACCTAACATTTGTTGTGAATGGCCTGTCTCGTCCAGACATCCATTTTCGTTATAATCATGACCGCCGTTTATAAAGATCATCAAATTGGAAGAAGGCGCGTCATTGAAAAGGATAGAAGTTTCGCCCCACATTTTTTTATGGCCGGTAAACGGAGCCGCATGGCTATAGCTAACGACATTTGGGTCAGTCGTGGGTTTGAAAACGGTCGAACTAAGGCTGGTTTGAAAGTATGTCCACGGGTTGTCATTTGGTTCAACATTCTGCATAAGCTCGCTGCGGTAGTAGTCGAGAAGATTAGACTGAAAGATTTTTTCGGAAGAAACGGAGTCAGTGAGATATCCAAACCCGTCTGTTTCAGAATACACGTTCGTTCCACTCCCGATGAGATCTTTATTAATACGATAAGAGAAAGAAGTTTGATCCACAAGCCTCCATTCATGTGTTACCGTGCCTATGCGTACTTTTAGTATGTTGTCAATAACTTCCCAAGAACAGACAAAATCATTATTAGACTTTGCAGTAGGTTTATTAATAGATGTATTAATAGGTGCCACACATGTTGCATTCGGAGCATATGGCGCATCCATAGCACCGTGTTTTTTGGCAGACTTTGTAGGAGGTACATCGCTCTTTCCGTCAAAGATCGTCGAGTGAATTTTGGCTACCCCATTTGCAAGAAACTCATAATATCCCAGAGATACGAATTCATTCGTCGCACTCCCAATAGTCGAACGATATTTTTCGGCAAACACCATTTTTTTGTTGACAAGCGTAAAAGGGGTGGGTGTAGGTGTAGGTTGTAATGAAGGTTGGTTTAATGTCTCAATTATTATCGCTCGATCTGACGCACCAACCTCTCCATCGTCGTTAAAATCAGGGTTGACAGTCGCCGGGATTTTACCACCCATAACCGCCGCCACATAATAAAAATAGTCAGTAGTATTGATAATACCATTACCGTCAGCATCACCTTTTGAATGTAAATCATAAACAGCTGAAAGATTTGATGTAGTTAGAATAAAAAAAACAATAACAATTACAATCACTTTTAAGACATTTTTTATAGAAGGTCTACCTTGATTATCTATCATGATTAACATTAATATTATATTATATAAAGTTAATCAGGGCGGGAGAAGAAAGACGAATTAGGAATTTCTCGATTCCTTTAGTAAAGACGTGTAACTCTCTAAACCTTACTCCTTTGTCAAGACCAATTTTTAACTAACTTAAGATAGGAACGATCAAAAACTTTTAACAGATTTTTCAAAGTATATTTCCGCCGGTGTTTTGTAATTTAGTGAACTGTGGAATCTTTCCTCATTGTAAAATTTCAGGTACTCCCTTAACGACTGTCTGGCTTCCCTCGGACTTCCATAATCTTTAAGGTAAACTTCCTCGTATTTAATGGTTCTCCATAACCTCTCAGTAAATATATTATCAAAACATCTGCCTTTATGGTCCATACTAATTTTAATATCCGGATGACTTTTTAAGATCCCGGGATATTCTTCTGCTGTTAACTGGCTACCTTGGTCTGAATTATGAATATCAGGAACAGCAATTGTTAAAGCTCTCCTTAGTGTCTCACAACAAAAGTCAGACGATAAACTATCTGATAATTCCCAGCTCAAAATATATCGAGAATACCAATCTAAAACTACAAAAAGATAAAGCCAGTCGCCTTTAAGTCTAATATACGTTATGTCAACTCCCCAAACGTGATTAGGATGACCGATCGCCAAGTCTGTCAAAAGATACGGGTAAATATCATGGGCGATATTTGGCTTACTTAAGTTCTTTTTGGGAAAAACAGCTTCAATTCCCATAATCTCCATTAACCGGTACACCCGTTTATGATTAGCCATAAATATTGGTGTGTTTAATTTTTTGGTTATTCGGGGTACTCCGTAATACGGACGTTTGGTGAAAATCTCATCAATTTTATTCATAGTTAAAATATCCTCATCAGACAGTATTGGCTTTTTCTGGTAGTAAAGATTGGACCTGTTTAATTGTAAAAGTGCGCATTGTTCCCTTACTGATAAAACCTGATTATTCTTATCAATTAATTTTATCTTTTCAGAAACTGGCAACTCCCATCTTTTTTTTTAACCAGTCAACTTCGTACTTTAATTTTCCAATTTGTTTATACAGCTCCTCGATAAATTCATCTTTTGCCTTAAGCTGGTTAGTAAACGACTGTCCGTTAAAACTGTTCTCAAGAAATCTCAGTGCCTGAGTTTTCCATATTTGGGCTTGGGTTGGATGAATGGCATATTCAGAACAGACCTGAGAGGCTGTTTTAACACCTGATAATATTTCCAAAACCACCTTGACTTTAAAGGCCGGTAGGTGTTGCCTTCTTATTGTGTTTCCCATAATTTATTCCTTTATTTTAACTGGTCAAAACATCTCTTGACCAGTGGTCTGAATTATGGGGTAAAGTATACTCGCATTCAAAAAATACTTTTTTTTGTGTTATTATAAAAATAATGGAGTCTTTTCAAAACAATAAATTTCTCAAAATATTTATTACCGTTTTAATTGTTTTTTTTATTCTTCTTTGCTTTTTGATAGTTTATCTTTTCTTGCAAAACCAAAAACTTTCTAAAGAGCTATTGAAATATCAGACCCAGGTTTCTACTACTCCTACTCCAAGCCCCACAGTCGAAGATAAAGTTTTAGCGATTCAGATCACTGTCTGTTGTTCCTGTCCGACCAAAGTTTCACGCTCTTTAATTGGTACCGACGGCTGGGTAATTTATGAAAAAGGTAAAAACTATTCCAGATTCCTCCCTGAAGAATGCAAGCGAGTTGATTGTCAACCTTGTCCTCCCATTGAAATTGAAATCCCAACTCCAACAACATCAGACATAATTAATATCTCAGATACCGATCTCTCAAATGGTTGGTACTGGGGAGACAAAAATCAAAAAAAGCCGGGAACTCCGAATGATTGGGTATATGCCGAAGAGGGAAGAAGTTCGTGTTGGCATAAAATTGGAGTGAATTGTGAATTTTCTCCAGAGCAAGACAGTGCATATAAATGTCCGGAAAACGGATGGGTAAACTGTATGCCAGGGCCGAATAACCCAGAGTTGAAATGGGAGTGTACTGAAGAATATCAACAATGGGCAAAAATAAACTGCCCTGATTATCAAGGCGTTGCTTATTGATTTTATAAAACTAAATCTCAAACTGTTAAATATTTGCATGCTCTTTAATCCAGATAAACCAAGGTGTTGAAAGAAGACTGATCACATGGTAAAGAAGCTTCGGTTGTTTTTAGTTTGTGCCAGATACAGACACCGGTGAAGTCACAACTTCGATATTGCACCACCGCATTAATATTTTCATTTGAACAACCCTGTTCTTTGCTAATATCCACGCTTAAATTGTTATGGGCGCCGATCATCTGAATCGGGAGAATACCTAAGATAGAGTTATTACCCAAGCGAAAATCGTAAATTTTTTGTTTTTGACCGGATCTATTTACCAATGTTAGAGTTTTCTTAGGCGTCGTTGCTAGGGCGGCAGAGGAGTTAGAGGGAACACAGTAGCAACCCGTTTGGTTATGGGCATTAGTCTTACATTGATAACCGGGTGAGCAGTCGTGACCATTATTAGGATTGTCGAGACATTTTTCCTGGTTGTCGTCGTAAATACAGGTCAAGGCTGTATTTGACGTTGGAGTCGGTGTCGGTGTTAAAGTCGGAGTTGGAGTGAGGGTGGGTGTTGGGGTTGGCGTCTTAGTAGGAGTGGGAGTAATAGCCGTACACAGATTGCAGTTTTCATCAATATCAACATAAAAGGTTTCGTTATCAGACGCACAGTAATTATCTATCACGAGAGAGTCGCTGGCATTACCGAGGCCATTATTGATACAGTCAGCCAGAACACCAAAGTACGGGTCACAGGCGACAGAAAAATCTTCTTCAAAGTTTTGTCCATTTTTTAAGATGATGTCTTTATCTAAATTTAAATTTATTGTTTCCGTACGAATACCACCGGAATTCAAAGCAAAATAAGTAAAAACCTTGTAAACATCAACATCGTATCGACATTTATTGGAATATACGACTTTAACTCTTCTTAATGGATTGGGTGTTGGGGTCGGTTCTGTTGGATTGGTCGTCGGCGTCGGCGTTGGTGTTAGCGCGTTGGTAGGTGTTGGTGAGCCAGAAGGGTTTACCGGGCAGGTTGGACAAACAGAACAACCAGACGGCATAGGTGAAGGAGGGGAAACATTTAAACATTTTTCTTTTTCTATTTCCTCCCAGTGAGCGATAGAAAGATCGTTTCGTTTTCCTTGATAAGATCCAAAACATTGGTAACATTTGTCACCAAGAGGGCTGATGAAACCAACTAAAGCACAAACTTGTTTACCGTCTGAGGTTTTCCTGCCAGTACACATTGACGGTTCACACGATCCGTCAACAATCACAATCTTACCTTCAGCAAAGATCTTCGTTAAATACTTTTTATTTTTTTCTAAAGATAAAGCAATTAGCAAAATGAAAATAAGAACCGATATAATAAGCCAAACAAATCGGAAACGACCTGTTTTTTTTAGTGACTGCCAATATTTATTTTTCATTAGTTCCGGAATTAAATCACTTTTTTAAAGGTTAACATATCAAACATGGTTTTTCAACGAGTCAATATTCAGTGAAAGAAAGCCCTTGACAACTTATATCAACATACTCTATACTACTATCCAGTATAGGAGAGTTTATAAAGTTCATAAAGTTATAAAGTTTATAAAGTAGTATATAGAAGACACAAAAAAAAGAATCAATCGGATAATTGGCCAGTTGCGAGGTATTGAGAAAATGTTTAATAATAAAAGAGAATGCTTTGATGTGCTTCAGCAGATATCGGCTGTTAAAAAAGCGATTGACGGACTGGCAGAAGAAATAGTAACATCTGATATCTGTAAATTAATACCTAATGAAGATAGTAAGAAGATAAAGATGATGGTGGAAAGAGCCATTAATTTATAAATCCAAAATCCAAAGCTCAAATGTCAAATCATCCCGATTTAATCGGGATTGAACTTTGAGCTTGATTTGAAATTTGAATTTTGTCATTTGGATTTTTTTGAACATGATAGAAAATGTAATAATAATAGGTGCTGGTCCGGCCGGACTGTCTGCCGCTATTTATTTAGCTCGGTCGGGGTTAAGTCCTTTGGTCTTTGCCGGATCGCCGCCTGGCGGACAGCTAACTTTGACATCTGAGGTTGAAAATTATCCGGGATTTGAATCGATTTTAGGGGCTGAGTTGATTGAAAGAATGAGAAATCAGGCAAAGAAGTTTGGGACGAGGATTGTTGACGAAAATGTAATGAGGGTGGATTTTTCAAAAAAACCCTTTAAGTTTTATTTATTAAAAATAGGTTCGATGCCGTTTTTTGCCAGATCAGTAATTATCGCCACCGGCGCTAGGACTTTATGGCTTGGTTTAGAATCGGAACAACGCTTACGGGGGAAGGGAGTTTCTGCTTGCGCTACTTGTGACGGATTTTTCTTTAAAGACAAGACAGTTGCCGTTATTGGCGGAGGAGACACGGCTCTTGAGGAAGCTTTGACCTTGACAAAGTTTGCTAAAAAGGTATATATTATCCATCGTCGTGATTCTTTTCGCGCCTCAAGAATTATGCAGGAGAAAATAGGGGTCGGTCACGCCCGACCCGTACAAAAAAATCCCAAAATAAAAATTATCTATAATGCGGTCGTCGAGGAGATAATAGGGGAAAGACAGGTGGAGGGCGTTAGATTACGGATAAATCAGAAGAGATCAGAAGTCGGAAAAATCAGAAACCAGAAGAATTCAGATAGATCTGATATATCTGATTTATCAGGTTTATCCGGTATCCGACCTTCTCCGATTTCTTCCGATTATTCTGGTTTATCTGAATTGAAATTGGATGGCGTTTTCATTGCTATTGGTCATAAGCCGGATACGGATTTGTTTGAGGGTAAAATTGCGTTAGATGAAAGAGGCTATATTATTACATCAGAGAGATTAGCTTTAGAGTTGGCAAATATCAAATATCAAATATCAAATATCAAATTAAATTCAAAATCCAAAGATCAAAACGGTTTAAAAATTGATTATTTAAAATTGATTAAAAATTTCAAATTTCAAATTTCAAATTACCGAAGTTCTACTTCGGTCAAGGGTGTTTTTGCCGCCGGAGATTGCGTTGATCACGTTTATCGTCAGGCGGCGACGGCGGCCGGGATGGGAGTGGCAGCAGCGCTTGAGGTTGAAATGTATTTAGAAAGCGCTTGAATGCGTCTTTTCACAAATGCATCAAGCTAGTAGGCTTTGGTTGCAGATTATATATTTGGCAGCCACGCGTGACATTTGTTCAAATCCGCATTCTTCGCGCTATTATCAATTATCCGCGGAAATCTGTTATTTAAAATCCGCGGGAATCTTTTTCTATGATTAATCAAGGTCAAAAAATGCTTGAGAGTGCGCAGGTAATCATTATTAAAACGGCTAAGAATTTAGGCTTGTCTGATATTTCGATTAAACGTTTAATTGAGCCGGAGGCAGTTCATGAATTTAATTTTTTTGTGAAGATAGATTCGATGGCGACGGGGCCCGTCACGAGTTTCCCTCCCACCGATGCTCGACCGGCTATAAATCCGCCGAGTCTGCGCGTCGTCGGGGACCCTTCCTCTCATGCCACCCGTCGCAAACCCGAACTAAGACTATTTCGCGGGTTTAGAATCCAACACAATAGTGCTTTAGGGCCATATAAGGGTGGAATCCGCTTTCATCCCAATGTTTCACGGGAAGAGGTGCAGGCGTTGGCGACCTTGATGACGATAAAATGCGCTGTCGCCGGTCTGCCTTTTGGTGGAAGTAAAGGTGGCGTTGTCTTTGATCCCAAGTCTGTTTCTCAAAAAGAGCTGGAGGAGATCGCCAGAGCTTATTTACGGATGATTGAGCCGGTGATCGGCCCGACCGTCGATGTTCCCGCGCCTGATGTTAATACCAACCCCCAAATTATGAGCTGGATGGTAGATGAGTTTATAAAGTCAAAAGTTAAAAGTCAAAAGTTAAAAGTTAAAAGTCAAAAGTCAAAAGTTAAAAGTCAAAAGTCAAAAGTTGTCAGTCAAAAGTCAAAAGTATTAAACCAATTAAGAGCGACGTTTACCGGAAAACCAGTTGAAGAAGGTGGAAGTTTGGGGAGGACTGAAGCAACGGGCCGTGGTGGTGTGATAATTTTGAAAGCGCTGCTTTCAAAATTAAAATCACAAATACCAAATTCCAAGAAACAAACAAATAACAAATCTCAAAATTCAAACAGTTTGGAACTTGGTGCTTTAAATTTGGAATTTCCGCGACTTACAGTCGCGGTTCAGGGTTTTGGCAACGTTGGTTATTATTTTGCCAAATTAGCGGCAGAAGAAGGCTTTAAGGTAGTGGCCGTATCTGACTCAAAGGGAGGAATCATAAAAAATTCAAAATTCAAAATTCAAAATTCAAAATTTCAACTCAAAAATAAAAAAGAAAAAATAGACGGACTATTCAACCATTTAACCATTCAACGATTATTGCCTTTAGATATTCCTCTAGTTATGGACTGTAAGCGAGAAAAAGGTTCATTAGCCGGTTGTTACTGTGCCGGCGGTGTTTGCGATGCGCGTGGTGGTCAGTTAATCACCAACGAAAAGCTTTTAGAATTGCCGGTTGATATTTTAGTGCCGGCCGCCCTGGAAAATGTAATAAATAAGAGCAATATGAAAAGAATTAAAGCAAAAACCATTATTGAGATGGCCAACGGACCGGTGACCGAAGATGCTTACGAATATTTAACGAAAAAAGGAGTAATTATTATTCCTGATGTGTTAGCAAATTCAGGAGGCGTGACCGTCTCTTATCTCGAATGGTATCAGAACATGCATAATGAAAGGTGGTCAGAAAAAAAAGTTAATAAGCGACTTGAAGAAATGATGAAAAAAGCGTTTGAAAAAATATGGGAAAAGGCAAACTCAAAATCCAAAACCCAAAACTCAAAATTAGATTTGAAAAAAGCTGCGTTTGAGGTGGCGATTGAGAGAATTATTGAGAAACTAAACGTTAGATAACAGAAGATAGATTATGGAATCTACTCTCTATCATCAATCCTTCATCATCTAATTTAGTATAATTATCTTAATTCTTATGCAAGATTTGAAATTATTTTTAGTTTTTTTAAAAGATTACTTTAAATCGCGCTTTTTTAATTTTGGCCACGGTTTTGAAAAGATAAAAGATCTAATCGTCGCTTTCCTCATTACCAAACGAGGTAAATACTCGCAGTCTTTTTTGAATACTTCCTTTTTCCTCTTAGTTGCCTCAGCTTTAATTGGGGGACCGATTATCGCCGAAAATAATCCCTTTAACAGTGGGATAGAGATCGACGGCAGTCGCTACCAAGCTGAGGAGGTTTCTTACAACCCTTATAAAGGATCGTTGCGAACGGTCATTTCGGTTAAACCGCGGGACTCAATCGTCAATTATAGTGTGGTTGGTGATGACACTCTTGCCTCGATTGCTAAAAAATTTAATATCTCGGTGGACACGATTAAATGGACTAATAATTTAAAGACAGATACGATAAAACCGGGACAAAGCCTGAAGATTCCTCCAGTTACCGGCGTAGTCCATAAAGTAGTTTCCGGAGAGACGATTTACACCATTGCTAAAAAATATAGTACCGATGCCCAAAAGATTGTCAACTTTCCCTTTAACGATTTTACTGATCTAGACAGTTTTGGTCTAACCGCCGGTCAGACGTTGTATGTCCCAGATGGGGTGATTGAGGAAGAACAGCCGAGAGTAAGTCAGAGATTCTTAGCCCAGATCCAAGCTGGAGTTAGAGGGTCGTCAAATTTTATCTGGCCGACCTCAGGTGTGATCACCCAATACCCCGTTTGGTACCATATGGCTTTGGATATTGCTAATTCGAGTGGGCCGGCGGTCATTGCCGCCGATTCTGGAACAGTTATTTTTGCTGGTTGTGTTCGCTATGGTTATGGTTGCCACGTAATTATTGATCATAATAACGGTTATCAAACACTTTACGGACATCTTTCGTCATATTCAGTTGAAGCGGGCGATTCTGTTTCTCAAGGCAATCAAATTGGGGTGATGGGATCGACCGGTATGTCAACAGGAACACATCTCCATTTTGAAGTAAGAAGCGGAGGGACCTTGTTAAATCCTTTAAACTTTCTTAAATAAACTTAAATAAAGACAGTCTTTATTTCTTTATTTTGCTTCGGGCGAGGCTTCTTTGGGGAGCTGAATCTTCGGTTGAATATTTTCGGCCGGTGGTGTTGGTAAAGTCAGCTGGCTTGGCTGCGCCTGGGTAGCCGGGCTGGTTTCTTCAGTCGCTTTAGGCAGCTTTTTCTTAAACTCATCGAGATCTTTTTTAGCTTGGTCATAATCGGTCTTAGCTGTCTTAGGATCAATAAGGTTTAAAACATTTTGCATTTCGCTAGCGGCATTTTGATAATCAGTTTTTTGGTAATCGGCCCAAGCGAGGTTGTAATGAGCGTTGGTCCAGTCTGGCTTAAGTCCGACCGACTGTTCAAAAAGCTTGCCGGCCTGGTCAAAATTATTTAAAGAATAATAGACTCCGCCTAGATTTAGACGATAGATTGGGTTTTGCGGATCGGCTACAATCGCTCGTTGATAAGCCGAAATTGTCCAGACATCCGCCCCTTGAGCGACGCTTATGACGTTGCGGTAAATAGCGGCTAAATTTTCCCAGTTGGCAGCTTTTTGTTGATTAAGAGCGGCGGCGGCTTTGGCTTCGGAAATGGCTGCTTGGATCGCCTGAGTAATCGTCTGTCTGTCTTGATCCGTTAATTGATTAGCGGTTGTCGTCGGGGTTTCTTTATCAGCAGGTTGGGCTGGCGTCGCCTTAGAAGCAACATTGTTAGCAATCAACAGATTGGTCTGAGCGAAATTTATCCGGAAGCGTTCGATGTACGGATCAAAGATGACCGCCTGTCTCATATTATCGTAAACATCTTTAGCATTGTTTTTTACCAGTCCATCAAGCGATCGTTTAAAATAAGCCTCGGCGGCATAACTACGACCTAAAAGATAAGATGAGCCACCGATAACGATCAAAGACACAACTGTAATACCAATATAAATAGGAGTTAGATTGGAAAGGTCGATTTCTGGTAAATTAGTATGGACTGCCGATGATGAATCAATCAAAGAAAGAGTTATAAAAAATAAAAACCAAATAGGTAGAGAGGGTGGAAATAGAACAATAATAAATAATAAATAATAAATAATAAATTTTGTAGACTTTGTGGACGATCTAATCAGATTAAAAAATAACAAACCAAAGGCGATCAGACCAAAAATACCAGCCTCAGTCAGCACGTGAAGAAGAGTGGAGCGGCTAACAGAAAAGCTATTAACCTGCCACAATGGAGATTGATTATAAGCAAAGTCTTTGACTTGGGTAAATATGGCGGAAAAGTTATCGACTCCGATGCCGAAAAGGGCTGTCAACGGGTTTTTTAAAATCTCTACGGCCGCATACCAGGAAAGACGGAAAGGAGGCAATAATATGTTCGAGGTTCGAGGTTCGAGGTTCGAGGGTTTGAGGAGGGAATAGAGAGTGAGGAAAAGAGCCAGTAAGTTAAAAGTTAAAAGGAAAAAGTTTAAAATAATACCTTTTTTGTCATCCTGAGCGTTAGCGAAGGATCTCTGACGAATGTCAGCTTTCTCGGACAAGCCGAGAGATTCTTCGGGCTTCGCCCTCAGAATGACACGAGTTATTCCTAAGATGACAAAGAAACCTAGAAAAATTGCCAGATCAAGCTGGCTGCCGAGAGGGGTAAAGGCGGTGTTTTTAAGAAAGGCAAAAGTTTGAGGTAGAGAAACGTTTTTGAAGGGTTGGAAAAAGAAAGCAATTGTAATTAAAGATAAAATAATCGAAATTATCTGTAGGGGTCGGTCGTGACCGACCCTAACATTTCGAGAAAGATAAAAATATAAAATTACCAGAGAAATCATCATTACGAGCCCGAAATTCGGATTCAAAAGAGCCTGGACTTTATTTGGAGAGGAGATAAGGACAGAAAGAGCAACCGCTAAAACAAAAAGAACCACTGAGCCATCAAAAGGATGAGAGCTCCAGGAGAGCTTTTTAGAAAATAGAAAATAGAAAATAGAAAATAGAAGAAGAAGTAAAGCTCCAAATGACAAAAGATAAAATTTATTAGTGATAAAAAACTCCTGGGTGGAGGTGAAAAAAAATAACGGGAAAAGGAAAACTAAAAAACCGAGAAGAAAAAATTTAGAGTTTTTGAAA
>Ga0100398_1001227_pt1 | contig 22231 bp, 17 predicted proteins | sample CryGeymeta201522_FD_81568 | JGI IMG/M metagenome (GOLD analysis project Ga0100398, IMG submission 81568) | Groundwater microbial communities from Crystal Geyser aquifers in Utah, USA - Crystal Geyser metaG 2015-22 | ecosystem: Environmental > Aquatic > Deep subsurface > Groundwater | place: USA...
CCGGGCGTCGGCCGGGCGTCGTCGGCGGACCGATCCCGCGACGATACCCCTTAAGAATATGATTTTACTTAAATATATCCTGATTCAAGGCGCCGTCCCCTGAGGCGAAATTTTACCAAACTCGTTGTAAATGTTTATCAAACGCCGAGTATCGTGTTATCAACACATCTGTCTGCTACCGGGACGCTGCCATGCTGCCCCGGAAAATTCAAAATTTAGATGATTTTTTGTCGTCTTTTTTCTTTGTCCAGAGGGGGCCAAGCACGTTATGTCGCTGTCCGATCCCGATTTTCTGATTTCCGGTCATCAACCCAAATCCCGCACGTTCCCGGCCATGCTGCGTCGCGGCAATCCAATGGCGCAATTGCGCGCTTCCTTCCGCGAGTCCGGTCCCGAATCCGGGAAGACGCCCTTCATGGTCGCGCAGATTCTGCCGTTTCCCGATACCGGCGCCCGGCCGTCCGCCGACGACGTGGCCGCGCCTCCGGCCCGGGAACGGTCCCTGTATCGCAATGGTCTCAAGCGGGCTTTCGATATCGTGGCGGTTCTGGCCAGCGCCGTCATCTGGCTGCCGGTCGTCCTTGGCGCGGCCATCCTGATCACCCTGCGCGATGGCCATGCGCCGTTCTATACGCAGGACCGGATCGGGCGGGGCGGGGCCCGGTTTCGCATGATCAAGCTGCGCTCGATGGTGCCCAACGCCCACGAGAAACTGGAAACCTACCTGGCCACTGACCCGACGGCGCGCGCCGAGTGGGACACCACCCAGAAACTGAAGCGTGATCCGCGCATCACCGGCATCGGCCGCTTCCTGCGCAAAAGCTCCCTCGACGAGCTGCCCCAGCTGTTCAACGTGCTGAAGGGCGACATGAGCATCGTGGGCCCGCGCCCGTTCATGGTCGGCCAGAAGGCGTTGTATCACGGGCGCCGCTATTACGAGATGCGCCCCGGCCTGACCGGGTTCTGGCAGATCTCGGATCGCAACCAGTGCACCTTCGCACAGCGGGTGCATTTCGATACGGCCTATTACCGTGCCATGTCCCTGAAGACCGACCTGACGGTGATCTTCCGCACGGTCAGCGTGGTTCTGCGCGGCACGGGATACTGAGCTTGCCGATATTTTGGTCGGGAAGCTTTGCCCGAGGGGCATGTTTTCGCCTATAATGAATGGCAGAAAACGGAAGCGGGCGCTTGGGTTGCGCCCGTTTTGCCATCTGACCTACCCAGCAGGAAGAGAACCGCCATGTTTCGTTTCGCCCTTGCCGTTGCCGCCGTTCTGACGCTGGCCGCCTGTCAAAGCGCGGAAGAACGCGCCGAGGAGCATTACCAATCCGCCCTTGCGCTGCTGGCCGAGGGGGACCTGGCGCGCGCAACGGTCGAGTTCCGCAATGTCTTCGAGCTGGACGGACTCCATGTCGAGGCGCGCCGCACCTTCGCCCAGGCGCTGCGCGACGGCGGCGACCTGCAACAATCCTACAGCCAGTTCCTGCGCCTCGCCGAGCAGCGCCCAAACGATGTGGAGGTGCGCATCGCCTTGGCCGAGATGGCGATGACGGCGCAGAATTGGGACCAGGTGCGGATCCATGGCCGCCGTGCGCTGGAGCTGGTGCCCGCGGAGATGCGGGATGATCCGAGGCTGGACGTGATCGATGTGACGATCGCCTATGCCGATGCGGTCGAGGCCGACAACGCCCCGGCCCGCCGCGCCACGGCCGATACGGCGGCGGTCCTGCTGGAGACCCAGCCCGGCAGCCTGCCGTTGAGTCGCATCCTGGTCGACAACGCGATCCGCGAGAACGATGCCCCGGCGGCCCTGGCGCTGCTGGACGCGGCGCTGGTGATCGAGCCCGACAATCGCGAATTGCACAATACCCGTCTCGGGCTGCTGGCCGGGCTCGAGGATGGCCCCGGTGTCGAGGCGCAGTTGCTGGACATGATCGCGCGTTTTCCCGAGGATGACGCGCTGGTCGCCACCCTGCTGCGGTTCCTTGTCGCCCAAGGCGATACCGAGGGTGCCCAGGCCTTCTTGCGCGATCGCATCGCCATGGAAGAGCGGCCTGAGCAAGGCACGACCCTGCGCGCCACGCTGGTGCAGTTCCTGCTTCAGGTCGATGGCCCCGAGGCAGCGTTGGCCGAAGTCGAGACGATGATCGCGGCGTATTCCGATGAGCCTCGCTACCGCATGATGCGGGCCGCGATCCGGTTTTCCAACGGGGATCAGGCCGAGGCCATCGCCGAAATGGAAGCGCTGGTAGAGGGCGCGGCGGCCACTGGCCAACTGAACGATGCGCGCGTCGCGCTGGCGCAGATGTATGGGGAAACCGGCAACCCGGTGGGCGCACGGCGCCTGGTGGCCGAAGTGCTGGAGGTCGACGGCTCCAATGTCGCGGCGCTGAAGCTGGAAGCCAATGCGCTGATCGACGAGGATCGCGCCGACGAGGCCATCGCGTTGTTGCGCCGGGCTCTCGATGAGGCGCCGAACGATGCAACCGCGATGACGCTGATGGCCCGCGCCCATACCCGCAACGGCAACCACGAACTGGCGCGCGATTTCCTGGCGCTGGCCTTCGAGGCCGCCAATGCCGCCCCCCCGGAAGCGCTGCGCTATGCCGACAACCTGGTCGGGGACGAACTCTACCTGGCGGCGGAGGAGACGCTGATCACGGCCCTGCGCCTGCAGCCGGGCAATCTGCAACTGCTCAATGGCCTGGGTCGGATCTATGTCGCGATGCAGGATTGGGACCGGGCCCAACAGGTGGAAAACACCGTCCGGCGCCAGGAGACGGAGCAGAGCACCGCGCTTGCCAACGGGTTGCGCGCCGAGCGTCTGGCCGCCAGCGGCGAGATGGGCGATGCCATCGCCTTCCTGCAGGAGCTGGCCGAGGGCGGAGAGCAGGGCGAAGGCTCGCTGGCCGCTCAGGTCGCCGTGCTGCGCGCGATGCTGGCCGATGGTCAGATCGAGGAGGCGCGGGCCTACAGCACCGAACTGGTCCAGAATGCCCCGTCCAACCTGGCGCTCTTGATGATGCGCGCGGCGACCGAATCCGCGGATGGCGACGCGGACGCGTCCATCGCGACCTATCGCGAGGTCATCGCGCTTGAGCCTGCCTTCGAGCGCGCCTGGATCGAGTTGATCCGCAGGCAATTCGCCGCCGGCGATCCGACGGGCGCGCGCGAGACCCTGAACCAGGCGCTGGAGACGCTGCCCGGGGCGATGAACCTGCTTTGGGCGCAGGCCAGCTTCCTGGAGCAGGCGGGCGATATCGATGGCGCCGTCACGATCTACGAGCGCCTCTACGAGGAGATGCCTGACAGCCCCGTGATCGCCAACAACCTCGCCAGCCTGATCTCGACCTACCGCACCGACGAGGCCAGCCTTGAACGGGCCTACACCATCGCGCGCCGCCTGCGCGGCACCGCGGTTCCACCCCTGATGGACACCTATGGCTGGATCGCCTTCCGTCGGGGGGACATCGATGAAGCGCGGCCCTACCTGGTGAGCGCGGCCGCGGCGCTGCCCGAGGATCCGCTGGTGCAGTTCCACTACGGCATGCTGCTGGCTGCCACGGGGGAAGATGCCGCCGCCATCGAGCAGTTGACGCGGGCACTGGAAATTGCGGGCGAGGATGATCCGCGGGCTCAGTTCGACACGGCCCGCGCCGAACTGGAGCGTTTGCAGGCGGCAACTGAACAATAGCACGGTGTTCCGCCTCCATGGTTGCCCCCCTCCCATGCGCGCGCGTCCGTGGCAGGAAAGCGACGGGTCTCGCCCAAGCACGCACGATCATGATGCGGTGGGTTCCGTGGAGGGCGATTTCAGGCAATAAGGTTGAAAAAGAACATGAGGACAGGACAATGAAAGCCTTTTTCCTTGCCGCGATCGCCGTGATCGCGATGGCAGCCACCACCGTGACCGACGCGCTGGCCCAGGACGGCTACCGGATTCGTCCCGGCGACACGCTCACCATCGAAGTGTTGCAGGACCCATCGCTGGACCGGCAGGTTCTGGTCACACCCAGTGGCGATTTCAGCTTTCCGTTCGCCGGGTCGATGATGGCGGCGAACTTCACCACCGACCAGATCGCACAGCGCCTGGCGGGCGCGATCGCGTCCAACTTCGCGTCTCCGCCCAATGTGTTCGTGTCGGTGGCAACCCTGCGCGCCACCCCGAGCGGGACTGGCGTCGCCGCCGCGGAACCCACGATCAGCGTCTTCTTCATGGGCGAAGTGGGCAATCCGGGCGAACGTGAAGTCGCACCCGGGACCACCTTCCTGCAGGGCCTGTCGCAATCGGGCGGCCTGACCAATTTTGCCGCCGAGCGCCGGATCCAGTTGCGCCGCACCGATCCAGTGACCCATCAGGAAACGGTCGTTTCTGTGAATTACCGGGCGATCCAGCAAGGATCGCAGTTGAATTCGAACTTTACCCTGATTGACGGGGACGTGATCCTGGTGCCCCAACGGCGCCTGTTCGAATAGGATCCGCGATGCGGCCCGTTTCTGCTCCTGTTCAGGTCGCCACGGCGGCGCTGGCGTGTCTTGGCCTCACTGTCGGCATCGCCCTGGCCCAAGTCGCCGAGTCCGAGGGCGGGCTGCGACTGGAGGGGGGCCTGAACCTGCGCGTGCAGGTCGAAAACGGCGATCCGGAATTTCGCACCGGGTTCGACCTGGACCTGATCAGCGCCACCCGGACCCAGCGACTGAGCTTTTCGGGGGATTTCGGGCTGATCGTACCGCTGGACGATCTGGAAGCCTCCGATTTCAGCGATCCGCGCTATGGCATCGACTACCTGCGCGACACCGGACGCAGCCGCATCACCCTGAGCGCATTCTTCCAGCAGACCGATGTCGACGGGTTCTCGTTTACCCTCGACGATCCCGAGACACCCTTCGACGAGACGGCGCTGATCGACGATTCAGGCACCCGCGAAACCCGCCGGATCGCCGCCGCGGTGGCGTGGGGGTTGCAGGATCCGATCGGCGGCCGCCTGTCCTATTCCCGCATCGATACGCTCTATACCGACACGTCCGATCCGGGTCTGGTCGACACCCTGCGTCAGACCGCCAGTGCCGGACTGACCTTCACCCCCGACCCGACGCTCAGCTTCCGGATCAACGGCAGCTGGCGCCTGACCGAGGAAGACGACGCCGAAGCCCTGCGGGAAGAACGGCTGTCCCTTGGCCTGGGCGCAACCTGGGAGATCACGCCGGCGATCACGGTGGAGGGCGATATCACGCCCTCGCAGCTGCGGGTCGCACGCACCCTCCTGGGGACCCGGACCGAGACCGAGCAGACCGGGCTGGACCTGTTGGTCGGGCTGTCGCTGGAACGGCCCAATGGGGGCTACCGCTTCGAAGCATCCCGCAGCCTGGAGCGGGCGGGCGATGTGAATTCGGCCGATGTGACACGCAATTTCTCCCTGCCGCGCGGGGCCGAAATCCGCATCGGGGCGGGGGTGATCGAACTGCCCAGTGGCACGGTCTACGGCACCGGTCGCGTGAGCTATGATCGCGACACTGCGCGCGGCGCGCTGGCCTTGTCGCTGGAGCACGACGCGGCGGTCAACAGCGATGCCGAAGAGGTGCTGCGCACCATCGTGCGGGCCCGCTACAGCATGGACCTGGCCGGGGGAGCGCGCTGGTCGCTGTCGGGGCGGCTGACCGACAGCCGCTACGAGGTGGGCGTCAGCCCCGACATCACCTCGGCACGGCTGTCCCTCGATTACGCCCGTCCGCTGACGGAAAACTGGGACCTTCTGACCGGCCTGACCCTGGATACGATCCAGGAAGGGGGTGTGGATGATCGTCGGAACACCACGGTTTTCCTGAGCCTTGAGCGGCGCTTTTCGGTCCGCCCCTGACACCGCCGCTATGGTTTGGCCGCGATCCAGTCGCGGATGAAACCGGTCAGCGCGGCGCGGCGCTCACTGACATCCAGATCATTCGCTGCGGGCAGATCGTGGCGTGCGAGCAGGGGGCCGAGATCGGCGGTCTCCCAGGCGATGTGGATCCCCTCCAGGTCGGCCACCTGCCGCGCCGTCGCGATCTGGTGGTCGTTGCGATGTTCGCCCAGATCGTGACGCCGGGGCACCAGGATCAGCGGTTTGTTGTGCTGCCGTGCCGTCAGGATCGTCCCGATCCCGGCATGGGCCACAAGCACGCGCGCCTGCGCCACGGTGCGCTCATATTCCTCCGGCGAGAGGTGGGTGCGGACATCCAGCCCCCGATAGGCCTCGGCCGCGCCGGGCTCGGGTCCGGCCTGGGCCACGATCGGCTCTCCCAGCTCCGGGGCCAGTGCGTTCAGGGCGGCCATCAGGCGGGGAAAGGCCAGTTGCGTGCCGGTGGTAGCGAAGATCACAGGACGGACCCCTTGCAAGATGTCCCGGTCCGGGCCGCGACATCGGGCCATTGGCTGAGCGTCAGATGCGCCATCCGTCGCGCCATCCGTCCCGAGGCCGAGAGCGTTTCGGCATTGGCCACACTGTCCACCCACAAGGTGCGGGCGCCGACCATCCGGCCGCACAGGATCGCGATCAGGCCGGGCAGGGCGCCCGTGGTGATCACCACATCGGGGCGCAGCCGGACCATGCGCGCGCCGATCAGCGCGGCGCATCGCAAGATCGCAAGAGGCGTATCGGCGTTGCAATCGGGCACGGTGATCTGTGGCTCCGCCCCGAACTGCGCACCAAGTCCCGCAAGCGTGGTCATGTACGTCACCCGCTGACCCTCGAAGGCGGGCCGCAGGCGCATCAATTGCTGGAAATGCCCACCGGCCGAGGCCACCGCGAGGATGTGCTGTTCAGTGGCCATGGCGGGGATCGTCGGGGGCGAGGGGCATGGTCCTGGGGCGCCTTGGTGCAGGGAGCGGATGGGCATGGCTTATCATCGGCCTGGATGGGCGCAAAGGCACGATCCACCCCGGCGCGGGGCAGGAGGGTCCGGACGCGTGCTGTCGACGACAGTCGAACATGTTCCGGGCGGCGCCTGGGATGAAGGGGACGCATTTGCCGAGAAGGGGGTGGTTTTTAGGTCAGTAATTATGACCTATAATCCGCATTATGTTAAATGTAGCGCATCTGCGGAAGCCGATTGGTTTGCCTTTATCAGGATCGCCCTTCATGCAATACGTTCTTCCACATGGGCGCAAATGGCGGAACCGGGCAGGAAGGGCCGCGCCGCCCTCCGGGCCACCTGAAGGACCGTTTCCATACGCGCACAACAGCGTCTTGCCTTCCTCCGTCACGACTGCGTGATTGGCCTCGATCGGATAGTTCGGTATAAACCCCGTGATTTCGTGATTTGATGCCATTTGACAATCCTCGTCAGGAGCAATTTCCCTGTGTCTGCAACAGACCTTTTCCGCAGAACCCAATGGCTGTCCGACCTGCGGCTGAACCCGTTGGGATTTGGCCTGTTCATGGTGCTGTGCGCCGTCGCCCTGCCGGTCTTCTGGTTCGGGTTCGAAAGTCTCGCGCGGGCCTGGGTGACGCCGGAATATTCCCACGGGCCGCTGATCCCGGTGATCTCGCTCTACCTGTTCCTGCGCGAACTGCGCGCGACCCCGCGCCCCGACCCCGCACAACCCGTCACCCGCTGGCCGGGCTACCTGGTGCTGGCCCTGGGCCTTGCGATCTCGCTTCTGGGCAATATCGTGCGGATCCCCGACATCGTGACCTATGGCTTCATCGTCTGGGTCGGCGGCGTGGTGCTGACCCTGTTCGGCTGGGAGCGCGGCAAGCGTCACCAACTGCCGGTGATCCACCTGGTGTTCATGCTGCCGTTGCCGAACTTCGTCTATTGGCAGCTGACCACCATGCTGCAGGGTATCTCGTCGGAACTGGGTGTGTGGTTCGTGCAGATGGCCGGCATCCCGGTGTTCCTCGAAGGCAACATCATCGATCTGGGCGTGTTGCAATTGCAGGTGGCCGAGGCCTGTTCGGGCCTGCGCTACCTGTTCCCGATCCTGTCCTTCTCGTATCTCTTCGCGATCCTCTACCGCGGACCGATCTGGCACAAGGCGGTGCTGCTGCTGATGGCCGCGCCGCTGACGGTGTTCATGAACTCGCTGCGGATCGGGATCATCGGGATCATCACCAACAGCTACGGCATCGGCTGGGTCGAGGGCTTCACCCATTTCTTCGAGGGCTGGGTGATCTTCATGGCCTGTGTCGCGCTCCTGTTCGTGCTGGCCATCGCCTTGCAGCGCCTGACCCCCAACCCGCTGCCCCTGTCCCGGGCGATCGACCTGGACACCCAGGGCATGGCGCCCATTCTCGGCCGCATCCTCGATATCCGCGCGCGCACCGTGACCATCGCCGCCGTGGTCCTGACGGCCGTCTTCAGCCTGGGCGTGGTGGTCTTCCAGCCCCCTGCCCCTGCCCCTCTCGACCGCGACAGCTTCACGCTGTTCCCGCGCAATATCGGCGAATGGTCCGGCGTCACGACCCAGCTGGAAGCCGAGATCGAAGAGGTTCTGGGCGCCGACGATTACATCATGGCCACCTATGTCGCCTCCGATGCAGCGCAGCCCGTCAACATCTTCTCGGCCTTCTACAACCAGCAGACCGAAGGCGGCGGCATCCATTCGCCCGAGGTCTGCCTGCCCGCCGGCGGGTGGGAGATCTATTCCCTCGATCCCCATCAGGTCAGCTTCCCCGACACCGAATTCGGCACCTTCGAGGTCAACCGCGCCATCATCCAGAACGGCACCCAGCAGCAGGTGGTCTATTACTGGTTCGAACAGCGCGGCCAGCGCTTCACCAACGACTTCCTCGCCAAGATCTGGGTGGTCTGGGACAGCCTGCGGTATGGGCGGACCGACGGGGCGCTGGTGCGCTTCGTGTCGCCCATCGGACCGGGCGAGACAGCGGAAGATGCCGATGCACGGATCATGGCCATCATGGAAGAGACCCTGCCCCGCCTGCCCCGCTTCGTGCCCGGGATGGAGCGGAACTGAGCGCGATGACGCGCCTGCGCGCAGACACGGAATGTGCCCTGTCCATCATCATCCCGCTCTATAATCGAAGCTCCCGGATCGGCGGCACCCTGGCCTCCCTCCCGTTATCCAATGAGATCATCCGCCAGCAGGAGATCGAGATCATCATTGTCGACGACGGGTCCAAGGACGGATCCGCCGAGGCCGCGGAAGCCGCGGCGCGCGCCCTGGGGGTGCAGGACATGGTTCACATCCTGCGCCAGGACAATGCCGGGCCGGGGGCCGCGCGCAACACGGGGGCCGCGGCGGCAAGGGGACGGCTTCTGGCATTCCTCGACAGCGATGATTTCTGGTGCGCGCCCACGCTTCAGACCTGTCTGTATCTGGCCCATCACGACATGGCCCTGGCCTTCCTTCGAAACCTCGATACCCGGGCCCCGGAGACCATGCCACCCATGGTCGGCGACGCGACCGTGGAGATCCGCATCCACGACACCTTTCTGGCAGCGGTCGCGGCCGATAACTCCATCCGCTTCGCCGCCTGCAACGTGGTGATCCCGCGCGCCATCTTCGAAGCCCATGGCGGCTTCACCGACCAGACGCGCTGCAGCGAGGACAGCGACCTGTTCCTGCGGCTCAACGGGGTCGGCCCCTGCCTCACCACCCATGGCGCCCCGCTGGTCCTCCATGTCCTCGGGGAGGACGACCAGCTGAGCCGCAACGCCCACGCCGTGCAACAGGGCCTGGACTTCATGATGGGCCGGGCGGCCGACCATATCTATCCCGATCCAAGCGGCGGACGGGCCCTGAAGAATTTCCTCGCCCAGGCCGTCGCCTACACCTGCCGGATTCACTTCGAGGAAGGCAACCTCCTTACCGCCTACGGGCTAATCCTGCGCCGCGGAAGGCTTCTGCTCGGCAGTGATCAGACGCGATGGATCTGGCGCCTGTGCCTGTATCCCCTGCTGGCATGGATGCGCCCGCACACCTACCGGATGGGCCGCTTGCGCCGCGCCGGACGGTGACGGCCGGTGGCGGCGCTGTCCCCAGTGTGTTTGCCGGTCCGCCCGAATAGTGTCATGACCAGCACTGCGATGACATCCGGCAGGTCCGACACGGGCCAGATGAAACACGGGTCTGCTGATCCCAGGAGTGTATAGAGAGTACGATGGCCTCCTCCTCACCCCCCTCTGGCTCACCCCCCTCTGGCTCACCCCCCTCTGGCTCACCCCCCTCCAACACACCGATCCTGTCGATCATCATCCCGGTCTGGAACCGTGCCGAAACGATCCGGGCCTGCCTTGCCAGCATCGTCGCTCCCCCGTCCGATGCCATGGCGTGGGAGCTTGTCGTGGTCGATGACGGCTCTACCGACGGCAGCCCACAGGCGATCCGCGACGCCTTCAGGGACCTCGGCCTCGAGGCGCGCGCCCGCCTGATCGAGCAGGCGAATGCCGGGCCAGGTGTGGCCCGCAATACCGCCATCGCCGCCGCGCGGGGACACTTCATCGCCTGCCTCGATAGTGACGACCTGTGGCTTGACTGGACGCTTCCGACGATCCTGGACCTCCTGCGCGCCGAAGATGCGCCCGACGTGGCCTTCCTGCAGCAAGACGCCTTCGCGGATGGCGCGCCATTGCCCCCCGTCGAACAGGCCCCGCGCAAGGTCGTTCGGTATCGCAACTACCTGGACGCCTTCCTGGCCGAAGGAACCGGCACGATGTTCGGGGGCTGCAACCTTGTCGCGCGCCGCGCTCTCTTGCAGGAGATCGGCGGGTTTCCGGCCGAGTTGCGCTGTTACGAGGATATAGACCTGTTCCTGAGGCTGCCTCTCGAGCTGAAGATGGACGTGGCCCTGCAACCGGTTCTGTTTCGCTACCGCAACACGCCCGGCAGCCTGACATCGTCCTTCGACGCGGCCCGAACCGGCCTGTCCGTCCTGCGCCAGTCCGAGGCGGATGGCCGCTATCCCGGTGGGCCGGGCGGGGTCCGCGCCCGCACGATCTTCCTGGCACGGGTGGCCCAGTGGACGGTGATGAACGGCTGGCTCAACAAGCGCTACGCCGCATCCTATGGACTGTTCCTGCGCAGCATTCCCGAATTTGCCCTGAACCGCTGTCGCCGGTTTCTGATCCGCTATCATCAACACATTGTGCGGCACATCATGAAACGGTCTATAGGACGGGCCGATACGACCGACTGATTTCAGAAAGTGCCTTTCATGTCCAAAACCATCAGCGTTGCCTTTGCCTCCGATGATGTCCTCGCGATGCCGATGACGGTGGCCATCGCCTCGTTGCTTGCGACCCGCGCCCCGGACACCATGCTCGACATTCATGCGCTGTCATGTGGCATCTCGAAACGCAGCGAGGCGCGCGTGCGCCGGACGATGGCCGAGCATGGCAAGGATGTCGCGACGCTGACCTGGCACCCGATCGAAGGCGCGCGCGCGGATCTTCTGCAAAAGCTCTACACCAAGAGCGACCGCCCCTATCCGCCCGCCGCCTATGCAAGGCTGCTGCTGGGAGAGTTGCTGCCTGCCAGCACGGGGAAGGTGATTTATCTCGACAGCGATGTCGTGGCGACGACGGATCTCGGCCCGCTGTGGGACATGCCGATGGACGATGTCGATGTCCTGGCGATCACGGACCTGCCCCATGACGGCGGCCATGACGAACGCCTGCGCCGGACGCTGTCCCCTGAAGACGTCCGTCGCTATGGGCTGGACGCCTATCATGGCTATTTTCAATCGGGTGTATTGGTGCTTGCTCTCGGCCCCTTGCGCGCCGGTCTCGACCGGGAGCTTCTCGACCTGCTCCAGCGGTATCCGCAACTGACCTTTCCCGATCAGGACGCCCTGAACGTGGTTTTCGCGGCACGCCACCGCCTGATAGATCCCCGCTGGAACGCCCCCACGGCCAGCTATTGGTACAAGGAGGGCGACGAAACCCCCTACCCGCCCGACGTGATGCAATCCCTGCGCGAAACCCCGTTCATCATCCACTTCTCCGGCCGCCCCAAACCATGGGAGCCGGGAAGCACCCATCCGCTGGCGCATCGGTGGCAGACGTTCTTCGAGATGACGGCCTGGACCTCCCGCAAGCGCACCCTGTTGACCCGCGCCATCGACCGGATCCCCCGCGCACGGCGCGTGATCGGAAAACGGTTGCGGCGCCTGTTGAAGTCCTGATCAGACCCCCTCGGGAGCCGAGGCAAACCGGACCGGGGGATGGTCCTGTTCGTGCCGCCGGCGCCGATACCCATAGTCCGGAGACCGCCCATGGAATTCTCGGTGATCATTCCCACCCACAACGATCTCGAGACACTCGGGGCAACCCTGCGCAGTGTCCTGGACCAGGCTGACGTCGATCTCGAGGTGATTGTCGTGAATGATGGCGGGGAAAGCCCCGCCGCCCTGATCCGCTCATTCAACGACACACGCGTCACCTTGTTGGATCTGGAAGAGAATGGCGGGGTCGGGGCTGCGCGCAATGCCGGGCACCGCCATGCCAGCGGCGATATCCTGTATTTCCTCGATGCCGATGACCTGGTCGCGCAGGGGTTGTTCCGGCTCGTGGCGGCCCGGTTCGAGGATCCTGCCGTCTGCTGCGTGGTCAGCGGCCACCGCTCCGAGATCCCCGAGCATCCCACGGATCCCATCAGCCCCCCTGCCCCGCTGCACGACGCGCCCGCCCTCAACGCCCTGAGCACGGAAGACTTCTGCTCCTGGTTCGCGATGTATCACGAGCATTTCCTGCCGTCGTTTCTGTTCCTGCGGGCGGAGTGGTGCAAAACGCAATTCACCGGGTCGATGTGGAACGAAGCGAGACGGAATGCGGCGGACACGTTCCTGTTCCTGAACATCGCCGCCCGCACGACGGTCTACCGCATGGAGGTGGAAGGCGTCACCTACCGGCGCCGCGCCACCAGCCTCTCGCGCAAGTCCCCCGACGCCGCGATGCTGGCGAGGGTCTACTATACGGACCTGTTCTTGCAGCAAACGGCCGAGGAGGCGCGCCACTCCGCGCAGATCCGCCGCGTGCGGCAGGCCGCCCTTCACATGAAGCAAAACGCCGTGCGGCAGGTGGCCCGCCACTATGCCAGATCGGGGCGACGGCGCGAGGGGCTGGCCCTGATGTGGCGGTATCTGTGGGGGCCGTTCGATCCCAAGATGGCGGCGGAACTCATCCGCACCGGTCTTGGATATCGCCATTGAGCCCCCGTCGCGGGGCCTGGTCCAAGGCCGGAGGGGCCAGGTATTCCCTCGGTAGGGACTCGATCTTCGGACGGGAATCCGCAATGTGGGATAGATGAACAACCATCCGTCTCCTGCGCAACGTCCCTGGTGGCTGCCCTATGTGCCTGCGTCGGTGGTCGCCCTCATCGTGGTATCGACGGCGGTCGAACTCATCCTTTTGGGCGGTGATTACGGCCTGTGGGGGACGACACGCCTGCGTCAGACGGCCTATGAATGGGGGGGGTTCTGGCCCGGTCTCCTGTCGAGCTGGCGGCCGAATTATACCGCGCAACCCTATACGATGTTTCTCAGCTATGCCCTTTTGCATGGGGGGCCGGCGCATCTGATCGTGAACATGATAACGCTTTGGTCCCTTGGGGCCGGTGTGGTCGAGCGCGTCGGACAGATCCGGTTTCTCGCGCTCTACATGGGCGCGGCTCTGGGAGGAGCCGCCGCTTTTGCCGCCTTGGCCGACACGGTCCGCCCCATGGTGGGCGCATCCGGCGCCCTGTTCGGGCTGGCCGGTGCGCTTCTGGCCTGGGCCTATGTGGATCGATTTACGGCCCGCGTCGGGCTTTGGCCCATCGTGCGTGTCGCGGCCCTGCTGCTGGTGATCAATTACGTGATGTACTGGGCGCTGGATGGCCAATTGGCCTGGCAAACCCACTTGGGCGGGTTCCTGGCGGGCTGGATTCTTGCCTTGCTGATCGACCCCCGAAGCCGGACTCCCTGACCCCCGAGGCGTCAGGTCGCGCGGGCAAAGCGCCATGGGCGCTGTCCTGCGCCGGCCCGAAAGCGCAATGGCTCACCCGGTGCGGACCGGATGAGCCAGTTGTCATGATGGCAGTGATCACATCGCTCCGTAGAAGGCATTCACCCCTGCAGGGAAGCTGTAGAGCCCGCCCTTGAACGCATGGATGTCATACATCTCGCGCGCGAAATTGCCCGGGCTGCCTGTGCCCGCGGGCGCATCGGGCATCCGGGCGTAGCGCGCGGTGGCAACGCCGTTCACATAGCGCCAGGGATCGTCGCCATATTGTTCCATCGCGTGGAACCGCGCATGGTAGTCGAAATAGGCGTCATGCCCCCAAGCCGTGCGCAATCCCAAGGCCAACAGGGCGATGGTCTGCCCTGCCGCAACCTCCGCATGGCCGACGATCCGGTAGAAATTGTCATTGCCGTTCCACAGGTTGTTGATGTTCCACGCCGGTATCACACCCCCAATCGCCGGGGAGCCGACCCATTCGGGAACCGCAGGGGCGTCGGCCATCGGCGTCTCGTAGGGGTTGTGCGTTGTGCCTGGGCCTTTTGCGCCGGACCCCTGCCAACCGGGTTCCTGGGTCAGAGCCACCACCTCGGGCGTCAGGTAGCACCGCATCGCTTGCTCGTGGATGCCCGTCACCGCGGTGGGCGACGTGTTGGTCTTGATCCAGTCGCGCATGGTGATGTCGCCAAGCAGATGCCCCGCGATCGTGATCAGCGGTGCCCGGCCCCCGTGGTGGCCGCCATCGGGATAGAGCCAGCTTGGCAGGCCCTGCGCATAGGCCGATCTGAGAGCGCCATAGGCGTCGATCCCACGCTGGACGAGGGCTTGGATCAGCTTCCGTTTCTGCGCGATGGGCAGGTCCGAGACGATTGTGGCAAGAGCCTGGTCGATGTCATTCTGATAGTCGCGGCCATAGGTGTTCCCGCCTCGGTCAGCCTTGAAGGTGTAGCGCTTCCAGATTCCGATCGGGTCGAACAAGCGCCGCGTGAACCGCGCCCCCATGGTCGCGACGGACGGAATACCCTTGGTGAAGCCGGAGGTCGAAAGCGCCGGGATGGTGCCTTCCGCGATGTCGGAATAGCGCAGGCGGGGACGCGGCCCCAGCGACGCATGCCAGATATAGGGCGGCGCGAACTCGTCCTCGTCCGGCACCTCGTCGACGCAATGGATGAAGATGAAATTCTCGATCATCTGGTTGCCCGTTCCCGCGCCCCGTGATTTGGCCACGACAAGGACGTCGCCGGGAACCAGTGTGACCGGGGGCGGGCTCGCCGCCGAGGCGCTGTAGACCGGACCGACGGATGTGGACCACGCATCAAAACCTTGAGCGTCTCCCTCCGTCATCGCCTGCACGTTCAGCATGGCGCCGTTGCCCGAACGGCCATCCACCATGGCTCCGGGGGCCGGTGTCCAGCTGATCTGCGCCGAGGCGCCCGTGGGCTTGATCCAGAGATCGCCAAGACCGATGTTCCCGGTCAGGTAGTGGCCGACCTGCACCTGCGTTGACGCCGTGAAGGTGACATCCTCCACCGCGAAGTCTTGCAGCGTCGAGGACCTGGCTTTGCCGACCCCGTTGTCGTTCGCGATGTACTGGCCCGGCAACGCACCAGCCACGACACCACCGATGGGTTCGAAGGCCACGATGATGTTGCCGATCCCCTGGGTGAAGTTGCCCACGGTGAGGGTGATCGGCGGCGTGGTCCCGCCCGCTGGACCGATGTTGAGAAACTCGGTCATGTTCAGTGTGCCGTTGTAGGAATAGGTCGCCTCGGACGCCGGCAAGGCGGGCTCCTGCGGCGGGTTGCTTGGCCCCACGATGTCACACTGCAACCAGCCCACGCGACGGGAATGGTGCGCCATGATCAGCGAATTGGGCGGGATGTTCGACAGCGTCGGGAAGGCCCGGTCGTCCGACGTGCCGATGGGGGCAAGTTTTGCCGCCGAAACGAAAGCATGGGGGCCGATATTCGCACAGGACATGCGCACGATGGCTCCGGGACCGGTGGCCGTCATGGACAGGCCCGTGGTGCTCTGGGTCAGCGTGAAGTGGAAGACCTGCGCGGTGTTGTTGTCGCCTTGCGTGTTCATGGTCGCCACGTCAGTGAGGGGTGTATGTCCACCCGCAGCCAGCGTGATCGCGCCTTGGCCCTGGCTCTGCACCCATATGACGAACGTGTCGCCCGTCACGCCGGACGGCGAAATCAGGGTCGTGTCGTTGCTCTTCTGGGCAAAGCCTTTCACCTGGCCAGCACCGGCTTGAAGCGTCTGCGTCACCGCAAAGACGAGAGGCTCGGATGATCCGCCGGCATTGATCGCCCAAACGACCACGGGGGCCGCATCATAGGGTTGATCCGCTGGAATCGTCACGACACCCGTCGCGGTGTCGATCACGACACCCGGGGGACCATCCATGGAAAAGGTCGCGATCGCGCCCGAAAACAGGGACATCGTCTCGACTGCCAGGGCCGAGCCATCGGCAGACCTTTCGATATCCGGCAAGCTGCCGGTCAGGGTCGGAGCCGCGATCGACTGGTAATGCCGCGCCGAGCCCAGACCATATGAAATCCCCATGACCCCCATCAGGCAAGCGCCACGATGCCGGTGGCATTTGTGCCAGTCGCCCAGACCCGGCGCGCCCGGATCGGGAACGGGGCACCGGCGACGACATAGATGCTGTCGTCGAAACCGTCGACCGTGGTCAGGCGGATGGTCCCCGATGCCGATACGGCCAGCGCCCGCGTCGACCATGACAGATCTGCCGTGTCGTTGGGCACGATCGTGGCCAGCATCGTCGCAGGGCTATCAAGCCCGGATTGGTGAGAGGCAAACTTGTCTGTCATTGCAGATCTCCACTTCAGGATCTTTGAGCGGCCCATGAAACAGCAAGAACCACCGGCCGGGTCGGACGGTGGTTCTCATGGGACGGCGGTATCGGGAAAACGTCTTGTGAATCGTTATATTCATAAAAGGTTGATAAAGTTTTAATCACCAGCCCGGCTTCGCCATCCGGGACCGCACAGGTTCACACCAAGGAATGACACATGATGACGCCCTCTCCGCCCCGCCTGCGCCCTGTCAGCCTGGATTGCTGTTTCGACCAGGGCAGCGGGTGGCAGGCCATACCGGCAGCCCAGGCCTTCGAGGGGATCGGTCTGCGCTATTCGGTCAGCGACGGGGAGCGGGTCCATATTGATCCTGACAGCGGCCAGCTCTGGGTCGCGACCGGCACGCCCCATGATGGCAAGACAGTGCGAGTGCGGGCCCAAAACGATGCCGGGACCGCCGAGGCCGATATTCTGATCGTCGTCGAGGACGATGGGAGCAGCCGGGCCACACTTCGCGCGGCCCGGGAGATCGAGATCGACGATGTCACGATCCGGTTCAACCGCCCCGTCGAATACGGTCATTTCATCTCGGGCGGAAACGGCGCCGGGGATCCCTTCGTGATCGGCCCCGTCACGGTGGAGTCCTACAGCCCGGGGCCGGTCCAGACGCCGCAGGGGCGCGTCATGAACGGTGCGATGCTCAACCCGAGCTGCCGCACCGAAGTCGGGTTCGACAGCCTGACCGCACAGGATGTCTACCGCCCCGAACTCAACGCCGGGTTGCAACTTCCCCTGCGACTGGAACCCGGTGATGCCCTCATCATCTGCATATCGAACCCGGCCGCCACGTCGTCCCGCGAGACCGCCGTGAAATTCGTCATCCTGACCTGCGTGGCCGAAGCCCCGTTCGAGGACAGTTTCAGACCGCCCTACAGTGGCCCCGACCGCCCCATCTGGCGCCTGTCCGACATTCGCACCGACCGGTTGCTGGAATTGCCCGGCGTCGGGCGCCGCCTGGGGGCCGAAGAGCGCGACCAATACCGCTCCCGGTTGTCGCGCTTCGTTCTCGACATCGCACCGACCTGGAACCGCGATCACCTGTCCAGCTCGCAACACGTCCCTCTTTATGGCCGCGACCTGTGCAACCAGGAGGGAGAGCCCTTCCTGTGGATCCACGGCACCTACCCGATAGAGGACAAGGTCGATATCCTGATCAGCCTCGTCCAGAACGGGATCGACCGCTACGGCGTGTTTCAAAGCGCGCGGAGGCAGAACTTCCACCCCTGGCGCCCCGATGGGGCCCATCACGGCGGGCGCAAGTTCTCGATCCTGCATGCCGGTCACCTGCTGGATGACCCCGGGATGCTGTCGATCATGGATCAAAGCCAAGCCCTGGATGGCGAATTCCACGAGGACGGCCAGACCTTCTATGTCACGCAAGACGTGGTGGATCTGACCAACAGTGCCGAATGGCGCCCGCCCTATGCCGGTGATGACACGCGCCCCAAGCAACCCTACGAGGCGGCCATGATCGGCATTCCCGACTGGCGCGGCAAGGCGCTCCTCCAAGAAAGCAATGCCGCCTGGACCGGCCACCCCTACCGGGTGTCGGGCAATCACAATGCACAGCATGCGCAGGTGCTGCTGCTTCTGGCGCTGGGGCTGCGTGAGGCCTGGGGGCATGAGGCCTATTTCGATTACCACATGCGGTTTTGCGAGATCATCGCCAACCGCCCGGACCCGTGGCGCTTCCAGGACCGCCAGAACGCGATCTACGATCCGGTCGAAGGCTCCCGCCCGATTGAGGGGTGGGAGGATTGGCAGCGCCGCTGGCGCTCGGAATTGTCGTGGCAGATGCTGATGGCGTACCGCAACACGTATTACAGCTGGCCGTGGGCAAGTTGATCGGGGCAAATTGATCGGGGCGGGCCTGACGCTCAGGGTCCCGGCCCCGAGGCCTAATCCGCCGGAGAGACGTCCACGCGCGCCATTCTCATGAAGGTGGTGTTGCGGCCGAGCAGCTCGTTATAGGTGCCTATATCGGCGACCTTGCCATTCTCCAGCAGGCAGATCAGGTCACAATGCTCGACCGTTGCCAGCCGGTGCGCGATCATGATGATCGTCTTGGCCTGCCCCAGGCTGTCGACCGCCTCGATGATGGCGTCCTCCGTGACCGTGTCCAGCGCGCTTGTGGCCTCGTCGAAGATCAGGACCTCGGGGTTGTGATAAAGCGCCCGCGCGATGCCGATCCGCTGGCGTTGGCCGCCCGAAAGGCGCACCCCGCGTTCACCCACGAATGTCTCGTAGCCATTCTCCAGCTCGGTCGTGACGAAATCGTCCAGATGCGCGAGGCGCGCGGCGTTCAGCACCGCGTCCCTGTCGACCTGGTCGTGCGGCACGCCGAAGGCGATGTTGGCCGCGATGGTGTCGTCCACCAGGTATATCTGTTGCGGGACATAGCCGATCTGGTCTTGCCAGGCCCGACGCCGGTCGCCCTCCACCGGGACGCCATCGACAAGGATCGACCCGGAATCGGGCTCCAGCAGGGCAAGGATGATATCGATCAGGGTTGTCTTGCCCGCGCCCGTGCCGCCGACGATTCCCACCGTGCTGTGCAAGGGAATATCGATGCTGACCCCGTCCAGCACCGGCCGGCCGGTGCCCGGGTACCGATACCGGAGGTCCCGGATCGACAGCATCTCCCGGAATGGCAGGGCGCCGACAGCCCCCCCGGCCTCTGCGGACGACTGGATCCGAATGCCCGGGGGGGGCAGGGCCTGGGATTGCTGCCCGTCCATTGCGACCAGGTCGTTGCAAACGATGTCGAGCACGGCCTGACCCGCCCGCAGACTGGTCAGGGAATGATAGATGTTCTGCACGGCCGGCAGGATCCGCAATCCGGCCACGGCGAACAGGCCCAGAACCGGCAGGATCGCCGCCAGCGCCCCTTCTTCCTCCATGCCCCCGCCTTGCTGCATCATCACGAGAACCATCACGATCATGCCGCCGAATGTCGTCGCCTCCAGCGCATAGCGGGGCAGTTCGCCGATCAACTGGACGCTGACGAGGGTGCGGGCATGGGCCAGGGCCGGGCCGCGATAGGCGTTCAGGTAGCCGCTTTCCAGGCCCATGACCTTGACATCCTTGACCCCGCTCAAGGCCTCGCTGGTGATGCGGAACCGCGCCGTGTTCACCGCGACCCGATCCTTGCCGAGTTTGGTCAGAACCTGCCGGACGAAGTAGAAGATGACCACATAGGCCCCCCCCAGCGTCAACAGGACGGAGATCGCGATGATCGGGTTCACGTACAGAAGAAGACCCAGCAGGAAGAGGATCGACACGGCCTGGGCGAGAATGCGCATGGCCGGCACAAGGGACAGGCCGACCATCTGGTCGACCTCCTGAATGACCGTCTTGACCAAGTCGGACGAGTGCCGCGTCAGGAACCAGACATAGGGCTGGCGCAGGTAACTCGCCAGCAACCGCTGGCTGATATGATACTTGCGCATATGGCTGAAGCGGGCCAGCCAATACATCGTCAATGTCCGGACCAGCGTCCCGAGGACGATCACCGCAAGGGCCATGAACCCCAGAAAGAACAAGAACCCGTCCAGGCTTTCGGGCTGCACGATATCGTAGATCCGCGACAGAACACCCGATTGCTGGATCGCGTCAGGGTCGCTCAGCGCCGCCAGGAAGGGCAAGACCGCCGCGACGCCGACCATGTCCACCAGCCCGGAGATCATGATCATGACCATTAGGATATAGAAGTGCAGCCGTTCGCGCGGTAACAACATCGCGTAGAGTTTTTTCAGGGTGCTAAATAGCATAGATCATATCCATTGCAGGCGCCCTCACACGAATTGGCGAAACATCGGCCAAATCCGTTTCACGTCTGTGCCGTCTTTCCACAGCTAAGGGGGCTAGACCAGCCCGCCCACAACCAGAACCCGGAGAAACACGTCGCTTACGCGTTTCATATGTGACACACGAACATGATCGCGGGCCTCGCCGTTCTGTCCGCCGGCGTCATTTGGCAACCCAGATCCCTTTTCCCCTGATGGCATGGCTACGACGTATTCTGAACCCAGTCGAATGATCGCAGCGCCTGCTGCAAGAAGTGCACCGGTGCTTCTTGGCCTGTTCATGATCTCGATCATCCTGTCGGTTTCGGTCACCATCGGCGGCCTGCGCCTGACGCCCACCAGAATTATCCTGGTGATCTGTTTCTTCCCCCTGCTCGCGCAATTCCTCACGGGCAAACTGGGCCGGCGCACGGTCGGCGATTGGCTGCTTGTGTTCTTCTGCTTCTGGCTCATTGTCTCGATCATCTACACCGAAGGCGTCTCACGCATCGAATTCGGCATCATATCGACCGTCGAGCTGCTCGGAAGCTTCATGCTCGGACGGTTCCTCATACGCAACGCAGCCGATTTCACCGCCATGGTCAAATGGCATATCGCCCTGCTCGTCATCATGGCCCCGTTCGCTGTCGTGGAATTCGTCAGCGGCACCCAGTACTGGGCCCGCATTCTCGATGTGATCGGCGATGTCCAATACCGTCAGGAGAGTTCTCGCCCGCGCTATGGTTTCAACCGGGTGCTGGCGGGATTCGCCCATCCCATCCTCTACGGCATCTTCTGCTCGATGCTGGTCGGCACCGTTTTCCATATCTGGCGCGACAACCTGCTCCGGGTCGCGATCATCCTCGGCTTCGTCGGTGCGATGACCTTCATGTCGCTCTCGTCGGGGGCTGTCTTGTCGGTCGGTTTCCAGATCGGGCTGATCGTGTGGGGCATAGTCACCAAGAACCGGTGGCTGCTTCTGGCAGGCTGCGTGGTGGGAGGCGTCGTATTCCTCGAACTGGCCTCGAACCGCGGCTTCGTCAGCATCTTCATCAGCACATTCGCCTTCGACGGGGTCAGTGCCTGGACCCGGATCACCCAGTGGGAATACGGCACGGCCGAGGTCATGCGTTACCCGATCTTCGGCAAGGGCCTGTCCTCCGAATGGGTGCGACCCTCCTGGCTCCATACCAGCTCGATCGACAATTACTGGCTGGTCGTCGCCTTCCGCCATGGCCTGCCCGCGATCGCCGCGCAATTGGCTGCCATCGGCTTCATCGTCTGGACCATCACCAAAGCCGGCCCCCTGAGCGAGGACAGCGACAAGATCCGGACCGGCTATCTGATCGTGATGGTCGGGGTTTGCTTCTCTCTGGCCACCGTCCACATCTGGGACTCCAACGTCATCTTCTTCTTCTTCTACCTCGGGGCAGGCCTATGGCTGATCGATCCGGCCGCAGGCCAGCCCGACACGACCCAGCCCGACGATGACGCCGCAGCGCCCGCACGCGCACGGACCATCTACACGCGCTTCCCCCCGCAAAGCGCCACGCCCCCCCCCGGAGCCCCCCCCCCATGATACGCACCCTCCTCCCCATGGCCGCCGACGGCATCGGACCAAGC
>Ga0100398_1001229_pt1 | contig 22214 bp, 27 predicted proteins | sample CryGeymeta201522_FD_81568 | JGI IMG/M metagenome (GOLD analysis project Ga0100398, IMG submission 81568) | Groundwater microbial communities from Crystal Geyser aquifers in Utah, USA - Crystal Geyser metaG 2015-22 | ecosystem: Environmental > Aquatic > Deep subsurface > Groundwater | place: USA...
CATGCTTGGAGGAATCTCTCGAGTTCAAGACAATCGTCGTGAATTTGAGAGATCCTAAAATCATCCATAAAGGAAATAAAGGAAAGGAGGCGGTAATGTTCAACGGTGTCATTAGGTTGATTGACCGAGTTCGGGGCCAACGTTCTGAACCTTGTACTAAAGTCCTCGAGAGGAGAGGGTACGATGATTCAGGGATGCCCATTCCCCGATGTAAAGCCGAGGAACTCCAGATGCGTTATCATCTGAGTCCTCGACTTCATCACGACCTTCCGGCCGGCTTGCACAACAACTGATGGGCTAAAGACACTCGAAGGAGGAGATTCATGATGGTGATAGCGATCTTCAGATCAAAATCCCCAGAATCTCCTCCAATCTATCCTTCAGCTCATAAAGCTTTGTGGGCTACTCAAAGAGATGAATCTCTTTTCGTGCCTCGGCCAAAGCCTCGGCGAAAGATGGGGAAAAATTAGTTCTTTGAGAAAATTTCATAGCGGCGAAGTGGTTACAATTAAAATATATTTTATATATCGATTAGACGTATTCGTGCTGATTGAATAGATTGTAGCCAGCTCGTCACCATGAAAGTAGATAGGTTGAGGAGTGGAACGCAGTTCCTTAAATAGTGGCCGCCAAAAATTGAAAAAGGGGGTGATAAAAATGAGATACAGCACCATCATAGAAAAGCTATCAACGAGCGGAAGCGGCGCGGTGTACCCCGAAGAGTATAGGAAAGATTCCCAGACAAGATTCCGTTTGTGGACCTTGGTCAGGAATTTTCCAGACCCGAAGAAACCAAGGAACGTTTTCCCGAGTTTGGAATATTACAGTCTCTTAATAAAACTCGGCGAATATGTTTCGATAGCAGTGGCCAATAACGCTCTAGCTCGGGCCAGAGAAAAAGGTTCGCTTCCGGTAAAGCTTTTCTTACTACCTCCCAAAAGGCAAGCGGCACCCAAGTCTAAGCCCTTTGGGATAAGGCGGCAAACAAGGAGGAAGGTAGTCACTTTTTAGTTGGCTACCTTCCCTCCCTAGAAGCACTCTCGCAGTAGAAAGTAGAATCTCTCTCTGCTACTGCGGGAGTACTTCGGCTATTGACAAATATAAAATAAAGAATATAATTAGTATTATTCAGATTTGCCGAATCTCCGGATTGATTGAAGGAGAGGTAGGCAGTTAAAGGTCGCCAAAAAACAAATATTATCTGTAATTCTGAAAGAATTATGGCAAAAGTATCTAGCGATCAGGAGTTCCTTGAGTTTCTTATTAAGGGCTTGGTTGATCACCCAGAAGATGTCAAAATCGACCGCAAGGTTGATGAAATGGGAGTATTACTTTCTTTGAAAGTAAACCCCGAAGACATGGGTCAGATCATCGGAAAAGCCGGTTCTACTGCCAGATCTATAAGATCCTTGGTTAGAATTGTCGGTCTTAAAAATCACGCTCGCGTGAACTTAAAGATCGAGGAACCAGAAGGTGGTAGAGGCCCAGTCACTCGAGTAAGGAAAGCTGAATCTTTTGAAGATTTGAAGCTGTAAACGAGATTCTAAACGTTTACAGAGCAGGAAAACAGTGCTATCATTTTGGTAGCGCTGTTTTCTTTATGCTCAAATTCGACATCATTACAATCTTTCCGGAAATTTTTAATTCCTATTTGAAAGAATCCCTGATAAAGAGGGCCCAGGCAAAAGGCTTGATTGAAATTAACGTCCATAATTTAAGGGAATGGACAAAAGACAAACACCGGACCGTTGACGATAGGCCTTTTGGCGGGGGATTGGGAATGGTGCTCAAAGTTGAGCCCATCGTTCGAGCGGTTTCAACCTTGAAGCGAAAAGCGAAAAGCGAAAAGCGAAAAATAATTTTATTTACCCCACGCGGAAAAAAATTCACTCAACAAATTGCTTACAAATTGTCTAAACTTAATCAGATAATTATGATATGCGGTCGTTATGAGGGAGTAGACGAAAGGGTGGCAAAGCACATTGCTGATATAGAATTATCAATCGGCGATTATGATTTGATGGGTGGTGAGCTGCCAGCCATGGTGGCGATAGAGACGGTGACTAGGTTAATTCCTGGAGTTTTAGGGAAACCGCAATTATTAAAAGAAAGAATTACTAAAGAAAAAGGATTCGTCGAATACCCTCAATACACCAGGCCCGAGATTTTTTCACCTAAAAAAGGAACAAAGTGGCGAGTGCCCAAAGTTTTAATATCTGGAAACCACAAAGAGATTGAAAAATGGAGAGCAAAGCGCGCTAAAACCATTGGCAGCTGAAATGAATTAAAATTTCATTGAAGTGAGAAATGAATCTCTGATTCATTGAACAATAAACAAATTTCTGTTAAGATAAGAAAATTGGGGGTAGGTGCCGGAGCGGCCAATCGGGTCTGGCTGTAAACCAGATGCCTTCGGGCTACGGGGGTTCGAATCCCTCCCTACCCACCTAATGCCTGGGTAGCTCAGTTGGTAGAGCACGTCTTTGGTAAAGACGAGGTCAGCGGTTCAATCCCGCTCTCAGGCTCCAAAAACATATGGCAGTAAAAAAGAAACCAATTATTAAACTTCAGTGCCAGGAGTGCAAAAGGATTAACTATTATACTCGCAAATCAAAGGAAGCAGCCGAGAAGAAGTTGGAATTGAAAAAATTCTGCAAATGGTGCCGGAAACACACGCTACACAAAGAGGTCAAAAGATAGTTAAGACGCATTAATTCCACTTAATTAATTACACCATGGTATAATTAATTAAGTGAGGCAAAGGGGGCGTGGTGAAATGGCTATCATTGGAATCTCCAAAATTCTAGTTCCAGGTTCGAGTCCTGGCGTCCCCGCCGTGTAATGAAAAAAATACATTTTCTAAAACTAAAATTGATTAGACCCTCGAAACTCTTTTTAGGGATGCCCTTAGCCATTTTTTCTTTAGAAGTTTATCTTGGTATGCTTTTGGGCTATCTCCTTACCAAGTTTTTTGCCGGAACAGAACCTGGCTTTCCTGGCAAGGTAAGGTCGGTAATCTTTCATGTCGGCAGCTATAGATTGCATTTGCATCATTGGTTGCTTGGTTGTGTAATTTTAATCTCTGCCCTTTCTTTAAAATTTTATCCATTCTATCCCCAGTTTTCTTATGGATTTCTAGGGGGAATAATTTTTCAAGGAGTTTCTTGCTATCCAGATTGGCACAGAATTTTAGTTAGGGCGAAGAGATAAATCTCTTCTTTACCTTCACTATCGTTTGGTGAAGAAGCAAGATTAAAAATTGATTTAAAGCAAAAGCGCGCCAGCCGCGGCTGGCGCGCTTTTCAATTCTAAATCACTTATCCTTTCAATAAAAAAGCGGGTAGTTTTAACCCCATCTTTCCAAGATTTTGCAAGATTGAACCAACCAAAGCCAAAATGATTAGAATATAAGCTGCCTGGACTATCATTACCAAGGAAGGTAAGGCCTGAACTACCACTTCCAAAACCGCAAAGCCCAAAACATAAGCTAAAATTCCTTTTCCCATGAAGCCAGCTAATTTCCCCAAGCGGAAATCTTTTTTCAACAAGGCAGCAATAATTCCCAGAACAATATCAACAGCTATCAGGATTAAAATCCAATAAATTTGAGTTGTTCCGAATAAAGCGATTAATTGTGGCATTTCTTTATTATGTGTGAAGTTTTAATTTCCGACCTTTAGATACCCGAGCGTATAGATTAGTTAACTTTAGGACAGCCTGGCAATAAAGCAAACCAATTTTCCACAGTTGCCAGGGACTTGAAATTTCAGCAGAAAAGAGATATTCTGAAGAATAATGCAAAAAAGAACAATTTTTCCATTAATCCTTGCCGTTCTCTTATTGGTTTTTGGTATTTATCAAGGCTTCTTTAAAAAAACCGAGCCTATTGTAAAATTTTCAGAAGTAACAAGAGGAAATGTTGTCCAGGAGGTTACTGAAACCGGCCAAGTAAAAAAAGGCGAGGAGATAAACCTTAGTTTTAAGAGCGCGGGAAAGGTTGAAAAAATTTATGTTGAAGAAGGCGAAAAAGTAGAAGCAGGCGACCCCTTGGCAAAGCTTAAAACTGACGACTTAGCAATCCAGCTTCAAGAGGCCAAAGCAGCCCTTGCTTTAGCCCAAGCCAAATTAGATAAATTATTAGCCGGCGCTACTTCTGAAGAAATTCAGAAGGCGAAAACCGCCCTATCCAATGCTAAAATAGCTTCGCAAAACGCAAATCAAAATCTGGAAGACATAAAAGCTCAAGCTGAGGAGAACCTGAATGCAGCTTATGAAAACGCCAAAAACGCTTTAGAAGATGCTTATCTGAAAGCTTATAATGCCCAAAACGTAGCAGATTTAATTCAAAGGACCTACTTTACCGGTAGCGACCAGGAAGGATTAAAAGTTAAAGAAAATAAAGAAAAAATTATTGAGGCGACCTCTCAAATCAAATCTTCCTTAAAGGGAGACACCGAGTCCACTCTTATTCAAACCAAAGAAAAACTATCTGAAATTTCCGAAGCTTTAAAAATCATTCGAGAAACTTGCCAGAGCCCTACTTACTCAGGCATAGTTTCGTCTACCGATAAGAGCTCTTTAGATACTCAAAGGGGGTATATTAATACCACCTTAACTAATATCACTACCTCTTATCAAACAATTACCTCAACGAAGCTTGCCAACGAAGCTAATATTAATACTGCTCAATCTCAAGTTTCCACTGCCGAGGGAGCGGTAATCGCGGCTGAAGATGAGCTAGCTCTTATTATTGCTTATCCCCGACAAGAAGACATTCAATTAAATAAAGCTCAAGTTGAACAGGCCGAAGCCCAAGTCCAGGTTTTAGAAAATCAAATAAGAGACGCTACTCTCCGTAGCCCAGTTGAAGGTCAGGTGGTCAAAGTCAACAAGCAAGAAGGAGAATTAGTTCAGCCTATGCTTCAGGATGTGGCGATTGTTCTTTTACCTGTCGCTCCCTTTGAAGTCGAGGCAGATATTTACGAAGAGGACGTGGTCAAGGTTGAAGTCGAAGACCCGGTAGATATTTCTTTGGTTGCTTTTCCCAGCCGAATTTTTAAAGGTAAAGTAATCTCAATTAATCCTGGCCAAAAAATAGTTGAAGGAGTGGTTTATTATGAAGTAACCATTACTTTTGAAGAAACGCCCGAAGGATTAAAACCCGGAATGACTGCTGACTTGGTCATTAAAACCGCCTTAAAAGAAAACGTTTTAACCGTTCCGGAAGATGCGATTCAAAAAAAAGACGACAAAACTATAGTTGGAGTGTTGGAAGAAGGAAAAGTTAAAGAGAAAGAGGTTGAGGTGGGGCTTAGGGGCAACAATGATTTGATAGAAATCATTTCGGGTCTGGAAGAAGGAGAAAAAGTCATTTTGCCTTAAATGCCAACACTTGTTATCAAATTAGAAAACGTTTGGAAAGTTTATCAATTAGGGAAAGTAGAACTGACGGCTTTAAAAGGAATAAACCTGGAGGTTACTCCAGGTGCTTTTGTGACTATAATGGGTCCTTCCGGGTCTGGGAAATCAACTCTTTTAAATATGATAGGCTGCTTGGACGTTCCAACCAAAGGGAAAGTATTTTTAAAAGGGAAAGACATTTCTCAACTTTCGGAGACTCAATTATCTCAATTGAGAGGAAAAACTATTGGTTTTGTTTTCCAAGAGTTTAATTTATTGCCCAATCTTGACGCTTTAGAAAATGTTGCCCTACCCATGGTCTTTCAAGGGGCATCTTTGGAAGAGAGAATAAAAAAAGCAAAGGAATTATTAGCTTCAGTTGGTTTGGAAGAAAGAATTTATCATCAGCCAGCCGAGCTTTCGGGCGGAGAGCGCCAGAGAGTAGCTTTGGCCCGAGCTTTTGCTAATGACCCTGAAGTGGTCATTGCCGATGAGCCAACTGGTAACCTAGATTCAACTACTGGCAAAAAAATAATGGAAGTTTTAACTGATTTTCACAAAAGAGAAGGAAAAACAATTGTGGTGGTTACTCATGACCCTAATATCGCCAGCTACAGCGAAGAAGTGGTTAATATCAAAGACGGCCAAATTATTGTTAATCACCGCGAAGCCGCCCAAGTTTTATGGAGCAAATAAAAGAATATTTTCACATTGCTGTCAGAAGCATTAAAACCCGGTCTTTAAGAAGTTGGCTGACTATTTTGGGCATTGTCATCGGCGTATTTTTGATAATCTCGTTGCTTTCTTTATCCGAAGGGATCAAGCAAACCATCAACCAGCAGCTGAGGTCTCTTGGGGGCGAGATGATTTTTGTCATGCCCGGGGATATTTCCAACATTATGGCAATGTTTACCAGCGGAACAAAACTGGAAAAAGAAGATATTGAGGCTATTGAGAGGACTCGGGGGGTGGAAACGGTGCTGACTATGTCTTACCAGTCTTTGGTCGCAAGACATGGGGACGAAGGCAAAACGGTTTTTATGAGCGGCTTATCCTGGGAAAAAGGAATAGAAATTATGGAAAAGTTTCAGGGGTGGAGTTTGAAAGAAGGGGAATGGCCCACTCCGGGCAAAAGGGAGCTTGTAATCGGCAGCCAGGTGGAGACAGAGGTTTTTGAAAAACCGGTGAAGATGGGCAGCGAGATTATAATAAAAGGAAGAAGGTTTAAGGTGGTCGGCATTTTGAATTCTTTGGGCTCAAAACAAGATGATTCCTCGTTCTACCTGGACTTGTCTCTTTACCAGGATTTGACTGGGGAGAAAAGAGGCACAGCCCAAATGGCTATGGTAAAAGTCAAAGACGGCAGCGACGTCAACAAAGTGGCGGAAGATATTAAAGAAAATCTTTTAGAAACCAGGAAGAGAAGGGTTGGAACGGATGTGGCGGATTTCAGCGTAATAACTTCGGAAAAAATGGGAGATATTGCCGGTAGTATCATGGCCGTGATTCAGTTTGCCATAGTGGCTTTTGCCGGCATCGCCATTATTGTCGGGGGAATTGGCATAATGAATACTATGTTTACTTCAGTTCGGGAGAGAACCCGGGAAATAGGGATTATGAAAGCTATTGGCGCCAAAAATTCAGCAGTTTTAACTATTTTTCTAATTGAGGCCGGGATTATTGGCTTTTTGGGAGGAATTGGCGGAACTTTTTTGGGAACGGTTTTGGCTAAATCAATTGAAATGTATGGCCAGGTGCACCCTTTGTTTTATTTTTCTGCCTCAATTACTCCTGGTTTAATAATTTTTGGTTTAGTTTTTTCTTTTGTTGTTGGTTGTTTGGCTGGGTTTTTCCCGGCCAGGCAGGCAGCCAAACTAAGACCAGTAGAAGCTTTAAGGCGTTATGAATAAAGAAATAATAAAATATCCCAGTCCTGTTTTAAGAAAAAAGTCTCAAGAGGTGGAGAAAGTGACAGAAGAGACAAAAAGACTTGGTTGGGACATGATAGAAACAATGGAGGAAAGGAAGGGCATTGGCCTGGCCGGTCCTCAAGTGGGGGAGTTAAAAAGAGTGATTACGGTTCAATTAGAAAAGCCGTTGATTTTTATCAACCCAAAAATCTTAAAAAAAACTAAAGAGACCGAGGCGAGAGAAGAAGGCTGCTTAAGTTTTCCTGGCCTTTTTCTAAAAATTAAAAGACACAAAGGAGTAGAGATTGAGGCGTTAAATGAAAAAGGAGAGAAAATTAATTTTGAAGCCGTCGGCCTGCCAGCCAGAATTCTGCAACACGAAATAGACCACTTAGACGGCATTCTATTTATAGATAGAATTCCTTTTTGGAAAAAATTATGGATTTTATTGAAAATCTAATTCAAGGAGGGTGGCTAAAGACCCCAAGGATTATTGAAGCTTTTCGGAAAATAAAAAGAGTTGATTTTTTGCCTAAAGACCTTGAAGATTTGGCCGAGCTGAATGAAGCCTTGCCGATTGGTTATGGCCAAACTATTTCTCAACCTCTAGTGGTGGCTTTTATGATAGAACAATTACAGCCCCAGCCTGGCGATAAAATTTTAGATATTGGTTCAGGTTCCGGTTGGACCGCTGCTCTTTTGGCTGAAATCGTCGGTCCCGAAGGAAAAGTTATAGCAATAGACATCATCTCCGAATTGGTGGAGTTTGGAAGAAAAAATATAGAGAAATATAATTTTGTTAAGAAAGGAGTGGTCCAGTGTGTTTGCGCCGACGGCTCAAAGGGTTATCCAAAAGAAGCACCATTCGACAAAATTTTAGTTTCAGCTACGGCCAAAGAATTATCTTCAGCTTGGAAGGAACAACTAAAAATTGGCGGGAGAATTGTCACGCCAATTAACACTTCCATCTGGGTTTTTTTGAAAAAGAACGAGAAGGAATTTACCGAAATCGAATATCCCGGTTTTGTCTTTGTCCCCCTCATCTCCAAATGAAAAGGTTTTTCATCATTTCTCTAATTATTGTCTTCGGAGTGGGCGGTTTTCTTTGGCAGGGGGTTTATTTGGCAAAGGACCCAACTTTAACTAAGGAACAGTTATTTTTAATTGAGAAAGGGGAAAACCTTTTTTTGATAGCTGAAAACTTAGAAAAAGAAGGTTTGATTAAAAGTAAATGTTTTTTTGAGTTGCACATTTTTTTAAAAGGGACTCAAGCTAATTTGCAAGCAGGGAAATATTTATTGAGTCCGGCTATGGACGTAACCGAAATTGCTCAAAAAATTATTTCTGGAGATATCGCCAAAATTATAGTGACCATCCCAGAAGGTTTTACGGTAGAGCAGATTGAAGAGAGATTAGGTTTAAAGCTGCCAGGGGAAAATTTAGAAGGATTTTTATTTCCAGACACTTATCAATTCCCTTTAGGAGTAAGCGGCAAAGAAGTGGTTGAAAAAATGCAAGCTAATTTTCAAAAAAAGACCAAAGACCTTGAAATAACCCCCGAGATAGTTACCATGGCTTCTTTGCTTGAAAAAGAAGTGAAAACCAAAGAAGAAAAAGAATTGGCCTCGGGAGTTTTATGGAAAAGATTAGAAATTGGCATGCCCTTACAGGTAGATGCAGCCATGGAAACTTATGAACGTCGGGGATTACCAGAGCGCCCGATTTGCAATCCTGGGCTTGAAAGCATTTTAACTGCATTATATCCTAAAGAAAGCACCTACTGGTACTATCTTTCTGCTTCCAGCGGGGAAACTTTTTTTAGCGAAACCTTAGAAGAACACAATATTAAAAAAGCAGAACACCTAAAGTAACATGCCCAAAGCCGCAATAATTATTGCTTTCAGGGATTTTCGGGACGAAGAATATTTCGTGCCAAAGGAGGTTTTAGAAAAAGCCGGAGTTAAAGTGAAAACGGCCAGTAATCAAAAAGATGTTGCCTTTGGAGCTGATGGTGGCGAGGCAAAGGTGGATTTATTGGTTTCTGAAATCAATCCAACTGACTTTGATGCTGTGGTTTTTGTTGGCGGGCCAGGTTGTCTTAAAAACCTTGATAACGAAGCCTCTTATAAAATAGCCAAAGAAACAATTAATCAGGGTAAAGTGCTGTCAGAAATTTGCATTTCCTCGGTTATTTTAGCTAAAGCCGGAGTTTTAAAAGGGAAAAAAGCCACCGTTTGGACAAGCCCAATGGATAAGTCAACTGCCAAAATTTTGGAAGAAAAGGGAGCCATTTATCAAGAGGAGCCGGTGGTGGTTGATGGAAAGCTCATTACTGCCGTAGGTCCTGCGGCTGCCCAGCAATTCGGCGAAGCAATTGTCGAGGTATTGACAGAAGAATAGAGTTTGTTAATATAAAATATTACCGCAGACAAGGGGCATCTTTATAAGTCCCCTCGAGGTATAAAAATATAAAGCTTTTTTATATTTGTCTGCGGTTAAGCGCAGATTTTTTTATGCCTTTAACCAAAGAGCAAAAAAAGAAAATATTAGAAAACTTGAAAGAAAAGCTTGATAAACAAAAAGCGCTGATTTTTGTTGATTTTACCGGTTTAAAGGTAAAAGATCTTTCCAGCTTGAGAAAAGAATTAAAAAAAGCATTCGGCGAGCTAAAGGTAGCTAAAAAAACGTTACTATCTTTGTCCTTAAAAGAAAAAGGGCTGAAAATAGAAAAAGAGAAATTAAAAGGAGAAATTGCTATGATTTTCGGTTACCAAGACGTGATATCGCCATCAAAGATGGTTTATCAATTTAGCAAGACTAACCCTAATATAAAAATTTTAGGAGGATTTTTAGAGAACCAATTTAAAGAAGCAGAAGATATTATTATGCTGGCTCAGTTGCCCAGCCGAGAAGTGCTTATTTCAAGGTTGGTCGGCAACATTGCCTCGCCCATATCAGGTTTTGTTAATGCTTTGCAATATAATCTAAAAGGTCTAATGTATTTATTAACTAAAATAAAAGCTTAAGATTATGACAGAAGAAAACAAGGAGAAAGCAAGGGTTCCGGAGAAATTCAAAAAGATGGTGGATGAGATTGAGAAAATGTCTGTTTTAGATTTGGCTGAATTGGTAAAGATTTTGGAAAAGAAATTCGGCGTTTCGGCCGCAGCTCCTGCGGTTGCCGCTGTCCCGGTTCCCGCCTCCGCTGAAGCTGCGGCGGGCGAGGAAGAGAAAAGCGAATTCAACGTAGTTTTAACTGGAGTGGGCGATAAAAAGTTTGAGGTAATCAAAGTGGTGAGAGATGCCACTCAAAAAGGCCTCAAAGAGGCCAAAGATTTAGTTGACGCAGCTGCCGCCGGGCCGCAAGTTGTGAAAGAAAACGCCAAGAAAGAAGAGGCAGAGGTTCTTAAAAAGAAACTTGAGGCAGCTGGCGCTAAAGTAGAGTTAAAGTAAAGACTTTTAAACCGCAAAGCAAATAAATTGTGTTGCCGTCTTCCGAGACGGCAAAATCCAAAAGATTGTCAAAGCTTTTACTCTGAAACTGCTTAAAAATCCGGCCGGATTTGTCTAAAATCACAATCCGGGATTGGTCGGGTTCCAAAAGATAAAGATAGGGCAAGGTGGCTGCAGTTACTATCTTTGAAAAGTTTTTTGGAGAAGGAAATAACTCTATAGTCAAGGTGTCTTTGGGCCATCCTCCCGAATATTTTGTAACCGAATTATCGCTATTAAGAAACCAAATTGAGCCGTCAACCGCCATAGATTTGGCGTTGATGGCTTTTTTTGTTTTCGGAGCCAGCCAAAATTGAGGAGAGCTCCACTGGAATTCTTCCCAATAAGGGTATTTTATAATTTCTCCTCGCTTTCGATCAAAAATATAGAGATTGGACTTATAAGAAGAAAAATAATCGTAATTAAAATCTGTAAGGAGCTGGAGGGAAGAAAAGTTTAACTGGCCGTCTTTTAAAACGGTCAATTGGTCGGGTTTCTCAAAAAATACTACTGAATCGCTTAGCGTCGCCGCGCCATTAAATTTTTTATTAATTTGAATAACCTGGCCTGCGCCGTCTTTGGTCAATAAGAATAAATTTTCAGCGAAAGTATTGAAAAAATAAAGGGCATTATGGCTAGCCACCATTTTTTGGGGAACAAACCCTCTTTGATTAAATTCAAAAAACAATTCCGGCTCCTCAACGATTACTAATTGATTTAACTGATAAAGATTTTCCGTGACAATCTTTTTTAGAGCAGAGATTTCGTTGCTCAAGTCTTGGGGCAGGGTAGAGGAGATTTTAGATAAAGGAGCAATCTCGTTCCAGCCGTCTTTTAAGAGAGCATTGGCCTCTCTTGCGGCTTCGGTCTTTATTCCTTTTAGAATCAAAAGACTTTCTGCCTTATCTATTTTTTCTTTAATCTCAATTAAAGTTTCCCGATATTTTTCTATCCGTTGCCGCTCTTCGCTTTGGGCAATCAAAGAACCCAAAGCCAAACAAATTAAAAGAGCAAAAACCAAAACCAATTTTTTTTCTAACTGCGGCTTTGCCCTGGGTATATGTAAGCGAGGGATGCGGGGGAGAGAGGGAAAAGAAGGAAGAGACAACTTGGGAATTTTTATTTTCGGTTTTTTAATTTGCGGTTTTTTAAGTTCCGGCTTTTTGATTTTGCTTTTGAGCCGCAAAAGGCAATTCAAAGCGGGAATAAAAATTTCTTTTAAAGAAAATTCCTTTGGCTTTGACGAAATGACTTCTTTGGCGGCAGGAGGATGATATTCATCGACCAAGGAAATCAAAAGACAAACTCCGGATATTTTCGATAGAACATCGTGTTTGCGGTTTAGCATTTCTTTTATTTTTTTTTCGTCAAGGGGTGCGGTTTTGGCGATTTCCTGAATTAGATTTTGGCTTCGGAAAGTGTCCAGAGCCTCTTTGGTCAAGGCCAAAATAACATCATTTTCAGCCAATTTCCCAGAAACAATATTGCCAAAAATTTTTAGAGGGTAAGGCTCAATTTCCTCCAGTTTTAATCTTTGGTCAATATCCACCACCTGCCCCTTTCTGATTAAAAAGAATTTCAGGTCGCCGACCTTGGTAAAATTCAATTCAAAATTTTTAATGGCGATTGCTCCGAAACTTAAATTTCCCAACCAGCTCACATCTCCTCGTCTGGAGATGTTTTCCAGAAATTCATTCGCCTCTTTTAAGCTGTTTTTTAAAGATTTTTCCGGTTTGATCAAGGTTGAGCTGTAATACTTTTCTTTGATTATCTTTGCCAATCTTTCTAAAAAACGAACGTTTTGGGGCAGAACGTTTTTAAGCAGGCCCAGCATATACAAACTGCCTACTCGCTTTTCATAAATATTTTCCGGTTCATAGCAAAAACTGTCAAAAACCAAATCTTTGGCTTGCCCTGAACCTGTCGAAGGGGGATTAAAATGAAACTCAAAAACCTGCATTACTATATTTTACTTTTTATTTAATTTGCTGTAAAATAATTTAGATTTCATTGTCATCTAAGAAGGAGGGCGAAATGGCAGTTGGAGTAACGACAAAGATAAAATTAACCGTTGAGACCCACAAGGTTTTGCTGCACATTTTACAAACACACGATTCACAAAACCCGACCTTTCAAGATTTAGCGTCTCGGCTGATGACGAATATGAGCTTAGTTCAGGAAATTACCAAAGAAGAGACTCTTACTCTTCTGACGCAGTTTAAAAAAGAAGATAGTAGGTATCTGCCTCCAGAAGCCGAAGAATTGTTGGGAATTTTGCGCAAACTAGCCAATGATTTTTCAAGGGTTGTTTAGCTGGCATTAGTACCGCCAGCTTTTTATTGCCTGTTTTTTGAAAATTTGCTAAATTGATAAAATATAGGGGCACTTAGCTCAGTGGCAGAGCGCTGCACTCACATTGCAGAGGTCGCTGGTTCAAATCCAGCAGTGCCCACTTATGAGTTTATTTGATTGGGCAGTAGCCCTGATATTTCTAACTATTGGCCTTATTTATTTGGCGAGTTCTGTGATTCCGGGCGCAACCCCGGCTTCTTTGATTAACCAGCTGCCTTTCTAAGGCCAGCATGTCAGAAAATATTAGGGCTCATATCTTTGTTTCAGGTAGAGTCCAGGGTGTCTTTTTCCGGGCTGAAACTCACCAAAAAGCCCGGCAATTAGGCCTTACTGGCTGGGTAAAAAACCTCTCTGACGGCCGCCTAGAGGCTGTTTTTGAAGGGAAAAGGGTCCAAATTGGGCAAATGCTTAACTGGGCAAAATCCGGCCCTCCAGGGGCAATTGTGAAGGATTTAGACCTAATCTGGGAGGAATATAAGGCCGAATTTAGCCAATTTGAGATAAAACATGGTTAATTTTAAGGTCATTAAAAAGGCGAAAAATAGCCAAGCAAGATTAGGGGTATTAAAAACCAGTCATGGTTTAGTGGAAACGCCGGCTTTAGTGCCAGTAGCCACCCAGGCCGTAGTCAAAACCTTAACCGCCGAAGAGGTTAAAGAAACCAAAAGCCAGATTTTAATTTGTAATACTTATTATCTCCATTTGAGGCCGGGCGAAGATGTTGTAGCCAAAGTTGGCGGCCTCCACCAGTTTATGAATTGGAGAGGGCCCTTAATGACTGATTCTGGCGGTTTTCAAGTATTTAGTTTGGGTTTTGGCAAAGATTTTGGCGTTGGGAAAATCCTTAAGGAAAGAAGGAAAGAAGAGATTGGGTATGGCCAACAACCGAAACTTTTAAAAATTACAGATAGAGGAGTAGTGTTTAGATCTTTGCTAGATGGTAAAAAAACTTTTTTGGGGCCAAAAGAATCAATTAAAATCCAAGAGAAACTAAGAGCAGATATTATCTTTGCCTTTGACGAATGCACCTCGCCCATTGCTGATTATAAGTACACTAAAAAGTCTCTTGAAAGAACTCATCAGTGGGCGATCAAATCACTTGAAACCTTAAACTTTAAACCTAAAACTCAATCCCTATTCGGGATTGTTCAGGGTGGTAGATATAAAGATCTTAGGATAGAGAGCGCCAAATTCATTGGCGCTTTGCCTTTTGATGGTTTTGGAATTGGCGGTGAGTTTGGCGCAGATAAAAAGAAAATGATTCAAATGCTAAACTGGACCACAAAAGAATTGCCAGTTGACAAGCCCCGGCATCTTTTGGGCATCGGCTATCTGGAAGATATTCCCAAAATAATTAAAACCGGCATTGATTTATTTGACTGCAATGTTCCCACTCATTATGCTAGAAGAGGAGTTGCTTTTACTTCTCAAGGCGAGTTAGATTTGAGCAAGACAAGATTTCTAAAAGATAAAGCCCCCCTGGATAAAAAATGCTCTTGTTCGGTTTGTCAGAATTATAGCCGAGCTTATATTGCCCATTTATTCCGAGCCAAAGAAATTACTGCTTTAAAATTATTAACCTTCCATAATCTCTATTTCTTCAACGCTTTCGTAGAAAAAATTAGAGAAAAAATCAAAAATGGAAAATTATCTTAAATATCTAAAAGAATATCTTTATCCGCTTCGCAATTATATTTTCTTAGCTTGTTTAATTTTTGTTTTTGCTATATTTTACGGCTATTCTGTTGCCCAAACTTCGCCAGAAGAAGTCAAAACCATGCTGGATGGAATTAAAAAAGTCTATGAGCCGGTGTTTGGAATGAGCCCCATTGCTCAATTTCTCTTTGTTGTTTTAAATAATGGCTTAACCTTGCTTTTTATTATTCTTTTAGGGTTAGTTTTTGGCGTCCCGCCGTTTATGGCTTTGCTTTCCAACGGCGCTGTTTTAGGAATAGTCGCTTTCTTTTCAAAGCAAACTTTTTCCTGGTCAGTATTTTTCTTGGGTACCTTGCCCCATGGAATAATCGAAATTCCAGTTTTAATTTTAGGTTGCGCCGTCGGCCTTAAAATCGGCAAAACGCTTTTTAATAAAGTTTTCAAAAAGCAAGGCGAAGTGAAAAAAGAACTTTCCCTTGCCTTAGATTTCTTTTTAAAAGCTCTTTTGCCGCTTTTAGCTATTGCTGCTGCCATTGAAATTTTTATCACTGCCAATCTTTTAGGTGTTTAATTCGTTCGGCTAAATGACCTCTTTTGAATTTGAAAAATTAGTTAAACAGGCCTTGATGGATTTGCCAGAGCATATCCGCAAAGCCATTGATAACGCCGCCATTGTCATTGAAGAAAAGCCCCCAAGAAAAATGCTTCTGGGGCTTTACCAAGGAGTTCCCAAAACTATGTGGGGCAGGGGATTTGGCCAGATTTTGCCAGACAAAATTACTATTTTCAAAGAGCCGATAGAAAAAATAACCTCCTCCCCGGAAGAAGTTGCTGAGGTCGTTAAAATCGTGGTCTGGCACGAAATTGCCCACCACTTCGGCTTTAGCGAAAAACGAGTCAGGGAGTTAGAAGCCAAATGGAAAGAAAAATTGAAGAGAGCGTCTTAAAACAAAAATTTTTAAAGATGAAAAATAAAACAATTTTTGATGTAGCGGTAATCGGCGGCGGGCCTTCGGGCATGATGGCCGGAGGAAGAGCGGGGGAGCTGGGAGCAAAAGTTGCGCTTTTGGAAAAGAAGGTCGGCCTGGGGAGAAAGCTTTTACTCACCGGGAAAGGAAGAAGCAATTTAACCCGAGCCGAATTTAATCCCAAAGAGCTTGTTAAAAAATACGGCAGGGAAGGCGATTTTCTTTTATATCCCTTGTCGATTTTTGGAGTAGAAAAAACAATTGATTTTTTTGAGAAAAAAGGGTTGAAGACCAAAGTTGAAAGAGGAAAAAGAGTTTTTCCCCAAAGCGACAGCGCCTGCGACGTTCTGAAAATTTTGATCAGTTATTTGAAAAAAGGAGGGGTAGAAATAATGACAGGCTCGGAAGTGAAAGAAATCGTTTGCGATAAAAATAAAATAGAGAAAGTTATTTTAAAAAAGGGCCAGGAAATTTTTGCCAAAAACTATATTATTGCCACCGGCGGAAGATCTTATCCCGGAACCGGCTCTACCGGCGCAGGATATAAATGGCTGGGTAAATTGGGGCATAAAATTAATAAATTAAGTCCGGCTTTGGTTCCTCTGAAAATCAAAGAAAACTGGCCCAGATTGGCCCAGGGTTTAAGTTTGAAAAATATCGAACTGGCCGTTTTCTGGAAAAACAAAAAACAGGATTCCCGCTTTGGCGAAATGCTCTTTACTCATTTTGGGATATCAGGCCCTATTGTCTTGGATTTAAGCGGGAAAGTCGGCGAGCTCCTGGAAAGGGGAGAGGCTCGCCCCGTTAGAAATTTTGGGGACAAGGCATTTTCTCATAACTTACAATCTAAAATTTCTAATGGGGTAAAGCTGGTTTTGGATTTAAAGCCGGCTTTGGATTTTGAAACTCTTGATAAGCGGCTTCAATCAGATTTTTCAAAATACAGCAACAAAATTTTTAAAAACTCTTTATCGGATTTGCTTCCTCAAAAAATGATTCCCGTCATAGTTGAATTATCCGGTATAAATCCCGGAAAAAAAGTAAATGAAATCACGCGGGAGGAAAGGCAAAAGTTAGTAAAGCTGTTAAAAGGATTGGAAATGAGGGTTTCCTCTCTTTTGGGTTTTGAAACGGCAATCGTCACTTCCGGCGGCGTTTCTTTGAAAGAAATTGACTCAAAAACCATGAAATCAAAACTGATTGGAAATCTTTTTTTAGCTGGCGAAATCATTGATTTGCACGGCCCGACCGGCGGCTACAACCTCCAGCTCTGCTGGAGCACCGGCTACCTTGCCGGCCAATCTAGCGCAAGGTTTTAACAAACTAAAAACCCGGCGAATGCCGGGTTTTTAGTTAGGATTATCTGTCGAAATCTCTTTTGGGTCTCCTTTTTGCCCAACACTCTTTACAGTAAATAGGTCTGTCTTGAGCTGGTTCAAAAGGGAGCTCAGTGATTTCTACCCCGCAGTCTGAGCATTTCCAATTGCCCTTGACTGTTTCTCGAGGCGTGATTCCTCTGTCTGACTCGTACATAATGTTACTTCTGTTTTATTTGCTAATAAAAAAGCGACCTTGAAACTCTAAGCCGCTACGCCTAACTACTACTTTAATTTTTATCAAAGAGGACTTTGTCCTCTTTTCTACCTTCATTTCCGCTTTACGGAAATTTGGCACTTAAAGACTCGTTAAAGCTACTTCGACTTATCGTCTGATTTCTATTATATCGCACTCAGCCAATTTGTCAAGAGCGTAGACAAACCCCCGCAAAAGTGCCAAAATTAAGGTAGATTTATTCAAAAAGGTCTAAAATATAATTTATTAACATTTAAAAAATATGACAGGCACAATTTATACAATTTTGGGAGTAGTCGTATTTATTATTCTAATTTCTATTAAGCAGGTTAATCAGTACGAAAGAGGTCTTAGGTTTACCCTGGGTAAATATTCTGGCCTGATGAATCCTGGCTGGAGATTGGTCTGGCCGATTATTCAGTTTTATAAAAAAGTAGATTTAAGAGTCAAGGCGGTGGACGTGCCCAATCAGGAGGCAATTACCAAAGACAATATTTCAGTCAGCGTTAATGCTGTAATCTATTACAAAATCAGGGAGGCTGACAAAGCAATCCTGGAGGTAGAGAATTTTTTCTACGCCATCTCGCAGTTGGCTCAAACCACAATGAGAAATGCCGTCGGCCAGGTTGATCTGGACGAGCTTCTTTCTGCCAGAGACAGGGTTTCAGAAAGTATCAGAGCCATTATAGACAAAGCTAGCGACCCTTGGGGGATTGAAGTTATCAACGTTGAGTTAAAAGACATCACCCTGCCAGAAGAAATGAAAAGAGTGATTGGCAAGCAAGCTGAAGCAGAAAGAGAAAAAAGAGCCATCATTATTAAAGCCGAAGGAGAAGTGATTGCTGCCAGCAACATGGCAAAAGCCGCCAATACTTTGTCAGAAGCTCGGGGAGCCTTGCATTTAAGAACCCTCCAATCAATCAACGATGTAAGCTCTGACCAATCAAACACCATTATTTTTGCCGTGCCATTGGAGATTTTAAGGGCCTTTGAAGGATTTGGCAAAAAAGAAGAAAAGAAAGAATGAAAAAAGCTGACCTAATTTTATTTTCTATACATTCTGTCGCTTCCAACAGAGAGAAGTGCGATTTTGAACGGCTGCTTAAAGAGTGTTTTGCTTTATTTCCTCAGATTTTTGGTTTTTCAAAATACCCTCAATGGCCGGATTCTTTGAAGCTCGACCGCCAACTGCGGACTCTTAGAAAAAGAAAATTAATCACCGGCAGCCCCAAAACCTCTTTTTCTCTGACCAAACTCGGCAAAAAAATCGCCCTGGAAACCTCCAAAACCTTCCGCCAAAGGAAGTTGTTTAAGTAGAAAATTAAGTCCGCACTTGACAGGACAATACAGCGTACATTATAATGTACATAAAGGTTGAGAATTAATAAAAAAGAAAGGAATAAAACTATGGATACCAAAACCACTTTGCCGATTTCTGAGGCAAGAAAAAAAATATTCAAAATAGCTGAAAAAGTCCAAAAGCCATCGACTTATTACACCTTAACCGAGAAAGGCATACCCAAAGTCGTTGTGATGTCGGCTGAGGAATTCGAGTCTTGGCGTGAAACTTTAGAAGTGATGCGCGATTTTCCCAATCTAGAAAAGGACGTAAAAAAAGCCGAGAAAGATTTCAAAAAAGGCAATTATTCAACCCTTGAAAAAATATTGGCGAAAGAAGGATTTGTTTTGGCTGATAAATAAAAAGCATGTATCGCATAGTTTTATCAAGGATAGCAGAAAAAGATTTAGAAAAAGTTGATAAGAGTCATAAGCCGCATATTTTCGCGGCTTTATTTGAACTGAGAAGAGATCCTTATTTAGGTAAGAAACTCAAAGGAAAATTTGAGGGTTGCTATTCATTACGGGTGGGTTCTTATCGAATTATTTATAAAGTTTATAAAAATAAATTAACCATTCTTGTGATCCGTATCGGCCCTCGCCAGGGGATTTATAAATAAAGGCATGATAAAAACAATTTTAACCGTATTTATTTCTATTATCATCGCTCAGATGGCAGGAGCCGTCGGTTCTGTTTTTAGCGGCTGCCAGCATTCAAACCTGGTATGCCTTTCTTGAAAAGCCATTCTTTAGCCCTCCCAACTGGCTTTTCGCGCCCGCCTGGATTACCTTCTATACTCTGATGGCTGTTGCCGCATTCTTCATCTGGTCCTCCTACTTTGGGTTTTCTGGTGATAATTTCTCTCTGGCTGCTTATCTTGGTTACCATGGTTAAATTCTGGAAGATAAAAAGGGTTGCCGGGTTTCTTTTCGTTCCTTATGTTGTCTGGGTGAGCTTTGCTGCGGCACTGAACTTCGCCATCTTGCGGTTGAATGTATGAAGATTAAAGATATTCCAAAAATTGACAGCGTTCCTTAGAATGCTAAAATAAGATAAAGACGTTTTATTTTCGGGACTTATTTATCCCAATCTTAAAATCATTACAATATGGTAAAAAAAACGAAATCAAAAAAGAAGCTGAATCCATTAAAGATTCAGAAAGTCTTGGCCGAAAAACAATTAAAGATATTTACGCCTTTGGATATTCAAAGGATTTTTAACGTTTCCTACGAAACAGCTAGAAAATTTATTTTAAGATATGTGAAAGAAGGGTTTATTATAAAATTAAAAAAAGGCCTGTACTCTTTAGAGAATTATCTGCCATCAGAATTAGAAATCGCCAATAGGGTTTTTGGTCCCTCATATGTTTCCTTAGAATATGCTTTAATGTTTTATAATATAATTCCCGACACCGTTTACACCATTACTTCCGTCAATACCAAATCCACCCGTGAGTTTGTTATTAATAATATCTCTTATACTTACAGGAAAATTAAAAAAAACGCCTTCACCAGTTATTTGAGAAAATCAATAGATGGAAACATTGTTTTGATTGCCGAAGCCGAAAAAGCTTTTGTTGATTATCTTTATTTTGTTGATTTGGGCCAAAAAGTAATTTATGACCGCATCGATGTGGGTAAATTATCAAAAAATAAATTAATCGATTATGCTAAATTATTTCAAAGAAAGTCTTTAGTCAAATTGGTTAATAAAATTTATGATCAGTCCCGAAGGAGTAAAACAACTATCTACTAGATACCAAACAAATCCTCTGACTATTGCCCGGGAGTATGCCCAGCATTGTTTTTTATCCGAGTTTTATAAATCCAAAGAGTCAGATAGGCTATTATTTAAAGGAGGTACGGCTTTGCGTTTGATTTATCAAAGTCCAAGATATTCCGAAGATTTAGATTTTACCGGAATAAACAATATTACTTATCCCACAATTGAAGATGCGCTAGTTCAAACTTTGAGGAATTTGACCGCCTGGGGGTTTGAGATTGAATTATCGGAAGCCCAAAAAACCACCGGAGGTTATTTGTCTAAAATGGACTTTTCTTTTTCCGGATTTAAGTTGCAGATAAAAATAGAAATTTCTTTTAGGACAAGAAAACAAAAAAACGGGGGAGTGGTTTCTAGAATAAAGAATGAATATATTCCTTACTACGACATTTATCACCTTCCCTTGGAGGAAATTATTACCGGCAAAATCTCCGCTCTCTTGACGCGTGCCAAACCCAGGGATTGGTATGACCTTTATTTTTTTCTTCATAGCCGGATGTTGGAGCCTGGGCATAAAAAACTACTTCCGGAAATTTTGGAAAAACTAAAAAATTCAAAAACCGACTTCAAAAAAGAACTGAGAGATTTTCTCCCTCGGAGTCATCAAATGACATTAAAAGATTTTAAAAAAAATCTAACGCAAGAAATCAAAAAATATTTATGAAGATGCAGGATGTACCAAAAATTGAAAGACCGAGAGAAAAATTAACTCAAAAAGGCCCGCAAAATTTAAAAGAAGTATAATAAAACTTAAGGTATAATGAAACTATGGCAAAAAGTAAATATAAAATAAAAACTATACCGATAGAAAAAAGGCCGAGAGAGAAATTAATACAAGGTGGCCCCGATGTTCTTACAGATGCCGAACTTTTAGCAATTGTTTTAAATACTGGCCTTTGGAAGAAAAATTATTATGAAGATGTTTTAGAACTATCAAGCCGAATTTTAAAAGAATATGGATCAAGAGCGGCTATTGATGAGAAGAATGTTGAAAAATTAATAAAAGAGTTAGAAATTACTAAAGTTAAAGCGTGCCAGATTGTTGCTTGTTTTGAACTAGGTAGAAGATTTTTCAAAAAAAATGAAGAAGAAATTTACATCCGCGACTCAAAAGATGCTTATAATTATCTCAAAGACAAAATAGCAAATCTTAGAAAAGAGCAATTTCGCGGTTTATATTTGAATTCCAGAAATAAGCTGATTCATGATGAAGTAATTTCTTTGGGTACTCTAACTACAAATTTGGTTCACCCTCGTGAAGTTTTTCAACCGGCTGTTCAATATAGTGCCGTCGCTATTATCTTAGCCCATAACCATCCCTCTGGAGATCCTGAGCCATCGGAAGATGATATAAAAATTACTCAACAGATTGTTGAAGCTAGTAAAATCATAAATATTGAGGTTTTAGATCACATTATAATCGGAAAGAATAAATATTTAAGCCTAAAAGATAAAAAATTAATTTAAAAACTATGGCAAAAAATAATTATAAAATCGAAGAAGAACCATTGGTTACTGGCGAGAAACCGGGGGAGAAAAAAGGATATATTAAAGATTTTATTACAAATGCATGGATAAAAGCAACGCCAGAGAATAAAGAAGCTAAGGTTGTTTATGAAGAACGACTGGTTAAAGAGTACGGTTATTCAAAAGAACAGATTCAGCCGGAATTTGGCGTTAAAAAGGGTTCAAAATTTATTGGACCAGCCGATATTGTCGTTTTCCGTGACGAAAAACATAAAC
>Ga0100398_1001234_pt1 | contig 22101 bp, 26 predicted proteins | sample CryGeymeta201522_FD_81568 | JGI IMG/M metagenome (GOLD analysis project Ga0100398, IMG submission 81568) | Groundwater microbial communities from Crystal Geyser aquifers in Utah, USA - Crystal Geyser metaG 2015-22 | ecosystem: Environmental > Aquatic > Deep subsurface > Groundwater | place: USA...
CCACAGACGATCTGCTTGTCGCCCTCGTCGGTTTCCACCACGCAGACCCGCAGACGGTCGGCATCGGGGTGTTGTTCGGCAGTCTTGACCTTGGCGAGCGTGAAGGACTTCAGCCGCGCGGCAGGGTCGGTGACGCCTTCGACCTCAAGGCCGAGGTCGGTGAGCGTCTCGGCGATCTCGTCCACGGTGGCGGTGGTGTCGAGGTGGGTTTTGAGCCAGGAGAGGGTGAATTTCATCGGTCTGCCTTCCGAGATGGGTCCGAGGTGCGATGGGCCGCTGCCCATTTCCCGACAAGCCAGGCCGGGATCAGGACAATGCCCCAGCCAATGGCGTTTATCAAAGTGAGCCGCAGCTTTACCGCTTCTTCCACTTTATCCGACGACCAAAGAACCATATGGGCCGCGAGGATGACGAACAGAAGCAAAGCCAAGGCAGCGCGATGTGACATGGGCGGTCATACCCCCCCGTGCAACGTAGGCACCGCCAGCGGTGAGAAACCATAGTGCCGCAGCCAGCGCAAATCCGAATCGAAGAACGCGCGCAGGTCGGGGATGCCGTATTTCAGCATGGCGATGCGGTCGATGCCCATGCCGAAGGCAAAGCCCTGCCACTGGTCGGGGTCCACGCCACCGGCGCGCAGGACGTGGGGGTGTACCATGCCAGACCCCAGCACCTCGAGCCAGCCGTCGCCTTCGCCCACGCGCACCTGGCCGTCGACCCAGGAACACTGGATGTCGACCTCGGCAGACGGCTCGGTGAACGGGAAATGCGAGGCGCGGAAGCGGGTCTTGACCGTGGTGCCGAAATAGGCGGTGAAGAATTCCTCAAGCACCCATTTCAGGTTGGCCATGGAGATGGATTTGTCGATGGCCAGCCCTTCCACCTGATGGAACATCGGCGTGTGGGTCTGGTCGTAATCGGCGCGATAGACCCGGCCGGGGGCGATTATGCGCAGGGGCGCTCCCTGATCCTGCATCGTGCGGATCTGCACCGGGCTGGTGTGGGTGCGCAACACATGCGGCGGGCGGTCGTCCCCGGCGGCGCGGTGCATGTAAAACGTGTCCATCTCGCCCCGCGCAGGGTGGTGGCTGGGGATGTTCAGCGCGTCGAAGTTGTAGAAATCGGTTTCGACCTGCGGCCCTTCGGCCACGGCGAACCCCATGTCGGCAAAGATCGCGGTGACTTCCTCCCACACCTGCGAAACGGGGTGGATCGTGCCCATGTCGGCGCCGCGCCGCCGCCCCGGCAGCGTCACGTCCAGCCATTCGCCGCGCAGCCGCTCTTCAAGCGCGGCGTCGCCCAACGCCTGTTTGCGCGCGGCGATGGCCGAGGTGATCTCATCCTTCAGCGCGTTCAAGGCGGGGCCGGCAACCTGCCGTTCCTCGGGCGTCATGCGGCCCAATTCGCGCATCGCCAAGGCCACCTCGCCCTTCTTGCCGATCGCGGCGAGGCGCACCTCTTCCAGCGCGGATTCGTCAGCCGAACCGGCGATCAACCCCAGGTATTTCAGTCTCAGATCATCCATGCGCGGCCCCCGGCCCCATCTTGCGTTGCCCCGGTCAGCTAGCCGGTTCCGCGACTGCATGCAAGTTTGCGCCGCGCTTGTCGCCATCGACGGTGTCTGGCCTGTGCGCTGTGGTACCGTGAACAGCCAAGCGGCCCAGGGATGCCGCTGAACAGCGTCGCCCCGGAGCCGCAAATGCGCGCGCAGTGTTTTGAGGCTTTCGCCCGCGTCACCGCATGTGATGCTCAGTCCGAATGCCCGCCGCTTGAAGCCTCTTCCAGCGAGGCCAGCGCCGCGCGTTTGGTTCGCACCAGGTTCCGTTTTTCCGCGATTTTTGCGCAACTGCTTTGCGAACCGGCCAGGCAACTGATATAATTATCATAATAGGCGTCTTCCGCATCAAAGACATCCGCTTCGATGCCGTATGATTGAACAGCCTGATTGATGGCTGCGTCGCGGCGCGCACGGAACGTTTCCATCAGATAGGTTCTGGTGACCTCAGGCATGGCTGCCGCGAATTGAACCATGTCGCCGCCGGGGACAAGATTGAGTGTGGTATCTTCGGCAATCTGCTTGCCGATGGTCTTGTAATCGTCCGCAGTATATTCCTGACCCGTGGCATATTCTACGGCGCTGTCTGCAGTGCTCAGGGGATTGCAGCCCGTGGTTAGCATCATTGATAAAATCAGCGATGCCGCTGTCAACTGATTGCGGTTCATAGTCAATTTCAGATCCTTCAAAAGAACACCCATGATCATGGATGTATAATGAAGTTGATATGTGTATTTGATCTGGATCAACGGGATACTTACCGGCGCAAATAAAGCCGCCCCGAAGGGCGACCTTTGGATTTTGCGTTACGTACGGCTCAGGCGGCCAGGGCGGCCTGAACTTTGGTCACGATGGTGCCGAATGCGTCGGGTTCGTGAACGGCCAGATCAGCCAGAACCTTGCGGTCAACCTCAATCCCGGCAAGGGAAAGGCCGTTGATGAAGCGGCTGTAGGTCAGCGCCGCGTCATGCATCCGCACAGCCGCATTGATCCGCTGAATCCACAAGGCGCGGAAATTGCGCTTGCGCACCTTACGGTCGCGCGTGGCGTATTGGTTTGCCTTGTCCACCGCTTGGGTGGCGGTGCGAAAATTCGTCGACCGCGCGCCATAATAGCCTTTGGCGGCTTTGACGACCTTGCGGTGACGGGCGTGGGTGACTGTTCCACCTTTGGTTCTCGACATGGATCTGTCTCCTTAACCGGCGTAGGGCATGAAAGATTTTGCCAGCTTCTGATCCGGCGCGCTCAGCACCCGGGTGCCACGGGCATCGCGGATGAACTTTGTGCTGCGTTTGATCATGCCGTGGCGCTTGCCAGCCATGCCGCCAACGATCTTGCCGGTCGCGGTCACCTTGAAGCGTTTCTTGGCGCTGCTTTTCGTCTTCATCTTGGGCATTTCCGTCTCCTGTTGTTCGGGTCGGTTTACGCACGACTCGGCATGCCACAGTGGCCGGTCGCGCGACAGAGTGTGCTGCATAAGCGCGGGTGGGGGCGCTGGCAAGCGTTATTGCGTCTTGATCTCAGTGGGCGAACTTGCCCACCACCCGCACGAAAGCCCCCGGAATGTCATTGATCGCATAGCCGCCGGGGCGCGTCGTGATTGCCCAATAGATCGCCACCCCGGCGATGACGACGAGGACCATCGCCACCCGGGGCGGCCGCGATTCCGCAAAGGCGGACAGCAGAGACGGAAAGGCAAGTGCCAGACAGACAACGCCCAGCACAATTGCGATATCGGGTTCCACTGGGTGCCTCCGCTGACTGACCGTTTCAGCCTATTCAGGATCTCCGGCGAAAATCAATCGTTCATCGCAAGGCGCGACACGCAGGATGTTCGTCGTGCCGGGGATGTTGAAAGGAACCCCAGCCGTCACAACGATAAGATCTTCGCGGGTCGCGAATCCCTCGGCGACGGCGGCGCGTGTGCTGGCCACGACTGCGCCCTTGAACCGATCAACCGGGGCGCTGATCACACAGTGCAAACCCCATGTCAGCACCAAACGTCGCGCCGTGCCCACCACATGGGTCATCGCCAGGATCGGCACACGGGGGCGTTCGCGCGCCACCAGGCTGGCCGTGGCACCCGACTGGGTGAAACAACAGATTGCCTTGATCTCGGTCGTTTCGGCAATTTCCCTGGCGGCGGATACGATGGCATCGGCCACGGTTTCCTTGTGACCTCCGCGGCTGGCGTCGATCACCTCGCGGTAGGTCGGATCGCTTTCAACCTCGATGGCGACGGCATTCATGGTTTTCACCGCCTCGATTGGAAAAGACCCGGCGGCGGATTCGGCTGACAACATCACGGCATCGGCGCCCTCATAAATCGCGGCGGCCACATCCGACACCTCTGCGCGTGTCGGCATGGGCGATTCGATCATTGATTCCAGCATTTGAGTGGCAACGATCACCGGCTTGGCCGCCGCGCGGCATTTGCGCACAAGACGTTTCTGGATCGGGGGTACATTCTGTACCGGCAGCTCCACCCCCAGATCGCCCCGCGCAACCATAATGCCGTCGGATACCTTGAGGATGGCATCGAAATTCGTCACGGCGGCGGGCTTTTCGATCTTGCTCAGAATAGCGGCCCGGCCATAGGTCAGATCGCGCGCCTCGATTACGTCTTCTGGCCGCTGCACGAACGACAGGGCCAGCCAATCAACACCCAGATCGCAAACAAAATCCAGATCCTTGCGGTCCTTCTCGGACAGCGCCGCAAGGGGCAACACGACGTCGGGCACATTCACGCCCTTGCGGTTGGAAATCGTACCCCCCACGGTCACCTCGCAATTCGCGAAATCCGCGCCGCAATCCTTGACCTTGAGACGGATCTTGCCATCGTTGACCAACAGCGACGAACCCGGTTCGAGGGCGGCGAAAATCTCGGTGTGGGGCAGGCAGACGCGGGTGTTGTCGCCTTCGGCCTTGTCCAGATCGAGACGGAAGTCCTGACCCACGATCAGGTCTTCCTCTCCCTTGGCAAAGACCCCAACGCGCAACTTTGGCCCCTGAAGATCGGCCAGAATGGCGATCGGGCGGCCCACGTCATTTTCGATCTTGCGAATCATCGCATGGCGCGCCGCGATCTCGCCGTGGTCACCATGGCTCATGTTCAGGCGGAAAACATCGGCGCCCGCCTCGAACAGGGCACGAATCGTGTCGTAATCGTTTGAAGCCGGGCCAAGCGTCGCGACGATCTTGACATTGCGAAGGCGTCTCATGCTGCCTTTTCCTTTTTAGGGTAGTTCCAGAGCGGAAGATCGACGCGGTTATGACCCAAAAATGTTAGCGGTACAACTCGCCCCCGCAGATGGGCATCTCTTTGCCTTAGAAGTACAAAGATTTGATGAAAAATATGCCATACCGCGAGGCCTTGACGATAGGCCACCGCGTCGCCACCCTTGCGACGAGCCCACCGAAAAGGACCGGAGCCAGCAATGGACAGTCAGACCCAGCTTGAACTCGAAGCCGCCGCCTTTCGTCGCCTGCGCGATCACCTCGCGAAGCGCGCCGATGTGCAGAATATCGACATGATGAACCTGACAGGGTTCTGCCGCAACTGTCTGAGCAGATGGTATCAGGAGGCAGCGAACCACCGTGGCATCGCAATGACAAAAGAGGAAGGGCGCGAAATTTTTTACGGAATGCCCTACGACCAATGGCGCGCGCAGCACCAGACAGAGGCCAGCGCTGAACAACGGGGTGCCTTTGTCAAAACCCACGACTGAAAAACGCCGCTGCGCGACGTGCCTGCGGCGCGAGTATTTGAGGCAAGAAGAACCAAGGGGGCGCGCCCCGCCTGACCGGGCAACCCAGTGTGGCGGGGCGACTTCTCCTTGCGCGGTCATCGGCTCTCCAGCCTGTACCGCATGCCTAGCATCAACAGATTCGGTTAATGATGTGTGACCGTGTTGGCTTCTTCTTGCCAAAAATACTCAAATTCTGTGTTTGCAATCCGAGCGACGGTCGGGATGGTCTGCTAGACTGCCATTTTGCGGCTCTCATCCAGATAGATTTCCCGCAGTCGTTTGGCGACGGGGCCGACAGCGCCGGTTCCGATGGAATCGCCGTCCATTTCAACCACGGGCATCACGAACATCGACGCCGAGGTGATGAAGGCTTCGTCTGCTGCCTTTGCCTCGTCCAAAGTGAAGGGGCGTTCCTCAATCTCCATCTGTGCCTCGCGGGCAAAACGCAGCACGGCGGCGCGGGTGATCCCGTGCAGAATCTCATGGCCGAGGTTGCGGGTGATGATCTTGCCGTCCTTGACGATATAGGCGTTGTTGCTGGTGCCTTCGGTGATGAACCCGTCTTCGACCATCCAGGCATCATGTGCGCCGGCGGCCTTGGCCATCATCTTGCCCATGGACGGGTACAGCAGTTGCACGGTCTTTATGTCGCGCCGCGCCCAGCGCTGGTCCTCGATGCTGATCACCTTCATGCCGGTCTGCGCCAGGGGGCTGTCGGCCAGGCCCGGTTTGGCCTGGGTGAACAACACGATGGTTTGCGGTGTGCCCTCGGCGGGAAATGCGAAATCGCGGTCAGCCGCGCCGCGGGTGATTTGCAGATAGACCAGGCCATCTTCAATGTCGTTCAGACGCACCAGTTCGCGGTGCACCGCAAGCAGGTCGTCCTTGGTGATCGGGTTGGCCATGCCCAGTTCGCCCAGCGACCGGGCCAGCCGCACCGCGTGGCCGTCGAAATCCAGCAGTTTGCCGCCCAGAACCGATGTCACCTCGTAAACGCCGTCGGCAAACAGGAACCCCCTGTCGAACACCGACACCTTGGCCTGATCTTCGGGCATGTATTCGCCGTTGAGGTAAACGGTACGGGTCATCGGAACACTCCTTGCATTGGTCAGCTCCGGATTGGGTCAGCGGCGCGCGTCTGTCAAGGGCTGCCCAGCACGCGGTCGATGCCATAGCGCAGGCGCGCGGTGGAAAAGCTGTGGCCGCCTGCAAAGGTGCAGAATTCCAGCAGCTTGTTGTCGGGGTTGCTGCCCCGGCGGCACAGGGTGTCATCCGGCGCGGCGCGGCGCGAGGCGGCGATGGTGAAGGCACCCTTGTTGGCGTACATGCCCAGCGCTTCCTCAACGTCACCCTGTCTCGCCGGGCCGATGGTGCGGCCTTGCAGCGGCACGGTGCCGTCTTTGGTGCCGTGGATATGCACGATATTGGCCGGGGGGGCCGGACAGGTTGCAGGCACCGGGGCCCAGAACGTGCCCGACATCGGCACAAAACCGGCAAAGCGGTCTGACATGTTGCAGGCGATGGCCCAGGTCATCATGCCTCCGGCGGAAAAACCCGACATCACAAGGCGGCTGTCGTCCAGTGCCACGCGGTCGGCCAGATCGGCCAACACGGCCGCGACATAGGTGTATTCGCGCGCTTCTTTCTGGCCCGGTTCTGCCGGACGGTGGGCCAGGCTCCAATCGTTCCCGGCCGATTCCAGCGCGACAAGGGCCAGCCCCGTGACATCGGCCAGACGGCGCAATGCGGCGTTGCGCATGACCCCCGCCGCGCTGCCGCGATAGCCATGGGCGAACAGCAGTGCCCCCATAGGCGCCGCCGCGTCAGGCGGCACATACAGGCGATAGGTGCGGTCACCGACTGTGCAATCGGTGTCGGGGCCGCAGGCCGCGGCCGGGCTGGCCAGCAGAAGGGCAATGAAGGCAGCGATCAGGCGCATGGGGTCTGCTCCGGTTGCGATGTCGGGCGCAGGGTGCGCCGCCGCGCGCGAAATGAGGAGTCACCTTGCCGTGAGGTGGATTATCCCCACAGCGCAAGTTCGGGCGGATGCACGCCGTTTTCGTCAAAGTGCAGCGGCGTGTCACGGTCCTCGGCCAGCAGAAGCGGGCCGTCGAGATCGGTGAACGCCGCGCCTTGCGCCAGCAGGACAGCGGGGGCCATCGCCAGCGATGTGCCCACCATGCAGCCGACCATCACGCCGAATCCCCGTTCAAGCGCCGTAGCGCGCAGCAGCAGCGCTTCGGTCAACCCGCCGGTCTTGTCCAGCTTGATGTTGATGACATCATATTTGCCCGCCAGATCGGGCAGTGAGGCGCGGTCGTGGCAGGATTCGTCGGCGCAGACGGGCAGGGGGCGGGCGATTTCGGCCAGCATGTCGTCGGCGCCTGCGGGCAGCGGCTGTTCCACCAGCTTCACCCCCATGCGCAACAGATGCGGGGCGAGGTCGGAATACACCTCGGCGCTCCACCCCTCATTCGCATCGACGATGATCGCGGCATTGGGGGCGCCGGCGCGCACGGCTTCCAGCCGGGCCATGTCGTCTGGCGTTCCCAGCTTGATCTTCAGCAGCGGCCGGTGGGCATGGCGGGCGGCAGCGGCGCGCATGTTTTCGGGCGTGTCGAGCGACAGGGTAAAGGCGGTGATTTCCGGGTGCGGTGCGGCCAGCCCTGCCAGTTGCCACACCCGCTTGCCGGTGCGCTTGGCCTCAATATCCCACAGCGCGCAATCCACCGCATTGCGCCCGGCGCCCGGTGCCATGGCCCGTTGCAATGCGGCGCGGCTGATGTCGAGGGGCAGCGCATTGATCTGCGCGGTCACCGACTCGAGCGTTTCGCCGTAGCGGGCATAGGGCACACATTCGCCCCGGCTGGTGTGGGTGCCATCGTCCAGCCGCACGGTCAGCACCCGCGCTTCGGTACGCGACCCGCGCGAGATGGTGAAGGTTTCGGCCAGGCGAAACGTCTCGGGGGTGACGGTGCGCTGCATCACAGATCCAGCAGCGCGTCGACCAGATTGGCCGTGCCGAAACGATAGGGATCGGTGCAGGGCAGGCCCATGCGTTTTTCGGTGTCTTCGATCAGGCGCCGCGCCGCATCTTCGCCCAGCGCCTTGGTGTTGATCGAAACGCCGGTGACTTGCGCCTTGGGGTTGGCGATACGGGCGATTGGCAGGGCCATGTCGCGCAGCGCCTCAAGCGAGGGCAGGGGATAATCCGGCAGGCCGCGCATGTGTGTGCGGGTGGGTTCGTGGCAGATGACCATCGCGTCAGGCTGGCCGCCGTGGATCAGCGCCATTGTCACACCCGAGTAGGAAACGTGGAACAGGCTTCCCTGGCCTTCGATATGGTCCCAATGGTCGGGGTCGTTGTCGGGGGTCAGATACTCGACCGCGCCAGCCATGAAATCTGCGATCACCGCGTCCAGCGGCACACCGCCGCCGGTGATCAGGATTCCGGTCTGCCCGGTGGGGCGGAAGGTGGATTTCATCCCGCGGTTCTGCATTTCCCGGTCCATTGCCATGCCGGTGTACATCTTGCCGACCGAACAATCGGTGCCGATGGCCAGGCACCGTTTGCCCGCGCGTTTCTTGCCGTTCGCAATCGGGTAGGCGACGGTGGGTATGCGCACATCGTGCAGCGTGGGGCCGTACATCCGTGCGGCGGCAATCAATTCGTTTTCGTTGCGCAAAAGATTGTGCAACCCTGCGGCCAAATCAAACCCCATCTTGATCGCCTCGACCAGAACCACCTTCCACGCCTCGGAAATCACCCCGCCGCGATTGGCCACGCCGATGACCACGGTTTTCACGCCCGACGCCTTGGCCTGTTCCAGCGTCATGTCGGGCAGCCCCATGTCGGCACCGCAGCCCGGCAGACGCAACTGACCCAAGGCCACCTCGGGGTTCCAGTCCTTGATCCCCTGCGCCACCTTGGCGGCCAGGGCATCGGGCGCATCGCCGAGGAACAGCAGATAGGGTTTCTGGATCATGGTGTCGGTCCTTCTCTTTGAGGTCGGTCATCCATAGCGCAAAGATGCGAAAGATGGTCCCGATTCTGGCGTCATGGCGGCGTATTTCGACAAGATATTCCTCGAATTGCAATTTATGTGCCGGAAACTTGCACAGCGTCGCGTTTTTCAACGGCACAGCGATGTGCCTGTGGTTGATGTGCGCCTCCGGCGGAGGTATTTTGGCAAGAAAGAAACCGGCGCCGGCGATTGTTTCAACGTCGTGCCGGATGTTCCGGACCGGGTGCCCGATGTACCGGGCATTTCGGGCGGTTCCGCACTTTGCAACTTTCAGTACCGGTCATCGGATATTCGGGCGGGCCCGGAAAACTGTAGGATCGTGCGGCAGCGTTGCCCGATGCAAGAGCGACCTCTTGAGATGTCTCTGAACTGCGGCGACTTGCAAGCCGTCGCGCAATATCATACCCAACATTTCAACCCATGCGAAACAAAGTTGCGAGGCGCCCATGTCCTTCCGTATTCAGCCCAGCCCCCCCGCGCGCCCCAACCGGTGCCAGCTGTTCGGCCCCGGATCGCGCCCCGCGATCTTTGAGAAGATGGCAGCCAGCGCGGCGGATGTCATCAATCTGGATCTCGAAGACAGTGTTTCGCCGGATGACAAGGCGCAGGCACGTCAGAACATTGTTGCGGCAATCAACGATATTGACTGGGGGAAAAAGCATCTGAGTGTTCGGATCAACGGTCTGGACACCCCGTTTTGGTATCGTGACGTGGTGGATCTGCTGGAACAGGCGGGTGATCGGATTGACCAGATCATGATTCCCAAGGTGGGCTGCGCCGCTGATGTCTATGCCGTCGATGCGCTGGTGACGGCGGTCGAGGCGGCAAAGATGCGGCAAAAGCGGATCGCGCTGGAGGTGATCATCGAAACCGCCGCCGGGATCGCCCATGTCGAGGAAATTGCCGCCAGTTCGCCCCGGCTTCAGGCGATGAGCCTCGGCGCCGCGGATTTCGCCGCCTCGATGGGGATGCAGACCACCGGGATCGGCGGCACGCAGGAAAATTATTACATGCACCGCGAGGGGCAGAAATACTGGTCCGATCCGTGGCATTGGGTGCAGACCGCCATTGTTGCCGCCTGTCGCACCCATGGTGTGCTGCCGGTGGATGGGCCGTTCGGTGACTTTTCGGACGACGAGGGGTTTCGCGCCCAGGCGTTGCGCAGTGCGACACTCGGGATGGTGGGGAAATGGGCGATTCACCCGAAACAGGTGGCGCTGGCCAATGATGTGTTCACCCCGACGCTTGAGGCGGTGCAAGAGGCGCGCGACATCCTTGCCGCCATGGAACAAGCCCGGCGCGACGGTCAGGGCGCGGCGGTGTACAAGGGGCGGCTGGTTGACATTGCCTCGATGCGCCAGGCCCAGGTGATCGTGCGCCAGGCCGAGATGATCGCGGGCTGAGGCCGTGCCCGATCAGCCCAGCGCGAACAGCATGGTATAAAGCGCGATGGCCCCCCCGATCATCGCCCAGATCGTGTTGCGGGTGGCCAGCCCCACGGCGAAAGCGGCCAGCGCGGCCAGCCCACGGGCCAAATCCGGTTCGCCCCCCGTGGCGGCGGGCCACAGCACCAGCGGTGCCACCATGCCGGGCAGCACCGCCACCGGGGTATAGCGAAGCAGTTTCAGCACAAGGGGCGGCATCTGGCGGCTGCCGATCAGTCCGAGGAAGGAAAACCGGATCAGATAGGTGCCCAGCCCCAGCAGGGCGATCACCGCCCAGATCTCGACTGTGGTAAAGCTCATGCGCGGCGCTCCATCGCGGTTTCCACGAGGGCACCCACGCCCATGGCACAGCCTGCGGCGATCAGCAGGCCCAGCCCCGACGGCACCCAGGCCAGCGTCAGCGCCATCACCATCGAGGTGAACGCCGCCGCCACATGGGCCAGCGTGCGCAGCGCCGGGGCAACCATGGCGATGAATGCAATGGGCAGCGCGAAATCCAGCGCAAAGGCCGGTGGGATCGATGCGCCAACCGCCGCGCCGACAATTGCAAAGCCGAACCAGCAGGGCACGATCGGTGTCGAGATGCCAAAGAAATAGGCCATCTTTTCGTCCGGCGTCATCTCCGGGTGGCGTTCGTATTCCAGAATACTGCTCGCATAGGTCTGATCGACGTTCATGTAAGACGCGATGGCGCGCTGCCACAGTGCCGCCGCCCCCAGATGCGGCACGAGCGAGGCGGAATACATCGCCATGCGCAGGTTCACCGCCAGCGCCGTGGCCAGCACGATGGCGATCGGCGCGCCCTCTTGCATCAGCGACACAGCGGTGAACTGGGCCGCGCCGGCGATCACCAGAACGTTGAACCCCATCATCTGGGCCAGGGTCAGCCCCGCCTCGGTTGCGACCACCCCGAACAGCAGGGAAAACGGTGCAAGCACAATGATGAACGGCGCACCATCCCGGATGCCGCGCCGATAGGCCGATTTCGGTGTGGAGCCTGCCATGCGAACGCCCTAAGTTATGCGCAAACGTCATACGCATCCCGCGCCCGAGGTTCAAATGCCAAATTCCCCAACCGATGCGCCCTATCTGATTGCGCCCGATCCGGCCCGCCGTGGATTGACGCGTCAGGTGACGGGGATCGATCACACCGGTGCCGTCGGCCCGATTTCGGTGGTCGAGGAACGCCCGCTGACGATTTATTTGAATGGCGCCGAGATTGTCACAGCCATGACCATCGGCGACTATCCCGAATATCTTGCGCTGGGGTTTCTGCGCAATCAGGGGATGCTGAAGCCGGGTGAGGTGATCCGAGGTGTCGATTACGATGACGAATTGCAGGTGGTTGTGGTGCGTACTGATGGCACGACGACCTATGAGGAAAAGTTGAAGAAAAAGACCCGCACCAGCGGCTGCGCCGTGGGCACGGTGTTTGGCGACATGATGGAGGGCGTGCAGGGCATCACCCTGCCGCCCGCCGAGGTGCGCACATCCTGGCTTTATGCGCTGGCCGACCGGATCAACCGCACGCCGTCGCTGTACCTTGAGGCGGGGGCGATCCATGGATCGGTGCTGTGCCAGCGCGACCGGCCTTTGGTGTATATGGAGGATGTGGGCCGCCACAACGCGGTGGACAAGATTGCCGGCTGGATGTTGAGCGAGGGTGTCGATGCCGCGGACAAGATCATGTACACCACCGGGCGGCTGACCTCGGAAATGGTGATCAAGACGGCACTGATGGGTATTCCGGTGCTGGCCTCGCGGTCGGGGTTTACCGCCTGGGGGGTCGAAATCGCCGGGCAGGTCGGGCTTACGCTGATCGGGCGGATGCGCGGGCGGCGGTTCGTGTGTCTGGCCGGGGCCGAGCGTTTGGTGCGTGATGCCGATCTGTCCGCCGTGGCGGACGAGCCGCGCAAATCGGGGCGCAAGGGCGGTGGCGATGGCTGAGGCGGGCGCTGCACGGCGGGTATGCACGCGCCGGATGTCGTCAACCGGGTCGGACCGCAGGCGAGGTGCCGCATGACAGGTGATTTGTCGTTCTGGGTGCTGTTGGCCGGGTTGTGTGCGGCGATGGCGGTGCTGATGGTGTGTCGTGCCCACTGGTATGCCTTGATCGACGTGATGCACCGCGCGCCCCACGATCTGTTGCTACGGCTGGACTGGCCGCGCCAACACCCGTTCGATGTGCCCTGTGCCGAAGGCGACTGCGCGGCGCGGCGGTTTCCGGTGCGGCGATTGCGCGTGCGGGTCATGCTGTTCGGTTTACCGCAGCCTGATCTCTGTCCGCCTGCGGCGCTGCGGCACGCCCAAGCGTTCCGCGCCTGGCGGGCGGTGCTGTTGGCGGCGCTTGTCACGGTGTCGGTCGTGGCGGTGTCGGCGGTGATGCTGGGGCTTGCGGCGCTGCTGCTGGCTATTGAATACGGCCGGACACCCGGCTGGCCAAAGGAGGTTTCACCATGAATCAGCCTGTGGGCGTAATCCTGGCCGGCGGGCTGGCCCGGCGCATGGGCGGTGGCGACAAGGGGTTGCTGCCGTTGGGGCGCGGCACGATCCTGTCGCATGTCATTGACCGGCTGCAACCGCAGGTGGCAGGCCTTGCCCTGAACGCCAATGGCGATCCTGCGCGATTTGCCGCGCTGCACCTGCCCGTTGTGGCCGACAGCATCGACGGTTTCGCGGGGCCGCTGGCCGGGGTGCTGGCCGGGTTGGACTGGGCGGCGTTTCTGGGGGCCGAACACATCGTGACCGCCGCCGCCGACACGCCGTTCTTTCCCTGCGATCTGGTGCCGCGCCTGTTGGCCACTGGCGCACCGCTGGCCCTGGCCGGCACGGCGGATGGCCTGCATCCCACCTTCGGCCTGTGGCCCGTGGCCCTGCGCGACGATCTGCGCGCGGCGTTGTGCGGCGGGCTGCGCAAGGTCGTGCACTGGACCGACCGGCACGGCGCCGCCACCGCGCTGTTTGACGATGCGGGCGATCCGTTCTTCAACGTCAACACCCCCGAAGATCTGGCAAAGGCCGAGGCGATGCTGTGAAAGTGTACGGCATCACCGGCTGGAAGAACGCCGGCAAGACCGGGCTGATGGTGCGTCTTGTGGCCGAGTTCACCGCGCGCGGCCTGCGTGTTTCAACACTGAAACATGCGCACCACAGCTTTGACATTGATCACAAGGGCCGCGACAGCCACCGCCATCGCATGGCCGGGGCACAACAGGTGCTGTTGTCGTCGGCCAACCGCTGGGCGCTGATGTCGGAACTGCGCGACGCGCCCGAACCGGCGCTTGAGGATCTGCTGGCGCGGCTGGATCCGGTGGATCTGATCCTGATCGAAGGCTGGAAGCGCGACAGCCACCCCAAGATCGAGGCCTGGCGCAGCGCCACCGCCCACCCGCTGATCGCACCGGGCGACCCGACGATCCGCGCCGTGGCGTCGGACGCGCCGCTTGCGGTGCCGGGGCGCGTGCTGTTCCACCTTGATCACACCGCCGCAATCGCCGATTTCATCGCTGCCGAGGTGGGGTTGTGAGGTTTGACACCATCGCCATCCTCGACTGGTCCGGCGGCAATGACCGGGGGCCGACGCCGAAAAAGGATGCGATCTGGGTGGCGGTGTGTCGGGGCGGCGTGGTCATGCCTCCGGTCTATCTGCGCAACCGGGCGGTCGCCTTCGACTGGTTGGCCGATTTGTGCGAAAGCGAGATTGCGGCGGGGCGGCGACTGTTGGCGGGGTTCGATTTTCCGTTCGGCTATCCCGCCGGGTTTGCCGCCCATCTGGTGGGGCGAGCTGATCCGCTGGCGCTGTGGGATTGGCTGGCGCAGCGGCTGGACGACCGGCCAGAGGGCAACAACCGATTTGCTTTGGCCGGGCAGATCAACGGCATGTTTCCCGGCGTTGGGCCGTTCTGGTACAACGGCGCCGCTGCCGATGTGCTGCACCTGCCGCGCAAGGGCAACGACCGCACCTTTGATGGGTTTCCCGAACGGCGTTTGGCCGAAACCTGCGCCAAGGGGGCATTTACCTGTTGGCAACTGGGGGGCGCCGGTGCAGTTGGCGGCCAGGCGATCACCGGCATGGCCGCCCTGTCGCGGTTGCGGGCGCGGTTTGTCGATGCGGTCCGGGTCTGGCCATTTCAGCCGCTGGACGGTTCGATCGCGTTGGTTGAGGTCTGGCCATCGCTGATTGACGGGGCGGTGCGTGCGCAACAAGAGACCGGCGAAATCCGCGACCGGGCACAGGTGCGGGTGCTGGCCCGAACGCTGTGGGCGATGCAGGACGCGGGCGATCTTGCGGCGGCGCTGGGCGATGTGCCCGATCAGGCCTGCGCCGAGGAAGGTTGGATTCTTGGTCTGGGCCATGAAGACCGGATGCAAAATGCTGCGCAGGGCCGAAGGCCCGCCAAGGCACCCCCAGAAACGCGGGTGCAGGGGTTGTCCAACGATTGCTTTGCCTTGCCCCCCGGTGTGCGCTGGACGCCGGTGGACGAGGCGCTGGCGCTGTTGCGCGATCGGCTGCGCCCGGTTGTCGCGCCTGAAACCGTGGCGAGCCACGCTGCCGACGGGCGTATCCTTGCCCGCGATCACCTGGCGCTGCGTGGCAATCCGCCGGGTGCCAATGCGGCTGTTGATGGATACGGGTTTTGCCATGGCGCGCTGTTGCCGGGCGCCCAGAGGCTGCCGCTTGTCGCGGGGCGGTCAGCGGCCGGTGCGCCGTTCGTTGGCACAGTGCCACCGGGCCAGGCCCTGCGCATCCTCACCGGCGCGCTGGTGCCACCGGGGGTGGATACCGTGGTGATGCAGGAGGATTGCACCGTCTCTGAAACCCATGTCGGCTTTGCCGCCTTGCCAAGGCCCGGCGCCAATACCCGCCGCGCTGGCGAGGATCTGGCAGCGGGCAAGCTGACCCTGCCGCAGGGCCATGTGTTGCGCCCGCCCGATCTGGCGCTGCTTTCGGCGGTGGGGCTGGCCGAGGTTGCGGTGTTTGCCCGGCTGCGGGTGGGTGTCCTGTCCACCGGCGATGAGCTGTGCGCGCCGGGGGCGACGGCCGACCCGGCGCGCACCTATGATGCCAACCGGCCGATGCTTCTGGCGCTTGCCGCCCGTTGGGGCTGTGCCGCTGTCGACCTTGGCCATGTGGGCGATGACCGCGCGGCGCTGCGGGCGCGGCTGGACGGGGCGGCGGTGGATGTGGTGCTGACATCGGGTGGCGCTTCGGCGGGCGATGAAGACCACGTTTCGGCCCTGCTGCGCGAAACCGGGGCGATGCAGGCGTGGCGCATTGCCCTGAAACCGGGGCGGCCTCTTGCGCTGGGCCTGTGGAACGGCGTTGCGGTGTTCGGGCTGCCGGGCAACCCGGTGGCGGCGCTGGTCTGTGCGCTGATCTTCGCGCGGCCTGCGCTGGGGCTGCTGGCCGGGGCCGGGTGGCGTGCCCCTATAGGGTTTGACGTGCCGGCGGCATTCGAAAAGACCAAAAAGGCCGGGCGGCGCGAATACCTGCGCGCCCGGATCGGCCCGCAGGGGGTTGAGGTGTTTGCCTCGGAAGGGTCAGGGCGAATTTCGGGGCTGTCCTGGGCCGAAGGCTTGGTGGAACTTGCCGAACCGGCAGGGCAGGTGCGATTGGGCGACAAGGTGCGCTTCTTGCCCTACGGCGGGTTCGGGTTTTGAACGCGGACGCGCGCCGCACGGGAGTATTTTTGGCAAGAAGAAGCCGGGTCAGGTGTTTGACCGCCCCGGCCCTGATGCGTCAGAGGATCAGGCGGAACCGGGCAAATCCGCCCTCCGCCGCGCCCGCCGGTTGCAGCGTTACGCCGGGAACGCGGTCGGCATAGACCGCACCACCGGGGCCGGTTTCAAACACCACGCTGGTGCCGGGCATCGGCGCGAACGACCAATTGGCATCGGCCTTGGGGTTGATGGTGCCCTGTTCGACGATATAGCGCACGATCACGTCGCGATTGGTGTCGGGGCCTTCAAACACGATGGTATCGCCTTTTGCACCGGGGAAATCACCGCCCCCCGAGGCACGGTAATTGTTGGTGGCGACGATGAACTGCATGTCGTCGGTAACCGGCGCGCCGTTGTGCGTCAGATCGACGATCCGCGTCGCACCGGGGTTCAGCTCGGCCCCCTTTGCGTCAAATCGGCTGGGCTGTGACAGGTCGATGTGATAGGTCACGCCGTCGATCACGTCGAAGTTGTAGCTGGGGAAATCGGGGTTCAACAGCGGCTGGTCCTGCCCCCCCGGCGTGATCTGGTTGAACAGGCCGGCGCTGCGGTCCAGCCAGCCCCTGAGCTGTGCGCCGGTGATCCGTACCGCGCGCACGGTGTTGGGGTACAGATACAGATCGGCCACGTTTCTGATCGCCACATTGCCCGCCGGCACATCGGTGTAATAGTCCGGCCCACCACGACCGCCCGCCTTGAACGGCGCCGCCGCCGACAGGATCGGCAGGGCCGCATGTTCGGTGCCCGCCATCATCTGGGTGATGTACCAGGTCTGCGCCTGGCTGACGATCTGCACCGACGGATCGTCAGCCACCAGAGCGAAATAGCTGTGCAGCGGTGCCGATGTTTTGCCCACTGCGCGGCGCACATAGGCCAGCGTGGCGTCGTGATCGCCCTGCACCGAGGCCAGAACCGCCGGAACACTGGCAACCAACGCGCTGATGCTGCGGTCTTCGTTGCGCCGCGAAATCGGTCGGGTTTCGCTGGCATGGGCGGCGATGCGCCAGCCCGCGCCGTCCTTTTCCAGCATCAGGTCGATCACCCCCAGGTGACTGCCCCAGAATCCGCCCATCGTGGCCGGTTTGCCATGCAACGTGCCCTTTTCGGCATCCACCGCCGCGAAACCGGCATAGGCGGGGCCGGGAAACACCAGGTGCGAATGCCCGGTCAGGATCGCGTCGATCCCCGGCACCAGCGCCAGTGCGGTCGAGGCGTTTTCCATCCCGTCCTGATCGTCTGCCCCGCCGATGCCCGAATGCGACAGCGCCACGATGATGTCGGCGCCCTGTTCGCGCATCACCGGCACCCAGGCGCGGGCGGTGGCCACGATGCCGCGGGTGGTCACGCGGCCTTCCAGATGCTTGCGGTCCCAGTTCATGATCTGCGGCGGGACAAAACCGATCAGCCCGATTCTGATCGGGTGCGTCTGGCCGGCGCCGTCCTTGAGCATACGGTCAAGAATGACGTAGGGCGGCACCAGCGCGGTGTCCTGCGTCGGATCACTGCCCTGCTGTTTCACCACATTGGCCGAGATGATCGGAAAATCCGCCCGTGCCACGGATTTCATCAGAAAATCCAGGCCATAGTTGAATTCGTGATTGCCAAGTGTGCTGGCGTCAAAGCCAAGGGTGTTCATCGCGGCGATCACCGGATGCAGGTCGCCCTCTTTCATGCCGCGTTCATAGGCGATGTAGTCGCCCATCGGGTTGCCTTGCAGGAAATCACCATTGTCCAGCAACAGCGTGTTCGTCGCCTCGGCGCGAATATCGGCAATGTGGGCGGCGGTGCGGGCCAGGCCGACGGTATCCACCGGCTTGTCCGAGTAATAGTCATAGGGAAAGACATGCACGTGCAGGTCGGTGGTTTCCATCAGGCGCAGGTGGGCCTGGCCGACGCTGGCGCGCGCCGAAAACGGGTGCACCATTACAAGGGCCGTGCCTGCGGCAGCGGTGGACAAAAAGGCGCGGCGTGTCATGTGGCGCAAAGCGGGCTGTGGCATGGAACTCTCCTGTGGCGATGTGACGGTGTATGACAGGTGAACATGACAAACCTTCCGGTGCATTTATTTTTTATCCCAGCCAAGGGTAAACAGATGATTGGCGCCTTCAATACACGTTTAGGTTGTTTCCCGGCTTTTTTGCGCGGCGGTGCATTTACCACACGCCCGCGCCGTGGCACTGACACCTTGCGACACTGGGGCGGATCAGGGGCAGGCCATGAAACAGGCGGAAACGGTAACCTTTGGCGGCGGCGCTCTGCCGCGCGCGGCGGAACTGCGCGGCGATACGGCGGCGCTTGCACGGATGCAGGCCGATCCGGCGGCGGGGGTGATACCGATCTGGCGGGGTAAACCGTTATTTTCGCTGGTGGGCGGCGGTACGGCACCGGGATGGTTGCGCCCCGGCGATCCGGTGTTGGCCGAGGCCGGGCCGATGGTGTTTCTTGGGCTGGACAACGGCCCGCGCTTTGCGGTCGATCTGTCGGCCTGGCACCCCGAAGTTTTGCCCGACTCGCTCAATGATTTCTTTGATCCTTCCGAACAGCGTCACCCTGATTTGCCCGACGCCCTGCGTTTTGCCGAACTGCGCGGCCTGATGACCGGCCTGTCGCCGCGCGATGGCGAACTTGTGGCGACGGCCAAGGCAGTGCTGGGCTGGCACACCACCCACGGGTTTTGCGCCCGCTGCGGCGCAGCAACGGTGATGACCATGGCAGGTTGGCAGCGCGATTGTCCGGGCTGTGATGCGCATCATTTCCCACGCACCGATCCGGTTGTCATCATGCTGATCACGCGGGGCAATTCGGTTTTGCTGGGCCGCTCGCCCGCCTGGCCCGAAGGCATGTTTTCGCTGCTGGCCGGGTTTGTTGAGCCCGGGGAAAGCCTTGAGGCGGCGGTGCGGCGCGAAGTGTTTGAAGAGGCGGGCATCCGGGTGGGCGCGGTTGAATACCTGTCGTCACAGCCGTGGCCGTTTCCTGCCTCGCTGATGTTTGGCTGCAAAGGCGACGCGCTGGACGAGACGATTACCCCCGACCCGACCGAGATTGAAGAGGCGCTGTGGCTGAGCCGTGAAGATATGATGCAGGTGTTTGCCGGTGACCATCCGCGCATCCGCGCGCCCCGCAAAGGCGCGATTGCCGGCTTTCTGTTGTCACACTGGGTTGCCGACAGCCTTGATTAGGCGCAAATCTGACATGCAATTGCAGCGCAAAGGCCAAGCCGATGAAATTTGTCACGTCCAAGGACATCGAGGCGCCGCAGGATCACGTTTTTCGGGCGCTCAGTGATTTCACCGCGTTCGAGAGGCAGGCCCTGCGCCAGGGTATCGACATTATCCGCACCGGCCAGGACGCACAGGCCGGGCCGAACATCGCATGGCAAGTCAAGTTCACCTATCGCAACCGGCCATGGACGATTGACGCCGGGGTTGCGGCCTTTGATCCCCCATCCGGTTATCAAATCACGGGTGCAGGCAACGGAACCGCCTTTTCCGCGACCGTCGATCTGATGTCGTTGTCGCGCAGCATCACGCGGCTGACATTTACCATCGACCTCGTACCGCAGACCATGGCGATGCGTCTTGTGGTGCAGTCGCTGCGCCTGATGCAGGGCAATTTGCAGGCGCGGCTGGACAAACGCATCGCCCGGCTGGCTGGCGATGTCGAGGCGCGCTGGCGCGCCCGCAGCTGATCAGTATTCGACGCCGATCTGCGCCTTGATGCCCGAGCGGAACGGATGCTTGACCAGCTCCATTTCGGTGACCAGATCGGCGAGATCAGTCAGTTCATCCTTGGCGTTGCGACCGGTCAGCACGACATGGGTCATCGCCGGTTTCTCGTCGCGCAGGAACGCCACCACCTCGTGGATGTCCAGATAGTCATAGCGCAGGGCGATGTTGATTTCATCTAGCAAAACCATGGTGTTGGCTGGGTCACGGATCAATTCCCTGGCCTTTTCCCAAGCTGCGGCAGCCATTTCCATATCGCGGGACTTATCCTGGGTTTCCCAGGTAAAGCCTTCGCCCATGGTGTGAAACGCGCAGGTATCGGTGAAGTGCCGCAGGATCAGATCACGCTCGCCCGTGCTCATCCCGCCCTTGATGAACTGCACCACGGCGCATTGCATGCCGTGGGCGATGCAGCGGAAAATCATCCCGAAGGCGGCGGATGATTTGCCCTTGCCCTTGCCGGTATGCACGATGATCAGGCCCTTGTTGCCTGTCTTGGTCGCCATGATCTTGTCGCGGGCGGCCTTTTTCTTGGCCATCTTCACCGCATGGCGGGCCAGATCATCGGGGGTGTCGTCGGTCATCCTGTGTGCTCCGTTGTTGGGCGCACACATTGGCGGCGCGGCGGCCCCGATGCAAGGTCACTTGCCTTTGAGTTGCACAAAAATTGCCGGATATTTGAATTCGTCGCGGTCATTATCGGTCTGGGCGGCATTGACCGCGCCAATCACGATGGCCCCCAACAGGCCGGTGCCGACAGCCGAATTTGCCCGCTGTTGCGATGTGAAATTGAACATGTTCACAGTGGCCGAGCCGGCCCGCCCATCAGAATGCACACAGCGCACGAACAATGCGGGCGAATTCGGGCCGTAATCAGGCACGATCACATTGGCTGGTGTCGCAAATGCCGCTGTATACAACCCGGCATCCAATGTGCAGGACACGCCCGATATCTCGCTGAAACCGCCGCCTTCGGTCCGACCTTGGGTGCGCACCTGAACCGTTTCTTGCCCCCGGAAGCGTGGCACAGGATTTCCCCGCGAACGGGACACGGCATAAACGTCAATTCCAACAGATTGACCGGGCGATTTTGGCGTAATCATGACCGGTGGCGTGGAAATGTCAGCCATTTCACAACCCGCCAGGGCCAGACAAATGGCAATGCAGAGCAGTTTTGTGTTCATATCTCATCCCTTTTGGAAAGCTTAGGCGCCAAGAAACTGTTTTGCCACATCTTTTTTGAAAGATGCGATGAATATAAACGCTGTCGGGGCAAAGAAATTTACGCTTTCTTAAGAAGTTTCGAGGAGCATCCGTGCATGAAGAAATCAATTCCATTATCTGCTGTCGTCGTGGCGTTCTTGTCTCTTTCGGCTTGCGATTCTCCCAGTCTTGCCTTTCAGGGGCAACCGGCGACGCAGTTGGAAATGGATGGGTTCACTTTTTCGGTCCGGCAACGTGGTGACAAGGCCGAGGCGATGCGCATCAACCGCGTCTGGAGGCCAAGCGAAACGGCGGTGCTGGCGGCAGCGGAAAAGGCGATTCGCTTGGTTACGGGCTGTGACATCGCCAAGAACGGGCTGCATGGCGATCAGGCCATCGTGCAGGCGCATCTGGCCTGCGGCTAGGACAGACCCAGGATTTGTGGCCGGGCGATCAGTGGCGCAGCTGCCAATGGGCGTTGTTGCAAAGTCTGACGACCAAGGATTCACTTCGCGAATCCATGGCGTTAGACGTGATGCATGAGCAAGCCATCTTCCGCCCGCTATCGCACGACGAACTGGTCCAGCTACAACGCGTCGCTCAGGAATCGGGGGTCTCTGCTCATCTGGGTCGACAAGGACATAACCTGGCGCGCGCCGCGTGACGGTCGACCCGGAC
>Ga0100398_1001248_pt1 | contig 21984 bp, 21 predicted proteins | sample CryGeymeta201522_FD_81568 | JGI IMG/M metagenome (GOLD analysis project Ga0100398, IMG submission 81568) | Groundwater microbial communities from Crystal Geyser aquifers in Utah, USA - Crystal Geyser metaG 2015-22 | ecosystem: Environmental > Aquatic > Deep subsurface > Groundwater | place: USA...
CTTTATTTTAAAAAAGGGTTTTTTCGCCAAAAACAATTCTCGGGGTCTCGTCGTTAATTACTTTTGTTGGAATACCATACTTTTTACTGTAAAGATAATCAGCACTTTGAAAAATAGCCTCTTTATAATCAAAGCCAAGTTTTTTGCTAATTTCTTTAACATCATTTTCTGATTTTCCTTCAATTTCTACGAAAGGATCTAAAAAAGGCCACTCGTCAATAGTAATTACTGTCTCACCAATTTGCCAAATTTCCCTTCTTGATTCTTGATAAGCTTTTTTTCTACAACCAATATGTTCTAATAACTCAACTGCTTCATTAAAATTATCTATTTTCAAACAAAATTCTTTTTGATTCTCAATTTTTCCCCCAGTAACAATTTTGAGGCTAGTAGTAATTTTATCACCTTCATCTCTTACTCTTAACCAACCCCCTTCAATTTCGTGTCCTATTGGTAAAAATAAAACCACTTTTTTTGTAAAAAGTCAGGTTTAACCAAGTTGGCCCCGGATTTTTTTAGTTTTTTTCGAATATCGTCTCGATTAATATTTATAAAAGTTGCTTCGTATTCTATTGCCATAATGTTTGTATTTTACCATAAAAAATAATTATTTCTATGAAATCCAAAAACGGCAGGGATTGGAAAAAAATGAAATTTTAACAGGGAGAGAGCCTCGAAGCTCGCCGTCAACTTGTGTTCCGACGATAGTAGGGGATTTAAGTAAAAATTCTTTACCTGATAACTTTTTTACAAAGGAAAAATTACTGCCAAGTATATGAAAAAACAAAGTATCAAAAAAGGCCTGAAAAAAATTCCGGTACTCAACATAAAAAATATTTATCAATTGATCATGTCCTTTAATAGAATCATCTTTAAATAAAGGAAAGACCGTTAAAATTCTTGGCTTTAAATTTAAAGCAGTTAAGAGACAAACGTTTGTCTTAATATTTTTTTGATCACAAATAATTTCAATAGGAATCTTTTTAAGAGAAAATAGCTCACTTAAAGCGGCAAAAATGTAAGAAAAAATCCCGATTGCGGCTTTAAATTTTTCTTTGGAAAGTTTGAGAAAATTTTCCTCAAATCCCAAACCTAATCCTAGGATAAAAAAAATTTTTTCTTGAGCGTATTCGGCCACGCCGATATCAACCGTAATTTCTTTTTTATTTAGAAGAAAAGCAAAATTTTTTTCGTTTTCAATTCCGAGGGTATTGGCAACAATATTGGCGGTACCGGTCGGAATAACGGCAATTGGAGAATCAATCTCATGATTTAAAACATAGCCGACGGTTTCGGAAATCGTTCCGTCTCCACCCAGGCAAACGACTGCCTTTTTAATTTTTATCTCTCCCCCAGCGGGAATTTTACTGATTTGGGTAGGTTTATCGACAACATAAACACGGTAAGTCTGGTTACGGCTTGATAAAAACCCCTTAAGTTTTAGAAGTTTTTCCTCCGTTTCACCGTCTCCGGCCAAAAGGTTGGCAATAATCTGAAAATCAAATTCTTCCATCGGTCAAGATTAATTTTACACCAACTTCCGGCTGCTGTATAATTAAGCCTATGGAAAGTACGGACTTACAAACCATGCGGCATTCGGCTAGCCATTTGATGGCGGCGGCGGTCTTAAAATTGTGGCCTGACACCAAACTGGCAATCGGACCGGCAATTGAAACGGGTTTTTACTATGACTTTGACTTCAAAGAACCGATTAGTGAAGCAGATTTACCGAAAATCGAAGCAGTCATGAAAGCAATCAAAAAAGATGGTTTTAATTTTACCAAAAAAGAAGTTTCTGTCGACGAAGCCAAAAAAATCTTTAAAGATCAACCTTATAAACTGGAATTAATTAAAGACTTAACCAAAAAAGGCAATAAAAAAGTCACTTTGTATACTTCCGGTGATTTTACTGACCTTTGCGCCGGACCTCACGTAGAAAAAAGCCGTGATATCGGTCCAATTAAGCTTTTGTCTATTGCCGGTGCTTACTGGCGGGGGAGTGAGAAAAATAAAATGCTGACTCGGATTTACGGAACTTGTTTTTCAACTCAAAAAGAATTGGATGACTATTTAAACTTTTTGGAAGAAGCAAAAAAACGAGACCACCGGACGATTGGTAAGGAACTGGATTTATTCAGCATTGATGATTATGTCGGTCCTGGCTTAATTCTTTGGCATCCCAAACTTTCCGTTGTTAGGGAAGAAATTGAACTTTATTGGCGAAAAATGCACCGTAAAAACGGTTATGAATATGTCTATACTCCTCATATCGGACTGGATAATCTCTGGAGAACTTCCGGTCATTTGGATTTTTTTAAAGAAGGAATGTTTCCCCCCATGGGCATGGAAATAAAAAATAAAGATGAAAAAACTTCTTATTACGTAAAACCAATGAATTGTCCATTCCATGTCAGAATTTATAAATCAAAAATAAGAAGTTACCGAGACTTACCTTTGCGTTGGTGCGAACTGGGCAATGTATATCGCTATGAAGAATCCGGTGTTTTACACGGAATGCTCCGAGTTAGGGGATTTACTCAAGATGATGCTCATATTATTTGCCGTGAAGATCAATTTGTAGAAGAGGTCAATAAAATCTTGGATTTTGGTTTAGAGTTAAATCATGATTTTGGCTTTGATAATCTTAAGGTTTATTTATCTACTAGAGACCTGGAAAATTTAGGCAAATATGTCGGTGAAGAAAGAGTTTGGAAGCTAGCGGAAAAGACTTTAAAAGAAATTCTGGAAAAAAGAAAAATTTCCTATAAAGAAGACATTGGCGGTGCTAAATTTTACGGGCCGTCGATTGATTTAAAAGTAGTAGACGCCATTGGTCGGGAATGGCAGGGAACTACTATCCAACTCGATATGAATTTACCGGCAAAATTTGGGATGACGTATGTCGGCGAAGACGGCAAAGAACATGTTCCAGTGATGCTTCATCGTACATTGTTGGGCTCAATGGAAAGATTCGTTGGCACTTTGATTGAGCATTATGCCGGGGCGTTTCCGGTTTGGCTTGCTCCGGTTCAAGCAAAAATTATTCCCATTTCCGACAAAAGTCTGGATTATGCTCAAAAAATCAAGGAAAAGTTATTCTCGGAAGAGATCCGGGTGGAAGTGGATGTCCGGAGCGAGCGGATGCAGGCAAAAATCAGGGATGCAGAGAAGGAAAAAGTGCCTTATATGCTCGTAGTTGGACCAAAAGAGGCCGCGTCAGACGCGGTCAGTATCAGAGTTAGAGGAGAAAAAGACCTAGGCTCAATGAGTTTTGAGCACTTTTTGGCTTTAATCAAAGAGGACATTGCGAAAAAGAGGCAGGTTTGATAAAATTCAAAAAGCCAGTGGGAAAATATTATCGTATTAATCAGTACATTCAAGCAAAAGAAGTCAGGGTAGTGGATGAAACGGGCAAGCAAATTGGTATTTTGCCAATTTTTGCGGCGATTCAAAAAGCAAAAAAGGCAGGACTTGATCTAGTTGAAGTAGCGTCAGAAGCAAATCCACCGGTAACAAAAATTATTGATTTTAAAAAGTTTAAGTATTTAGAAGCCAAAAAGGAAAGGGAAGAAAAAAGGGGAATAAGAGGGGGAGAACTAAAAGAAATCAGATTTTCGCCCTTTATTGCCCAAAACGATTTGGAGACCAGAGTTAAAAGAATAAAAGAATTTTTAAAGGAAAATAACAAGGTTAGAGTAGTAATCAGGTTTTCCGGAAGAGAAATTACCAAGAAAGAATTCGGGTATAAAGTTCTTGACAAAATTATGGAAAATTTGTCAGAACTGGCGGAAAAAGACAGTGAACCGAAATTCATGGGTAAAAATCTCTTCCTCACACTCTCACCGAAAAAATTTTCCGGAAAAAAATAGAAAAATTTTATGAAACAGAAAATGAAAATTCCCAAATCAGTTTTAAGGCGGGTAAAAGTCTCCGGTTCGGGGAAAATTACCCATGCTTCCAATTATAACCGCCATTTGGCCCGGAATAAGAGCCAATCGCAAAAACGCCGGCTTTCCGGAACAAAAGAATTTAGTAACGCTTTTACCAATAAAGTAAGAAAGGCTTTAGGAATTAAAAATGAGAGTTAAAACCGGTTTTGCCAGACGAAGAGCCCACCGCATAATCAATACCCGAACCAAGGGTTTCCGGATGACGAAAAGGCGTTTGATTAGGGTGGCAAAAGATACTTTATCCCATGCCGGCGCGTACGCTTTTCGCGGACGCAAACAAAAAAAGAGCGAAAATAGAAGTCTTTGGATTACCAGAATTAATGGTGCCTTGGCTAAAAGTGGATTAAACTACAGTAAATTTATCAAGGGACTTAAAGACAAAAAAATTGAGCTTGATCGCAGAGTAATAGCAGAAATTATTCAAGACGACCCCTCTTTCTTCCAAAAAATAGTGGAAGAAGTAAAAAACTAAAAAAGTGTATCCCCAAATAATATTCTCCCTTAATAAAGATTTAGATAAATGGGTTGGCTGCCATTTTCTAGACCACCAAAGAGGTGGAGTTGACTTCGGTAAGTCCATAATCAAAATTCACCCAAAACTCACTCAAGCCAAAGAATTTCCCGATAATGAGAAGAAACAAACAATTATCGGGCAATATGTAGATTCCTTCTATGAAACACATCAAAATCAACTGGAGAGCATTAGAACAGAGTTCGAAAAAAGGTGGGTATTGGTAGCACGACCTTTTTTTAAAGCAGTTGATAAAATATTTGATTATCCTTGGCCAAAAGGTTTTTATTTCACCAGAAACAAACTTGTTTATATTGCTTATCTTTCTATTTTCCCTTGCCAACCAAGATTTCTTAAGAACAAAACTTTCCAAGTATTTTATCTTAACAAAGAAGATTCGTTAACTACTGCTCACGAATTACTCCACTTTCTTTTCTACAATTATTTCGAAAAAAACTTTCCTAAAATTAGCCCTGCTGAGGAAAAAGTTTGGATTCTCTCCGAAGTCTTAAACATTCTCATTTTAAACTTACCTGAGTTTTATGCTCTATTTGGGGACTCTTCTCGTCATCCTTATCCCCAACATATTAGCATCATCGAAAATCTTAAACCCGAATGGGAAAAAAGAAAGGATTTAAATAGTTTTCTAAAATCAAGCTTAGAAGTAATCGAAAAAGTAAAAAAGTAAATTTCTTTTTGACACCTTTCAAACATCACTGGTAAAATGTTTTCCATGCGAGAACTAACCTTGTCTCTTTTTATTGGCTTTTTCTTTTTCAGAAGCCTCGTTTAAAAGGGGAGGTTGGTTTTGGCGTTTTATACTCCCCAAAAGGGAGTTTTTTTATTTAAGAGAGTATTTAGTGTTAAAATTAGAGAAAGAATGCTTAAAACTCAAATTACCAATTTAAAAAACGAAGCCATTGGGGAAATCTTAGAGACTAATGAAGTAAAAATTCTCGAAGAAATCCGGGCGAAGTTCTTGGGCCGATCGGGAAAATTAAGCGAACTTACCAAAGAAATTCCTAAACTTATTCCGGAAGAAAGAAAAAATATCGGGAACCTGATTGCCGAAACCAAAAGAACCATTGAAAACGCTTTAAGGCAAGCCGGGGAAAAGATTGAGGAGAAAAGCGGGGAAAAAGAGGAATTTTTGGACGTTACCGCTCCGGCAATCCATCCAACCGAAGGTCATCTTCATTTAATGACGGAGATAATTCGGGAAATTTCCCAAATATTTGCCAATCTCGGTTTTCACCGCGTCCGGTACCCGGAAGTAGAATGGGACTGGTATTCTTTTGGCGGCTTAAACTTTCCGGAAAACCATCCCGCCCGCGACGAATGGGAAACTTTTTTTGTTGAGGACTTAGAAAACAAAAAATTTGGCAAGGGGCTTTTAACCCCCCATACTTCTTCCGGACAATTAAGAGAAATGGAACAAACAAAGCCGCCGATCAGAATGATTAACATCAGCAAATGCTATCGTAGAGAGTCTGGTATTTCCCACGCGCCCATGTTTCATCAATTTGAAAGCTTGGTTGTTGATAAGGGCATTAACATTACTCATTTAAAGGGTACCCTGGATTATTTTGCAAAAAACTTTTTTGGACCAACTCGAAAAACCCGAGTTCGGCCTTTTCATTTTCAGTTTACCGAACCCTCTTTTGAGGTCGATGTCAGTTGCGGTCTTTGCGAAGGCAAGGGTTGCCGCTTTTGCAAAGAAGGTTGGCTGGAATTGGGGGGAGCCGGCATGGTTCATCCCAATGTTTTAAAAAATGGTGGTATTGACCCGGAAATTTATTCCGGCTTTGCTTCAGGCTTTGGTGTCGAAAGAAGTTTGATGATGAAAAGTGGACTCGCAATCGACGATATCCGCTATCTTTATACCAATGATTTCCGGTTCTTAAAACAGTTTTAAAAATATGGATATAAAAATTTCTGATCACTGGCTGAGAGAACTAATTGAGACCAAAGCTACTCCGGAAAAAATTAAGGAGTATTTATCTTTGTGCGGTCAGTCGGTTAATCGATTAACCAAAGAAGGTAATGATTTTGTTTATGAAGTGGAAGTGACTACCAATCGACCGGATTGTCTTTCAGTTTACGGAATAGCAAGAGAACTTTCGGCGATTTTACCCCAGTTTGGAATTCCGGCAGTTTTAAAAAAAATCCCCACGCTTAAGATAAAAAATAAATTACCGGGATTGCCTCTTTCAATAAAAATTTCCCAAAGAACTTTATGTCCCCGTTTCACGGCTTTGGTTTTTGAAAATGTAAAAATCAAGCCCTCGCCAAAATTTGTTCAAGAGAGACTGGCGATTGCAGGGATTAGAAGCTTAAACAATGTCATTGATATTTCCAACTACTTAATGCTGGAGCTAGGACAACCGATGCACACTTTTGATTACGACAAAATTCGGCGAAGCCGAATGGTTTTGCGAGAGTCCAAAGAAGGGGAGTCGGTAATTACTTTAGACGGGCAGGAAAGAAAACTGCCGGTTGGGACAATGGTAATTGAGGATGGTGAAGCCCGCTTGATTGATCTTTGCGGAATTATGGGCGCAAAAAATTCGGAAACTGATGAAAATACCCAAAGAGTACTTTTATTTGTCCAAACTTACAATCCCACAAAAATCAGGAAAACTTGTCAGGAACTGGGCTTCCGGACGGAAGCCTCTTCACGATTTGAAAAAGGGGTTGACCCGGAAGACGTCATTCCCGCCATGGAAAGAGCCAACTTTCTTTTTAAAGAGTGGTGCGAAGCTATTGAAGGAAGCGAGCTTTTTGATGTTTATCCTCATCCTTACCAGGAAAAAACAGTATCGGTAAGCGCCAAGCAAATTAAAAAAATTACCGGTCTGGAAATCGACTTAGAAAAAGCCAAAGAAATTTTGGCAAGTTTAGGCTTTAAAACCAAAATAAATTTGGCTGATAAATTAATTTCTGCAAAAGTGCCGCATTACCGGGCAGGGGATATCAGTATTCCCGAGGACTTGGTTGAAGAAATTGCCAGAATTTATGGTTATTTTAATCTCCCCAGTATTTTACCGCCCCTGCCCGATAAAATTGAAAGTTCTTCTAACCAAACTTTTAACTTTGAATACAAAATTAAAACTGCCTTAAAATATTGGGGTTTTACCGAGGTAATGAGTTATTCTCTGGTCAGCGAAGAATTATTAAACAAAACAGATACCGACTCTAAAAAACTTTTAAAAATAGGGAACCCGCTTTCTAGTGATATGGTTTTTTTAAGGGCTTCCCTTATCCCTTCGCTTTTAGAAATCATTGCCAAGAATAATTCTGCCGGTCAGATTTTTGAAATGGCCAATGTCTATCTTCCCAAGAGCAAAGAAAATTTACCGGATGAAAGTTTTGAGTTAACCCTGGCCACGACTAATGATAATTTTTTAGAACTTAAGGGGATTATCGAATCACTTTTGCATGAGTTTTTCATTGATAATCTGGAAATGACCATTGACAACCGCTTTGAACACGTACTTTTAGAAAAAACCATTAGTCTTTATTTGGGTGATTGCAATATCGGGGTCATGGGTAAAATTAGACCAGAAATTCTCAAAAATATGGGTATTAAAAATCCGGTTTGGATTACCGACATCGAAGTAAGAAGGCTCTGGCGGTTTGTCGGCAGCGGAAAAAAATATACACCTCTGCCAAAATACCCACCGATAATCGAGGACTTGTCTTTTGAATTGCCGGCAAAAACTTTTATCGGCCCCGTAATTGAAACTATAAAAGAGGAAGATTCATTGATTAAAACTGTGGAGCTCTTGGATTCTTTTGAAAATACCAAAACTTTCAGAATAATTTATCAAAGCGACAAGGAAAATCTCAGTAACAAAGAAATAAAAGGAATTAGAGAAAAAATTATCAACCTTCTCTCCGCAAGGTTTCAAGCTCAGATAAAAGGGGCCGACTAAAATTAAGCTCGCTTATTTTTCTAAAAACCGGTACCAATTCGTCGGGAACAGACGGGGAAATTTGGCGCCTAAATTCTTCCAGTTTTGCCGCCGCTTCTTTAGCTTTATCTTTACTGGAAAAGGACACCTCCCGGCGGAGAACAAAAAAACTTTTTACCTTTTTAATATACGGATGAGAAGCCAGAACTTTCCCTTCCTGCAAAACAAACATCCGCCAAGCCGCTTCATCCTCGTTTAATGGTTCTCCAGTTATCAGCTCGCTGCTGCTCTCACCGTTAATTCGCACTTTAAGAGGGCTCCATGGCGGACTAACTAAAAGCCAAGTGCTTTGTCTGATTAAAGCTGTCCTTTTTTGGTAGTTTGTTTTCATTGCCAACTCAATCTCCTCTCTGTCCTTCTCTATTTTTGACCGAATTTGTCTTTTTTCAGTCGAAGAATATGGTTTACCGGTACCGGTAGTTTTTTTTCTACTTCTTTCTTTAACCCGTTCTCGGTCTTGTTTTATCATTCTCAACTCCTCTATTGTCAAACGGGCAGTTGACCGCCAACCCGATAAGGTGACGGTAATTTCTCTCTTTTCACCAGTCCCGTTTTGGACCAAAAAAATAACCATCGGTTCCGAAGGGTTTACTTTCGGCATTCCTTCCGGCACCGATAAAAGAGACTCTATTTTCTCGACTGCCATACTATTGGCTGTATTCTAACAACTTTTTCTAAAAAATCAATTGGACAAAGTGTGTCAAACTATATCGGAATAGGGGAAACGGAAGGAACTAAAGTGGGAATTGGGGTAATTGTTGGGATGGCCGTCGGTGCCGGCGTGGGGGTTGGACTCCAATCCCAAGGTATATTTACCCCAATTTTAATTTCCGAACTACCGGAATTACCCCGACTATCTTGAACTTCTGCTTTTAAAGTATATTTGCCGTCTCCTAAAGTTAAATCAACTTCATACGGCGGGCTAAGAGAATATTTAAGTTCTCCATTAATATAAAGGTCAACCTTAACAATATCGTTGGCCGAAATTGGATTAACTTTAACTGAAAACTTACTGCCCTGCTGGGTTTGATCACCGGGGCGGTCAAACTGCACAAAAACCTGGTCGGTGGTACTGCAATAATCGGTCGGCGGATGATAACGGCTATCGGGCTCCCTAGCCACCCAAGCATCAATCCCTGTCTGCCAGCGGTTTTCCTCATCCTTCGCGGCGAAAGGATCATTTTCTTTAAAAACAAAAAATTCTTTTGAATCAAAATCGCCCCTGGCAATATCTACCGGCGTGGCCAATTTCCCCTGACTTTTACAAATTTTCAAATTTAAATGAATTGGATCATTTTCAGTCGGTTCGGTGCCTTTAATAAAATATTCTGTTCTTTGCGGAAAGCCGTCGTGAGAGCGGTACCCGGAAACAGTATCCACCTCCGCGGTGACAATTTCCGCCGGGGTAGTAAAATTTTCCACCGACCGTCCTTTCAAATATTCAGTCATTATTTTTCGCCAAATTGGTGAGGCGCCGGAAACGCCGGAGGCCACACTTTTCATTGGGGTATTATCGTTATTGCCTACCCAAACACCAGTAATTACCTGTGGAGTCCAACCAATAGTCCAATTATCTCTTTTATCATTGGTGGTCCCGGTTTTGACCGCTACGGCTCGGTCGGAAAAATTCAAAAGACTGGAAGGCCCGAAGGTCAATTTCCTTGCTTCATTATCTGACAAAATATTAGAAATAATAAAGGCTTCGCCTTCGGAAAGCACTCTTTTTCCGGGAATCGGACGGAACTCTTCCAAAGTATTTCCGTCTTTATCGGTAATTTTTAAAATGGAAACAGGATTTACTTTCAAGCCGGTATTGGCAAAAGCCGAGTAAGCCGTCGCCATATCCAATAAACTGACTTCACCGCCGCCTAAGGTGACCGAAAGACCTAAACGCTTCATATTTTCGGTCGTTGGCTCAAGGGTGGAAAATCCCAGATCATAAGCCGTGGTAAGCATCTCTTTTAAACCCACCAAGGAAAGTACCTTAACCGCCACAATGTTAATCGAGTTGCCTAGAGCATAGCGCAGTTGGAGCGGACCGTGCTCCTTACCGTCATAATTAACCGGCACGTAATCAGGCTTGTCCCCGCCGGGAAATTTGGTTGAAGTGTCTAAAAGCATGGTCGAGGCAGTGTATCCTTTTTTTAAGGCGGTAACATAAGTCACCGGCTTGATCGAAGAACCAGGCTGACGATTTTTGGAGGTGACCACATTAAATTTTCCGTCATAATTGGGGTCATCGTAATTTTTACTGCCCACCATTGCCAAAATCTCTCCGGTTTGGGGATTTTCGACAATGGCGGCACCATTAGTAATGTGTAAATTTTCAACTTTAGCAATTTCCGTACTGACAATATTTTGTACTTTCTCTTGAAGATCTAAATCTAAAGTTGTCGTCACCCGCAAACCGCCAAGTTCCACTGTTTTTTCACCATATTTATCTTCTAAAAGCTTTTTGACATACATTACAAAATGAGGGGCTTTTAAAGCGCCGTTTTGAGTGGAGAAATGAAGAGTTTTTAAATCTGCTAAGGCATCTTTTTCTTCCTGATCGGAAATTTTACCGTCTTCTTTCATCCGGCGCAAAACATCTTTGGTCCGACCGATATAGGCTTTATCGGAAGTTTGTAGGGGAGAGTAACGAGACGGGCTTTGCGGTAATCCGGCCAAAAAAGCGGACTCGGTCAAATTCAGTTCGGAGATACTTTTACCAAAATAGGTAACCGAAGCTTCCCCAACTCCCCAAATTGTCCCGCCGTAAGGCGCCTCGTTAAGATACATTTGTAAAATCTGGTCTTTGGAATACTTTGCTTCAATCTCTAGAGACAAAATAAACTCTTTTAACTTTCTGATAACGGTTCTCTCCGAAGTCAGTAAAACATTCTTGACCAACTGCTGGGTTAAAGTCGAACCGCCCTGAAGCCGGTGGCGGATAAAAAGATAATAAACCGAGCGCAGGTAGCCCTTGGGGTCAAAGCCCTTGTGTTTATAAAAATCCTTATCCTCAATCGAAACCGTGGCATCTTTTAAATATTGGGGCACTTCAAAAAGCTGGACGGACGTTCTTTTTTGATTTGCAAATACATCATAAATCAGTTTCCCGTTGCGGTCGTAAATTTTAGTGGCAAAGCCTTCCTTGCGGACGATTTGATCCGGACGGGGCAGGTCTTTGGCAATAACCACCAAAAAAATTCCGGATAAAAGGGAACCGACAAACACCAAAAGAAAAAACAAGAAGGCGATTTTGGCAAAAACTTGGGCTTTATCCGGTCTAGATTTATAGACACGATTAATAGAAGTCGGTAGAGACCTTATTTGACCACGCAAATCCTGCCATCTTCTTTTCCACATCACCACCCACTGCAAATCAGCCATATATTAAATATAGCATTTTAGATATTGTTTTTAAATCTTAACTCTATCTGTTATACTCAAAATCTGTTATACTCAAAATACTTTAATTTACAATTTTAAAAGTGGATTAGCTTTAACAATAAGGGTGGAAATTTGGTGGAATGGACGGGTTTTTGTTGAAAGGGCCAAGGTGGCGGAGCGGTCAAACGCAACTGTCTGTAAAACAGTCGGTCGAAAGACCTACTTAGGTTCGAATCCTAACCTTGGCACTGAAAGTTTATTAACATTTTAAAGATTGTATGAAAACAGAATGAAATCAGAAGCTCAGTCAAAATCCCGGTAAGGCAAAAAGTCCAATCTGCAACTGCTTAATCCTAAATCCAAAAAAATAACGTTTTTCGATACATTGAACATCCTACAGGAATCTACCCTAAGAAAAATATCTGAATAGCTGTTATGATAAAATAAGAATATGAATGAAATAACCAATCTTTTAACCAGGGGAGTAGAAAATATTTATCCTACTAAAGAGGAATTGGAAAAAATTTTACGAAACGGAAAAAAACTAAAGCTTTACCAAGGGTTTGATCCTTCAATGCCTTCTTTGCATTTAGGTAATTTCGCTGGCGTGATGAAGTTGCGGCAATTTCAAAAGCTCGGTCATGAAATAATCTTTCTTATTGGTGATTTCACCGCCATGATTGGTGACCCAGACAAATTATCTGTCAGGAAACCCTTAACCAGAGAGGAAACCCGGCATAATTCCGAAAACTGGAAAGACCAAATTAAAAATATCATCGATTTTGAAGGTCCTAATCCAGCCAAGCTTCTTTACAATTCCGAATGGCTGGATAAAGTTTCTTTTAAGGATTTAATTGAAATTGCTTCCAAATTCACTACCCAACAAATGCTGGAGAGGGATATGTTTCAAAAAAGGATCAACGAGGGAAGGCCGGTTTATCTTCATGAACTTTTATATCCGGTTGCGCAAGCCTATGACTGCGTGTTTATGGATGTTGATTTGGAATTGGCCGGAAAAGATCAGACCTTTAATGCCTTAGCGGGAAGAACGTTAATGAATGCCTTAAAAGGCAAGGACAAATTTGTCATGACCACCAAACTGCTTGTAGACACCAAAGGCGATAAAGTTGGCAAAACTACCGGAAACGCTTTATTTTTGGATTTGACTCCGGAAAAATTTTACGGCGGTATTATGTCATTTCCGGATGAGGTGATTGCTTTGGGTTTTGAACTTTTAACCGAAGTGGATTTAGCAGGAATTGAAGAAAAAATTAAAGAAAAACCAATGGCCGAGAAAAAAAGACTGGCTTTTGAAATAGTGAAACTTTTGTGGGGAGAAAAAAGCGCCAAAAAAGCCCAAACAGAATTTGAAAACATTTACCAGAAAAACGCAGTGCCGAATTTGGAAACGAAAATTATCAAAAATATTAAACTTGAAGATGTTTTAGTGGAACTTAATTTGGTTAAAAGCAAAAGTGAAGCCAAAAGAGTAATCGAACAAGGTGGGGTAGACGTCGGGGAAGAAAATGTTGTTAATCATAACTTTGAAGTTCCGGCGAATAAAGAAGTAATTATTAAAATCGGTAAAACCCGTTTTGTCAAAATCCGTGTAAATCAAAAATGATGCTTTCGAAAAAACAACAGAAACTGTGGACCATAATTGTGATTATTGCCTCACTCGCTTTGATTATCTTTTCCTTTACTCCTTTTTTAACCTCACTCTCCCGTTAGAGTATCTAGAGTATAATTTGAATAACGACTATGAATTTAAAAGATCCGATTTCCCGATTGCCCATGGTTGGCCCGATTTATGCCAAAAGACTGGAAAAATTGAGGATTGCTACCATTGAGGACCTTCTTTTTCATTTTCCTTTCCGTTATGACGATTTTTCCGTTATTTCTCAAATTGGTTCTGTCCAAGCAGGGGAGATAATTACTGTTCGGGGAATTGTGGAAAAAATTTCCAATTCTTATACCAAAACCGGCAAAAAGATCCAAAAGGCAGAAATCGTTGACTCGTCCGGCAAAATTGAAGCCATCTGGTTTAATCAGCCTTACTTGAGCAAAACGATAAAAACGGGGGAAAAATATAATTTTTCCGGCAAGGCTGATTGGTTTGGTCACTTAAAAGTTTTGGTCTCACCCGAATTCGAAATGATTAAGCCTTCACCGCAAATTTTTTTGTTGTCTTATTTGGCCAATATTCACACCGGTAGGTTAGTGCCGGTTTATAACGAAATTTACGGTGTTTCTTCCAAGTGGCTGCGCTCAAGAATAAAAATAGCCCTGGAAGATTTGGGAGAAAAAATTGAAGAATTTTTACCGGAAGAAATTCTTAAAAAAGAAGGCTTGATTTCCGAGAAAGAGGCAATTTTACAAATTCATTTCCCCGAAAATAAACCTACCGCAGAAAAGGCAGTCAATCGCCTGGCTTTTGACGAACTTTTTTTGATTCAGCTGGCCGGTCTATTACGAAAAAAAGAGTGGCAGGAAAAAGTTTTAAGGGAGCCTTTTTTTGTCGACCAGGAAAAACTTTTACAGTTTACCGGTTCTTTGCCGTTTTCCTTAACCAACGCCCAAAAAAGGTGTCTACGGGAAATTTTGACTGACCTGGAAAAACCGATTCCTGCCAACCGGCTTTTACAGGGGGACGTCGGCTCGGGAAAAACCGTGGTGGCCGCCGCCGCCGCCTATGTCGCTTTTTTAAACGGGAAGCAAACTTTATTTATGGCGCCAACTGAAATATTAGCCAATCAACACTATGCCACCCTAAAGACCCTTTTGGAACCCTTAGGAGTACCGATTGAGTTAGTAACCGGAAGTTGTAAGCAAAATATAAAAAATGGCATTGTTGTTGGTACTCATGCCCTTTTATACCAAGACTTTTCTTCCAAAAATGTTGGCTTGGTGATTGTAGACGAACAACACCGCTTTGGCGTCGAACAAAGGCTTATGCTCTACCAGAAAGGTCTAAACCCTCATTTTCTGACGATGACCGCCACCCCGATTCCCCGCACCATTGCCTTAACTTTATTCGGCGATTTGGACCTTTCCGTAATTGACGAAATGCCGGAGGGCCGTCTTAGGGTAAAAACCTGGGTCGTCCCCAAAGAAAAACGGACAAAGGCTTACGGATGGATTAAAGAAAGAATCAAAGACACGCCCGAACAGGCCTTCATCGTTTGTCCTTTAATTGAAGAGTCGGAAACTTTGTCTACTGTCAGAGCCGCCACTAGAGAATTTGAAACCCTCTCCAAAGTCGTCTTTCCCGATTTAAGACTGGGGCTTTTACACGGCCGGATAAAATCCAAAGAAAAAGAGAAAGTTTTAAGTAAATTCAAAGCGGGAGAACTGGATATTTTGGTGGCTACCCCGGTCGTCGAAGTCGGCATCGATGTTCCCAACGCTACCATTATGGTAATCGAGGCGGCTGACCGCTTCGGCTTGGCCCAATTGCACCAATTACGAGGCAGAGTCGGCCGCAGTAACCGACAATCATATTGTTTTCTCTTTACGGAAAACGAAACTCCCTTGGTGGTAGAACGCCTTAAGGCTCTTGAAAAAACCAATATCGGCATGGAACTCTCCGAAATTGATTTGAAACTGCGCGGACCGGGAGAAATTTACGGCACCCGCCAGCATGGCCTGCCCGATTTACGGATGGCTTCTTTCTCAAACCTTGACTTAATCCAGAAAACCCGCCGGCAAGCTGAAGCGCTTCTGGCAACCGACCTTTCCGCGCTTACCGCAAATTCTCCCTTGAAAAACCGCCTCCAAAAGTATAAAATAGAGGCTATTAATAATTAATTAAATAAATGACACCCTTACCAAAAAGACGCTGGTCAACCAGAAGACAAGGAAAAAGGAGAGCTTCTTTTGTTTCTCCCACTCTTGCCATGGTTAAATGTGACCATTGCGGTGAGCTTAAGCAAAACCACACTGCCTGCCCAAAATGCGGCTTCTACAAAGGCAAACTGGTCTTAACTATTAAAAATAAAAAATCTAAAAACAAAAAACAAAGTTGAAAACGTCAAGTGATCCCCGCCATCAGAGAAGAAGAGAAACCGTTAGGGATTTGTTTGCCTACACCTTCGAAAAAGAACAGCCCCGTAGCAAACTCACTAATTTGGTAATTAAAAATCTATCTCAAATTGATTCGGAAATTTTAAAGGCGGCACCCGAATGGCCGCTCGAGCGCATTAATAAAATTGATTTGGCAATTCTCCGTTTAGCCATTTATGAGCTTTCAATACAAAAATCGGAGCCTCCCAAAGTAATTATTGACGAAGCCGTGGAACTGGCTAAAGAATTCGGCTCGGAAAATTCCCCTTCTTTTGTAAATGGAGTTTTAGGGACAGTTTTGAAAAAAGAAAAAGGAGAAGACAATGCTGACACCAATTGAAATTGAGGACTTTGAGAAAAAAACGGGAGTGATTTTTAAAAATAAAGAACTTTTGTTTCAGACCTTAACTCATCGTTCATACTTGAACGAAGCTAAAATAAAGGGTTTATCGTCCAACGAAAGACTGGAGTTCTTGGGCGATGCCATTTTGGCTTTTTGGGTTTCCCAACAGATTTACAAAAAGTTTCCCGATTTTCCCGAAGGCCAGTTGACTTTCGTCAGAACCCATCTGGTCAGAACGGAAACCCTGACTGGCTTAGCCAGGATACTGGATTTAGGAAAATTTTTAAAAATGAGCAAGGGGGAAGAACAGAGCGGGGGAAGGGAAAATCCGGTTTTACTGGCTAATACTTTTGAGGCTCTAATAGGGGCAATTTTTTTGGACCAGGGTATCAATCAGGTTGCCGATTTTTTGGAAAAAGAGTTTACCTCCCTTATCGGGGAAATAACCAGCACGGAGTGCCTTAAGGATCACAAAAGTTTACTCCAGGAACTGATTCAGGCCAAAGGTCATTTTTCGCCGGTTTATAAACTGATCGAAAGCTCAGGCCCCGACCATCAGCGCACTTTTACCATGGGTGTTTTTTTAGAAAATAAACTCCTGGCTCAAGGCCAAAGCCGCTCCAAACAGGAAGCTGAAGAAGAAGCCGCCAAAAAAGCGCTTGAGATTCTCTTAAAAATCGATTAAAATACCTTACTATGTCAGTAACTGTCAGATTATCAGTGGTCGGTAAAAAGAATCGGCCATTTTATCGAATCGTCGCTTGCACTACTCGCTCTAAAAGAGACGGGAAGTTTTTGGAAATCTTAGGCACCTACAATCCACACGTTAGTCCAGTCGTTTTAAATTTGGATAAAGAAAAATTCTCGGCTTGGGTTAAAAAGGGAGCGATGGTTTCAACCGGCCTCCGTAAATTAATGAAACAATGAAAGACTTCTTAGAAAAAATTGTCGCGGCAATTGTTGATGATTCAAAAACGGTGGAAATTCTTGAAAAGCCGGAGGGGGAACTTACTGTCCTTACGATTATTGCCCCAGGTAAAGAAGTGGGAAAAATTATCGGCAAGGGCGGAAGGGTTATCAACGCCATCCGCGCTTTGTGCCGTTTAAAGGGCGGAAAAAATCTGTCGCGCTTTTTGATCCGCGTTGAAGCAAAAGCGTCTTAAAAAGAGAAGGGGTTATCTTTGCCGGCCGGCAAAGAAAGATTGACGTCTTTCATAGGCTCTTCCGAAAAAGTAAGATATCCCTTCAGTTTATCGATAAAATCTTTGTCTTTCGAGGAAATTTTCGGAATCTCCTTGTCAATTTTGCCAATATCTTTGGGTAGGGGGGCGGAAAAGGAAATAAAACTTATCTTTCCGGACAAATAAGGCATAGAAGCACTCTCACTGGCTTCAACCGAGCCGAATTTTACTCCGTCAATTTTTAAAAGCGGTAAAATATTTTCTGTTTTTTTAATCATTTCTTTAAAATTATTAAAGTTGGCGGAAAAGGAAAAAGAAATCCCCAGCGGAGAAATTTCCTCGGCATTTTCGCCGGAGGGGCTGGCAACCGAATTTAAAAACTTAAAAGACTCTAAAAAAATTCTGCTATCGAGAAATATTTTTTCCGCCACGGCCAAAGTTTTGAAGGGATCCTGATTAACCGGTAAGACTCCCAAGACCAAATTGGCTGAAGTTTGTAAATCCGCTTCCGACAAAGACTTCAAATCGGCCAACTTCCGGGAAAGTTTGCTGATTTGATTATTTTGCGCGGTCAGTTCCCGCCGCAGCGAAAAAACTTCCCTTATTTTGGGAATCAGAAAAAACAAAGTCAGCATCACCACCAGAACCCCCGCAATGATCGGTACGGCAAAGTCCCGAAAAACACTTTCTAATTTATTCATGGTTTTAACTCAAGAGAAAGATTGTATTTTCCATCTTTATTTCGTCCAACACTGGGATAAACAATTTGAGAGTATTTTTTCAGTCTACTCAGCTCTTCAACCTGATTATTAAAGTTTGTCAACGATTCCAAGCTGTCACAAGTACCGCTAATTTTTATCGTTCCGTCAGCTAAAATATCCAACCCGTCAATTCTAAAGCCGGTTACAGAAATCGACTCAATATCGGCAATTAAGGGAGAATAACTTTTTCTCTCCTGCAAAATAGTGTTAATCATTTTAATTCTCCCCGCCGTTACTGCCGCCAAGGTCTCGATGTTCGCTAAAGACTTAATCTCGTTTTCGATCAAAATTTTTTTTCTTTGGCTTGCCTGAATTGAATTTTTGGTCAGGAGAAGTACTCCCATTACCAAAATTAGAACGACGATAAAAACTCCCACCAAAGAGAAAGCAAAAAGCTTAACTTTTCTCTTTAATTTAAGAAGAAGAACTGCCTGTTTGGCTTCTTTATCAATTAAATTAAAACTTTTCTTCATTTAGGTTTACCCTTCTCTCATGGCGGAACCTAAAGCAACCGTAAAGACCGGAGCAATTTTCTTTAAAAGCGCTTTGTTGCTCTCGTCAACCTTAATCAGAGTAAAGGGGTCCACAATTTGAACTTCAATTCCCAATGTCTTGGTGAAATATTCCGCGATTCCCGGCAGTAAAGAAGTTCCTCCGGTCAAGACCGCCAACTTCGGCGACTCATTCAGTTTTTCCGTGTAAAAATGAATTGCTTTTTTGACTTCCTCGGTAACTACGGTCAGAATCGGCTCAATTGCCGCCGCTACTTTATTTTCCGCCTGTCCCGAATAACCGTAACTCTTTTTGTATTCTTCCGCCGTGGCAAAATCAAACCCGAGAGCGCTGGTCAAAGCGCGGGTAATCGCTTCCCCGGCCATCGGCAATTGGCGGCCGGAAAAAAGATTACCGCGGTTTATCAATATGATATCGACCGTTTTTGAGCCGAGGTTCAATAAAACAAAGTCTCCTTGGCTAAAAACCAGTTTAAGAACACGAAGTGTAGTGATAATCTCCGTTTCCAAAGCCACCGCTTCCAAATCGGCCAGTTTTAAAACCTGCAAGTATTTATTGACCAAAGCGGTTGGCGCCGCCACCAATAAAATCTTGACTTTGTTTAATTTTGCTGATATCTCGTCGGGAATAACCTCCCAATCTAAACTAACCTCCGACAAAGGCTGGGGGATAAGATTTTCCGCTTCCCAGGGAATCGCTTGTCTTAATTCTTCTTCAGACATTTTTGGCAGTTCAATTATTTGCGAAAAGACACTTCTTTCCGGAAGTGAAGTTACGACCCGATTAGTCCCGACTTTAATTTCGGTTTTCAGCTTTTTAATTGCCTCGGCTACTGCCACTAAATCTCTTTCCGCATCAGAGATACCGTTTCCCGGGGTTTTAATCATCCCGGCCGTAATCAGCCGGAAAGTATTGCCTTCATTGGCCACTTGGACGATTTTAATCGAATCGGAACCGATATCTAAACCAAAATGATTAATCATTCTAAATTACTTCCAGAAAATAATTGATAATTAAATATAGAAGGCACAGTTGGCCATAATTGGCATTGCTGTAAACTGCGGGTGACTCCTGATTCCTGAACTGTAGCGGTGGAAACATAACAACTCCCTTGCTCCGGCAAGACTTGATCTGACTTAACCCCAATTTTTTGTTTTTGGTCATTAAAAAGAAGACGCAATTGAACCAGATAAGGAGTGCCAGGAAGAGGTGATAAATTTCCTGAGCAATTGGCAAAAGTGATGCCACTAATTGTACAGTTGTCCTCAATGGTACCACTAAAGTTCGTTCGGCTTGAATTACGATCAAAAACAAAACGCTCGTTTAAAAAATTACCCCCGCTTTTATAAATCAAGGTTGCCTCCAGGGCAGTTTGGGAGTCATTCCAACCAAATTTAAGAGAAGTAACCAGAGGATTAATGGGAATCTCCAGTGAACCATCAGTATTGTGGTTAACCAACCAGAGGGTGACCGGTTCGTTAGCAGAAATCGAATTAGGAAAAACATATTCTTGATTTTTACCTAAAGTCTTTTTTGCCACCGAATAGCCAATGCCAGAAACGTAAACTTTATTGTCTATACTACCAATGTTTGAACTGGCTTTAATGGCTTTTTCCAAGCCCGTTTGGGCCACCAAAAGCGCCCTGGCCGATTCCTGCGATTGCTGAGAAATTTTAATATCGGTAACCGAGCGGGAAACGACGGAAAGTCCGATCACCAAAATTACAGAAATAACCAACAACAGTATTAAGAGAATCTGACCTTGTTCGTTATTTTTTTTAGAGGGCAGAATTAATTTCATCCTAGTAAAAGTTTAAAGAAAATTAACCCTTATGTCAAATCTACTGATAATTTCTGGTGACTACTTCCGTCTGAAAATCTAAAGAGGCTTTTTCCGATGGACGAGAAGAAACCCCGCCGATACCGACTGAAAAACTAACTCCAATCTTGGTAGGTTGTCCAGGATTTTTTATACCACAAGTAAAAGATCCATTGGTCACCGAAACGTTCGTCGAAGTTAAAGAATACGTTTTATTGGCAGAAATTGAGGCTATTGTGTGATAAGTTTCATCAAAAACAACGGTTGATAAATTATTATCAATACCTTTTACCCAAATTCCGCTTCCACCAGTAGTGCCAATGGTGCAACCTACATCCAAAGAATTTAAAATCATCCCTTCAATGACAGAAAGAGCCTGATTGCCGCTCTGCCGAACTTCTTTGGTTATCTCCGCCTTACTGCTGGCCATCAGCGAAACCAAAAGAAAGCTGGAAGCAATCACCATAACCACTCCCAAAATTGAAATTACCACAATCATCTCGATTAAGGAAAAACCATTTTCCCAATTTTTGACTTTTGATTTTTGACTTTTGACTTTAGTTCGTGACATTGGTTTCAAAATGCAAACTATGAGAATAACCGGTATGACTGGTGTCGCAATCCGGATTATTATTTTTTGCTCCCCAATAAACATCCACAGTGATTATTGCCATCTTATCATCCGCGCCAGGGGTATACCCCTCTGGCCAATCGTTTTTACCATCTTTAATTTTAGTTTTAAAACAAGTATCACTTAAAGACTTATCGACCTTTTCAATACCGGTGCAATCCCAAATGGGACTTTGATTACTGGCGTAACTATTCCAAAAAATTACAGGAAATTTATTTTTACAGTCAACAATTTTGGCAATCTTCTCCTGTGCCAAGGCTGTAAGTTGGCTTTGGTCAGCGGAAAAACGGCTGCCTCTGACCGCCGAACCGGTGGCTTTAACCAGACCCAAAGCAATCAGGGAAGCAATCGCTAAAGCAATAATTACTTCCCAGAGAGACTGGCCCCATTCAAACCCTTTATTTTGGTAATTTGATTTTTGCTTGCCTGCCGGCAAGGCAGGATTTTTAATTTTTGACTTTTGACTTATTTTCATGGTGTTTCTCCTTCAATCATAACCGATCCTCCGTCGTCGACAATAATCTTCTTTCCTTTCCCAAAAGCAGTAACAGTCAAGGTTTTTTTTTCATCCGTAAACTCCACCCCGCGGCGCAGAACTTTAAATTTTACGGTAGTAAATCCATCGAAAGTAAAACCGGCTAAAGTTTCCGATTTTATGGAACCACAGGTTTCAGTGGGATTTATACAGTACGCAAAGATATCGTATTTTCCAGTGTCATGATCTAAAGAAAAAGTGTAACCGTCCAATGTTTTGCAACCGTTAAAACAAACATTCGGTTCAGGCTTTTGGTTATTATTGGCCAAACTTTGGGCCAGGCGCATATCCTGAACGATTTTTCTGGCCGCCTGGGTAACGGTTTGCGA
>Ga0100398_1001259_pt1 | contig 21845 bp, 18 predicted proteins | sample CryGeymeta201522_FD_81568 | JGI IMG/M metagenome (GOLD analysis project Ga0100398, IMG submission 81568) | Groundwater microbial communities from Crystal Geyser aquifers in Utah, USA - Crystal Geyser metaG 2015-22 | ecosystem: Environmental > Aquatic > Deep subsurface > Groundwater | place: USA...
GAAAATCACGGTTACATTACTATCTTGGTGAATATGTCTGGCGTTACAATCACAGAAGCTTAAATGTTAAAGAACAGACGAATTATTTATTAAATTTGGTGGCAAAAATTTGACTATACCCTATACTATTCAACTGATTGCCAGACTTAAAAATATTAGCTCCGACATTATCCGTGAAAAGAAAACAGAAGAGATTTTGCGGTTGTTTGATAGGGATATTCAGCTACGCAAAAAGAAGGAATTGATTAAGAAATTTATTGAGGAAAATTTGCCAAAGATTGGTAAGTGCGATGATGTGGAAAAAGCATTTAGTGAATTTTGGCAAAGCGAACGATCGGAAAGTTTGAAAAATATCGCCAAGGTCGAAAATATTCCCGTTGAAAAGTTTGAGAATTTAATTGGTGAGTATTTATATTCACAAAAATTACCCGACCCTCAAGAAATTGTTGATTCACTTTCTAAAGCACCAAACTTTAGAAAACGACAAGGGATTATTGACCGAATCAAAACTGCAATTCAAAGTATTGTAGATATTTTTGAGTGGTAGGGAAGCAAATTAAATAAGATGTGAAAGTGTTGTTACTAAAATTAAATCTATGCCATACGGAATTACTAAAAAAGAAATTATATTGATAAGAAATCGTGACAAAACTTGCGTATATTGTCATAAATTATTTAATTTAGAACATAGCCAAAATAGTCGTAAAGATTGGGACACTATTGAACATTTAAACCATAAGCAAGATTGGGATAGTGTTAGAAGTTATCACGAGGAGAACAAACCAGTATCGGAAATTGTTAGCATTTGTTGCTTTACATGCAATTCGAGCAGAGGATCGAAATCTTTAAACGACTGGTTTAAGACAGTATATTGTATTTCAAAAAACATTAATTACAAAACGTTTACTGATATAGTAAAAAATATATTGATAAGTATGAAGAAATTACATAAAATGTCTGTTTAACAAAAAGCAAAAAGAAAAGTTGAGGAATTAATTGAGACCCAACTACGCTAAAAGCTACGCTGGGCAAGAAAACCAGCGACACCATCCCCAAATCCCATGGTGGTGGGGCGAAGCCAGTATCATGAATCACGAATCATGTAGAATTCGAAGCGCTTTGAGGCAGATTGCTTCTCCACCCGAGGCGGATCGCAATGACAAGAAGGGTTAGCGAACTAGCGAATTAGTGAACTGGAGAACTAGCGACGGGGAACTGGATTCCGGATCCCTCCGACCTGGCTCAGGGCAGGCAAGTCCGCAATGACGGAGGGTTTGTATTGTGTAACATGTGGCAAGGTGTGTGGATGACAAAAGTGCGGGTTTTCTGATAAGATGAAGTCATGAGTAATGAAGAAATTATTAAAGCGGATGCGATTGATTATGCAAAGCGAAACAAGATTCGTATTGCTAAGGAGCTTACTGATCCGGCAATATACGCACATGGCTTAAACCCAATTTCTGTATTTATGGCAGGATCACCCGGTGCTGGTAAAACAGAGTTTTCAAAAAATTTAATCCAAATACTAGAGGGAGACAAAGAGCGTAGTGTTGTAAGGATTGATGGCGACGAAATCCGTCCACTCATACCAGAATATACTGGAAAGAACTCTTATCTGTTCCAGGGGGCTGTTTCACTTATAGTTGAAAAGATGCATGATCTTGTATTGCACAATAAACAATCTTTTATTCTTGATGGCACATTTTCTAAATATGAAAAAGCGGTTGATAACATTGTGCGTTCTTTAGTCAAAAAGAGAACTGTAATTATTTTTTATATCTACCAAAGCCCGGAGATAGCTTGGAAGTTTACCAAAGCAAGAGAAAAGATAGAGGGTCGGAACATCCCAAAATCAGCATTTATAGAACAATTTCTCGGTGCGCGAGATGTTGTTAACCGAGTTTCGGTAGAATTAGGCGATAAACTGGCTATATTTTTGGTAAAAAAAGACTTTGAGAAAAATTCAGTAGAAAATATTATTAAACTAAATGAAGATACTAGGCATATTGACGAATATATGCAAAAACATTATACTAAAGAATACTTAGAGGAACATTTATGAAGATATTTTCAATCAATCAAAAAACCGGCAACAAATATAAATCAGGACGATTTTCTGATTTTTTTTTAAGTGCACCGGAAAAAGAGAAAGAAATTGTCTTAAAACAAGCCGCTCTAAAATCTAATAAAGATCAACAAAAGTTAGTAATTGAATCTCGACTCAAAATAAGGACGAACTAACTTTTATCTCATCTTTAACCCTCCTATGGAGCGTTCTCTATCAAACCGGCATCACTTTCCCCAAATCCCATTCTGATTTAGAATATATTGGAGTTGATGAGATGTAATCAATCCTGCCAAAACAAATTAAATAATATTTATGAAAAAACTCTCAACTCTAGGTACCATCGAATTAAACTCGCTTTTCCTGCGAGCGCTCGATTTAATGGAAAATAGTAACAGAAATATTTTCATTACTGGTCGGGCGGGCACAGGAAAATCAACACTTTTAGAATATTTCCGGGCTAAGACAAAAAAGAAAGTGGTTGTTCTGGCACCTACTGGTGTGGCAGCGGTTAATGTCGCCGGAGAAACGATCCACTCTTTTTTTCGCTTTAAACCAGATATTACTATGGAAAAAATAAAGAGAAAATCGAATAAAAGCAATAGTAAAAGTATTTATCATAAAATTGATGCCATAATTATTGACGAAATTTCTATGGTACGGGCAGATCTATTAGATTGTGTTGATAAATTTCTGCGTCTTAATGGCAAAAATGAAAAGATTGTTTTCGGTGGTATCCAAATGATATTTATCGGTGATCTATACCAGTTACCACCGGTTGTAACTCCGCAGGAGCAGGAGATTTTTCGCGGATACTATCAAAGCCCCTATTTTTTTGATGCTCATCTTTTTAGTAAGTTAGAGATGGACTTTATTGAACTCGAAAAAATATATCGTCAGAAAGATCAAAGATTCATCAAACTATTAAATGCGATTCGTAATAAAACAATAACTCTGCAAGACATCGCTAAATTTAACGAAAAGTTCGATCCTAATTTTGAGATAAAAAATGATGATTTTTATATTACTCTAACCACTACTAACCAAATGGCGAAGGAATTGAATGAGATTGAGCTTAAAAAAATAAAAACCAAATTATATCAATTTCAAGGCAGTATTAATGGCAAGTTCGACCTGAAAAATTTGCCAACCGATATAGAATTACAGTTAAAAGTTGGGGCACAGGTGATGATGCTAAACAACGATAAACAAGGGCGTTGGGTTAATGGCACGATGGCGAAAGTTGCTGATATTAAGCAACATAAACAAACGGGCGAAGATATAATAATCGTTGAGAAAATTGATGGAAATATTGTAGAGGTAACCGTAAATACATGGGAAATATTTCACTATCAATACAATCAAGCGATAGGTAGATTGGAAACTGAAATCATCGGCACATTTACTCAATATCCGCTCAAGTTAGCCTGGGCGATCACGATCCATAAAAGTCAAGGAAAAACATTTGATCGGGTAATTATCGATATGGGTCGAGGTGCGTTTGCCCATGGTCAAACCTATGTTGCGTTAAGTCGCTGTCGAACATTATCCGGAATTATCCTCAAAAAACCATTAAAGCTATCTCATGTTTGGCTTGATTGGCGTATAGTTAAGTTTATAACTAATTTTCAATATCAAAAATCACAAATCGAATGTTCGCTTGATAAGAAAATTGATTTGATTAAAGAGGCGATTAAAAACAAAACAAAACTTCAGATAACCTACCTAAAAGCACAAGATGTCAAATCAAAACGGGTTATTATGCCAAAATATGTTGGCGAAATGGAATATTTAGAAAAAACATATCTTGGTGTTGAGGCACACTGCTACATGCGAAATGAAGACCGAGTTTTTCGAGTTGACAGAATTTTAGAAATTGATAGAGTGTCAGAATAATCAAACTAATACTTATAATGTAAAAGTCATCCCACTTCGCCCCAATCCCTTGACCTCCTTGCCCTGACCTCGTAGGTCAGGGATAGCATCATTCTTGACCTTTTTCAACACACCTCGCCCGCCTGCCATGACAGGCATTGTCGGGCAGGTAGGTGTGTTGTACGGCTCAAGATTTAGAATAACCGGGACACCGTCCCCAAATCCCGCGATGAGCAAAGCCACGCGAAAAAACACGAAAGAAAATAATCGCGAAGTGAATAAAAGGGTAGAAAGGCGGACTAGCTAATTAGTGAACTGGAGAACTAGCGATTAAGTTGACAAATGAAAGTGGGGCGACAAATAGGAGGATGATATGGTAATATATTCTTATGATAAAACTCTCAACTCTAGGTACCATCGAATTAAACCCGCTTTTCCTGCGAGCTCTTGATTTAATGGAAAATGTGGCGAGCTAGGGGACGGTTCTCTTTTACCCTGAACATTAGTATTTTCTGAATATTTGCGCATATCAACCAAAATAAAAACCATCAAAGAGGAAAAAAAATAGCAATCGTGAAAGTAATCCCACTTTGCCCGCCACCGGTGTTAATATAAATCGCGAACAAACACGAAAACACCAAAGGGCTGGATTCCGTGTCCCTTCGACATGCTCAGGGCGGACAAGCACGGAATGACAAGTTTTACGATAGATTGCTTCGCAGTAGCTCGCAATGACAAGGAGAGGGTAACGATAGGACTAATAGGAGGGATAGGACTTATGGGATGGATAGATGAGAGATGGACTGGATTCCCGTTTGCACGGGAATGACACAAAGACACGGGAATGATATTTATGGGTAGTAACAACACGAATATATCATCAAATAAACCATATAGTGATACTTTTATACTTTAAAGTATAAAAGTGAGTGACGTATATATTTTAAAGATATTTTGGTTGGCAGGGGATCGATTAATATGCGCAAGTATGGTATAAATCATATATATGAATACATTTGATACATTGTATACAAAATTAAACCCCGAACAAAAAAAAGCCGTTGATACTATTGACGGACCGGTTTTGGTTTTAGCGGGTCCGGGGACGGGCAAAACGCAGGTGCTGGCGCTGCGCATAGCGAATATACTTAAAAAGACGCAAATGAATGCGTATAACATACTGTGTCTGACGTTTACAGAAAGTGCGGCACACGAAATGCGGGAACGGTTGACATCGATAATCGGGACATCTGCCTATGATGTTGCCATACATACCTTCCACGGTTTTGCCAATAGCGTGATACAAGAGTTCCCGTATACGTTTAATTCTCAACTAGGAGAAGAAGGGGAGAGCGAGTTGGTGAAATACACCCAACTGGATGATTTTTCTCGGTTTAAAATTATCGAGGATTTGCTCACCAAAAACCATTGGGACCACCTGACCCCACTCAAAAACAATCTTATCCATTTACAACAAATAGCAAAACACCTGCAAGAGTTTAAGAGAGAACGCATTGCGCCCGCGTTTTTAGAAAAAAAGGCGCAGGAGCAGATTGCACAGTGCAACGCTCTTTTTGATGATGAAAAAATTACCAAAACAAAAAAGGCGAGTATCGATATCGAGATTCAAAAATGCAAACGCACACTAGAACTCTGCAAACTCTATTCACTCTATGACCGTGAACTCACACGCGCATCGCACTATGACTTTGAAGATATGATCAACTGGGTTGTTGACGCGCTTACAAACGACCCCGAGTTGGCACTTATATACCAAGAAAAATACCAATATATACTGGTTGACGAGTATCAAGATACAAACAATGCGCAGCTAGAACTGTTGCGTCAGTTAACCAGTTTTTACAAAGATAACCCTAACTTGTTTGTCGTGGGCGACCAAAACCAGAGTATCTACCGCTTCCAAGGTGCAAGTAACTATAATATAGAACAGTTTAAAGCGCGATACAAAAAAGCACAGACCGTAGCACTCACGACAAACTACCGCAGTGGACAGGGGATCATTGATGTGGGAAGTACGCTTATCCAAAACAATCATACGCAGGCACAGCAAGCGGCATTTTTACCTATCAAAACAAAAGTCGATGTTACCGTATATCTGCATGCGCACCAAGAGGCGTATGAGATTGCATGTGCGATTAAAGAACGCATTAAACATATAAAGCCAAGTGAATGTGCTGTACTGGTACGACGCAACGACCAGATTGCAGATTTTGTCCATGCACTGAGTTTAGAAAAAATCCCGTTCCAAGTGATAAAAGGGGAGCGCGTGCTCACGCACCCGTTTGTGGAAAAAATACTTTTGCTTGCGCACGTTATTGTCGACCCAAGCGACCCCGTTGCCTTTGCACAATTATTTTATGTCTATCGTGAACATTTTTCACTGCGCGATGCCGATATCATTAAAAAAGCAACGTTTAAAAAAACAAAGATAATCGGACTCTCTGCTGACGGCAAAAACTTTTTGCAAAAAATAGATGATGTTGCAACGCAGATTCATGAACTGCCACTAGCAAATGCGTTTATTATGATACTTGATACGTTTGATATTTTAAAAAAAGCACTCGCATCGGCAAACCGATTAGAAAAGTTGACGTTGCTCAAGGCGCTCTATAACAATGCAAAAGAAGAGACGGGGACGTTGCCCCAATGGTTAAAAAAACTACATGCAATGCGTACGTATAATTTAGATATTGCCAGTGAACCGATTGTCTACGGGCAGGACGATGCGGTAGTTATATCGACCGTCCACCAAGCAAAAGGGAAAGAGTATGACAGCGTATATCTTCCGCAACTCCACCAAAACATTTGGAGTAAGGCAAATAGAAGTATTTTCTATATACCGACGCTTAATGCAAAACATGATGAGCACGAGGTGCAGATACAAGAGGAACGACAGTTGCTGTATGTCGGTATCACGCGTGCAAAGGTAAACATGCATATATCATACGCGGAGTTGGAAAAAGAACGAACGATAACCCCATCGCGCTACCTACAAGAACTTCCCGAAAAGACAGATGTGATACACAAAAATGAACATGTCGAAAATACAATCCAGCGCATCGTTCATCAATTAGCGCCACTACCACCGGTATCGTTTTCTCAAATAGAAACGGCGTGGATAAAAGAGATTGTTGCAAAGCAGGCATTGAGCCCAACCGGGTTTACAACCTATAAAAATTGTCCCAAAAATTATCTGATAAAAAATATACTGCGTATCCCGCAGGTTAAAAGCGCATCACAATCGTACGGAACGGCGATACATACCGCCCTTGAACACTTCTTTATCGCATTCCAACAATCGGGTATTATACCCTCACAAAACGATATGATCGCATACTTTCACACTGCGCTGGAGAACGAATATCAACTAACCACCGTTGATAGAAAAAAGTTTATCCACGACGGAGAGATTCTTTTGCGACACTATTATACCGATCGATCTGCCGAGTTTACAATGCCGATACATACCGAGTATTCGTTTAGAAAGGTTTCTTTAGATGGGATACCGCTGTCTGGAAAGATCGATAAAATTGAATGGATCAACCCTAAAGAAAAAACGGTACGAGTTGTTGACTATAAAACAGGTCATGCAAAAACGCGCAATGCTCTTATGGGGCTTACAAAGGATAACGATACGGATTATCTGTACCAACTAAAGTTTTATCAGCTGTTATCGGAACTTGACCATTCGTTTTACCTTAAGTGGAAAATAGGGGAGAGTGCGCTGGAATTTTTAGATAGCGAGGGGAAGTTTAGCAGGCAGTCGTTTACGTTTAACCGCGCCGATATGGATGAATTGAAACAAGAGATTAAAGATGTTTGGGATAATATCCAAAACCTCAAATTTAAACATAACCCCGATACAAAATACGGGTGTGAATTTTGTGAGATATTTGAGTAAAATATTTCACAAAATTGTAAAGAAATATATCTTTCAGAACCAGAATAATTTTTCTCCAGCGGAAAAATTTTCTTTTACCTCGATTCGCTGACTTCGTTATAACTCAGACCAATCTCATCGAATCTGCGGGATATTCTTTAAGATATATTGCTTTACGATCTGTTTGATCTTGCGCTATTTAGTTGTATGCACTATTGTTGTATCACTATGTCACATTTAGTTTTTGATATCGAAACAGCAGGAGAAGATTTTGATGCAATGGATGCGCTGACACAAGATGCGCTTGCGCATTGGGTAGAAAAAGGCGACACCCAAAAACTTCAAGAGATAAAAGATAAAACCAGTTTATCACCGCTTACCGGCGAGATTGTTACTATCGGTGTCTATGATGTAGAAAAGAAAAAAGGGGTGGTGTATTTCCAATGTCCCGATAAAAAAGTTGAACCGTTTACCGAAGGTGAAATCGACTATAAACCATGCACCGAAAAAAGTATGTTGGAGCAATTTTGGCACGGGGCGTTGCGGTATTCTGCGTTTGTTAGTTTTAACGGCAGAATGTTTGACGCACCCTATATGATAGTTAGATCTGCAATACATGGTATTAAACCGACGGTCGATTTAATGTCGAACCGCTATTTGAGTAAACAATGGAATAGCGCTTTACATATTGATTTATATGATCAACTGACATTTTATGGAGCATCGAGTTCTAAAGGAAGTCTGCATATGTGGACGCGTGCATTTGGCATCACAAGTCCAAAAGTGGATGGGATGAGTGGCAAAGATGTCGGGGCGTATTTTAAACAGAAAAAATATCGCGAGATAGCCCAGTATAATGCACGCGATCTTGGTGCGACCGCGAAGTTGTTTGATTACTGGAATAGATATATTAAACCGTAGATCGGTGTGTAGAAATGCGAATACTCGTCAAAGTCAAAACAAATGCAGGTGCTGAAAGTGTAGAAAAAATTGATGATTCTCACTATAAGGTATCTGTAGGAGTTGCACCAGAAAAAGGAAAAGCGAATAGAGCGGTTACGCGCGCACTTGCAGAGTATTTTGACGTCACGCTCGATTGTGTTGAGATAAAAGCGGGACATGCAAGTACGAGTAAAATAGTCACCATTCAATCAAAATAAAACTATGGCAACAACAATTATCTGCCCTTATTGTAATAAGCAAGTTGAACTCTCTCAAGCGTTAACTCACGAGATACGATCTGAGGAGATAGAAAAAGCAAAACAGACTATGACACGAGAGATTAAGCAATCTTTTGAGTTAGAGATAAAGGATAAAGAGAACGAAGCGCGCGAGGCGAAGCAACGTAACGAAACATTGATGAGCCAAATTCTGGAACTTAACACAAGCATGCGCAGTATGAAAACACGTGATGAACAGCGCGCGCTTGAACTTGAAAAACAAGTTGCGCAAGCACAGGAAAGCGCAAAACAAGAGGCGCTGAAAAATGCAAGTGATGAACATCGTATGAGACATTTGGAAGATCAAAAGAAAATCGATGACATGCAAAAATTGATCGAAGAGTTAAAACGCAAAGGACAACAAGGATCAATGCAGACACAAGGTGAAGTTTTAGAACTTGATTGGGAACAAGAATTACGCACACAGTTTCCCTACGATTCCATCAACCCTGTTGGCAAAGGTGTGCGGGGCGCAGATGTGGAACATATTGTAAAAACACCTATGGGTAACATTGCTGGAACAATTCTATGGGAAAATAAACGAACCAAACACTGGGACGATAAATGGATTGATAAATTAAAAGCAGATCAACGATCAAGTAAAGTAGAGGTTGCGGCGCTCATTTCGCAAGCACTTCCAACGGGAAGCACCAAAGAAATTATCAACATTGAAAAAGTCTGGGTAACAAAGTATGCTCATGCGCTCCCGCTTGCACATTTACTACGCGATCAGTTACTTGCTGTGGCGAAGCAAAAGGCTATTGCAAATAATAGTAATGACGATGCAACGCACTTGTATGAATACATGACGAGCCATATATTTACGCATCAAATTGAGGCGATTATAGAAGTCTATCTGGGGTTGCAAGAACAGATTGTCAAAGAACGAGCAGCGTTTGAAAAGCAATGGGCGCAACGGGAGATGCAAACTACCAAACTCTATAAATCGCTCTTTAGCATGTATGGTGGTTTAACCGGTATTATGGGACAAAGTATGCCTCAAATAAAAGGACTTGAACTATCAGAATTGGGAGGGGGTGAGGATCCCTCCGATACTCCAAAATTGCTGTAATAAGTTTTATATGACATTGACTATTATACTTTACTTTGATAAAGTATACGTATGAGAAATGAGTTTGTAAAAATTGATGGAAGGAAAAGGGGACCAACAAGTATTATTCTTGCCGGAATTCACGGCGATGAATTTTGTGGCGTTGAGGCAATAGAAAAAGTATTAACTAATCTTAGAATAGAACGGGGTTCTATTTGGTTTGGACTTGGCAATCCACGTGCTCTAGAAAACAATATACGATATACCGAATGTAATTTGAATAGAATGTTTAATAGTGATGATATCCTCTCAATAAAAGAAAAGCGAAGTTACGAATATACGCGCGCTCAATTTCTCAAAAAATATTTTGTACAAGCCGACGCACTTCTTGATATACACGCAAGTTCTATTCCAAAGTCAAAGCCGTTCGCTATCTGCGAGAAAAATGCACAAGCGATAGTGGAATATCTCCCTGTTGATCGTGTTGTTTCCGGATTTGATAAAGTTGAACCGGGTGGGACAGATTATTTCATGAATAGTATTGGAAAAATTGGAATATGTTTAGAATGTGGTTATATAAATAGTCAAAAATCAATTGCTGTTGCTGCAAAAGGTATTATTGCCTTTCTTAAAGCACAAGGTCACATAATCAATGATATTAGTCATCGAAAACAATCATATATTAAAATTTATGACCTCTACATCACACGATCAAAGACATTTACATTATTTAAATATTTTGATGATTTTGAAAAATTACCATCGGGTTATATAATTGGTCGAGATGGGAATATTGATGTTATTGCAGATAGAGAGTGTGTTATTCTTTTTGCTCGCAGTTGTAAAAAAATTGGTGAAGAAGCATTTTTGCTTGGTGAAAAGAAAAGCAGTCTTGGATTCTAATTCAAGACTGCTTTAACGATGATACTATCTATTTCTACATAAGCAGCTTTTTAAGGCCTGTAAGTTTTCTACCAAGAATCACTCTTCCGTCGTTATGATGGTAGGAGGCGATTACCTCATATCAAAGTCTTTGAGTATACCAAAGATATGTTATCGATGGTTCTGGAAATTGGCGAGTACGAACGACACCATATGTCAATTGCCTTAAAAGAAAATCGTCGAGCCGTCGCGCAATCATCATTTTTGCGATATGACGACCTCTATAAGATTCCAATACACAGAGATCGTCTTGATATGCTACGGTGGTGAGATTTTGAGTACAACTCACAAAGCTCAATGATATGCCAAGTTTCGTCTCAAGATCAGTTACAGTCACCGGGTACCCGAGACAAAAACCTACAACTCTATCTGAGTCCATAGCAATCCAGCTTGACGCATCTGGTGTTATATTATTATACAAATCAGATATGACTTGCTCTCTTGACCAAAAATCAACGAGTGGTTCTCCACAGTGACGATATTTCCATGACGCCAGTAGAGACATGTCTGACTTTCCCCAATATGTATGACATCCAGAACATTGTAACCATTCGTTCCAGGGCATATACGCAAATACATCGCGATAACATTCGACCAACTGTGATGTCCGATAATCATTTCCATTAAATGGCGAATATCGGATTACCGAAATTTTTTTACTCATCGTAGACTCCTTGTCAATGTACATGATATGAGTTTGATAATACAAACCCCCTCCAATTACGGAGGGGGTTATCTGTATGTTTTTATGTTATGAATACGCCAACATCAAGATAGTCCTCTCCGCGATTGGATAGAATTGTTTTGATGAAATTTATGAATAATTGCTCTATAGCCACCTTCTTTTCCATTGAACCATTTTGCAACACGTGCAATAGTCGTTGAACTAAGACCCGTTTCTTTAACTATAGTTACATAGGGAATCTTTTGTGCAAGCATTTCTGCAGCTTTAAATCGGCTTGAAAACTCCATAATTTCTTTCTCCGTCATGAGATCACGCAAAAAATGCCTCGCATCACTTTCTGAATCAAGGGAAAGAAAAGCATGTATTAGTTGTGAGAATTCTTTTTTATTCCAATCCATGTCAGTACTTTATCATACTAAAGTATCCTTGTCAAGAGGGCAATTCGATGTATAATGGTTATATGGTAATTCTCATCGCACTTGCAACGGTTATCGCAACAGTGTGTGGCGGGTTGTTTGCGATGCGATTTAAAGATAAGCTCCATCTTATTTTGGGCTTTAGTGCCGGTGCAGTTATAGGCGTTGCATTTTTTGATTTACTGCCCGAATCACTTGAACTGGGAAAGCAGATCTATTCGCTCTCGTTTATCACATCGATTGTTGCACTTGGATTTTTGGTATTTATGATGCTCGACCGCCTGTTATCATTCCACGATCACAGTGAGGATTGTGATAACAAACGCCATAATGGAAGACTTGGCGCTGGTAGTTTATCTCTGCATAGTTTGCTTGATGGCGTTGCGATTGGATTATCTTTTAATGTATCGCAATCGGTCGGTATTATAGTTGCGATCGCAGTTTTAGCACATGATTTTTCTGATGGCATCAATACGGTCGGCATGATACTTAAATCTAAAGGGTCGCGAAAAGAAACGTTTGTGTGGCTAGGTATCGATTCTATTGCACCTGTTATTGGAATTATTTCGACATATTTCTTTACGCTGTCGCAAACGTCCCTGGGGTTGTTGCTCGCACTTTTTTGTGGATTTTTCCTCTATATTGGTGCGAGTGATCTGTTACCAGAAAGTCACCATGGACACCCTGCGCGGTGGACATCGCTCACCACACTTATGGGTGCGCTTTGTATCTACATTGTTGTGCGGTTCGTATCATGAACATTCCTATTCTCTTTGAGGACGACGATATACTCTGCGTTGATAAACCTGCGGGTATAGAAACAACAACCGGACCAAGTGGTAACCAATCTATTGAATCACTATGTGGACAAAATAATATAGAGCGTGGCGGGATTGTACACCGCCTTGATAAAGATACATCGGGGGTATGTATTATTGCGAAAACCCCCCACGCATATGCATCGCTTAAAAAACAGTTTGCAGACCACGCGATTATTAAAAAATATATAACTACGGTGTACGGCGCCACGCCAGAAAAAGGTGATATCGAAACATATATTGTACGCGATCCCAAACGTACACAAGCGATGCGGGCGCTAACGTATCCCACGGGACTGGAGCGTGGGATACCACGCTTGGCGATCACGCATTATACAAAAATAAAGGGTTGGCATCACGAACATAGTGATATATCACTATGTGAAGTACGTATCGAAACCGGCAGAACACATCAGATCCGTGTGCACATGCAATCGATAGGTCACCCTGTTTTAGGCGACTCGATGTATTTCTCTAAAACATCTCGCGAATTATCGAAAAAATTGGGTATAGATCGACAGTCCTTGCACGCACAGGAGTTGACGTGTATACACCCGACAACAGATGAAACGATAACCATCACCAGTCCGTTACCTAAAGATCTTGAAAGTATTCTCACTTCATTAAGTATGAATAATATATATATTCTAGTAGGACCAAGCGGAGCAGGAAAAGATTATTTATTAGAAAAGTTAATTGCTCTACAGCCTGATCTCTACGTCATTCCGTCATATACAACCAGAAAACCACGAGTGACTGAAGGAATACGTCCGTATCAATATGTTACAGAGCTTGAATTTGAAAAGGCATGGAAGGCAGGGAACATACTTGAAAAAGTAGTCGAACATAAACATTTGTACGGAACAGACAAACATGCTATCGATACAGCACTTAAAAGTGGCAAAACAGCTATCACCGTTGTTGAACCTCGCGGGGTCGAATCATTTAAAAAAATATATAAAGAGAGAGTTATATCAATCTATATTGATCCGGGACCGATCGCCGATCTGGAACGCAGGATACGAACAGACCCAAACCGAGTAGGGCAAACCCAGAAAGAAATTAAAACCCGTATCGAAAGAGCAAAAAAAGAGGTGGCGTATAAAGAAACTGCGGATTTTCTTGTATCAAATACAGATGGTAAACAAACTGATGCTCTCCGTCAATTAGAACACATTATCATTGATACATCGCAGGGTCTCACAAAGCAGTAATCATCTCCTTGCGTATCTGAACACTTTTTGATATAGTAGTTGCGTGAAGAAAAAAGGATTGTTATGGCGACTATTATGGATCGCTCTTGTTATTGCAGGAGCGGTTTGGGTTGTCCAACCACGGACAAAAGGGAGTTATTTTGGCGTACTCGCTAAACGGATTGAACTTGTGCGTGGACTTGACCTTGCCGGGGGGAGCCACCTTGTCTACGAACTTGATCTCTCTAAGGTTGAATCAAAAGACAAGTCAAATTCGGTTACCGGCGTTATTCAAACTATTGAACGACGCGTGAACGCACTCGGTATTAGTGAACCAACGATCCAAGAAGGTAAAATAGGGGATACACGCACCGTGATTGTTGAACTCCCCGGACTTGCGAATACCGAGGAAGCGATTAATCTTATCGGGAAAACCGCACAGCTTGAATTTTATGAACAACCAGCCAACCCAGCGGATGCACAAGGTTCACCTGTCGAAGGTTTTGTTCCCACGGGGTTAACTGGCGCCCATTTAAAACGCGCTGACTATGATATACAAGATAAATCACAGACTGGCGGGAGTAAAGGAGCCATACAGGGTGAGCCGGTGGTAACGATAACATTTGACGGTGATGGGTCGCAACAATTTGCTGCGTTGACAAAAAAGAATCTCCAAAAGCCACTTGCAATAGTCATTGATAGCAAATTGATCTCTGCGCCGACCGTGCAATCAGTCATCGACCAAGGTAATGCGGTGATAAGTGGAAACTTTACCATTAAAGATGCAAAAGAATTGGCGGTTGCGCTTAATTCTGGAGCGTTGCCCGTGCCCATTAAACTTGTCCAACAACGCAGCGTAGGCGCGACGCTTGGATCGACGTCGATCGAAAAAAGTCTTGTTGCTGGCGTCATAGGGATACTGCTTGTTATAGTGTTTATGATTATGTATTATGGCACGCGTGGTATTATCGCTTCTGTTGCACTTCTGATATATACCCTTATCGTTGCTGCAGTTTTTAAATTTATACCCGTTACCATAACACTCGCCGGAATAGCTGGGTTGATATTATCTATCGGTGCAGCAGTTGATGCAAATATACTTATATTTGAGCGAATGAAAGAAGAACAGCGTCTGGGTAAAGCGATCCAAACAAGTATTGATGATGGGTTTCGCCGTGCATGGAGTTCAATCCGTGACTCAAACGCATCATCTATTATTACCGCGCTGATTTTGCTCTGGTTTGGATCGGGTATCGTAAAGGGATTTGCCGTGACACTTCTTATTGGAATCTGCGCATCCATGTTCACTGCGATTACGATTACACAGACACTACTTAAATTATTCATGCGTTCCAAACAAATCAAATCAATATGAAAAACCCAACACAAATTTATTCACAGATTAACACAGATAACGAGACAATTGAAAAATGTATCACATTTGTCATTCCGAGCGCAGTCGAGGAATCTCTTAGTCTGAAGGGATTTCTCCACTACACTTCGTTTCGGTCGAAATGACAATAAATAGGTTATTTTTAACAGACGCATAACAACATAATTCTATGAATATCATTGGCAGAATGAAAATTTGGTTTCTCATCTCCGGTATAACGATCTGCGCCGGAATTGCTGCAATTTCTATTTACAAACCACAATATGGTATTGATTTTACTGGTGGGTCACTCCTTGAACTCGCAGTTCCCGCGACACTGACAAAAGAGGTCGCGCATGAGGTTGCAACAGATTCAAAAATAGAAGTTGGAACAATCACCACATCAGATAATAATGTCTTTCTTATCCGGACAAAACCTATTACTGAATCTGATAAAAATGTATTTTTAACCGCGCTCAAATCAAAAGTAGGGGAGAGTGCAGAGGCGATAGAGGAACGCCGATTTGAAACAATCGGACCGACCGTATCTGCCGATCTCGTTAAAAAAGCACTCATCTCTGTGATTTTGGCATCGTTTGCAATTATTGCGTATATTGCATTTGTATTTCGCAAACTCCCCGACCACAGCCAATCATGGCGGTTTGGTATCACCGCTGTCGTTGCACTCATGCACGATCTTTTGGTCACCATTGGTATATTTACCCTAGTCGGACATTTTTTAGGATGGGAGATTGATTCTTTATTTATTACTGCGCTTCTTACGGTGATGGGTTTTTCTGTCCACGACACCATTGTTGTGTTCGACAGGATCCGTGAAAACGTGCGCCGATTCCCCGACCATAGCTTTTCTAACGTATCGAATGAAAGTGTTGTCCAGACTCTGGGGCGATCACTCAACACGTCTATGACGATCCTCATCACACTTGCCACGTTACTCTTTTTGGGCGGATCGACACTCCAACCATTTGTCTTTACACTCATTATGGGGATATTGGTAGGAACGTATTCATCAATTTTTACCGCAACTCCACTGCTTGTCGTGTGGCAAAATAATGTGGACAAAAAGCGATCGCATAAAGTATAAAACGCTTGCATTGTGATATAACTATCATGTATAATAATAAAAATCGATTGTAGGGCATTTGAGGACTTTTTAACCTTATAGAAAACGTATTAAAGAGGAGGATATATGTATATCATCATCGTTGGACTCATCGCAGGCATAGCACTCGGCTTAGTAAGTCCGTTTCACATCCCGGTAGAATTTGCACGCTACACCGCCATAGGTATTTTGGGTATTCTCGACTCGATGCTCGGGGCACTGCGTGCTGATCTGCAAGGAAAATACAGTCAGAGTATTTTTATATCGGGAATATTTTTTAATCTTATTGTCGCTGTCGCCATAACATACCTTGGTGACAAGTTAAGTTTGGATCTCTACCTTGCAGCGATTGTGGTGTTTACGATACGTATCTTTGGAAACTTAGGTACGATACGCTACTCATTTCTCGAAAGAACGATAGGGAAGAGACGGGTGCGCCAAGAGCTCGACGAGAAAGTACTCTAACTGGCGTGTAAACCTGTTACATAAAAACGCATCTGATAGGGGGGAGTGTGCAGGGGAGAGGAAGTGAGCAGGATATGTGCCCCGCCTATCAACGCTCGAGACCGAGTGTAGGGGAGAGCTCCTCTATACAATAGCCATTACAACGCGTTCCAAACCTGATAGAGTGTATCATTGATTGATTATGTGCACTCCAAAACGTCTGCATTGTGATACCATGTTTAATTGATTATATGTCGCATAAGATACATTGTGCGACATTGTAATGCTTGTATTCCAGCACTAGAAACGTACAGATATTTGAGTACGTTGTAGTGTTCTCTCTTTTTTATTCTCTATCTTCCAGTCTACGTTATATATATTTCTTTCTATTATATCTATTCTCTATCATCTACATTCTACAATCTTTCCGCCACCGCCCCCTTATCCTATCCCCTGTCCTCTTTAAAAACTTTTTATGTCGTACAATATATACCCCAGCATGTGGCTAAAACACTCCTATTCATCGGGTAGCTCTTTCATTGGTGAGATATCGTCGAGGACAACGCTACTCGTAGTCTGTGAATGTGTTTGAGTGTTGTGACCACTCCCCTGCCCTTGAGTGTGAGAATGTGGTGCCTTTCCGAGCGATTGTGCAAGAATCCCCAAGTGTGATTGTGGTTTGTCTGGAAGTATGGTTTGTGTAGGAATTACTACGGGTAATTTTTCCTCTGCATTCTCTTTTACCATCGCCTTTTGGGGAGAATCACTCCCCTTTTCCTTATTACTTGTGTCTTTTACTTCTTCAAGTATCCCCGGGGTGTAAAAGATTTCGCCTGTTTCTGGATCGCGTAGTTCAAGATACTGTTGGTCATATTGACGTGGATATTTGGGCTTGGCATCTGCTTCTGGTGTATTTTGCATCGCAAACTCGGCAGATTGGTTGATAACCTCTTCTACCTTTTCTCTATCGACAGAATACCGTGACCGTGAGAATGATATTATCTCTTCTCTATTATTACTCGTATCGGTATATGGCGGCAGAGTTACCGACGAGAACGCTGGGCTGGTAACGCCGTCTATCGCCATTTTGACATAGACATTATAGTTGTCTAAATTCACCATATCATTTGCTTCAAATACGGGTTCGAACTCTTTAATAAGTGCCGATGCATCTTGTGCACCGACACGAAACGAGACAATGGTACCCACGTTTCCAAACACCGCACTTTGCACGATTTCGGGCATCTGTGCGATATACTGGTTGGTCATGATGAGATTTAATTTGTATTTGCGCGCTTCCGATAAAATAGTCGCGAACGAATCGGTTGCAAAGTTTTGGAACTCATCGACATAGAGATAAAAGTTGATGCGCTGCGCTTCTGGAATACTCGCTCTGCTCATTGCAGATAACTGTATTTTAGTAATCATCATTGCACCAAGTAACGCTGCTGTATCCTCCCCTATTTTTCCGACAGAAAGATCAAGCAAGAGTATTTTTTTGGTATCCATAATATCGTTTAAGCTAATTGTAGATTTTGGCTGACCGACGATGTTACGAATGGTCGAACTTGATAAAAACTGCCCAACTTTATTTTGAATAGGTGCAACTGCTTCTGTCCGGAATTTCTGGTCATATTTTTCGAATTCATTAGTCCAAAAATGTTTAATTACGGGGTCGGTTATGTGGCTTACGACATCTGCGCGATATGCTTTATCGACAAATATCTGGGTGATACCGAGCATTGTGGCGTTTGGGTAATCGAGCAGTGCGATAACCGCATTACGCAGAATATATTCGAGCCGCGGTCCCCATGAATCACCAAATATCTTTTTAAATATACCGACTACCCCGGACGCAACGACAGATTTAAGATCGGGATCGACATTTTCTAATACATTAAATCCTATCGGAAAGTTTCTATCCGCAGGAGCGAAATAGACAACTTCGTGCATCCGTTCGTTTGGTATAAAATCAAGAACATGGTCGATAAGATCGCCATGAGGATCAACAACTGCCACTCCCCTACCTTGTCTAATATCATCGATGATCATATTTTCGAGTAACGTAGATTTACCTGTGCCTGTTTTGCCGATCGCATAGAAATGAAGTCCCCTATCTTTTTCTTTAATGCCAAACTTATACGTATAGTGCCTAAAGTTAGTCTGCGCAAACAGTGTTAATTCCCCTGCCGGTATCATACCTTCTATGGGTAGATTAGCCGGTGGTTCACCTTTCTTGCTCCCTGCCCATGCGATGGAGGGTGTGGCAACTGCTTCTGATGGAAGGTGGTAGATTGATGCGATCTCTTGTATATTTAGTATATACGCTCTCTCCCCTATCTCTCTATTTCTATACCGGTGCATAATTGCCGGATCCGTAACAATGAGCGAACTGCTAAACCCGTTAAGGTTGGTCATATTAAATTGCTTAAATGCACTCACAATACTGGTAACTTTGCTTTTTGCCGTCAGTTCATCATCTGAAAGTGATAGGATGCGTATTTTTGTGGTAAATCCAAGTTTCGCAACTTTTGTCTCTATCCCTTTGAGCGCAGTTTCTTCTGGACCAGAAAGTTTTATATCTTTTTTTTCTACTTTTGATGTTGTATCGGGCGGGCGTGTCGCTGTTTTAACAACGTCGCCTGCAAGCGAGATAACACCTTTCATAACTGAACCACTCATACTTGTCCCATTAGGGTTTTGACCATCACGGATCGCCTTGATATAACTGATACCTTTTTGTTGCCATGTATCTGGAACAGGTGAAAGTACCATCTGTATCCATATCTCTTCTCCGATACCAATTTTTGATAATACGCTGGTAATACTTGCAAGGGGGTCTACTTCGAAACTGTCAAACATTTTGATTGGAAAGACATCATTTTTATTTAAAAGAAGATCGGAGCCCGACCATATGCCCGTGTGCATCTCATGTGTATAATCGGGAACTTCGGTAATTTCAACGGTGGGATATTGCGCGTAGATCTGTCCTTCTATAAAATCTTTGAGATGCGATGGGACATAGACATAAAATTTAATCGCTTGATTTTTGCTGATAATCTCAAATGAAATGCGATCTTGAACTTTTGCAGAGATATCGAGCATGCCGTGCAATGCTGCAAAAAGATTTTCTGCAGCAAGCGGACCACGTTCGTTATTTTTGGGAACCAAAATTTCGAGCAACGTAAACTGTTTATTTTCAAGTTGTGTTAAACGTTTTCTATTTTCGAACATCAACCATAACAAATAGATAATACCAAGTAACGCCCCGTATAAAAGTACTGCCTGGATTATGCGTAAAAATAATTCCATATATTCCTTAGAGTTGTCGAAGTGGTTCGTTAATACCTGCGGGAGGCGTTGACGTTGCTTTATACTGCGCAATAAACTCTGCTTCTAATTCTTGGCGTGTTTTTGTATATTTCATGATCGACAGTTGGCGTATCGCTTCGCCGAGCTCGTTGTTTTTTTGAACGGGGCTTAACACTCCGCGCAGAGAAAATGGTTTGCTGGGCGTGAGATCTATGAGCACTTTTATATATGTATGGAACGCCTCGAGATTTACCATATCATCTATGGTGACACCGGGAAACTCTTTTGCCATAAACTCCGCATCGGCTGCGCCAACACGATACACGATCATAGAGCCCGCGTTCCCGATAACCGCATCGCGAATCTTCTCCGATAACTGCGCTATATATTGATTGGTGATATTTAAACTTAAACGATATTTACGCGCTTCGGAGAGAATGGTTGCAAATGAATCGGTGGTAAAGTTTTGAAATTCATCGACATACAGATAAAAATCTCTGCGTTGATCTTCTGGTATCTTTGCACGAGAAAAAGCTGCTGTTTGGATTTTTGATACAAGTATGAGTCCAAGCAAACTTGAGTTCATATCGCCTGTTTTACCTTTTGCAAGGTTGATAAGAAGAATTTTGCCGTTGTCCATAACCTCGCGCAGATCAAATGCGCTCTTCTTTTGACCGATGATGTTGCGCATGAGGTCGTTTGTCATGAAACGACCGAATTTAGAAATAAAGTAGTTATACATCTCTGATTTATGAAAATCAGCAGTTTTAGCTAATTGCTGTTCCCAGAACGATTTAACCACCGGGTCTTTGACGCACGCGACTGCCCTATCGCGAAACGCATCATCGGTAAACAAGCGTGGAATATCGATGAGCGTGCCCCCTCCGGGCATACTCATAACCGTCAGCGCAGCGTTGCGTCCCCAGTGTTCAAACTGCGGACCCACAATGCCTGTGCGGTTTGGGTCAAATAGTTTATAAAATATCTCAAGCCATTCTGCGATGAGGAAGTCTTTTTCTTCTGGACTGTGCCATTCGAGTAAATTAAGCCCCATGGGATGATCGATGTCACCAGGATCGAACAAAATAACATCTTCTGCGCGTTCTTTTGGAATCTTTTTGAGAATTGATTCGATCGCATCGCCGAGAGGATCGATAAAACAGACACCCTTGCCCTGCGCAATGTCTTGATCAATCATGTTTTCGAACAGCGTTGTTTTACCCACACCAGTTTTCCCGATCATAAAGATGTGACGGCGTCTGTCATTTTCTTTAATACGGATGGGGGTCACCACGCCTCTATACACACTTTCACCGATAATTGTCCCTTCTGTGGGCACGTTTGGTGGTGCAGGCAGTGACCGTGATTTGAGCCATCTGATATTAGGAGTTTCTATATATCGGTTGGGAAAATGGAAGATTGTTGCGA